>Ga0335085_10002887_pt1 | contig 31032 bp, 36 predicted proteins | sample Lox_Sample_45_FD_206712 | JGI IMG/M metagenome (GOLD analysis project Ga0335085, IMG submission 206712) | Soil microbial communities from Loxahatchee National Wildlife Refuge, Florida, United States - Lox_Sample_4.5 | ecosystem: Environmental > Terrestrial > Soil > Wetlands | place: USA... | reverse complement strand
CGCCCGCCGCGTCTTCTTGCCATAACGCTCAAAGCCACTCATCATCGCCAGTGTCCTCTGCTTCATCTGCCGACACTGTAGCTGCGTTCGCCTTAGAAAAGGAGAGCTTAATCAGAGTCTCCCTAGATCAGATTTTGAGGAGATTACAGGACTTCACGAGATCGAAAGGAAAGCAGCTATGAAAAACGGAAACTACAAGCCACTTAATGGTCAGGTCGCACTGGTTACCGGAGCGAGCTCCGGAATTGGCGCCGGCGTTGCCAGGGCACTCGCGCACGCTGGAGCGAATGTGGCCATCAACCACCCCAACACGCCTGAGCCTGCTAACAGAGTGGTCGAGGAGATTCGCGCTTCCGGCGGCACCGCCATTGCCCTGGGCGCCGACGTGAGCAGCGAGGAGGAGGTTCAGAAGATGTATGCCGATCTTTTTGAAGAGTTCAGCACGATCGATATTCTGGTCGCAAATGCCGGCCTCCAGAAAGATTCTTCTCTGGTGAAAATGTCCCTGGCAGAATGGCAGTTCGTTCTGAATGTCAACCTGACCGGACAATTCCTGTGTGCAAGAGAAGCGGCGAGAGAGTTTATACGGCGCGGAGTAAACCCGGACCGTTCGATTGCGGCGGGTAAGATCATCTGCATGAGCTCGGTCCACGAGGTTATTCCGTGGGCTGGACATTGCAATTATGCAGCGTCAAAGGGCGGGGTAATGTTGATGATGAAGAGCATGGCTCAGGAGCTCGCGCCGCACCGCATCCGTGTCAACAGCATCGGGCCCGGAGCCATTAAAACGCCGATCAACAGGATGGCCTGGGAGACTCCGGAAGCTGAAGCGGAACTCCTGAAGCTGATACCTTATGAGCGTGTCGGTCTTCCCGAAGACATCGCCAGAGCCGCGGTCTGGCTAGCTTCTGATGAGTCAGACTACGTAACCGGTATTACCCTCTTTGTTGATGGTGGAATGACACTCTATCCGGGATTCGCGACTGGCGGTTAGTCGCCTGCTGCGGGCGTCGATTTAGCAAAGTCGCGTTGGGCAAGGAGAGAGCGAGCCACAAACGATGATTACAGAACCTCCAGATCGGGGAGCAGGAAGTATGGATGGCGAGAGCCCGCCTCATCTGCCGGCTCAGATCGCGCCCGCAAGCGAGCCTCGTTCTGATTCCGGTTGGAAGCCGGTCTATGCAAACGTGCCGAAAGATGAGACTTCGCTGTCAGAGGCGGCTTTGATACGACGGATCTGCGATGGAGAGAGTGAACTTTTCGTGGATCTTGTTCGCCCTTATCAAAAGATGGTCTACACAACTGCCTTTTCCATCATCAGACATGAACAGGACGCCGAAGAGATCTCACAGGAGGTTCTCTTCAAAGCGTTCAAAAACCTCCGGCAATTTCGCGGGAATGCAAGTTCAGCACGTGGATTATTCAGATCACGATGAACGAGGCCCGGCTGCGGTTGAGACGGCTAAGAAGAGCGGCAGAGGAATCGATGGATTGCGGTCTTGAAAATGAGGAAGGGGACTACATCCCGGTTGACTTTGCCGATTGGCGGGAAATCCCCTCGGAATCTTTACAGCGAAAGGAGCTTCGAGACGTATTACACAACGCGATTTCTTCGCTGAAATCGATCTACCGGGACGTGCTCATTCTCCGCGATGTGCAACACATGAGCGTCGCAGAGACAGCCATGGCATTGGGTATCAGTGAAGCATCGGTAAAGACACGGCTGCTGCGGGCGCGATTCCAGGTGAGAGATATGCTTGCGCCTGGATTTGACGGGTATTGGAACATGGGCGGCAACAACTACAAGCGTGTCAGGCCATTCTGAAAGGCTCGGATGATGAGGAAGGGAGATCAAATGCCTGATGAAAGGATCATCGTAGAGATCAGCTGCGTCGAGGTGTGGCGGCAGATCTCCGGTTATGTGGATGATGATGTGGATCCCGCAATGAAGGCACGGCTTGAGTTCCACTTTGAGCGTTGCAAGCACTGTCAGGCAATACTTGACGGCACGCGAAATGTTGTTGCCCTCGTGGGAGATGAGCGGACATTTGCTTTCGACGATGCAGTCGGCGATCGCATCACGAGTGTCCTGGCAAAGAAAATTGCGAACTATCCTGCGAAAGACGCGTAACGCGAGAGTCGCATGTTGTGTGTTCCAACTCTTGAATTACATGCTCAGGAAGCCGCGGGATTTCGTCCAGGTTGTCAATGAAGCTGGTGATTATCCACCCACGTTCGGCATCCCGCCTCCAGGTCTCGAAATAGCGGGTTCGTATTGTCCGCTGTGCGCCGGTCCGCTTATTCGTGAGCTTAAGTATGTGCCAGCCCCAATCGAGCGCTTTGTCTCCATTCAGAACGATATCGATGATGAGCACCGCCATCTCGGTCGTGTAGTCGTGAAAGAGCCGGCGCAGTCTCGCTCTCAGGACATCATTTGCATCGGACTCGAAAAAGCTGGGCAGCCCGAATGACATATCGGCGAATGCACAGTAGTATATCGATAAATCCATTTCCTCATCAGACCTGTTAAATCCCTCGCGAAACTGGCTCTTCGCCAGATTGATGGCGTACCTGTCGTCCATGTCGTCCCGCTTGTCAAGGAATTGTTTTCTCAGCGACTGTCGATTCCAAAATCTTAAGCCGAATTCGTCAAATTTTGTCACCAACTCGCCCGGTTGCGATCGTATGGGCAGACGGCCCACAGATTTGAAGAACTCTGGAAGTTAACCCGCGTTCCGGAGCGATCGCTTTATCGGATGGAGAAGAGCTCTAAGGCGCTCGACCCAGGTCTCGCGCCGGCAAGCCCAGACTTTTTCAGAAACACGAGGTCACGATCATGCGCAAACTAGCTTCCTCCTGGACAAGCTCACCGACTACTTCCAATCACCTTTTTTACTTGCAGTAAGACTTTATTGGGGCTGGCAGTTCGCCCAGTCTGGCTGGGGAAAGCTGCACAATATACCCCGCGTCACCGATTTCTTCGCCAGCCTCAACATTCCATTCCCTCATGCCAACGCAGTGCTGGTCAGCAATCTTGAGTTTTTTGGTGGAATCCTCCTGATCCTTGGCTTGGTAACGAAATTTACCGGCCTGGTGCTGACAGGCAACATGCTCGTCGCCCACGTCACTGCTGACCGTGAGGCTCTGAGCTCGATCTTCTCCGATCCCGGCAAGTTCTACGCCGCGGATCCGTACACATTCCTCTTCGCGTCGCTCATCGTGCTGATCTTCGGAGCTGGGCTCTTTTCGCTTGACGCGGTTATTAAGAAGCTGGCTGCGGAGCGCGCGCCCCGTGTGCGCCCTGCCTGGCCAACAACCTCACAGAGCGAATTGCTTCAGGGAAACCGCGCATAACTAGTTAGATCTATCCTTCCCCGCCAACCCCAGGAGGGCTGCAGTTTGCAGCCCTTCTTTGACTTCCAGGTTTCGCCGGTTCGCCAAACTATTCGGTGCTGTTCCGCAGCTGCACCGCAACGTTTTTCAGAGCCCACTCCACAAAGCCGGCCGGAGCGTTCTTGGTGTCTGCAATGTTGGCCATCCTTACCCCTCTCAACTTCTGCCACTGGATATTTCGCAAATCGGCTGAGCGCAAGTCTGCACTCGCCAGGTCCGCTTCGTCCAGCCGGGCTCCGGCCAAGTCGCTTCCGGTCAGATCTGCTTCTCTGAGATCGGCGTTTCTGAAGGACGCACCTTCAAGATTGCAACCTCGCAGATTCGTGGATTGAAGGTTGGCCTGAGTGAAATCTGCGGCTTCCAAATCGCAGCCGCGCAGGTCTGCGGCGCTGAAATCCGCGCGCAGCAAGTTGGCATTCTCCAGCTTCAGGGCCTGGAGAAATGCAGAAGACACATCAACACCGACCAACGGAACCTTGTCCTCATTGAGTTGCATCAGAGCTTCGATGCGCCCGCCGCTTCCGCCCTTACCTTGCGCCGTGTTGATGACCTGCCACGCCTGGTAATGCCGCTGCTTCACTCGATCTCCTGACTCGCTGAAATAGAAAATAACCGCCGCGAGCACGGAGAAGCTTCCGAGATATTCCAACACTTCGAGGAATTTCCAGTTGCTGAGCAGAAAGGCGACCCATTCCCATCCCCATTCGAAGGCCACAAAAGGAATCATCCACCGATACTTGGTACGCGTACTCAACTGGTGCCATTTCTCTGGACGCTTGCTTGGCTCATGTTTGATCATGCTGGCTCCCTTAGCAGATCGAGACTTTTCGCTCGCCTGATGGGCTTTAAGAGTACGCTGCAGCATGTTTGTTTCAGTCGTCCATTTTTTTACTTCCGCTTTGTCACCTTCGCAACAGTGCGTAGTCAGATGCGCAGGTTATGGAAGGCACGAAACAACTCGCGGTGCGCGGCTTTCGGGAGTCATTGGCAGCGCACTGGCCTGAGTACCTGATCGAGGCTGCGCTCCTCGGAATATTTCTGGCCGCGGCCTGTACCTTTACGGTCGTGCTGCAGCACCCGTCCTCGCCTGTTAGGCAAGCAGTGCCATCAGTGCTGATTCGCCGAATTCTTACCGGAGTCCTGATGGGGCTCACCGCAATTGCGTTGATCTATTCTCCGTGGGGGCAGCGCTCGGGAGCGCACCTGAATCCATCCGTCACCGTGACCTTTTACCGCCTGCAAAAGATTCCTCGGTCAGATGCGATTTTCTACGTTCTTTGTCAATTCGCCGGGGCGCTCATCGGCGTGAGAGCAGCAATGTTGTATCTAGGCGACGCTCTGGCCAACTCGAAGGTCGAATACGCGGCCACGCATCCGGGTGACAGAGGTCAGCTGGCGGCGGCCACAGCTGAATTCGTCATCTCGTTCCTGCTGATGTCGATCGTTCTTTATCTGTCGAATCATACACAGCTCAAGAACCTAACCGGAGTTTGTGCGGGTCTGCTCGTTGCGACCTATATTGCGGTTGAATCCCCCTACTCGGGCATGAGCATGAACCCGGCCCGTAGCTTCGGTTCCGCGCTGCCTTCGGGTATCTGGAGCGGATTTTGGATTTATCTGTTGATTCCACCCCTGGCCATGTTCACCGCGGCCGAGGTTTATGTGCGGGCTCGGGGAAGATCTGCAGTTCAGTGCTGCAAGCTGTATCACCCGTCGAAGAGACGTTGCATATTTTGCGGAGCGAATGGAGGCTTTCATGAGTAACTCGACACATTACGACGTGATCATCATTGGCAGCGGTGCCGGCGGCGGAACGCTGGCGCATCGCCTGGCTCCCTCAGGGAAGAAGATTCTCATCCTGGAACGCGGCGACTACGTACCCCGCGAAAAAGCCAATTGGGACCCGACACTGGTCAACGTCGAAGGAAAGTATCAGACGAAAGAGCATTGGTACGACTCAGAGGGCAAGGAGTTACATCCTCACACTAACTATTACGTCGGCGGAAATACAAAATTCTACGGAGCTGCACTCTTTCGCCTCCGCGAGCAGGACTTCGGCGTTCTGCAGCATGAGGGCGGCGTTTCGCCGGCATGGCCTATCTCATACGGCGATCTTGAGCCATACTACGAACAGGCCGAGACCCTGTACGAAGTGCACGGTAATCGCGGAGAAGACCCCACAGAACCGCCTGCGGCGAGCAACTATCCCTTCCCGGCGATCAGCCACGAGCCGCGCATTCAGCAGCTAAGCGATGACTTCCGCAGCATGGGGCTGCACCCATTTCACACTCCGCTCGGTGTACGTCTGGACGAGAAGAATCCAACGACAAGCAAGTGCATTCGCTGTAATACCTGCGACGGTTTCCCGTGCCTGATTCACGCAAAGTCGGATGCCCAGGTGTTGTGCGTTGACCCAGCTCTAAAGCATGCAAATGTCTCACTGTTACGGAACGCGCTGGTCCGTACGCTCGAAACCGACTACTCCGGTCGTGAAGTGACCGGCGTGGTGGTAGAGCGAGGCGGAGAAATGCAGCGTTACACCGCGGACATCGTTGTGGTGTCGTGCGGCGCGATCAATTCCGCAGCGCTATTGCTTCGTTCCGCGAACGATCGCCATCCGAACGGACTGGGAAACAGCTCGGGAGTACTGGGGCGCCACTACATGGGACACACGAACTCGGTGGTCATGGCCATCTCGAGGTGCCCCAACCCAACGATCTTTCAGAAGACTCTTTCGGTTAACGATTTCTATTTTGGTTCGAACGACTGGCCTTTCCCGATGGGCCACATCTCCTTCGTCGGTAAGCTTGACGCGGAAACACTGCGTGCAGGTGCTCCGGCGATCGCGCCCGGGTGGACACTGGACGCGATGGCGAAGCACTCGCTCGACTTCTGGCTCACTTCAGAAGATCTTCCCGATCCGGAGAACCGCGTGACCCTGGACCGCAACGGAGAGATCGTTCTGAGCTATCGTCCTAACAATCAAAGAGCGCACGAACAGCTGAAGAAGCAATTGGAACACGCTCTGAATCACATCAAATGCGAAGAGCACGGAGCCTGCCATCAGGGCTTGTTTGCGCGGAGCCTGTTTCTGGGGCAGAAGATTCCCCTCGCTGGAGTGGCTCACCAGAACGGAACGATTCGTTTTGGCAACGATCCTGCCGCCTCAGCGCTCGATGCGAACTGCAAAGCGTACGACCTCGACAATCTTTATGTAGTCGACGGCAGCTTCTTCCCGTCGAGCGCAGCGGTCAATCCTGCTCTCACCATCATCGCCAATGCGCTGCGGGTTGGTGACCACCTGCTCGAGCGCATGGGAGTCTCCGTCACCTGTGTCTCAGCAGAAACACCTCAAGCCATGCGGGGGATAGCCGCGAAGGAGCTCGCATGAAGCGGCTTCGGTTGCTCATCGCATGGACGGTGTGGTTTGTTCTTTGCGCCGCGGCGGTATTGGCACAGTCCGTTCCAGTGACCAGCGTCGAGGCAATTGGGTTGACAGTCTCGGACATGGACCGGTCGGTTGGGTTCTATGTCGGAGTTCTGCACTTCAGGAAGCTTTCAGACGTTGAGCTGAGCGGCTCGCAGATTGAACATCTGAAAGGACTCTTTGGAATAAGAGTACGAATCGTCGAACTCCAGTTAGGCGACGAAAGACTGGAATTGAGCGAATATCTGGCTCCCGCCGGGCGGCCGCTGCCCGGGGATTCGCACAGTAATGATCTCTGGTTTCAACATGTGGCCATCGTGGTCAGTGACATGGATCTGGCCTACGCATGGCTTCGGCAAAATCGTGTTCGCCATGTCTCGAGTGGTCCGCAGACGCTGCCCTCTTGGAATCGACAAGCAAGCGGCATTCAGGCCTTCTATTTCCACGATCCTGACGATCATGTTCTCGAGGCGATCCATTTTCCGGCAGGAAAGGGAGATCCCCGCTGGCAGCGGAAGGATGGCGATCTCTTTCTTGGTATCGACCACACCGCCATCGCAGTCAGTAATACTGATGCCAGTCTCCGCTTCTATCGCGATGTACTCGGCATGAAGATTGCCGGCACAAGCGAAAACTATGGCGATGAACAGGAACACCTGAACAACGTTTTCGGTGCTCACCTGAAAATCACCAGCCTGCGAGCACCATCGGGTGCAGGAATCGAGCTTCTCGAATATTTGACGCCTCGATCTGGCAGACCAATACCAGAAGACCTGAAGGCGAATGACATCGCTCATTGGGAGACGGTCATCGAGAGTCCTGACATGGACGCAGCATGGACCTATTTCAGCAGGACTCACACAAGATTGATTTCAAGCGGCGTCGAGGGCGTACAGCTCAGCTCCGGTTCCCGTAAGGGCTTTCTCCTGGAGGATCCAGATGGACATGTCCTCACCGCGATGAATGAAGTGAGGCCTGGCGCGGAATCAGCACCAGGGAGGTAAACAAGATGACAAAAGAAGAAATACGCATAATCGAGTGCGATCAGCGAAAGAAACACTGGAAGCGCTGGGGGCCCTATCTGAGCGAGCGCGCCTGGGGCACAGTGCGTGAGGATTACAGCGCCGGCGGTGACGCCTGGAATTACTTCACGCATGACCATGCCAGGTCACGCGCCTACCGGTGGAACGAGGACGGCATCGCCGGCGTCAGCGATCGTCACCAGATCCTCTGCTTTGCTCTCGCAATGTGGAACGAGAAGGACCCGATTCTGAAGGAGCGGCTCTTTGGGCTGACCGGATCGGAAGGCAACCATGGCGAGGACGTGAAGGAGCATTACTACTACCTCGACAACACCCCGACGCACTCTTACATGAAGTATCTCTACAAGTATCCCCAGACGGCCTATCCCTATGAGCAGCTGCTCCAGGAGAACCGCGACCGCTCGCGGTCCGAGCCTGAATTTGAGCTCGTTGACACAGGCGTCTTCGACGCAAATCGTTACTTCGATGTGTTCGTCGAGTACGCCAAGGTCGACGCCGAGGACATCCAGATTCAAATCACGGTGGCCAATCGTGGACCCGAAGCTGCTCCACTCCGTCTGCTGCCGACGCTATGGCTTCGCAATACGTGGTCATTCGATACCGAGGCTCCTAGTCCAGTTCTCGCAGCACGCCCCGGAGCCATTACTGCAAGTTCTCCTGAACTTGGGGAGTACGAGTTGGTTTTCGAAGGCGACCCGGAACTTCTCTTCACCGAAAACGACACCAACATGAAACGCCTCTTCGGCGTGGCCAATGCCAGTCCGTATGTCAAGGATGCCTTTCACCGCTATCTGATCGATGGAGCGCACGATGCCATCAATCCGAATCGCACCGGCACAAAGTCTGCGTTGCACTATCGGCTGATCGTCCCGGCAGAATCGGAAGTGGTCATTCGTCTTCGATTAAGGGCAATTTCGTCCGAACTCTCGGCCGAGAATAGTTTCGGAAAGTCCTTTGACGCACTTTTTTCAGCCCGCAAGAACGAGGCTGACGAATTCTATGATGCATTGGCTCCCGTAGGCGTCGACGACGATACCCGTGCAATCATGCGCCAGGCCTTCGCCGGACTTCTGTGGAGCAAGCAGTTCTATCACTTCGTCGTGAAAGACTGGCTCGACGGCGACCCCGCGTGCCCGCCGCCACCCGCTTCTCGGCTAGACGGGCGAAACAGCACATGGGGACACTTATTCAACGCCGATGTAATCTCGATGCCCGACAAATGGGAGTATCCGTGGTATGCGGCCTGGGACCTCGCATTCCACTGTGTAGCGTTTGCATATATCGATCCCTCTTTTGCCAAAGAACAACTGCTGCTCATGTTGCGTGAATGGTATATGCATCCGAATGGGCAGATTCCGGCATATGAGTGGTCGTTCGGTGATGTCAACCCGCCTGTGCATGCCTGGGCGGCTCTCCAGGTGTATCGCATCGAAAAGAAGCGAAAGGGGGGAAAAGGCGACAGGGACTTCCTCGAGCGCATCTTCCACAAGCTGCTTCTGAACTTTACCTGGTGGGTCAACCGCAAGGACGTGGAAGGTCAGAATGTCTTCCAGGGCGGCTTCCTCGGACTTGATAACATCGGTGTCTTCGATAGAAGCTCCATGCTTCCTGCCGGCGGACACCTTGAACAGTCCGACGGGACAAGCTGGATGGCGATGTACTCGCTGGACCTGCTTGCTATTGCAATGGAACTGGCTGCCGACGATCCCACCTACGAAGACGTCGCCAGCAAATTCTGGGAACACTTTGTATACATTGCGCGGGCGATGAATCACCTGGGCGATGATGGTGTCTGTCTTTGGGATCATGAGCACGGATTCTTCTTCGACGTTCTTCATATTCCTGAAGGCGAACGTATTCCGATGCGCGTCTGGTCGATGGTGGGACTCATTCCCTTGTACGCCGTGCAAACGCTTGAGCCTGAACTTCTCGAACGTCTGCCGTCATTCAAGCGACGCCTGGACTGGTTCCGCCCACCGGCCTGACTTGACTAAAAACCTGGCCTGCATGCAGCAGGCGGGGTAACCGTGAGCGAAGGTTGTTGTCCATCGCCGATCGTGACCAACTGGAGCAGATTCTGAAGGTCATGCTTGCCGAGGATGAATTCCTCTCTCCTTACGGCATTCGGGCACTGTCGCGTCGACACCTGGAAAATCCATATACGCTGTCGATGAACGACCGTGACCACTCCGTGCACTATGAGCCGGGAGAGTCATCGACCGGCTTGTTTGGTGGGAACTCGAATTGGCGTGGTCCGATATGGCTGCCAGTGAACTACTTGCTGGTTCAGGCGCTGCGGCGCTTCTACGAGTACTATGGCGATGGTTTCACGGTGGAATGCCCTGCGGGATCGGGCTCGTTCATGAATCTCAATGAGGTTGCAGACGAGGTCTCGCGCCGCATCATCAGTATCTTTCATCGAGACGCTTCTGAGCGGCGCCCGGTCCTTGGCTCCAATGAGCTCTTCCAGACCGACGCTAATTGGCGTGACCTGATTCCGTTTTATGAGTACTTCCACGGCGACACAGGGCGCGGCGTCGGGGCGAGCCATCAAACCGGATGGACGGCCGTTGTTGCCTGCATGATCCATGAGCTGTCCGAAGCTGATGCGACGGCGGATGATGATGAGCTTGCGGTAGCGACAGTCAGCGCATGACAGCGAGCGCGCGGTGATAAGACCACATGCCGCGCTCTTCTTTGACTAGGAAAGTAAGAGGGCGCATCACCTGGATGCCCCCTCTTTGTATTCAAACAAGAGTGCTCAGACTGCCACCGAAACCTGAGCGGCTTGCTCCGGTTTCATTCCAATATTGACTGTGGTGTCCTGCATGTGTGCAAGCGGATCGTTGCTCATCTTATGCTCGCGACGGACATCCAGGAATTGGCACAGGTCTCTCGAAAACAGAAGATCCAGGGTCCAGTCCAGAGCGACCCGGAGTTTCTTCTCCAGCCTTGGCAATTTGCTGAGATAGATCGTCCGCCACATCCACCACGCAAAGAATCCCGACACATTGAACCCAAGTATGTTGGCAACTCCTGCGCGATGACCAATGCTGGCAAGCTGGCCGATAGTCTTGAAGTTGAATTGTCTGAATTCGCCGCCCTCGGCATAGGCAAGGATGTTTTGCGCAACCGTCTTGCCTTGGCGCAAAGCGTGCTGGGCAGTGGGCGGGCAAACCTTGCCATTGCTGAGGTCTGGTACATGAGCGCAGTCTCCGAGCGCCCATACTCCCGGCCAATCGGGAACAGCCAGCTCAGGTGTAACCTTCAGGCGACCACGTTCATTTGGGCAAGGAAGCGTACCAATCAGCGGATGAGGCATAGTTCCCGCCGTCCAGATAAGGGTCCGGCTGGGAATTCTCCTACCGTTCGACAGCTCAACGACGTCGCCGTCATAGGACGCCACCCTGGTGTGCGCGAGTATTTCAATCCCGCGCTCCTCCAGCTTGCGTTGAGCATACTTGCCCAGCCCGGAGCTGAGTTCAGGCAGGATCACGTCGCCGGGATGTATCAGTGCAAGCTTCAGATCTGCTTCAGAGAGGTTCGGGTAGAAGCGCATCGAATGACGCAGGAAATCGTTGATTGAGGCCAGCGTCTCCACGCCGGCGAAACCCGCACCTGCCACAGTTACTGAAAGAAGGGCTTGGCGTGACTCTCCACAGCACTCTGTGTCAGCCTCCTCCAGAATGGCGATCAGCCGATTCCGAAGCTTCACAGCATCCGACAGCGATTTCATTGTCAGGGCATTTTCCTCCACGCCGGGCAGGCCAAAGAACTGCGTCGTTGATCCCAGAGCCAGCACAATTTGATCGAACTCCAACTCGTGGGAATGGCCGTCAAACCCGTGCCCTACCGTGACTCTCCGCTCGCGGAGATCGATCGCTTGCACCTGACCTTCGAAAAATGAGACATTCCGCAGCAGCTTACGCGCAGGATTGACGATGTTGGTCAGATCCAGATCTCCCGCTGCGACCTCATGCAACATTGGGGTGAAAAGGAAGAAGTTCTCCCGATTCACGAGCGTCACTTCGATGTCGGGCCTGCTGAGGAGGCTCTTTTCCAACTCCAACGCTGCGTAGAGTCCGGCGAATCCGCCCCCCAATATGACAATCCTGTGTCTATTTGCCATCGCTACCTCATGGGGATGAAGACTTGCCTGCCAAGCGCAGATCTCTCTCCCACACATGCGATTCAGAACTCTGAGATTCGTTACAAACGGATTCCATCGACGACAAGCGGGCGGTCATCATTTGAGGCACCATCGATATCACTTTTTTCGGGGTGAGCTACTGGAGGGTACGGTTGGACCCGCAGCCACGACGGAATTCGTTGCCTTCCTACTGTTGTTTCGTGATCTGCCGTCCATCGATGAAATCCTCTTGAACCCGAATAGCGCGCCGCTGCCCAGCGAGCCTTCCGCTCAAATCGCGATTGCGACTGCATTAGGAAGGATCCTCAGCGATCATTCCATCGGCAGGACGTGCAGTAGCTCGAGCGCATGCCCACCGAAATGCGCGCGCTGGCGATACGCGACTCGGCCGCGCGGAATGGTGCCATCACCCACACGCCGGAGTTCGTTCGATTCGGTGTCGAACATGCGGAGATCTGCAATGATTACCGAACGAGCCATGCTGGCCGCCCATCCATATCAGTATCTGGCCTGCGGTGAAACACGACCGGAAAGTCAGCCGCGAGGTTGCACGAGAGCGCGGTGCTTTCGAATCGGCCGGCCGCTACAACAAGCAATTGCTGAGAGGCGCAAACAAGATCGATGCTCTGCGCACCCTGGCCGGGCAGATCCGCCAGAGCTTCTACAAAATCACCTTATCGTGGTCGGACGAAGGCTATCGGCTGCTGCCGGCGCATTTCTATTTCGACTGGACGGCGCAGATGCGGGAATATGAAGGGCAGTTCGAGCGACTGGTCGAGGACTTCCTCGCTCCTCGATGCGCTGCGGCGCTTTCTCGCAAACCGCCAGTCGCGTAAAACGAAGACCGCCTCCGGCGACGGACCATACCTGATTTCGGTGATGAGGGGCGGCTCCGGGATTTTGATTGCAGGCGCGTCTTTTTATTTTGTCTGACTCGACCTCGCGTGAAACGATATTTCGAAGAAGATGCGCGAGATCGGGATTTCATTAGATAGCAGCCGAGATCGAGACGCTAAGTGAACCATCGAGGCTCACTGCGGCTTGGCCTCAGCACTTGCTCAGTCCAACCAGAAGTGACCTTGCATCAGGACCCGAAAGTAGTAGAGCACCAGCAACAAGATTACAATCCACGACAGGACGGTGAGGATGATACTCACCGCTCCGCCAGATCGAACGAAACGACCCATCGCTATCTCTCTCAGGCTCGTGCCAACACCTGTTGATGGCTGGATGCCTTGTTTTCTTGCCGAGGTAACAACCTGGTTGAATTCAGGATGAACGTTAGTTCCGAAGCAACATGGATAAAGGCCGCCAGCAGCGGATTGAGCAGTCCCACTGCCGCCAGACCGATTCCGATGGTGTCGACGATGAGCGTGCCATAAAAGTTTTCAAAGATAATGCGGCGGCAATTTCGCGCGATTCGGACCGTTTCAACGAATTTTTGTAGATCGTTTCCAATCAGGACGATGTCTGCGCTTTCGCGTGCAACGTCCGTTCCGCTTCCCATGGCGATTCCAACGGTCGCCGCACTGAGTGCTGGAGCGTCATTGATCCCATCTCCAAGCATGGCTACCACGCGGCCGCGCTTGGTGTGAGTTAAGATTTCGCGCGTCTTGTGCTCGGGTAGCAGGTCCGCATGAAAATGAAAAACCCCGATCTCATTGGCGATTGCTTCGGCAGCAGATTGTGTGTCTCCGGTGAGCAGGATGACACGTATCTTCATTGCTTCCAGCTCCCGCACCGCGGCCGTGGTACCCGGACGTATCTGGTCTTCCACAAAGATAGAGCCCAGATAGCGGCCTCCACTCGCTATCAACACAGATGTCTTTTCGGTTTCTGGATTTGACCCTGACACTTCGATGCCTAGTGACTGAAGGTATGCTCGATTTCCGACAACTATCCGTTCTCCCTCGATCTGGGCCACAATTCCGCGCCCAACCTCATAGCGAAACTCACCAGGCTCGAAGGTCCGTATACCCTTCTCTTCGGCACAGCGAACGATAGCGCGTCCCAATGGGTGCTCGGAAACGCGCTCTGCACTCGCGGCCGCCTGAAGAAGCACCTCCTCAGAGATTCCGGGCGCTGCCGTGATTCCAGCGACTGAAGGCGTTCCAAAAGTAACGGTTCCAGTTTTATCCAGGAAGACCGTATCCAATCTGCCTAAGGCTTCCAGAAAAATCCCGCCTTTAATGATCGCACCTTGCCGGGCAGCCCTTCCGATTGCACCCAGAATTGCCAGCGGAGTTCCCGCAGCAATGCCGCAAGCGCCAGCCACGATGATGACTGAGATCGTGGAGCGGATGTTATGCGTGAGGATGAAGGTAAGCACCGCCGCGGCGAGTGCAAAGTAAACCAGATATCCAGCAAGCCGGTCCGCCGTCTTTTGGATCGGCGCACGCGAGTGCTCGGCTCTTTCTACCGCATCGATAATCTTGCCGAATGTTGTTTCTTTGCCTAGCCGATCGGCGCGGACCTGGAGTGTTCCAGTCTGGTTGATAGTGCCCGCGTAGACATCGCTTCCCGCGATCTTTTCGCTCGGCATGGGTTCGCCGGTGATGGCCGCCTGTTCGACGAAGGAATGGCCGCTTACCACTTGGCCATCAACCGGGATGCGGCTGCCAGGCCGAATCAAAACCACTTCGCCAGGAAGGATCGTATTCGTTCTTATGTCTATAACCTGCCCGTTTCGCAGCACGCTGGCCGTCTGGGGCAAGAAGTCCAGCATGTCCTGAATGGCGCGTCGGCCGCGGCCAACGGTCAGTCCTTCAAGAATTTCCGCCGCCAAAACGAAGTCGGTAATAACCAGTGCGGTAAAGAATTCGCCGATGGCGAGGGCGGAGACAAGAGCGATGGTCATGGACAACTCCATCGTCATGCGCCGCTCGACGATATTCTCGAATGCTTCTTTGAAAATCGGATACCCGCCGATCAATGTGGCCGCTAGTCCGATGACGCTGACACGATGAAAAGGCTCCCACAGATGGAACCACACTGCTGCGGAAGCCAAAGCTACAAAGGCGACACGAAGAAGATCTGCAATTTCAAAACCATGCTCGTGGTCATGATGCTCATGTTCTTCATCTACATGCGTCGGTTCTGGCAGATGAATATTGGCTTCGGCGACCTGGTTGAGGTCAGGCAGCAGATTTCTTTCGTGTACTACGGCCATTGTTGTCTCCAAATCCTCAGTTGAAATATCGCTTGACCACCGCCATCAGCTCGTCAGCCGCTTCCTGCTGCGCAGGCAGGATCTTTTGGCCTCCAGCCAAAACGTGGAATCTCAGGTGGCCCTCGATCAGCTCCGCCATCAATCCGTTCAGCGCCCCGCGACAGGAGGCCACGAGTTGCAGGATGTCTTCGCACTCTCCTTCTCCGTCGAGAGCCCGCTCAATGGCTTCGACCTGGCCCCTTATACGCCGAACACGTGAGAGCATTTTTGCCTTGTTTTTTGTCGTGTGCGACAATTTTGTTCTCCCGACTTATAATATAGCCCTCTACACTATAAGAGTCGAGACGGAGAAACCGTGCTGGAAACCAAACGCTGGGTAATCGGCCAGATGATTGTCTGCCACGGATGTTGCTGCGGAGCCACTGACAAGGGCCGTCCAGAGGTTCCGGTCGAATGGCTGAAAGAGGAATGGCGGCGGCGAGGCCTGTTGAAGCGGTTTCAGCTCTCCATCAGTGGCTGCATCGGCCCTTGTGACGTTCCGAATGTTGTCGAGATCAGTTCAGAGATCGGCTCACAGTGGCTTGGGAACATCACCGAGTTCAATCAGTACCGCTCCTTACTGGAATGGGCTGTGCGTTCTACCAATGCCGGACATTTGCTGGATCTCCCACGAGAACTCAAGGACCACCTCTTGCGTCCGTGGCGCTAGATTTCGTTAGGATGCAAACATGGATGATCCGCAATTGACAGGCGCTGCTTCAACGGGCAATCCAACAAAGGCTGGTGCGATCTCCGTTGATCAGATCGGTATCTGGACATCGGGACTGTGTGTCGTCCATTGTCTGCTCACACCAGTCCTCATTTCCTTCTCGGCAGTTTTCGCTCACTTCCTCCCGTCAGAGGAGAGAACCCATCGACTGCTGGCCGTCATTATCGCCGCCCTTGGAGCCTTGGCCCTCATCAAGGGATACTGCAGTCATGGCCGTCCACATGTGCTGCTCCTAATGGCCGTCGGTCTCGCTTGCATTTTCGCCGGAGCTTTCGGAGGTAACCACCTGCCCTCTCACGCGGTGGAAGTGCTCATCACATTTACGGGCAGTGGCTTCATGATTGCCGCTCACAGGCTGAATCACACCTTTTGCCGCGATTGTAGCTGCAGTCATTCCGATTAGGCGCGCTGCGGATTTCCTTCCAGGTGCTAATCAGCCGTCGCGGTGAGATCGGCCGGCTCCAAACAAGAGCTCGCCCGCGCCGCCGTCCAATCGCTGCCCGATCAAAACGTCGGATGCCCTAACCTTCGGCTTGAAACGGGAGTGCGGCAAATCAAATACAGCGCTGCGTCCTAAGCGGATCCCTTTGCCTTCCATAGCAGAAATAAGCACATCGACGCATGCTCGTTGACCCTCCATTGGCCGGTGACGGAAGCATCTGATTTTGTTCGGCAGTGCCTTCATGCGCAACAATCACGGAATGCCAATGAGCAAGCCAGCACTCATCCCAATAGATTGCTGATGACCTCTCGCAAAGCTGTAGTCGTACGCCGGCTCTAGAAACCAGCCAAAGCGGTGTCTACCTGTTGGCCAGAACATAAAGTCTGCCGCCACCTCGCCAGCGATGGAGTTGGTCACTTTACCACTCTGCTTGAGGTGAACCCATTGGGGTCCGATACCGAGCATGAACTCTGCCTTCTGCGACAGAGTCCAAGGTTTCTTGAAGAGCAAGTCGGTGTCCCATTCGGTGGAGTTTCGGGTATAAAACGGCGACACTCCCGCCTCAAGTTCCAGCCAGTTTTCGATAGGTGTAACTTCCGCTGCAAGATTCGGCGCGAACGTCGCCGCTCCGCCACTGAAGTTCCAGCTTGTCGCTGCACCAAGTTCAAGGATGGCTGTTGGATCTTTGTCCTCGCTGGCCTCGTGGTGATCGACGTGAGCTCTCTCCGTGGGAATCTGTCCACTAGCAGATACAGAAACAAACAGCAAAAGGCACGCCACAAGAGGCGTGAATACCCGAATAAACATAGATGTCTCCAGAGTGATTACGCTACGTCCGTGCTAATGCACGGAGCCGACGAGCTAAGCGGGGATGCCTATGCGAGGCGGTCGAAATATAGAGGAGAGTGGTGCTGGAACAGGTGAGGGCAATTCAGGCCAAACGCTAGCGATCACTGTATTCATCAGATACAGCACTGGGCTGACACTCGGAAGACCATGAAACCCACAGCACCAGCAAATGCCGTTACAGGTGTCCGGTGCAACAGGCTGTGGGTGATTCGCAAGGGGTTGGTGCGAAGAAGAACTCGCAAGCAACGGTGCATCGCACAGATCGCAATGCGGTGAACGAATTGCTAGGCAGGTCAACACCGCGCACAACACCCATGCAATAACGCAGGTTAGTGTCGTGATCCGACGACTCATGCTACTTACGCTACAGCCAGGAGGCGGATCGAACAACCGTGCGCAAGGGTACGCCCAAGCTCGATTCGAATATCGGGGATTCCGCTTCGGAGGGGTCGATGTTTTTATGCCAGCCTTTACTTGAAGTTCTAGCCAGCCGCGGCATTGAGGACGTCGACGCTTTCCTCAAGGTGCCATCCTGGAACGATCTTCCCGATCCCTTTTCAATTTCGTCAATGGAAAAAGCCTCGGCGCGTGTCCTTTGCGCTGTTCGGAATCGTGAACGCATCGCCATCCATGGCGATTACGACTGCGATGGGGTCCTCGGCACCCACATCTTACGCAGCGTACTGACTGGTTTAGGTGCGGCGCCGAGGGGCCTATCTGCCTCACAGGGATGAGGGCTATGGTCTCAGTTCGTCAACAGTCCATCGCTTTTCGTGCAGCGGAACCGACTTGCTTGTCACGGTCGATAACGGAATCAACGCGCGGGCTGCCGTGCGGTTGTCCCAACGGCTCGGGATTGATGTAATAGTGATCGATCACCACCGCATCCAGGAACAGGCTGACACGACGGCAGTATGGTCTGATGCGTTTTGCGGAGCGGGCCTGGCTGCGATGTTTGCTTGGGCCCTCGCGCTGAAGGCGGGCTGGAGCGATACGAAGGTCGAGCGTCTGTTGTCCGGGTGCAGTCAATATGTAGCGCTCGCTTCGATCGCCGATTGCGTGCCTCTTCTGCATGCCACACGAACTCTCGCCAGGCTGGGTCTCGCCGAGTTGTGCCGATCGCGGCACCGAGGGCTCCAAGAGTTGCTCAAGTGCGCTTGCACCGATCCATCCCAACCCGATTCGCGCGACGTGGCCTTTGGCGTTGCGCCGCGGATCAACGCCGCGGGCAGAATGGCCCATCCGGCTGAGGCGCTAGCCGTGTTCGAGGCTGCACTGGACGAAGAGGCAGCACGTCAGAGCGTCGACAGGCTTAATCAACTGAACCAGGAACGCCGGCACACCGTGAAGGCGCATTTTGAGGAACTCGCGGAGTCGGTCGGAACGAAGACTCCCGCTGGGTTAGTCGTTTATCGCGAGACGAGCCCGAAAGGGATCGCAGGCCTCCTGGCGAGCAAATGCGTCGAGAGATATTCGGTTCCCAGCATCGTGCTCGTCCCGTCGACAATTCCTGGTCAAGTAGTTGGATCAGGAAGAAGCGTCCCTGATATCGATCTGGTCGAGACTCTGCGACCCCTTGGAGTACTGTTTCTTCGTTTTGGAGGACACGCTCAAGCAGTCGGTTTAACGATGGCTGTCGACCAGATCGAGGAATTCCGGGAGAAGTTCGCTCGGTCGGTAGAACCGTTGGTGAGACGAGACAGCCAGAGACTTGACGTCGAAGCTGAGCTCAATCTGTCATTCGTCGGGCGCCATTTCGATGAACAGCTCCTTTTGCTCGAGCCGTTTGGAGAAGGAAATCCTCCTCCGAGGCTCTTGATTCGCATGGCCGAGGTTTTAAGCGTCAGAAACCGATGGGTCCGGAAACGGCAGGGAAGAAGCAGCATCGAAGTGCTCTGCTGGGACTTCTCCGTGACAGAACAAATGAAAGGGGATTTCCTGGTGGAGTTTTACGGCAAAACACGGATTTTGCGTGGTTTCACTCCTATATAAGGCGAGATTCTCGACCCGTTTCACAGAGATTCTCTTTCGTGGGAAAACAAGCCATCGAGGGAGAGAAGGCCGACATGCAGACCCCAGCCGGCGACACTGGGTGCGACTGCGGCAGCGAAACAGACAATTGAGGCATTTGACTGGTGCGTGGGGGCCGAAGCAGGTCAACGAGGTGACCGGCTGGTTGAGTTTCTCAGAAAGAGCCGGATCCAGCGCGCATTCCATCCGAAATAGCCCGGATTACGGGGTCCATTTGACAGAAAGCGGGTTCCATAGGACAACACTCAAGAGAAGAGAACCGACTATGGGAAAGCTGAACACAGATGTCGAGAAAATGATTGAGGAACGGAACCAATACATGCTGCCCAGCACCCTGATGGAATGCTTCGACGCCTGGCGGGAGGAGGCACATAAACAGGCGATCCGTTCGATCCCAAAGTCGAGTCTCGGCTGGTTTCTGGATATGCTGAACCGCTTTCGCGGACCGGAAGACAGAAAAGAATCGCTGCTCGAAGTCTTCGATCCCAGCATGTTCACCGTCAATCATCCGGCGTGGCAAAGCCCGCCGGGAACGGTGATCGAATTGCCGGCGCTGACCTCCGAGATAGCAGCCAAGGCCAACAGGGAATCGGAATTCGCTGCAGCCGCCCGAGAGGAGGTGCGCGAGTTCCGCGAGCAGGCGGACCTCTATGATGACGAGGAACTGATGCAGCTGGGCGCGATTGCCATCGCCTGCCTGGGGGACCAGAGAAGGACTTTTCAGAATCGGGAAGCCGTGATCCGCTATCTGGCGCTCAATGCTAGCCCGCGCATGGAGGACCTGTGGGTCAGCGATGACAGCGAATGGCTCGAGGCGCCGAGGCGCCGGATTGAATTTCCGGATATGCTTGCATGGAGGAAAGAGCAACTGCTGCGAGGGGACGGGCCTCCCTCCCTCCGCGAGCAGGAGTTGATCTGTTACTCCGAGGACGAAATCAGACGGTTCGGACTGGATATGCGGAGCCTTTTCCTTCATGACCGGCCCCGGCATCTTGCCATTTGTTCCCGCTGCCAGACAAGACTCGAATCCTGGATGAAGCAATTGCGGGACTTTGACAAACAAACCCTTCAGCCGGCTCGCCGGCCGGAGGCATAAGGGGAAAGATGCGCACCCCAACGGCGACGATCGCTCTGCCTGGATCGGTTATCTTTAAGTACGCGAAGTCGTGCGGTGCATTTTATTCCCGAGCTGAGGCGTCGTGTCGACCCCCCTCCAGGACATCGGCTTTGGCCTGCGACAACTGTGGAAGCACCCGGGATTTTCCGCTCCGTCGATTTTTTCCCTTACGCCTGGAGTAGCGGCAACCGTCACTGTTTTCAGTGTGCTTCATCGCGTACTGATCCACCCCTTTCCCTATCGAAATGCTGAGCGGATCATCGAATTCAATTTCCGTGACAAGCTGGACATCGAAGAAACCCCACATATCTACCGGGAACAAATAGGCCAGCTCCGCGCGGCTCGTTCGATTGAGGACGTTGTCGAAATGGATGAGCAGAATCTGGCCGACACCACCTTCGACATCCCGCTGGATACCGATGTCGTCTTTCTTTCTGGAAATGCCTTTCCGTTTTTTGGCGTGCCGGCCATGCTGGGGCGGACCTTCCTGCCCTCCGACGATCCGCCAGAACGCGCTCCGGAGCCGGTAGCGGTTCTGGGCTATCAGTACTGGAAGCGGCGGTTCAACGGCAACCCGGCCATTGTTGGGCAGGCAGTGCGGCTCGGGGGCCGGAGCTATACCATCCTTGGGGTCATGCCGCGCAGCTTTACCTGGTGGGACACCGATCTTTATGTCCCGCTCGATACTACAGACGCGTCTGTTCCCAGTTATATGACGGTGCTGCGCGTTAAGCCTGGCTACACCAAAGCGCAGGCCGCGGGGGAAATTCAGCCGATCTTTCAAGAGATGCTGCGCGAACATCCGCTGCTCGAGCAAACGAGTGTCGAAGTCCACAGCATCGGGGAACGCTTTCAGCGTTCCCTGGGCAGAGCGATTTACATGGTGTTTGGCGGCGTCTTGCTGCTGCTGGTGATCGGGTGCCTGAATGTCTCGATCCTTCTGCTGGCGCGCGCCGCGGCGCGGCAGCAGGAGATCGCGGTGAGAACAGCCGTGGGTGCGAGCTCGCAACGTATCGTGCGCCAGCTGCTTACAGAGAGTTTCCTTCTTGGTCTTCTGGGGGCGGCGCTGGGAGTTACAGTTGCCTACCAGGCCACAAAATTTGCCACTACGTTGCTCCACTGGCAACTCTTTCCAAATGGCCTTGATATCCCGGTCAATGTTCCTGTCTTGCTGTTCAGCGGCTGTCTTGCCCTTGCCACCAGCGTCATGTTCGGAATAATTCCTGCGTTACAGCTGGCCAAGCCGGATATCCGCGAGATTTTGCAGACGAGTTCGCGAAAGGTTGCCGGCAGCGTCACGGGGAAGTGGTTGTATTCTGCCCTCATTGCCGGACAAGTTGCGATTGCGATGTTGCTGCTTTCTGTGGCCATCGAGACCGTGGAGAATTTTCGAACCCTGCTGCATACGGATCTTGGCTATGATCCCATGGGAGCAGTAGACATACTCGGCAAGCTGGGTTGCCGGGATCAACTTTTCAGCCACAGCTCACCTCGTGTGGTCGATAAAACCACTCTTAGGCTGCTGAGGCAAATGAGCGAAAAAGCAAAGGAGAAACAAGGCAATCATGTCACCCAGCAATGTGAGTACGAAGAATTCAGGGATAGAAGAAGTCCAAACCCGTCGCCGAGTTCGTTGCATTAGCTGCGAACTGGTGCAATGGGCGACGAGGCCGCACTGCAGGCGCTGCGGCGTCCTGCTTCCGCAACCTGTCATCAACTTGGTGGAAGTCGAGAAGCCGGTGCCCGTGGTCCAGAAAGAGATCCTCGAAGTGCCAGTCATCCGGGAGATCACAATTCCTATTGACCGTCCGTGCTTGCGTTGCGCGCTGAACCAAACGACGCCATCATCGGCCAATAGCGAGTTTCCCACGATTGAGCAGATGGAGCGATCTCTTATCGAGGCGGCTCTGGATCGCTGCCATGGAGATCGCCTGAAGGCCGCTGCTATGCTTGGCATCGGAAAGACAACCATTATCGGAAGCTTAAGGGTGGAATCCGGGCAAGTCTATGCGTTTTGCAATGTGATCCTTAATCCAGTGGCTGTCCCACCATTCCTTCGGATCTATCTGGACGCCATCAAGCAGCATGCCGAAGTGGATATGGTCGCCTCCGGCCATTCCCGTCTGGCCGCTCGTGCCCATGACTTGGCCTCGCTTCACCATGTCGCCCTCGTGCACATCAATATGGCTTAGGTGACCCAATACATCGCGGCTTCATTGTAATGAGTGAGAATCAACACCTTTTACATACTGAAGACAGCCGTGTCATCCATGCGAGCATGGAGCCGAAGGATTTTGCGTTGCTTTTGCTTCTAAGATAGCCCCAGGCTTCTGGCTGGGTGGCCACATCTGCCCTTCACCATGGCCAGTTCATAGGTTTTGGGCAGGAAGGAATGATCATGAGCCCCCCTGAGAGACGGCTCCGTGTGATGTCAATCACGATTGCTCTCCTGGTCTCGTACGCTATAAGTTTTGACGCTGTAAGCCGCGCGCAATCTCCAGACACCGTGATTACGCATGTGGAGGCGGTAATACGCGCGCGATTTGAACACATCGCAAAGTATCTCGTCAGAGAACACTATGCGGTCTATAGAAATGGCGCGGCCGAAACAGCCGCCGAACAGACGGTCCAGGTCACATATCAAAAGAGCACGGGCATCACTTATACCACCGTCTCAAAGGTTGGTTCATCGATGTGGCTAAGTCGAGCAATTGAACCTGCCTTGGAATCAGAGAGGGAGGTGAATGATGTAACAACGCGCCACCAAGTCATGCTTACTGCGGACAACTATGAATTCAAAGTCGACCCTGCCAGCGATTCAGTGAACGGTCGGGACTGTTTCGTTGTGGACTTGAAGCCACGAAGAAAGAGCCCCTATCTACTGAACGGTAAAGCGTGGGTAGATGCAAAGACTTATTTATTGGTCCGCATGCGTGGTACTCAGTCTAAGAGCTCCTCTCTTTTGGCAGGATTGCCTCTTATTACTCGCGACTTCGCACCCGTAAGTGGCTTCGCGATGGTCGTCCACGAGGAAATAGAGGCACACACATTTTTGTTTGGACAGACGGTCATAAAGATTGATTACGATGGCTACGATATTCAGCGCGATGAGAGACCTTGAGTGAAATGCCCCACCGGCTGGAGAAGTCATCGGAGTTGGATTGCTTCGTGGTTGTTCAGGCTGCTCAAGAGTCCGGAATAACGCTTTCGTGACTGGTCATTTCTGACTGCGATGCCCAGAGCTTTCGTCTGTCCGATCACGACGAGCAAGCGCTTTGCGCGAGTGATCCCGGTGTAGGCCGCTCGGCCCGTACAGACTCCGCTTTGCGGAAAGAGCATGATCTCTCGTATCTGCATTCCCTCATGCCAGGCTTGTCCGCATCCGGCTTGATGATCTACTGAAGCGTATCGAGCGTAGCGTCTGATTAGCCGTGAAAAATGGCTCGCTACGAAGGAAATCCTCTGGAAGTCGTTCGTCTTGATAACAGTTATCGATATCAAGGTCCTTTGACATTCCGATGACTCCATCGTCAGAGCGCAGAAGCATCTGATTGCAGTCGCTGCTCGGCCTAGCATTTTCGGCGTTTGCCGTGCTGAACTATGTGGGCCGTTGGTTCGACTGACGTGTGACGACTGATCGTCATGGCATCAGGCTGTCTGCAAGCTTGTTACGACACGGTCAAACACACTGCTATCCATGTTGCCCCTCGTGATCCAGGGCCGTTGAGGATTTTTCAGGAACGGCACTCGGCCAAACTCCGGATCGGCTTGCAGCCAATAATTCTGCGCGCGGGTGCCGATAACCTGGACCCCTTTTTTCGCCAGCATCTCTTTCGCAAGTTGGAAGGAATATTTCTGCGAGCCGCAAAGAAGTCTGCGCGGCAGTCCGCTGCTCGTGGAAGGGTAAGGGAACCATTCGATCACGAGCAGCCGTCGCGCGAATGTACGGTCGTCCAAACCCGCCTCCTTCTGTACCTGCCGTGTGTACTTGCGCCAGTAGTCCGCCACGCCGGTTCCCCTGAAGGCTGGGTCAAACGCATAGAAAGGATACGCGCGGGACTCACCATGCAGGTTACGGAATATCGCGTCCCTAATCTCAGGACGACTGTGATTCCGCTCGACCGTAGCGTCGTAGCCCGGATTGAGGTTGAGCAAAACGACTTTCGCGGTTCCCGGGTCTCTGATGAACGGCTCGGGAATCGCATTCACCATGAGCTGGTGTTCCGGAGGACTGCGTTCATTGTGTCGGCGCACATATTCCCGGTCGATCTCAAGAACATAAGGGGGACCGGAAGAATTCAATTCAAGCCATGGGTTTTGCATGAGGACTACTCGCCAAGACCCGCACGCGCCCGGGCTTTCGTGGCAATCTTAATCACTTGTGATCATGCCACACGTTATATCGAAGCTGGTCTAAGAAGAATGGCCACGCAACGCGCGCTCGATGAGTTGGAAGAACAGAAGCGGATCGAGGGCTGACGACGATCAGCGATTTAACATAACACTACTGTTATGGTCGGCAATGTCAGCAGCGGGATATAAGGACAAAGCCGGCATAATTTGTCATGAACACGACCAGCAAGGGGGATCCGGGTTCCTCTTGATAACAGATTTTATCAAGAGTAAGGACGCTCAGCGTCTCACGCAGCTTTCCGAGTATTGTTGTGAGGAGGCATACCTAACACATCGCAAAGCCAAGCGTACAATGCTTGAATCTCTTTCCCGGCATCGTGGGTTTCCAATTGAGCCCAGTCGTCAACCCCTTTCGCGAAAGCGGCCCTGTTCGTGACGGAGTGAGGGGCAACCCAAGCGCCTAGTTTCGCCAATTTCTCGGACGTTTCTTTGTTAAGCCCTCTCACCGAAACGGCATTTGGGATGACGTAAATTGGTTTTCGCAAAGTGCGAGCGAGTGAAAGAGTTGTATCTAGTTCGTCATGATCAATGCCTTCCTCGGCTGAGAGCACGGCCGTCTTGCCCTTTTGACCGAGTATTTCGGGCCGCGGACCGGGCTGGCCGGATTGACCGCGATCACCTGGCCGACCACGAGCCAATCAAAGAGCATCCGAATTGCAGCCAGGTGCTGCTTGACCGAAAGCGCCGAGAGACGCAGTCGCAGGATCTCTATATAGGCCGCGATATGCACCGGCTCGATGTCCTGCAGCTCGCGGAGGTCGCTGGCCTCGCACCATTCGGCGAATTCAACGGCCGCGCGCACATATGCCCGGCGCGTATGCGGATTCCGGATATTGGCGGTGAAGAATTCGATGAACCGCCGTGCCGCACCCGGGTCCGGAGCGAACAGCGCCGGCAGCGTGACGGAGCCTGAAACGACCTTTGATACAGCCCTGGCCATTTCCGCCCCCTACTGCCTGTTAGTGACTGATAACGTCCTTTATCATGCACAAATTCAGACGCGAGAAAAGAGGCATGTGCAAGATTTGAAGGGTCGTGGTTCTGGAGGCCGACGGCGCGGCTCCGAACGCGGTATTTTATTGGGCTTAAAATCAAGCCGCTTCCACCGCTTCCGTCTTGATGTATTTATTGTGTTGTCTGGCGACCAACGGTGGTCCGCAGTCTAAGTTGAATCATTCTCGACGACATCAGGGAGGCTTAATAGGTGGCCAACTGGAAAATCAACTGTATGGAAGATAAATACCCCGGCCTCTGGCATACCTGGTTCAGGGAACAGATTGTTGCCGTCGGCTGGCCACCTGACGAGCATGGTCTCCACGCGTCAACGGATTCCAGGGCTTGGGGCGATGCGCGCCGTCATCTTATTCAGATCGATCCGGGCGATAAGGTCATCGTGCAACTGAAGCACTGGCGCATGGGACGTATCGGGACAGTTCTGACCAAGCAGATTGAAGACGACCAGTGGAATCCAACTGTACCCCCTCAAAGCGGAGATATCGGGGAGATGGGCCGTCGTGTGCAGGTTCGATGGGATTTGACGACCGGCCCTCTTACTCCAAGCTTTGTTGTTGAATTGCCGCCAGAAGCACGCCCTAACATGCGCATCTGGCGGCCGACCCTAAGCCCTGTGCCAGACCGGACGTTCGCTGCAATCGAGCGCGCTACAAAGGAGGAAAATAACTGGGTCAGCCTGATCCCCGGTTTTGCCAGTGAGCGAGCCCTATCGGAGTACATCACCGCTTTGCCCCACCTGCTGGAGGACGGCCTTGTACCCTACCCTTCCGAATCCGCGCGTGAGCTGGTATTCCCAGACCAGACGCGTCTTGATGTTTTGCTTCTCGACCGAGACGGGAACATCGTGATCGTGGAATGCAAACAGGGTGCGCCTTCATTGGCTCATGTGGAGCAGCTGCGCGGATACATGAACAACGCCGAAAAACTGCGAACTGGATTGAAGACCGGAAAAAAGATACGCGGAATTCTTGTGCATGGCGGCGCAAGAAAACTCAGCCCGGAAGTCCGGACTGAAAGCAGACGAGCTCCAAAGATTGAACTCGTGCAGTTTTCAGTATCCGTGGGTTTCACTGCATCGCAGTAAGCACTCTGTCGTTTGGATAATATGAGCAAAGTATGATCAACCGATTCCTGGGCGAAGATGGCCGGAGAACTTTGACTCAAGTTCTCCGTGAACAAAAGATTGTTGCCGGAAGCGCTGAGCTAGCCGAGGACATTGCCGATTGGCGATATAGCTGAAACGTCCATTCAGCACCTTCCGCCGGCGAGAATAGAGCGTCACCTCTTTTTCGCCCCGGACTGCCTCCAGCCGGTACCCATCGAGCTTTAGCTCGTACGTCCATTCCGGACCCTCGGGAAGCTTTGAGACGGGTAGACAATCCATTGTTTCGATGAAGGCCGCGCCATTTTTCTGAACCATTACCGGAAATCCACTCGCACAGAAGAAGTCAAAACATTCCCAGCTGCCCGCTCTCATCTGTTTTCGGTTTGCGTCCGGGCTTTTCCGTGCGCGCGGGCTTCTCGGAAGGGGTATCTTCTTTAATGGGCTCGCAGAGCGAGGGCTCATTGTTCTTCACGTTGTTAACGCGGCGGTCGACGCGCCATGCCTTCATTTCGTCTGAATCAAATGGACGGATGAGATCAATGGGCGGCTGTTCTTCGCTGCCAGGCTCAAGCCACCGCTGATAATCCTGCCGCCTGATGATGACGGGCATGCGGTCGTGTCCGGTCTTTTCTGCCAACAATTCGTTGGGCTCTGTCGTGATGATGGCGAAGGTGTACATATCCGATTTACGATCTGGTGAGCGCCAGCGCCGGTAGACACCTGCGAGGGCGAAAGGCTCGCCATCTTTCATTCCGAATCGACAAGGTAGCCTGGTCTTGGGATCCACCCGGCGCCATTCGACGAACGAATCGATTGGAACAAGGCAGCGGCTATGCAGGAAGGCATAGCGCCATACGCTGCTGTCGAGCAGTGTTTCACCCCTGGCGTTGATGGTGTCGAGTCTGAATTTCTTCGGATCGGTGACGTAGGGCGGCAGAAAGCGCCAGAACATCATCTGCAAAAGGCGCGTGCCTCCCGCCTGATGCCAGACGATGACCGGCTGCATAGATTGCGGCGCGGCGTTGTAATCGGGAGCGAACTCAACCGCTAGGCCATTGATATTGCCGAGGTGAAAAGCTTCGGCAATCTGCTTGTCGCTCCGTCTTTGGTAGCGGCCGCACATAAAACAATTATCAACGCGGAACCTTGAGCTTTTGGTATTGCTCCTCGGTCAGAAGCAGCCAGACGCCTCCTCGTCCATTCTCGATTCCATGGTCCAATGCATGCCGCCCTTCGAGGTTCATGTTGTAGCCACCGCGCTCTGCAGTCTCGATAACCTTTTGCGAACTACTGAGATTTAGCTTTTTCGGGAGCGGCGTCTTGAGGTCTGCCTCAAGAAACTGGCAATGCCAGCGATCGCGCAGCATGAAATACATGTAGACGCGCCGGCAACCGATCCGCGACTGGCAGCGGGCGCAATACTTTTCGCCTGGATTATGCGGAGGTGGTAGTGAAGACTTACAACTGCAGCAGATTTTGCCCGCCAAGCGCATGCGGGTTGTCGATGACCGTTCGCTGCTCATGGGAAGAGTATAGGCGAACATTAGGCGAATATCGTTGTGAATTTCTCATTCCATAATCCGGATGACGTGCTGCCATGGACCACCCGGCTCCCACTCGAGAATTGGAGTGCTCTCAGCGGCGGACGGAAGCAGCACCGGCATGACAAAGGCTTGAATGCCGGCCGTCACCTCTTCAAGGGTGATCGGTTCGATGTAGAGCTTGTTTTTGGACACGAATGCATTCCATTGGCTTTGTTTGGTGGCGTCGTTATAGAACTCAGACGTGAGAGCAGTAGGGGGTGCCTTTAGGGGCAGGGGTGTCCGCCTCCGCTCGAAGGTGCGCCGTATGGCCTCTGAGAGCGTAGTTCCGGAAAACGGGAAAAGGCTGGCCAAGGTCTGGAGATCGTGAAAGTCCTTCATTCGCGTGTTAGCGATACCGAGCTTGACCAATGCTTCGAACTTCTCCGCGACAACGGTTTCGCGGGGGTAAGCGAGAAGGATCGGGGCGGGATTTCCCAATAGTGTCGGGAATGCGGTCTCGATGGGCGCAGGTGTGATGGCATCTCCGAAGCCGATATCAATTTGGACAGGAAGCCTTGCATTTTCAAGGTATCCGAGAAAGGTTACACGGAGGCCCTCATAGTCCTGGTCCTCTTTGATCCGTTCAGCCGTTACCGAGGCAGGGTCAAAGCGAAGACCATCTTCCTCAACCGCGAGATTGCAGAGCTCCCCAAAGAGCTTCCGGAATCTTTCTAGGTTGTTTTCGCCTTCCGAGAGGAAGTCCGCATCGCGGGTGGGCCGATGGGTCTGGTCTGTCCAAAGCTCGAAAAGCAGCGCGCCTTTCAAGACAAACGTATCTCTTTGGGGAGATTGACTGATGCGATACAGAACGCGTTCCAATGCGTATTTTGTCAAGAGGAGGTTGAAATCCTCCTTTTGGGCTCTGGCTCGATTCAGGAGGCGCTGCTTTACCGACGCGGCGATATTCGTGGGGATCTCTTTGCTCAAACCAGAGACTCCATATAAGGACGCATGACGCTGACAACCCGGCATACTTTAGCGGCGCGCCAGAGCTCGTCCATAGAGGCTTTCTTTTCGCGGTAAGCCGCACGAAGCGCCTGGATCGTCGTCTCCATTCCGATCTTGGAGCGAAACTTGAAGCAATCGGCAACCGTCTTTGCCGGGCTGTAGACGCGAAGCGTTCCTCCGTCTACTGAATGGGTTTCAATTCCAAAGGCGAAGGCCTCTCTGGAGAAGTGAACGACTCGGACGGGAGGGTAGTCCAGCTTCGGGGACCACGCGCCCCGCTCGATGGCAAGCCAGATCTCGAATGGGTTTTCGGTGGTCAGTTCGTGATACCGAAGGGCAGAGGAGAGGCACAGAACGCCAAGAGGAGCTCTCTTTGCCACCTCAAGAAGCGACTGGTTCGTAGAAAGAGGAGAGTCTTTTGCGCGGTACAGGCCGCGGCCCACATGTTCAATTCTGCCGGCCTTGGCGAGATTCCAGAGATGGGACCGGGATACGGAGAGGTCTTTGAGCTCCTTCGACCGTACCAGGGTCCGGTTCTGGACCATAGCTCCGACGATGTCTGATTTCCGGTTCACGGGGACATTTTATCAAAACCTTTGCACTTACACATATCTATAGAGGTTCTGATAGGGACTGATCGAGGTCCCTCCGATGATCGCCCGCGAAGACCCATAAGCCACAGACCCCGCCGAATTGTTCATGCGCTGATCACGCGAATTGGTGGTCACTACCCTCGGGACCGCGGCTTTGACGTGCATCACCGCCGACACCGCCTATACGAGATGATAGCTGGGCGTTCTGAGCGGTAGATCCGGCATTCCTGCACCTCGCCAGCAATCTGATGACCGGGTAAGATGCGAATTGGAGAGAGCGCTTTCTACCGCAAATCTCTCTCGACGTCAGCACTCGGCGCACAGCATTGCACAAGGGTTTTGGTAGCCAATTTGTAGCCACCTTGTACCGTATTCCGTGCATTAAAGTGCAGGGAGGTGCAAAGTGATGGCATCCTCTATATATTTTATTTTCATTAATTTGTCAGGGATAGTGTTGGTTCCAAGAGGCTTGGATTTTTGGCCAAATTCGGATTAAAAGGGCGATGCTCTACCAACTGAGCTACGAGCTCCCACCTGTTCCAAGTTACCACAAAACTGCAGTGTCCCCCGCGCTCGAGAATCCGCACAGCGAGCCGGTCCTCGTGCGTTGGCCCGAGCCGCTCCATATGTGGTGGCGCATATGGGCACTAATCGGACTTCGGCTGGTATACATAGCTAATGACCTTCCTCCGCCGCGTCACGGTGTCCTCCCGTAGCAGTAAGTTTGGCCGGTATTCAAAGGCTTCGATCGCTTTGCTAGTGGTGCTGTTGGCGGCACGTTCGTCGTGGGCTGCGGCGGCGAGTTCTGATTTGCAGGCAGTGCTGACCGGCTCGCGACAGCGCATTCAGAGCCTGGACTACCGCGTGAGCGGGCGAATCACACGCGTGGAAGCCGACGGCAAGCGCACGAGCTACAAATTTGTCGGCAAAGCTCACTGGTTTCCGGACGGTCTGCGTGTGTTATCGGTGTTCTCGGGTCCGGGCTC
>Ga0335085_10002886_pt1 | contig 31036 bp, 34 predicted proteins | sample Lox_Sample_45_FD_206712 | JGI IMG/M metagenome (GOLD analysis project Ga0335085, IMG submission 206712) | Soil microbial communities from Loxahatchee National Wildlife Refuge, Florida, United States - Lox_Sample_4.5 | ecosystem: Environmental > Terrestrial > Soil > Wetlands | place: USA... | reverse complement strand
ACCGCTTCCCCGCCTCGCCGGCGCCGGCCGCCTCGATGGCCGCGTTGAGGGCCAAAAGGTTCGTCTGGTCGCTGATCTCGTCGATGATCTCCACGATCCCGCCGATCTTCTGGCTGTTGTCCCCCAGTTTCAGCATGCTGGCGGCGATGCTCTGGACCTGGCTCCTGAGCCGCGCCATCCCTTCGGTGGCGTTGGTCATGTCGCCGGTGCCGTCGGTGCAGCTCTCGTTGGTCGCCGCAGCCAGCGCCTCGACGGACCTGGCGTTGTCCGTTATCTGCTTGGCGGTGATGGCGATTTCCTCCGAAGTGGTCGTCACCTGCTGCACGGCCGCTGCCTGCTCGGCGGCGCCGGAGGATTGCTGGGCGCTGATGGCGGTCATCTCGTTGGCGGAGCTGGAAAGCTGGATGATCGCCTCCTTGATGGAGGAAATGAGCCGCGTGCTCTTCTCGATTTCCCCCTTGAGGTTCTTGACGATCACGGTGGTCATGGTATGAAACGCCTCCGCCAGCGTGCCGATCTCGTCCCTGCTCTCGATGGGCACCTCCTCGTCCAGCTTCCCGTCGGCGATCCGGCGGGCCACCTGGGTGAGATGCCGCAGGGGACCGATGGAGCGGTTCACGACGAAGAAGATGGTGATGCTGGAAACGAGGAGCATGGCGAACATGGCGCCGATGATCTGCATCCGCAGCGCCCCGATTTTCTTCTCGGTCTTTTCCATGGAAAAGCCGATGCGGAACCCTCCCCAGTGCTTGCCGCTGACCATGACCGGGGCGGAGATGTCCCACATCTTTTCACCGGTATCCCGGGTGTAGACCTGCTTCAAAAGTTCCTGCTGGTTCCTGGCGGCCTTGAGCCCCACCTCGTCGTTGAAGAGGCGCTTGGTCCGGTTGTTGAGCTTGTCCTTCTCCTTGTCCCCGGTGAGGGGCTGGGAGTATTTGGTGTTATGGACCGGCAGGTAGCCGTTGCGGTCGACGAGCGCGGCGAAGACCACCTGGTCGTCCTTCAGATACTCGTCCTCCAACCCCCGGATGGTCTGGTCGAGGTAGCCGTCATACCGGGTGTGATACTTGGGGGGATCGGTAGTGGGGATGGCAACGTAGTTCGTGTCGAAGAGATCTTCCTGGGTGAATCTGCCGCTGGAGAGGGCCTCTTCGAGGAGTTGCTCCATCATTTTTGCCCCGGCCAGCGCCTCGATCCGTCCCTTCGAGAGGAGTTCCTCCTCCATGGCAGCGCTGCGCGACCTGACGAAATAGACGGTGAAGATCGACATGATGACGACCATGACGAGGATGAGGGTGGCCGTGATTTTTACCGAAAGCTTGCGGAACATGGGAACTCCTTCACATGAAAGTGTTACGTCATCGATCCCTGAAGAGTATCAGAAAGAAACGCCCCCGGATCATGCGCCGGTCACTGGTTGATCACCAGCTCCGGCGAGGCAAGAAGCTTGACGATATCGAGAAGCATGATGAGCCGCTCGCCGTGGTGCAGCTGACCGCGGACATACTCGCGCTGCACCCGGGAAAGCGACTTGACGACCGGCTCGAAACCGCTCATGGGAAGTGTCTCGACCCCGTATACCGCCTCGGTGAGGACCCCCATGGCGAATTTCTCCGACCTCACCACGATGATCCTCCCGGCAACACTCAACGGCGGCTGGGGGAGCCCGAGAAACGGCCTGAAATCGATGGCGGCAGTAATCTGGCCGCGGAGGTTGAAGACACCCACGATGATTTCCGGCACCCGCGGCACCTTGACCAGTTTCGGAATCCTGATGATCTCCGCGGCACAGATGGTCTCGAAGCCGTAGACCTCGCCGCCGAGGGAGAAGGTGACGCACTCCAGATGGTCCCCCCCCGCCTCCTCGACCCCGGCAAGCCCCTGCCAGTATTCTTCCCGCATTTCGTCGAGGATTGAGCGGATATCGTAATCGCTTCCCTTCGCTTCGGTCATCGGACTCTCACTCCTTTTCATTCACTGCGTGAAGCAGTCACGGTACCCCGGCCTGGCCGCCACTGCGGCACAGGGGATGTCACGGAACCCTCAAGGGCGGGATCATCTGGGCGGGTCGAGGGTCAGGCCACCCGGGCCAGTTCGCTCCGCAGCTGTTCCAGGAATACTTCCCGCGTCAACCCGCCGGAGTAGGGAACGATCCGCTCCTCGGCGCTCTTCTCGAGAATTTTCAGGCTGTTCCTCAACTCCCGCATCCCCTCCCTTTCCTTCTCCAGGCGGAAGAGGAGCCTTCCCAGGTTGTAGTGGGGCATGACGAAGTCGGCCTTGAGGAGAATCGCCTTGCGGTATTCGTCCCGTGCCTCCGCCAGCTGCTCGCTCATGTCGAGAATCAGGCCCTTGAGAAAATAGGCTTCCGGCGAGAGGTCGTCGACCTGCAGCGCCTTCTGGCATATCTCCAGGGCCTCCTGGAAGTGGCCGTTGTTGGCCTGGATGAATCCCTCGGTCACCAGCGCCCCCACATGGTCAGGCCTTCGTTCGAGGAGGTCTCCCAGCAGCAGCGACGCCTGCTGAAAATTCTCCGCGTCGAACAGTTCCAGCGCCTTGCGATACAGCTCGGCGGGGTTCGGTTCCACGGGAGGAGCGACCCTCTTCACCGGGGCCGGCCTGGCCGGTGGCGGTGGAGGGAGAGGGCGTACGGCCCTCCTGGTTTCCACGGGCTTCGTTTCCCTGCGCACGACAGCCGCCGCAGAGGACTTTTTCCGGTAGTAGAAGGCCCCCTCAAGGGAATGCCGTTCAAAATGGGTGGATATCTGGGAGAGGGTTTCGGCGTGGCCGAGAAAGAGATATCCACCGGGAGTGAGGCATGCGGCGAACCTCTCGACCACCTTTTTCATGGTGGCGAGGGTAAAGTAGATCATCACGTTGCGGCAGAAGATCGCGTCGAGTTCGCCTCCGCCTCCCGACGGTGAGGGGAACTCGTCTGTCTGGAGATTCAGATGGGAAAACTCGACGAGACTCTTCACCGGCTCTTTCAGGATAAAGCTCCTGCCGACCCGGTCGAAATACCGGTCGAGGCAGCGCTCATCCGTGGCACGCATCGCCCACTGTCCGTATACCCCCTCCCTGGCCCGTTTCAGTGCCCGGTTATTGATATCGGTGGCGAGAATCCTGATGTCCCGTTCCCGCCAGTCCGGCAGGGTCTCCATGACGGTCATTGCCAAGGAATAGGGTTCTTCGCCGGTGGAACAGCCGGCGGACCAGAAACGGAGCCGCCGTTTCCTGTCCGCGGCCACCTCGGTGGCGAGGAATTCCCGCAGTGCGGCGAACTGGGCATGGTAGCGGAAAAAGTAGGTTTCCCCCACCGTCAGGAACTGCAGGAGTTTTTGCAGTTCCTGGCGGCTCTCCCGGTGGCGGGTGAGGAAAGTATGATACTCCCGGTAGCTGCCGATATGCAGAGCGGCCATCCGGTTCTGCAGGCCCCTTTCCAGGATCTTCATGTTGCGTCGATCGAAATGGAGGCCGCTGAAGGCCACGAGGAAATCATGGAAGAGCCGATACTCCTCTTCGCGGAGCGGTTCGACGGCGAGCAGGGACCGCTTCCCACCACTCCTTTCCAGAATGGCGACATCCCCCCGCAAGCGTTCCAGATCAACCGGCACGGGGATACAATCGAACACCTTCAACAACTCGTATTCCAGCTCGGGATGAGCGGAAATGACAATGACCGGGATCCGGCGCGTTTCTTCAACCCGCTGCAATCGCTGCTTGATCTCCAGGGAGACCGCCTTTGCCGCGGAAACCTCCAGAATGACGAGGTCCGGCCTCTGCTCCCTCACCACACCGACGACTTCGTGGCCCACCCGCGTGCAGGTTACCCCATGCCCCTCGCCGGACAGGAGCCCGCATACCGACCGACACTGCTCGTCGGTGTCAAAGATGCACAGGATGTTCAACGCCATCGGCCTCTCCTGCCATGAGTGGGGTCATGCACGAAGTCGTGTCTGCTCCACACGCTTACCGGCCACCACCCCATGAGTCGCGCAGGGTCACCGTCCGGTTGAACACCGGTACTCCGCCTCCGGCCACTTCCGCCTCGGCGCAGAAATACCCCTGGCGTTCGAACTGGTAGTGGTTCTCGGCCGGGGCACCGAGGAGAGAGGGTTCCAGCCGGCAATCGGCGAGAATCTCCACCGAATCCGGGTTGAGGCAGCTCTTCCACTCCTCGCCGGCCGGGTTGGCAACGGAAAAGAGCCGGTCGTAGAGGCGGATTTCGGCCCGGACGGCATGGCGTGCCGACACCCAGTGGATAACCCCCTTCACCTTCCGGTCGGCGGACGGCCCGCCGGTATGGGTGAGGGGGTCGTAGGTGCAGCGGACTTCCACCACATTTCCCGCCCCGTCCTTTACCACCCCGGTACATGAGATGATGTAGGCATGGCGCAGTCGCACCTCACCGCCGGGGACGAGCCGCTTGAACCCCTTCACCGGTTCTTCCATGAAATCGTCCCGCTCGATCCAGACCTCCCGGGAGAAGGGGACGGTGCGACTGCCGAGACCCTCCCTCTGGGGGTGGTTGGCAACGGTAAACTCCTCGACCTTGTCCTCGGGGAAATTTTCAATGACCAGCTTCAGGGGACGCAAGACCGCCATGGCCCGGGGTGCCCGGTCGTTCAGGTCTTCCCGCACGCATTCCTCGAGGAGCCCCATCTCGATCCAGCTGTCGCTCCTGCCGACGCCGATCCGCTCACAGAAGTTCCGGATCGACTCGGGTGTATAGCCTCGCCGGCGCAGGCCCATCAGGGTCGGCATGCGCGGGTCGTCCCAGCCGGTCACATCTCCGTCCTGCACCAGCTGCAGGAGCTTGCGCTTGCTCATCACCGTGTAGGTGAGGTTCAGGCGGGCGAACTCGTACTGCCGGGGACGGGCGGGAACCGGGAGGTTGTCGAGGAACCATTCGTAGAGGGGGCGATGGTCCTCGAATTCCAGGGTGCAGATGGAGTGGGTGATCCCCTCGATGGCATCCGACTGGCCGTGGGCATAGTCGTACATGGGATAGATCCGCCAGGCGTCTCCGGCGTGGGGATGGGAGGCATGGATAATCCGGTACATCACCGGATCACGCAGATTCATATTGGGAGATGCCATGTCGATTCTGGCGCGCAGGACTTTGGCCCCGTCCGGGAACTCGCCGTTCTTCATCCTCCGGAAGAGGTCGAGGTTCTCATCGATGCTGCGGTTGCGGTAGGGACTCTCCTTCCCCGGTTCGGTCAGGGTCCCCCGGTACTCGCGGATCTCGGCAGCAGAGAGGTCGTCGACGTAGGCTTTCCCCGCCTTGATCAGTTCCTCGGCCCACAGGTAGAGCTGGCCGAAATAGTCGGAGGCATAGTAGAGATTCTCCCCCCAGCTGAACCCGAGCCAGCTGACGCTCTCCTTGATCGATTCGATGTACTCCACTTCCTCCTTGACCGGATTGGTGTCGTCGAAGCGCAGATGGCAGCGCCCTCCGAAGTCCCTGGCCAGGCCGAAATTGAGGCAGATCGACTTGGCGTGGCCGATGTGAAGGTAGCCGTTCGGCTCCGGCGGAAAGCGGGTGACGATCGTCTCGTGCTTGCCGGATTTCAGGTCCGCATCGATGATGGTCCGAAGGAAATTGACGGGCGATGCTGTCGTTTCACTGGTAACGCCACGTTCGGCGGATGGTTGATTCATGTTCCAGGCACCTCGGTTGGGATAGTTTCATGGCTGCTGCAGGGGGTAGGGCTCGGCCGGGCCGCTAGAGCGAATCCTGTTCCAGCAGAACGACGGCATAGGCGGCAATCCCCTCGCCCCGCCCGGCAAAGCCTAGTTCTTCGGTGGTGGTGGCCTTGACGTTGATGCGCCCCACGTCGGCGGAGAGGGTTGCGGCGATGTTTGCCCGCATCTCCTGGATATGGGCGGCAAGCTTGGGTCGCTGGGCCACGATGGTGGCGTCCAGGTTGCCGAGCCGGTATCCCCTGGTGCGCGCCAGGCCCATCACGTGCCCGAGGAGCTTCAGGCTGTCAGCACCCTTGTAGCGGGGATCGGTGTCGGGGAAATGCTTGCCGATGTCGCCTTCGGCGATGGCCCCGAGAATCCCGTCGGCAATGGCGTGGAGAAGTACGTCCGCGTCGGAGTGACCCAGCAAACCATTTTCCCAGGGGATATCGACCCCTCCGAGAATGAGCTTTCTCCCCTCTACGAGGCGGTGGACGTCGTACCCGTGCCCGATGCGCATGATGAGCTTACCTTTCTCCGGCAGATTCTTTCAGGAACGCCTCCGCCAGGATCAGGTCCTCCGGCGTGGTAATCTTGATGTTGCGGTAGTCCCCCACGACGATGCGGACCTGCCGGCCGAGACGCTCCACCAGCATGGCATCGTCGGTGCCGAGATATCCTTCCGCCTCGGCGATTTCGTGGGCGGCGAGAATCATCCCGAATCGAAACGCCTGGGGGGTCTGGGCCAGCCACAGATTCTCGCGGGGCGGGGTTTCCCTGACGATGCCGTCGGCAACCACCTTGATGGTATCCTTCGCAGGCACCACCACGAGAGCGCCGTCCCCGGAGGCGGCCACCTCGACTGCGTGGGTCAGGACCGCAGCGGGGACAAAGGGGCGCACGCCGTCGTGGATCAGCACCACGTCATCGTCATCGGCTCCGGCAATGGCCCGCAGCCCATTGAGCACCGAATGCTGCCGCTCCTTCCCTCCCGGCACGATCGCCCGCACCTTGGCAAAACCGTACCGCTCCACCACCTCTTCACGGCAGAAAGGAATCTCCTCTTCCGGAATAATGAGGTAAATGTCGTCGACAAGGGGGTGTCTTTCGAAAACCGCTATGGTGCGGGCCACGATCGGCATGCCGTCGAGCAGGAGATACTGCTTGTTGATCCCCGCTCCCATTCGCTTGCCCATGCCTGCCGCAGGAATCAGGGCGATTACCTTCATGCTCCCGCCTTTGCCGACATCAAGGAATTGCGCGGACACGACATTCCAGTAACTATAAAGGGGCGCTCCGCTCCCGGTCAATGAAAAAATCCGGGCAATTGCAAAATAGCGTTATATCATACACAGGATCATTGAAAAGGCCAGAATAAAACCGGTAATAGACACACTACAGGAGGGAAACGCGGGGTCTCGTATGGGTAGTGACGGACGTTACTGCTGACAACTGCGCCGGTCCCGGTGCAGAACATCGGGAAGGGCGCGAAGCGCTGCATTCACGTCCGGGACATCACCCTTCTCCAGGGTGCGCAGGTCTAGGTGCAGGGCGTTTTTCCAGATTCTGCCGATAATCGGCACCGGCGCGCAACGAAGCGCCCGTTCCACCGCCTCGGGTGTTGCACCGTCAACGCCGATGGTGAGGAGCGTGGTGGGAAGTTCCACCAGGGGGAAGGCTCCCCCTCCAACCTGGGAAAAACCGCTGGTGAGGGAGAGCTTCACGGCGGGAGCCACGAAGCGGCGCAGGTTCCTGAGAAGCAGCCGGCCGCGGCGGGACAGCTCGGCCCCGGAAAGAGCCAGCATCCGCAGCGTCGGGATCTCCGCCAGCGCCTCGCGCTCGTCGCGATAGAGGCGCAGGGTCCCTTCGAGGGCGGCGATCGTCATTTTGTCCACCCGTAACGCCCGCAGGAGGGGATGCCTTTTCATCGGTTCCACCAACTCCCTCCGGCCGACGATGATCCCCGCCTGGGGTCCGCCGAGGAGTTTGTCGCCGCTGAAGGTGACGACATCGACGCCGGCCCGGATGAATTCCTGGACCGTCGGCTCGCAGCCGAGGCCGATGGCGGAAAGATCGAGGAGATTGCCGCTCCCCACGTCGGCCATGACCGGCAGGGAATACTCCCGGCCGATCCGGACCAGCTCGGCGGCGGACACCTCGGCGGTAAACCCGACGACGGCATAATTGCTGGAATGGACCTTGAGGAAGAGGGCGGTTTCGCTGCTGACCGCCCCGCGGTAATCACGGGGATGGGTCCGGTTGGTGGTGCCGACTTCCCGCAGCAGGGCGCCGCTCTGCTTCATGACGTCGGGGATCCGGAACGAGCCGCCGATCTCCACCAGTTCGCCGCGGGAGACAGCCACCTCTTTGCCGGCTGTCAGGGAAGAGAGGGCAAGGAGAACTGCAGCGGCGTTATTGTTGACCACGAGGGCCGACTCCGCCCCGGTCAGTTCGCAGAGGAGCCCCGTCAGGTGCTGGTAGCGGCTCCCCCTCTCACCAGTCGGCAGGTCGAACTCCAGGTTCGAGTAGCCGAAGGCGGTAGCGACGAGGGCCGTCCTGACCCTTTCAGGCAGGGGCGACCTCCCCAGGTTTGTGTGGATCACCACCCCCGTGCCGTTCACCACCCGCTTCAGGCTGGCGGAGGACAGCGAGGCGAGTTCCTCGCGGACCATTCCGGCAAGGTCAGCTTCGCCGGGGATTTCCCGCAGGGTTCCCGCTTCGGCCCCCCGCCGGATCTCCGCCAGCACTGCGCGCACTGCCGTGATCACCAGGGGACGCGGATACGAGGCGAGCGCCTCTCTGATTGCCGGCCAGTCGAGCACCCGGTCGACTTTCGGGATCTGTCGCAGAATGGTCATGGTGGCACCTGTGGCGGGAGGAAGGGGGAATGGATCTGCGCTGCCGGCGGACACCGTGCCGGAAAGCCCGGTGTCTGATGTGCTACAGGTCGAGGTGCATCGCGGCGGAGCGTTCCGCCGCTTTCAGGGGGACCACGCCATCCGTCCCCTGCATGAGGACCTTGCCGCCGTATTCGGCGTTCTTGCGGACGAGTTTTTCGGCCTTGTCGGCGTCCCGGTTGCGAAACGCCCCGATGATCTTCTCGTGCTCCTCGACCGATACCTGCATCCTTCCGGGAAGGCTCAGGGAGGCCACCCGCAGCCTCTGGAACTTTCCCACCAGGCTGCTGATGAGTTCGTACAGCTTTTCGTTGTCTGCGGCACGGATGAACAGGTCGTGGAAATCGTTGTGCACCTTGAAGAAGTGCCTGATGTCGCCTTCCGTAGCCAGGGAGCGGAGCTTCCCGTTGATCGACTCCAGCTTTACGATTTCCTTGTCGGTCAGATTCTCGCACGCCTTGCGGGCCGCGTATCCCTCGAGAATGCTCTTGATGGCGTAGAATTCCTCCACGTCCCTCTGGGAGAAGGAGACCACCACCGCCCCCTTGCGGGGAATCACGGTCAGGTACCCCTCCGACTCCAGCTGGCGGAAGGCCTCCCTGATGGGAGTCCTGCTGATGCCGAAGCGCTCGGCCAGCTCCGGCTCCGCCACCTTCTCCCCCGGCTTGAGCGCCCCGCTGATGATGGCGTCCCGGATGGTCTCCAGTATCCTCTCCCTGAGCGTCAGGTGTTTCTCGATGTTCTTCATGGGAAGGCTCCTCGACGTGTTTGACAGATTGTATACAGTATACAATAATTGTCAAGCATTACCTGTATATCTCCCTAATTTCCCGGCCGACGAACCCCGACATCCGCAAGGTGTGAACGGACGGAGTCAGAGCGGGAGACCACCGCGGCTGGCCGTTCTTTCTTGATATTTACCCGCCGACGGAGTAATCTATTTCGCCGAAGGAGCCCCGGATGGACCCGGTCCGACATCTGAAAATATCCTTTGCCGTGCTTGCCGCCCTCGTCACCCTGGGGATAGCCGGCTATATGGGGTTAGAGGGGTGGCGTTTTCTCGACGCCCTCTACATGACCATCATCACCCTCGGCACGGTCGGCTTCAAGGAGGTGCACGACCTCTCCGACGGCGGCAAGGTGTTCACCATTTTCCTCATCATCTTCGGCGTCAGCGTCCTCGGCTACCTGGTGGGGAGCCTTGCCCAGATCATGTTCGAGGGACAGTTCCAGCGCATCATCGGGAGAAAGAAAGTGGAAAAGCAAATCGAGGCCATGAGGTATCACTACATCATCTGCGGTTTCGGCAGAATGGGCTCCCTCATCTGCAAGGAATTCTCGGCCAAGCCCCTTCCCTTCCTGGTGGTGGAAAAGGACCCGGAGATCATCGAGAAACTCAAGGAAGAAGGGTACCTCTACCTCCACGGCGACGCCACGGACGACGATACCCTTCTCCGGGCCGGTATCAAACGGGCACAGGGTCTCATCTCGGTGGTCACCTCCGACACGGAGAACGTCTACATCACCCTCACTGCCCGGGGACTGAATCCCGACCTCTTCATCCTCGCCCGTGCCGGCGAGGAAGGGTCGGAGATCAAGCTGAAACGGGCCGGCGCCAACAAGGTGGTGTCGCCGTACCTGATCGGCGGGAGCCGGATGGCCCAGGCGATCCTCCGCCCCCACGTGGTGGATTTCATCGAGATCGCCACCGGACGCGATCACCACGATCTCCTCATGGAGGAGATCACCATCCCCCCCGATTCCGGCTTTGTCGGCCAGAACCTGGTCACGTCCGGCTTCAGGAGGGAAACGGGGGTGATCATCGTGGGCATCAAGAAGGCGAGCGGCACGATGGTCTTCAACCCCGACCCGGAGGCCCGCATCGACCGCAACGACACCCTCATCGTCCTCGGCGAGACCCTGGCCATCCAGAAACTGGAGAAGATCGTCGGCTGCGTGCCGACCGCCGCGGAAATCATCATGAAGAACTGGAGAAAGCCGAAAAATGTCTGACCCGATCCATGCCCATATTCCCTACCCTTTCCTCCGGGACAACCTCCCCCTCGTCCTGGAGCGGCGCATCAACCCTGAAGTCTTCCTGCCTGCCGACGTCCTCGACGCCCTCATCCCCGAGGAACTGGCGTCCGTCGCCGACGCCCTCGCCGGGAACGGGCTGCACTGCACCATCCACGGCCCCTTCATGGACTTAAACCCCGGTTCCTCAGAGCCCCTCTTGCGCAAGGCGACCCTGCACCGATTCCACCAGGCCCTCGATTCGGCGGAGATCCTGAAGCCGCGGGCCATGGTCCTTCATCCGGGGTACGACAAGTGGCGGTACGGCTCCATGCAGAAGGTCTGGCTCGGTCACAGCCTCGACAGCTGGCGGGAGGTAGCGGCGCGGGCCGCGGAGATCGGCTGCGTCATCGCCGTGGAGAACATCTTCGAGGAAGAGCCCTCCACGCTGCGCGCCCTCCTGGAAGGGGTCGACTCCCCCTGGATACGCCACTGCTTCGATGTGGGGCACTGGAATCTCTTCGGCAGGGTGGGGATGGAGGAGTGGTTCGCGGAGATGGGGCATTTCATCGCCGAAACCCACATCCACGACAACTGCGGGGAAAAGGACGACCACGCGGCCATCGGCGAGGGAAAGATCGACTTCGACCTCTTTTTCTCCCTCATGAAACGGTACGCCCCCGAGGCCTGCTGGACCATCGAGGCCCACAGCCGAGAAGCGCTGGAAAAGGCGCTGGTGGGCATCCAGCGGTATCGGTGAATTTCCTTCCGAAAATGGGAAGGCCGGAACCGGCCCGGCCTTCCCCCTCTCCCATCTTCAGCATCGGCGACCCTTGCGGTGAATCGGCGCACCCCCTCATTTCTTCTTCCAGTACGGCGCCTTCTCGGGCATGATCCAGCGCACGCCGCCGCGCGGATCGGCGGTGTCCCCGCCGTAGCGCGGGATCAGGTGGATGTGCAGGTGCATGACCGTCTGGCCGGCGGCAGGGCCGTCATTGATGCCGATGTTGAAGCCGTCGGGATGGAACCGCTGCTGCAGCGAGCCCCGCGTCTCGGCGAGGAGGTCGAGAAGGGCGCCCCTCTCGTCCGCCGTTGCCTCGAACAGCGAGGCGATGTGCCGCCGGGGAATGATGAGTGCGTGGCCGGGGGAAACGGGGAAACCGTCGTACACGGCAACGGCGAGAGCATTTCCCGCAACGGTCGCCTCCGGCTGGAGGGTGCAGAAGGGACAGGGCAAACCGGGGTGGCTCATGATGACGGTGCTCCATTCCCGCAGGATTCGTGCTGCATAGGACACCCCGCCCGCTGCCGGGAACGTCTGCCCCGGCGGTACCGACCCCGTCGCCCGGCCTCACACCTTCGTCACAGGTACGGCGAAAAGAGCTTGGCCACGCTGTCAAGAACCTTTACCGGAAGCGGGCGGCCATCCACCTCGTCGAGGGTCACCTCCCGGGAGCGGGCAATGGTTTCCGCCACGTCCCGTTCCAGACTGGCAGTTAACTCGTGGTCGTAGACTTCCAGGTCGAACTCGAAGTTGAGGCGAAGGCTGCGCGGGTCGAGGTTCGCCGAGCCGATGAGGCTCCAGACGCCGTCCACGAGAAAGAGCTTCGTGTGGACGAAGGGAGGGGGCTGGTAGTAGACCCTGATCCCCTGCTCGAGGAGTTCCCAGAGGTAGGCCCGGCTGGCCCAGTGGACATAGGGGAGATTGTTGCGGGCGGGGAGGATGAGGGACACCTCGACGCCGCGCAGGGCGGTGGTGATAAGGGCGAGGACAAGGGGGCGGTCGGGGATGAAATAGGGGGTCACGATGACGACCCGGTCCCGGGCGCACGCCAGCGCCCCCATGATGAGGAGGTGCAGGCGACGGAACTCCTTTTCCGGCCCGTCGCTGACGGCGCGGGCCAGGGCGGGTCCCGCCGGCACAAGGGCCGGAAAGAGCCGGCTGTCGTTGAGGACCTCCCCGGCGACAAAATGCCAGTCCCCGAGAAAGACCCGCTGCAGGTCGGCAACGATCGGCCCCTCCACCAGGAAGTGGAGGTCGACCACCGGCGCTGCCGACGTCCCCCCGCCGACCACGTGACGGCCCCGGATGTTCATGCCGCCGGTAAAAGCCCGGCAACCGTCCACCACGAGGATTTTGCGATGATTGCGCAGGTTGACGTACACCCCTTGGCTCAGCGGCAGGAACCGGCCGACCTTCACCCGCGAACCCTTCAGGAGCCGGCGGGCCATCGGCCAGGAATACTTCTCACCCAGGCTGTCGACGATCACCCTGACCTCGACCCCCCGGTCGGCGGCTTCCCGCAGGGCCGTGGCGAAACGGGCCCCCGTCTCGTCCCCGTCGAAGATGTAGGTGCAGAGGTGCACGGAATGGACGGCTGCGGCGATCGCCGCCAGCATGGCCGGATAGGCGTTCTCGCCGTTATGGAACGGTACGACCCTGTTGCCGGGGATTAAGGGAAATTTCGTCACCCGGTCCCCCAGCGCCTTGAGTTCGGCCAGGTGTTCTCCCCAGGGGGGAAGGGCATCAGCCGCTTCCCCCGCACTCCGCTCGGGAAAGCTCGCCCACCCCGACAGGCGGCGGCCGCTCTCCAGCCACTGCCTCGCCCGTCGATGGATGCGGTTCACCCCCATGCTCCAGTAGAGGAAGGGGCCGAGGAGAGGGAGGGTGCAACAGGCCATGATCCACCCCAGGGCGGAGCGGGGGTCACGCTTGTGGAGAAGAGCGTGACCGGCCGATGCCAGCGAAAGTGCCGCTACGGCAGCAACAAGGACTCCCAGGGCGAAATGATCCACCGGACCTCCGCGTGGTGGTGATCTGCTCGGCATCACATACCACAAAGGAAGCGGCAGTGCAAAGCAAAAAGGGATGGCGGGCCCGCCATCCCTTTTTGCAGAGTCCGGCTATCAACCTTCAGAGAAGACTGTAGGGGTGGGCGCGTTTGGCCCATTCGCTCTCCGGGTACCCGGCCTGGAGCTGCTGGTAGGCGTCCTTGAGGGCGCCGGCGTCGTGACTCGCCTTGTACCGGCTTACGCCGCGGAGGAAGATGGCCTCCGGCGCGGCGGCGCTCCGGGGGTAGCCGTTGAGAAGGGTGTTGAAGTGGACGATCGCATCGTTGAAGTCGCCGGAATCAAAATCGGTTTTCCCCATTCCCAGGATAAGGGACGGAACCAGTTCCTCGGGGGAGAGGAAGCCGACGGTCCGGTGATGCTCCTTGCCGTAGAAATCGAGGGTCACCAGGGTGGGGGTCCAGGTCACCTTGAAGTCACCGGCAAGGGGAGAATCGACGGGGACCCGCAACGGGACGAGCTTGTCGATGATGAAGTTACTGACCTGCATGTCGGGATACGTGACCGCATCCATCTGTTTGCAGCCTATTCAGCCGGGGTTGAAAAAATCGAGCAGGACGGTCTTGTGCTCCGCCTTGCCCCGGGCCAGGGCCTTGGTAAGGTCGTTTTCCCACGGGATCGCTTGTGCCATGGTCACACCTCCTTTCTCTGCATGTCGCGTCTACACTTAAGATACCGTGCATCACCACCAAGTCAAGGGATCACCGGACCGCCGGATTCCGGTTATCCATCGCCACGCACGGGGTCCCTCCCCCCCCTTGCACTTTTCACCGCCAGTGATTATAATGAGATTGCCGGCCCGGAGCCGGCTACTCTGACAGCGGAACAAGGAATCCACAGCACATGAACACACTGCGCACGACCTTTCTCCTGGCACTGCTGACCGTGCTCCTCGTGATGGCCGGCGGTGCCATCGGCGGCAGGTCGGGAATGACCTTCGCCCTCATCATGGCCGGGGTGATGAATTTCGTTTCCTACTGGTTCTCCGACAAGATCGTTCTCGCCATGTACGGCGCCCGCGAGGTGACCGAGGCCGACTACCCGGAATTCTGCGGCCTGGTCCGACAACTTGCGGTTCAGGCGGCAATCCCGATGCCGCGGGTCTACATCATCGATTCGGAAACCCCCAACGCCTTCGCCACCGGGAGAAACCCGGAACATGCCGCCGTGGCCGCCACCACCGGCATCATGCGGATACTTACCCGCGACGAACTGTTAGGGGTCATGGCCCACGAGCTGTCCCATGTGAAGCATCGCGACATCCTCATCTCCTCCATCGCCGCCACCATCGCCGGGGCCATTACCTACCTGGCCCACATGGCCCAGTGGGCCGCCATCTTCGGAGCCGGCCGCGACCGGGACGACGAAGGGGGGGGAGCCTTCGGCCTGATCGTCATGGCCATCGTCGGTCCCCTCGCCGCCATGCTCATCCAGATGGCCATTTCCCGCGCCCGGGAGTACGAGGCGGACCGGGGGGGTGCGGCAGTCTCGGGAAATCCCCTCTACCTGGCCAATGCCCTGCGCAAGCTGGAAATGGCCAACCACCAGATCCCCATGGACGCAAACCCCGCGACCGCCCACATGTTCATCGTCAACCCCCTTACCGGCGGAGGGCTGATGTCGCTCTTCTCCACCCATCCCCCCATCGAGGAGCGTATCCGCCGCCTGGAGGCGCTGGCCTACGGTCCGCGGGGCTGATGGGTCAGGCCGGCAGGCCGGGGCGCGGGAGTGCGGAAGGAGAGGCCTTTTCTTCCCCTTCCGCGCTTTTTGCTTCCTGATTTCATCCCTCCGAGTTGCCGGTCTTCCACCCTCGCAAGGAGTCCCTGTGTCCACCATCAACCCTCGCCGCGCCGCCTTCGACATCCTGCTCCGCATCGAGAAGGAGCGCTCCTACGCCGACATCCTCCTCGACCATGCGCTCTCGACGGACCAGCTGACGGGCCCGGACCGCGGGCTCCTGACCGAGCTCGTCTACGGCGTGCTGCGCCGCCGCGCCACCCTCGACCACCTCATCAGCCTCTTTTCCCGGCAGAAGACGGCGAAGCTGGAACGGACGGTGCACCTCCTGCTCCGGCTCGGCCTCTACCAGGCATTCTTCCTAGACCGGGTGCCGGTGTCGGCGGCGGTCAACGAAACGGTGGAGCTGGCGAAATCCCTGGCACCCCGGGCCGCGGGATTCATCAACGCGGTCCTGCGGAGCGCCGACCGGGGAAGGGATTCCGTCACCTATCCCGACCGGGACCGGGAACCGTCCCGCTACCTCGCCACCCGCTACTCCCATCCGTTGTGGCTCGTGGAGCGCTGGCTCGACCAAGTGGGTCCGGAAGCGGAGTCCCTTGCCGAGGCCATGGCACTCCCAGCCCCCCTCACCATCCGGGCGAACACCCTGCGCACCAGCCGCAAAGCACTGGAGGCACGGCTTGCCGCCGAGGGGGCGGAAGCTGCGGCCGCCAGCTGGTCCCCCGACGGGCTTCACCTCGCCACCTCCGTTTCCCTGGCCCGGCTCCCCAGCTTCCGGGAGGGACTCTGGACGGTCCAGGACGAATCGTCGCAGCTGGCCGCCCACCTGCTCGCCCCCTTTCCCGGCGCGACGGTCCTCGACCTCTGCGCCGCTCCCGGCGGCAAGACGACCCATCTCGCCCAGCTCATGGACAATCGGGGCGAGATAACCGCCTGCGATGTGGGGGACCGCAAACTCCGCTTCATCGCGGAAAACGTCACCCGGCTTGGCACCACCATCATCAGGACCGTCACCCTGGATGCCGTCGCTCCGCTCACCCCCCTGGCAGGGAAGGAATTCGACCGGATCATCGTCGATGCACCCTGCTCGGGCCTCGGCGTCATCAGGCGCCACCCCGAGGGGAAGTGGTGGCGCAGTGCGGCCGACCTGCCACGGCTTGCGGCCGTCCAGCGGACCATCCTGGCGAACGCCGCGGAACGGCTGAAGCCGGGCGGCATCCTCCTCTACGCGGTCTGCTCCACGGACAGGGAAGAGAATGAGGGGGTGGTGGACGATTTTCTTTCCCGGCGGGACGATTTTGTGCTAGAAGATGTGCGTGAACTCTTTCCTGCCTGGCGGGAGCTCTGCACCGAGCGGGGATTTTTCCGCAGCTGGCCCCACCGCCACGGGATGGACGGGTTCTTCGCCGCCCGGTTCCGGAGGACCTGAAGAAAGCCGGACACGAAGAAGACAGGAAACAGGGTCTTCGGCATCATCCGTGGCGAACCTCCTCTCCCGGCAGAGTATGCAACAGAGGCGGAGCAATCAGAGAAGTAACGACAATACGACCTTTGTGCTTTCCGTGCATCATGACCGTCTTGAGCGACCGGAGGGTTACAAAGGTTTTCGATGCCCTGGAGGTAACGCATGAAGAAGATCGCCCCATCCATCCTCTCCGCCGACTTCTCCCGCCTGGGGGACGAGGTCCGGGCCGTGGCGGCGGCGGGTGCCGACTATATCCACGTGGATGTCATGGACGGCCACTTCGTGCCGAACATCACCATCGGTCCCCTGGTGGTGGAGGCGGTACGCCGGGTGACCGACCTCCCCCTCGACGTCCACCTCATGATCCGGAACCCCGACCTCTACATCGCCGATTTCGCCACTGCCGGGGCCGACATCATCGTGGTCCACGCCGAGGCGACCCACCACCTGCACCGCACCATTCAGCTCATAAAATCCCGGGGGAAACGGGCAGGGGTCTCCCTTAACCCGGCAACCCCCCTCCACTGCCTCGACTACGTCCTCGACGATCTCGACCTGGTCCTCCTCATGACCGTCAATCCCGGATTCGGCGGGCAGTCCTTCATCGACGCCTGTCTCCCGAAGATCCACGCCCTGAGGGGCATCCTGGACAAGCGGGGGCTGGAGACCGAGCTGGAGGTGGACGGCGGGGTGAAGACCGACAACATCGGCCGCATTTCCCATGCCGGGGCGGACGTCTTCGTTGCGGGGAGCGCGGTGTTCGGCAGCCACGACTACGCCACCACCATCGCCGAGCTGAAACAGAGGGCGAAAGAACCGGTACTCTGAAACCGGTCCAACGTTCAACGTTCGACGTGAAGACCGTGAACAGTGAACCGTGAACAGTGAACGGATTCCATGGATCTGAAAGAGAAAATCCGGGCCGCCCTGGCAGCCCATGACCGCGTCCCCATGGCCCCGGGACCGGTACCCGCCGCAGTTCTCCTCCCGCTGTTCCGCAAGGAAGGCGTCTACCATCTCCTCTTTACCAAGCGGACCGAGCACCTCAACCATCACCGGGGAGAGATATCGTTTCCCGGCGGCGTCTGCCAGCCGGAAGACGGGAGCCCCCGGGCCACCGCCCTGCGGGAGACCTGGGAGGAAGTGGGCATCGCCCCGGCCGACGTGGAGGTGCTGGGCTCCCTCGACGACTTCTACTCGATCCACAACTACCTGGTCACCCCGTACGTGGGGGAATTCCCCTCCGGGTACCGGCTCCGGCCCAATCCGGCGGAAATCGAGCGGCTCATCGAGGTGCCCCTCGACCATCTGCTGCGGCCGGACATTTGCCGGGTCGAGGACTGGAACTGGAAGGGCCGGGAGCATCCGGTCTATTTCTATACGTACGGTGACGATGAAATCTGGGGACTGACCGCGGCGATCCTGCGGCAGTTTCTCCACCTCGTTTTCCCGGAGAGGTGAGGCGGACGACGCCCTATGCCCGGCGACGGGACGGGAAAGGGACCGCGTCGGGGCGCACGGCCCGGCAGAGCACGTGGAGGGCGCACCCTCCGCAACGGGGACGCTTGCGGCAGTGCTCCTTGCCGTGCTCGATGATGAGGGCATGGTATTCGTTGAACAGGGAGGGGTCGGCGGGGAGGTGCTCCATGAAGAGGGCGCGCAGCTCCTCGTAGCCGATGTCCGGCCGGACCAGTCCGAGACCGGAAAAGAGCCGCCGGGTATAGGCATCCACCACGAAGGACGGCTTCCCTCCGGCGTACAGCAGGATGGAGTCGCACGTTTCCGGGCCGATGCCGGGAACCTGGAGGAGCTCCCCTCGCAGCCCGGGCCAATCCCCGGCGAACATCCGGTCGAGGCTACCCTCGTACCGTTCATGGAGCCAGTCCACGAAGGCCTTGAGACGCCTCGCCTTGACGTTGAAGAAACCGGCCGGCCGGATTGTCTCCGCCAGACGGTCGACGGGGAGGAGGCGCAGAGCTTCGGGAGCGAGAAGCCCCGCCCCCTTCAGGTTGGCGATGGCCTTCTCCACGTTCCGCCAGCTGGTGTTCTGGGTGAGGATCGCCCCGACGCAGACCTCGAAGGGTGTCTCCGCCGGCCACCAGTGACGGGGGCCGTACCGGCGGTGAAGGAGGTCGAAGATTTCCCGGAGACGGGCGCCCCGGTCCGCTCCCCCCACGTCAGCGCCCCCGGTGCGCCAGTTCCTGCTCCCAGCGCCACGCGTCTGCCACGATGGAGGTGAGGTCGGAGCGCACCGGCTGCCAGCCCAGGACCGAGCGGATCCGCGCCGCCTCCGCCACCAGCATGGCCGGATCGCCGGGGCGTCGCTCTCCCTCCGCCACCGCAAAGGGAACCCCGCTTTCCCGGTGTGCCACCTCGATCACTTCCCGCACGCTTGCCCCCCGGCCGGTCCCCACGTTGAGGACGACCGACTCCCCTCCCTTCTCCAGATGCCGCAGGGCCGCCAGATGGGCCGAGGCAAGGTCCTCCACGTGGATGTAATCCCTGATCCCCGTCCCGTCGGGAGTCGGGTAATCGGTCCCGTAGATGGTCACCCGTTCCCGCAGGCCGAGGGCGGCCTGACAGCAGACCTTGATGAGGTGGGTCGCCTCCGGGGTGCGCTGGCCGATGCGGGCCAGGGGATCAGCGCCGGCCGCGTTGAAGTAGCGCAGCGCCACGTAGTGGAGCGGGTGGGCCTGCGCCACATCCCGGAGCATCCACTCGCTCATGAGTTTCGAGGTGCCGTAGGGGTTGATCGGCACGGTGGGGGTCGTTTCCGTGCAGGTCCCGCCGGGGGGCATGCCGTAGACCGCCGCGGTGCTGGAGAAGATAAAGCGCTCGACCCCGCAGCTGACGCAGGCCCGGAGGAGGTTGAAGGTGTTGCGGGTGTTGTTGCCGTAAAACTTCAGCGGGTTTACCACCGACTCCGGGGCAACGATGGCGGCGGCAAAGTGGATGACCGTGCGGCACCCGTATTCCCGGATCACCTCCCCGAGCCGTTCCGTGTCTGCCAGGTCCCCCGTCACGAGCGTCTCCCCGTGGAGCAGGGCATCGGCAAAGCCGGTCGAAAGGTTGTCGTACACTACCACCCCGTGGCCAGCCTCCGAGAGCTGCCGCACCACGTGGCTGCCGATATAGCCGGCACCGCCGGTCACCAGAATTTTCATCTCGCCAGTCCCCTCCCGCATACCATAGAGATCCGTAACCCGGCGGCCGGCGGAACCAGCCGGGGCACCACGGTACCCTGTAACTCTATCGGTAACGATGCCGGTTTGCAACTGGTAAAATCGTTCCCGGCGCGCCAGGTCCCCGATCAACTCCACCAACCTCCCATCTTCGATTTTTTGACCCACGTCATAATATTATTCACGAAATGAGGGTAGGGTGGAATCATCACAACAAGGGAGGATGACATGAAACTTCACGGCGATATCGGCAACCAGGCAATCCAGGATGTGCTCGCGGCCCATCCCGGAATCGGCGACATCCTGGCGTCCCACGACATCGGCTGCGTCACCTGCAAGGTGGGGATCTGCCTCCTCAAGGACGTGGTCTCCATCCACGGCCTGACCAAGGAAGCGGAGGCAGAGATCGAAACGGCCATCAACCTCCTTCTGGAGCGGCAGGCAGCATAGGACCCTCCGCGCGTCGTCCAACCTGCGGCGTGCGAATAATTCTTCGAGCAGCGGAAGCGGACACAAATACATACAATTCACTAAAAAGGAGACATCATCATGGCAAATCTTGGTTGCGGCTGCCCCGGCAGCATGGCGCGGGTCATCGAGCGGGAAGAGACGCAGGACACGACGACGGGCCAGGTCCCGTCGGAACTCCGGCAGTGGCCGATCCAGCTTCACCTGGTGCCCCCGACGGCCCCCTGGTTCAAAAACGCCGACATCCTCATCGCGGCCGACTGCGTGGCATTCGCCCTCGGCTCCTTCCACCGCGACCTCCTCAAGGGAAAAGCCATCGCCATCGCCTGCCCGAAACTGGACGAGACCGATGCATACGTGGAAAAACTGGCGGCCATCTTCCGCGAGAACCAGGTAAAGAGCATCTCCGTGGCCATCATGGAGGTTCCCTGCTGCCACGGTCTCGACATCATAGTGAAACAGGCCCTGGGCCTGGTGGGCGTGGAGATCCCCCTGGAGACGGTCGTCATCGGCATCAACGGCGAAAGGAGGAACTGACCATGGGACAGGACATCACGACCACCCTCGTCGAGGAACATCGCCTCATCAAACGGATGCTCTCCCTCCTGGAGCGGAACGCCCCCCTCACGGCGGCGGGGAGGTACGGCAACTACCGCTTCTACCTGGACGGGGTCGACTTCATCCGCAACTACGCCGACCGCTTCCACCATGCCAAGGAGGAGGAGGTCCTCTTCGCCGCCCTCGTTGCCAACAGCATGCCCCGGGAGAACAGCCCGGTGGCGGCCATGCTCCTGGAGCACGACCAGGGACGGGCATACGTCAGGGCGATGGAGGAAGCGACAGTACAGGCCAGCGCCGGCACGGCGGGACAGGACCGGGTCATCGCGGACAACGCCCTCGCCTACGCGGAGCTCCTGCGGGAGCATATCGCCAAGGAGGACGACATCCTCTACCCCCTCGCCGAACGACTGATCCCCGAGGCACGGCGGGAGGCCATTCTCGACGGCTACCGGGAGGCCGACGGCAAGAATCCGGCCGCGTTCACGGCCCACTATGAGGCAATTGTCGCCCGGTACGAGGCGGAGGAGGTTCCTCAGGCGGCATAGCAGGCCTCCACCGCACATGATGCGCCCAACGCCCCGGTTCTTCACCGAACCGGGGCGTTGTCGCTTGACGTGCCGGGGTTTTGGGTTTATTGTACAGGCCACGAGCCGACACATCAACGGTCGCACCGAGGTGATCAGTTTGATTCCCAGCAGGATACCGTACGTGGGGAGCCGCCTGTCAGCAAATTGCTGATGGAGCGGCTTTTTTTGCGCTTTTCCGGCAGGACCGGGGCCGTCTCCCTCCGCCTCTCGGCACGCGGCTTCCAAGTTGCGGCAACTCTGGTATACTTGCGCAGGATATCCTCGAAAAGGAGGGGTGCATGTACATTACGGACAATATCGGGAGAAACACCATCGCCATGGTCCTGGCCGGCGGGAAGGGAGAACGCCTGAGCCCTCTCACCCTGCGCCGGGCAAAGCCGAGCGTCGCCTTCGGCGGCAAGTACAAGATCATCGATTTTGTCCTCTCCAATCTCTTCAATTCGGGGATCAGGAAGGTCTATATCCTCACCCAGTACCGGGCCTACTCGCTCAACAAGCACATCAGGGAATCGTGGGGGAAATGGACCGGCCTCGGCGAGTTTTTCGTCGCCATCTCTCCCGAGACTAGCAGCGAGAGCGAGGAGTGGTTCAAGGGGACCGCCGACGCCATCCTCCAGTACCTGCGCTTCGTCGAGTCGGCGGACGCCGATTACGTGGCGGTCTTCGGCGGCGACCACATCTACAAGATGGACGTTACGCAAATGATCAACTTCCACCGCATGAACAGGGCGGACATCACCATCGCCGCCCTGGAGGTGCCGGTGGAGGAGGCGAGGAGGTTCGGGGTCTTTTCCGTGGACGACGATTTCCGGGTGACCGGCTTCGCGGAAAAGCCGGACAATCCGGAGACGATCCCGGGGAGGGATACCTGCTTCGCCTCCATGGGGAATTACATCTTCCCCGCGAAGAAGCTGATCGAGGTGCTGCTGGAGGGAAAGAAAAAATACGAGGACCTGGATTTCGGCAAGCACGTCATCCCCATGATGCTGGAGAACGGCGACCGGATCTTCGCCTACAATTTCAACGACAACGTGATCCCCGGCATGAAGGCCGAGGAGCGGGGCTACTGGCGTGACGTGGGAACCATCGACTCCTACTACGAGGCGAACATGGACCTCATCCACGTCTCCCCCCAGTTGAACCTCTACAACTACAAGTGGCCGATCCTCACCAACCAGGGGAATTATCCCCCGGCCAAAACCGTCTTCGACAGCGACGACCGGCGCGGCCAGAACATCAACTCGTACGTGTGCGCCGGCTGCATCACCAGTGGCAGCCTCGTCCGGCAGTCCATCATCGGCCCCCTCTGCAAGATCAACAGCTACAGCTCCATCGAGGACTCGATCCTCTTCGAGAACGTGACGGTCGGGAGGCACGTGAAGATCAGGCGGACCATCATCGACAAGAACGTGGTGATCCCCGACGGCTCGGAGATCGGCTACGACCTCGAGGCCGACAGGAAGAAGGGGTACACGGTGACGGAGTCGGGGATCGTGGTGGTGCCCCGCAAGGACAAATGATCCGTATCGCCGCGGGACGCCGGACAAGGGGATGGAGACCGGCGCCCGGCGAGGATCGACGAAACGTTTGACATCGGTTTTTAGATAAACTACATTTAATTTTACTGCCATCAAAAATGGAGGAACCTATGCCCGGCTCTTTCCCCGATCCCCAGTCGTACGCCAACACGGCACTCCATCTCCTGGAAGATGCCTACAAGGAGAGTTGCGATACCCATGCAGGCTCCCTCATCCTCACCGCGATGGAAGCCATCAAGCGGTTGAAGCAGGAGATCAGGAACCTGCGAGCCGAAGCAGGGGAAGGCAGCGATCCCTACGAATTCAACGAATTCAACTCGGCGATCTGACGTCCCTGCGGCACCCTTCCGTCACCTTTCTCCACGTAGTAGGGGAACATCCCGACGGCCGGTCGCCTACGGGAGAATATTCCGAGGCGGACCTGCCCCGCATCGTCTGCGTCGCGCAGAAGGGATGGCTGGCGGAGGGAGCGGAGAGGATCACGGGGTGTCACTGCCTCCGGAAGAACATTGTCAGGTTGTCGCCATGGCCGGCGAGGATTCCCGCTGCCATGACCGGAAGCCAGAGGAGAAGGGAACCCGGTCCGTGGGCAGCGGCCCGCCGGACGATGGCGGAAGAGGGAAAGCGGCTTGTCATGCCATAGGAGTAGCATAGCGGCGACGGCGTCTGATACAGCACCTCGGGGAGAAGACCGACCCGTTTGCCGATAGCCCTGAGGGAGGCGGGATTGAAGAATGTGCAATGCCACGGCAGGACCCACTTCCAGTCGGTGTCGAAGAGATAACGGCCAATGCTGTCGATGTTCGGAACAACCACCAGCACTATTCCCCCGTCGGCGAGAAGCCGGATCGCTTTACTGAGCATGGTTGCCGGCTCTTCAAAATGTTCCAGAACCTGCCGGAACATGATGACATCGAATTTCTCAGAAATATCAAGATCTTCGAGAAAACCATTAATCACCCGGAAGCCGTAGCGGCTTTTGGCCAAGGCGCTCCGCTCCTGCGAAGGTTCCAGACCGGTAACATCGAAACCGTTGCTTGCCCAGAAGAAAGTTGTCCAGCCTGTACCGCACCCGACATCGAGGAGCCTCTGATTGCCGGTGGCGAGAAGCCGGCGCAGGATCCTTTCTTCCCTTTTCAGAAGGAAACGTTCGTGGAGCGTTTTGTAGAGAGGCGTATAGAGCTCTGCATCGCAGATGCTCTCCATCTTTCTCTCTTCCACCTCTGCCAGGACCAGCGGACGCAGGAACCGGCAGGTGCAGCGGCTGCAACGGAAGATGCATGCATCGCCGTCTTTTGTCTCATAGCGATAGACGGCAGAGGCATCATCGCCTCCGCACGCGGGGCACTCGTTGCGGCTGGAAACAGGCGGATGAATTTTTGTAAGCACTGGATCTCCTTTCGCGACATACTGTTGAACCCACTCAGAACCCGGTTCCGACAGGCTGCTGACATCAACCTAGTGATGCTCGCAAATCCTGATTCTTCTGTTCCGGTACCGGTCCGGCCACCCGTGTCACGTTCGGCTTTCCTTCTTCTCCGGTGTAGAAGACCACCAGCTTCTTCACCGTCACCGCCCGGTACACGTCGCCGCGGGCAACCGACCCGCCGGCCAGCGCCGCCATCAGGCAGAGCGAGGCAACAATACGCACTCCGTTCATGGCTTCCCCCTTTCCTTTCACGTTCCCGAAGTACTGTATTTGTTCCCCTTTGTCAACAGCAAACTCCCCCTCCGGCCCGGCCGGCTGCCGGCCCTTCCCGCGACGGACGGCCCGCCGGGACTCCTTCGGAAGGAGGTGCCGCCCCAAGGAATGATTTGCTTTTTTGTCCGCAAATTTATATAGTAGACCAGTTAATGAGCTTTTCAGGAAGGCGTATGATCAGACGAATCCTTGCGTACCCCGATCCGGAACTGAAGAAAAAGTCGGCCCCGGTGACGGTCATTACCGACAAGACCCGCGAACTGGTCCGGGACATGGCGGAAACCATGTACGACGCACCGGGGGTCGGCCTCGCAGCTCCCCAGATCGGCGTCCACCAGCGGGTGATCGTCATCGACATTTCCGCCAAGGACGAACCGCCCACCCTCATCGTTGCCGTCAACCCGGAAATCATCCACAGCGAAGGGGAAACCTACGAAGAGGAAGGATGCCTCTCCGTTCCCAAGTACGCCGCCAACGTCCGCCGCCATGCCCAGGTCGTGGTCCGCTTCCTCGACCTGGAGGGAGAGGAGCATACCTGCCATGCCGACGGTCTCCTCGCCATCGCCTTCCAGCACGAGATCGACCACCTGGACGGCGTCCTCTTCATCGATCACCTCTCACCGCTCAAGCGGGAAATCTTCAAGAAAAAATACCGCCGCATGGCGGAAGGACACCAGGAGCCGGCATAATGGCAGCGCTGCGCATCGTCTTCATGGGGACACCGGCCTTTGCCTGTCCAACCCTGCAAATGCTCATCGACCGTGGCGAGGAAGTCGTCGCCGTCGTTACCCAGCCGGACCGGCCGAAGGGGCGCGGCCAGCAGCTTCTCCCGCCGCCGGTGAAGGAACTGGCTGAGAAGTCCGGCATCCCGGTGCTCCAGCCCGTCAAGGTGCGGGTCCCCGAAGTCATCGACCAGATCCGGGAACTGCGGCCGGACCTGATCGTGGTGGTCGCCTTCGGCCAGATCCTCCCCCAGAGCCTCCTCGACATCCCGCCGCACGGCTCCATCAACATCCATGCATCGCTCCTCCCCGCCTACCGGGGTGCGGCCCCCCTCAACTGGTGCATCATCAACGGCGAGACCGAAACCGGCATCACCACCATGGTGATGGACGCGGGGCTCGACACCGGCGACATGCTCGTGAAGCGGAAAATCACCATCGACCCGGAGGAGGACGCCCAGTCCCTCCACGACCGGCTCATGGCCCTCGGCGCCGCAACCATGGCCGAGACCCTCGACCTCCTTGAGGCCGGGAGACTCGTGCGGGAGAAACAGGACAATTCCCACACCTCCTACGCCCCCATGCTCAAGAAGGAGCACGGCCGCCTCGACTGGACGAAGACCCCCCAGGCGATCAAGAACCTGGTGCGGGGGGTGACCCCCTGGCCGGGTGCCTACACCTACCTCGACGGCAAACTGCTGAAGATTTTCCGGGTCCGCACCGCCGCCGGCCACGGTTGGCCGGGTGAGGTGCTGCGGGCCGACCGGGGCGGGATCGAAGTCGCCTGCGACGGCGGCAGCATCCTCATCGACGAGCTCCAGCTGGAAGGGCGCAAGCGGCTGTCGGCCGCCGACTTTCTCTCCGGCATCGCCGTTGCGCCGGGCACCCTCCTGGGAAACGGAGACGCAGCGCCGTGAGCGATCCGCGCAGCACCGCCGAAACACCGCGCAAGCGGCTGTTCGTAGCCCTCATGGGGGTGACCTGCATCCTCATCGTCGGCCTCATCTACCTCCTCTGGTGGGTGCCGACCCGGGGACTGGCCAACATCCATCCGGACCTCCCCCGCATCGTCGGCCTCGTCACCGGCATCCTGTCGGCGACCGCCCTCCTCGGCACCCTTCTTCTCGTCCTCACCACGGCGCTGGGCAAGGACATCTTCTTCACCCGCTTCATGCGGGGGGTGGTCATCAAGTTCCTCCTGCCGGTGATCGAATTCATCGGCAGGCTCCTCGGCATCTCCAAGGACACCATCCGCCAGTCGTTCATCGCCATGAACAACAGCCTCGTCCAGTCCCAGCGGCTCAGCGTCCGCCCCGACCGGGTACTCATCCTCCTCCCCCACTGCCTCCAGCTCTTCGACTGCGAGATCAAGGTGACCGGCGACATCAACAAGTGCATCCGCTGCGGCCGCTGCGACATCAGGGGACTGGCGGAGCTGGCGGAGAAGTACCTGATCGACATCTCCGTCGCCACCGGCGGCACGCTGGCCCGCAAGGTGATCATCGAGAAGAGACCGAAGCTGGTGGTGGCGGTGGCCTGCGAGCGGGACCTCACCTCGGGGATCAAGGACTGCTATCCCTTGCCGGTCATCGGCATCCTCAACGACCGCCCTTTCGGTCCCTGCTTCAACACCAAGGTTGACGTGGAGAAGATCGACGGGGCCCTCCGCTCCGTCCTCTCCGCGTAACCACTCGTCTGCCAAGGCATAACCCTTGACACTGCCGCTCCTGCGGTGTATGTTCGTGAGAAATTTCCGAGAGGTGTCCGGGAGGGGCCTGGGGATGCCGGAGCGCAGATCAGAGAGCCGCTTGGTCAGTGTGAAAGCTGATGGAGCGGCTTTTTGCGTTTTGGAGAAGTACAAGGTGAATTAACATAGATTGCCTTCAGAACGAGCCTCAGGTTCATGTCCGGACGGTGCGGTATGGAAAGATTCGGGGTACGGAGTTGAAGGCGAACATTCCTGCTGAATTTCTGAAAGACGGCAGGAAGTGGATAAATTACTTGTACAGGTAACCAGTATGGTTTCCTATAAAAAAGAATAAGGCCTCAACTCTTGACCTTTGTCAGAAGTTGAGACCTGACCCCTGACGATGTACCCAACAGCGGCGTAGACACTTACGCGGCAAACCCCGCCGCGAAGGTCACACCGCGACACGTTGGCAGAGAATTCAAAATTACCTGTGCGGATGATTACTTCGGAGGCTGGCAATTTTGATCCCGCGTGAGCTTGTCTGGTGCACCTTGTGCCTCTTCCCCATCTCAGAGATCATCCTTGGGATGGTGAAAAAGGCGAATCCCGGGGAATCGTCCGTACATGACCAGGGCACGTTACGGGTGCTCTGGGTCGTCATTGCGGCGAGCATCGCCATGGCGGCTCTTGCGAGGAACGTCTCCTCGACCCGTTTCCCTTCCTCCTCCGAACTTTCCGACATGCTCTCGATCATCCTGCTGATTGCCGGGTTGGCACTTCGCTGGGTGTCGATCTTCACCCTCGGTCGCTTCTTCACCGTCAATGTGGCGATCCACCCGGATCAACAGGTGGTGAGGACCGGCCCGTACCGCCTGATTCGCCACCCGTCGTACACGGGAATGCTCATTGCCTTCGTGGGGGTGGGTGTCTATTGTGCGAACTGGCTGAGCTTGTGTGTCCTTCTCGTACCGGTCACCCTGGCGACACTACATCGCATCGACAAGGAAGAGGAGATTCTCCTGCAGGTTTTCGGCTCGTCGTACCGGGAGTATCGCAAGGAGACAAAGCGCCTCATCCCGTGGCTGTACTAGGCCGTGGGACGAAAGGACGACATAGCGCTTTATTCTTTCCTTACTTTCTACTAGAGTAGCCTTTCCTTTGTACTCATTTCTCTTCGCTCTCGGGTCATGGGCGCCACCGCTCGATGACGGGAAATAATATTCAAACGGGATGACACCGTCATGAAACGAATGTTCCGCGTAATCGTCCTTTTCTTCGTCGTCCCCGCGACGTATTACTTCATCTACTGGCTTCCCTGTTCGCTGCTGCCGCTGGGCGGGCAACGCTGGATCGCCAGCGTGCTGTCTCTTCTCTGTGCGATCGCGGCAGGGCGCTACGTCTGGGTGAAAACGGCCTCCGTGAACGACGGCGCGATTTCGGCCATGTCGTATGGTGCGCTGCTCGTCGGCGGGATCGGCTTTACCGGGGGCTTTTTCGGCCCCATGATATTCACGCCGGAGGCAAACCAGGGACCGTTGCTGGGCATTTTCATCACCGGCCCCATCGGCTTTCTCGTGGGGGGGATAGGCGGACTGCTGTACTGGACCATGAAAGGGCGGAACTAGCAGACGGGCACCGGGTCTGCTGCCATCCCACCGGCGGGAGGCCTTGCTTTGCGGCCTTCGGGGCCGTCGGGCGAGGCTGACGCCGGGGAGAACGGGGAAAGAGTGCCCATACCCGAACATTTCATCAGCGAACCCCTCGTTCCCGTGATCGCCACGGCGGACACCTCCCGCATGGCCGCGGGCGAGCCGGGCCTCCCCCGCGAGTTCCTCTGGCGGGGGAAGACCGTGACTATCGTGGCCGTGCTGCGCGCCTGGCACGATACCGGCGAGTGCGATCACGGGAGCCACGAAAAGTACGTGCGCAAGCACTGGTACGAGGTGGCCACCGCCTCCCACGGCACGATGAGGATCTATTTCGTGCGGCAGCCGCGCCGGGGCAGGAAGGAGGCCAGGTGGTGGCTCTTCAGCATCCGCGGGCCGGGGGAGGAGTCGGCGCCGCGCTGACCCGATTTCCAGTCGTCCGGCGCTTGCCGCCCCCATTCCCCCACAACCCGCGATACCCGTTCCCTTCCCGACCGCTTTTCTGCTATAGTGATGGGGCTGATGAAGGAGGAGGACGGATGGAAATCTTCGCCACCATCGCCGAACAGAAGATCCGCGAAGCCATGGCCCGCGGGGAATTCGACAACCTCCCCGGCCGGGGGAAGCCTCTTCCCCGGGAAGACCTCTCCGGGGTGCCGGAGGAGCTGCGGATGGCCTACAAGGTCCTGAAGAACGCCGGCTGCGTCCCCCCCGATGTGGAACTCGCCAAGGAGATCGTCACCCTGCGCAACCTCGTCGACTCCCTGGAGGAGGACGACGAGCGGCGCCGCAAGCTGCGGGAGCTCAACTTCAAGATCCTCAAGCTGAACGTCATGCGGAAGCGCCCCTTCGACCTGGACGATTTCCCCGAATACCGGGAGCGGCTCGTGGAAAGGATCGCCGGCTAGTGCAGTTCTTCGTCAAGCTCCTCATCACCAACGCCGTCATCGTCACCTGCGTCCTCCTGGGAAAGCGGCTCCCGACTCTGGCCGGGCTGATCGCCGCCATGCCCCTCACCTCGCTCCTCGTCCTCGTCTGGCTCTATACCGACACCCCCGGCGACCCCCGGCTCCCGGAGAAGTACACTGCCGGCGTCCTCTGGGGGATCGTGCCCACCGCCCTCTTCTTCGCCGCCGCCTGGTTCTGCTTCCGCCACCGCATCCCCTTTTCCGTCACGATCGCGCTAAGCTCCGCCGTATGGGTCGTCGGGGCCGTGGTGCATCAATGGCTGGTTCGCTAGCAGGTTACCCGCGTTCGCAGCCCCGTTCATTCCATTGCACCTTCCCTGCCGATACCCTTCCGGAGGGACCAGCCGTCGGGACTTCCCTGTCGGCCGGCGGAATGCCCTCCATGCTATCCTCACCCGACCTGTGTCAAGTTTTTGACTAACACGGATAGCCCAAGCAGAGTGTAATCCGCTAGTTACGATGCCGACGCACATGACGGAAGCAGGCTGTCCCGTCACAGAACACTGGTTTGTCCCAAATAGGGACGCCACTTTCTTCATCCGTAATTTTACGCCATACTTTCGGGATGTTACAAGTGACCAAATTTTGGCACACAGTTTGCGGCTAGCAATACCGGACGAATTCACGCCCGCATGTACTCACGGCAGCAAACAACACCGAAATCCATCTGTCCAACAGAGAAGAAGAGAAGCGTGAACGCCGGCGAATGGAAGCGGTACGGAGGCGTAGCAGCATCAAGCCGATCATTTGCAAGCCCACCGGATGAACCGAGCCTATCTCAGGGCAAAGACGGCGACAATATCCTGGCCGCTGTGGCTCCAACATGAGGAAGCCTCTCCACGCTATCCTCTGTGACCGCCACAATCTGACCTGGTGACTTTGATCGAGAGATCAGGCTGATTGTATCAAGTAGCCTGAGGTGATTTTCGACTTTTTTAGACGATCATTTAATCACAGCACATAATTTGCGGGCTATCATTTCACGGTCCCCAGCCGGTAAATCATCTCAAGGCAGGTTCTCAAGCCTCACGGCTGGAGATTGGTTTTGCCGAGCATGACAAGCTCGAGTCTTGCATCCCGTCTTGACTTACAGCATCTACCGCATATACTTTACACCAATTCGCCGTTAATTGGAGGGACCCCATGATAAATTTGCTCAAAAAGGTCTTGATCGGATGCATGCTCCTTCCACAACTTGCGCATGCCGCTACGTGGACTCTGAACACGCAGGTTCTGACTCCCGGCGGCTCAATGACATCGCGCAACAAGGCCTCGCAGACGTCCTCAAACCCGTCGCTCTTCGGGACATACACCACTCACGC
>Ga0335085_10002885_pt1 | contig 31040 bp, 25 predicted proteins | sample Lox_Sample_45_FD_206712 | JGI IMG/M metagenome (GOLD analysis project Ga0335085, IMG submission 206712) | Soil microbial communities from Loxahatchee National Wildlife Refuge, Florida, United States - Lox_Sample_4.5 | ecosystem: Environmental > Terrestrial > Soil > Wetlands | place: USA... | reverse complement strand
ATCCCGACGACGAAGCAAATGCCCCCCACCACGAGCGCGGCAGCAGCGAGGCGGGCGTGCCGCCCGCCCATGGCGGTGGCGATGAGCGCGAGGGCGAGCGCGAACGGGATCACTCGCACGGGCCGATAGGCGACGCCGATGCAGCTCATGAACAGCGCCAGCGCGGCGAGGAGACCGGCGATCGTCTCGCTGGGCCGGTCCCGGGTGACCGGCTGGGGCTGGGCGCTCACGAGCCGACGGCCGCCCGGCGTTGGCGCGCGAAGGTGCGAACGGGCGAGCCGTGCGGCCCGGGGCGCGGCCGGCTCGGGCGCAGCGGCCGCCAGGGCGGACGCGGATCGAGTTCCGAAATCGCCGGCAGTAGCGCCGGCTCGGGCGGGTCGGGCTCAGCCTTCACGGCCCAGTAGACGACGAGGCCGAGGTATGCGATCGGGATCTTCAGGATCACCATCATGAAGATGAACTCCCAGACCATCTGCGCAGTGTACGGAACTCCCGCGCCGGCATGGCGAGGGCTCGCCCCGCCAGCGCCCCTCGCTCTACGATCCCGCTAGCCCATCCCGACGCCGGTCGAGCCGGAGCCGCACCCGGCGACGACCAGGAGGACCCACAGGACAAGGGCGACGACCACCACGAGCGCGGCCACGCCCAACCACTTAAGCCCCGTATGCAGACGCACCACTCCCTCCGTCACCGTGGACCCAGACGTCCACGAAGGGGTACTTGTAGGTGCAGATCAACTGCGGGACGCAGGCGTGGAACTCCCCTTGCGACCATGCCTCCGTCGAGTAGGTGCCGACGCCCCGCCCGCTGCAGTGCTCGTACACGCAGTTGCTGCCGATGTTGCCTCCGAACCCCCAGCCGAAGTGCGTGTCGGAGGGCCAGCGGTCGCGCCAGAAGTACGTGATCACGCCACCCTTCCAGCACCAGCGAACCTGCTCGTTGTAGCGGAACACGATGAGATAGAAGAGGTTCCGGCGAGTGGCCCTCGCCCACCGCGTCCGGCACGTTCCCTTCCCGGCACCGCCGTAGGCGTCGAACGACTCGGTCTCGGTCCCGCTCTCGTAGTCGCCCGTCCCGCAGTCGATGTTCGGGTCGATGCAGGTGTCGGCCGGGTCCGGGATCCGCTGCGGGTCGTCCGCCCGAGCGGCGCCTGGCAGCAGGACGAGCAGCGCCGCCGCCAGCCCTCCGGCGATGAGAACCCCGATCGCCGCCACGAGCGATCTGTTCGTTGTCTCCAATGTCCACCTCCCGTCGATTCCTGTCGACGGTAGGCGTGGCCTGCGCACACGTGTGAAACGCAAACGTGTCGGAAGTGGAACATCTCGCCAGGAAGGGTCATAGCGCGCCGGCCCCCTTCTGCCTAGTGGCCGTTCGGGACCGGTCCGAAACCGCCGCCGCCCGGCGTCTCGACCCGGACGACGTCGCCCGCCGAGAGGTCCCGGGTCACCTTCGCCGGAAGCTCCCCTCCGTTCAGGAGGTTGCGGCCGGGAGCACCCGGCTCGCCGCCGCGCACGCCCTGCGGCGACCGCTTGCGGCGCTCGCCGACCAGCGAGAGCCGGCAGGCGTCCAGCACGCGGAGCTCCCGGACCACCCCGTCGCCGCCACGGTGACGGCCCAGGCCGCCGGAGCCCGGCCGCAGCTCGTGCCGCTCGACCCGGAGCGGGTACCCGAGCTCGAGCGCCTCGGCCGGCGTCGAGAGGGTGTTCGACATCGCAACGTGGACGCCCGACGGGCCGTCTGCATCCGGGCAGGCGCCCTGGCCGCCTCCAACGGTCTCGTAGTAGGTGAAGCGGTCGTTGCCCAGCGTGAGGTTGTTCATCGTCCCCTGCCCCTGGGCAGGCACCTCGACCGCGCGGCCGAACGCGGCGAAGACGACGTCGACGATGCGGCTGGAGGTCTCGACGTTGCCGGCCGCGACGGCCGCCGGAGGAAGCGCGTTCACGAGACAGCCCTCCGGCGCGCGTACGTGAACCGGCGCGAAGGCCCCGCCCGAGGCGGGAACATCCGGGTCGGTCAGGCACCGGACCACGAAGTAGCAGGCCGAGCGCGTGACCGCGAGCGGGCAGTTGAGGTTGCCGTCGTGCTGCGGCGCGGTACCCGCGAAGTCGATCGTGAGCTCCTCGCCGGAGACCGTCACCGCGGCCCGAAGCGGGAGCTCGGAGCCCTCCGCCGCCTCGAGCGCATCGCGTGCCTCGAAGCAACCGTCGGGCAGGCGGGCGATCCCTCCGCGCACGCGCCGCTCCGAGTACGCGTGAAGCTCGTCCATCGCGGCCTCGACCCGCGCCTTTCCGCGCCGGCCGCAGAGCTCGTCGAACCTGGCCGCCGCGAGCCTGTGCGCGGCCAGCTGGGCACGCAGGTCGCCGCGTCGCTCGTCGGGGTTGCGCATCCGTGCGACGAGCGCGCCCAGAACGGCGTCGTCGAGCCGGGTGGGCGGGATCACAACGCCTTCCTCCTCGAGCGTTCTCGACTCGGCCGGCAGGCTGCCCGGCTCGACCGCCCCGACGTCTGCGTGGTGGGCTCGAGTTACCGCGAAGCCCACGCGCGTCCTCGTCACGACCGTGATGTCGGGCAGGTGCGTCCCGCCCGCGAACGGGTCGTTGAGAATGAACACGTCGTCCGGGGCGGGGTCGTGGGCGCGGACGGCGGCGACGGCATCCGGCATCGCCCCGAGATGGACCGGGATGTGCTCGGCCTGGGCGATCATGCGACCGCGGCGGTCGAACACCGCGGTCGAGCAGTCGCGCCGCTCCTTGATGTTCGCCGAGAACGCCGAGCGCACGAGCACCGCGCCCATCTCGTCCGCGATCGAGCGCAGAGAGGCGCCGATCAGCTGGAGCTCAAGTTCCACTCTCGGCACTCTCTCGTGACAGTCTCTTGAGCCTCAGCGTGCTACTGGTCCCATCCCTAACCCCCACCCACCCCGGGCGGACCCAGCACGTGGCGCCCTCGAGCTCGATTCGCGCCGGGCCGAGGGTTTCGAGCGGCTCGGCCGGCGGCAGCGTGAGCGGCGGGCCGCTGTGGATCTCGGCGGTGCGCACGGCGACGAGCTCGATCGGCCGCTCGGGGTCGGCGTAGCCGTACCGCGCCTCGTGGGCCCGGTGGAACGCGCCGGCCAAATCGTCCTCGAGCGGCACCGTCAGCTCGAACGCCTGCCCCCGGTACCGGAGATCGGCCTCGCCCTGCACGGGCAGCTCTCCGGCCTCCTCGAGCGGGCGCACGTACGACTCGACTCGATCGCGCCGCTCGTCGCCGACCGCGAGGCCGACAGCCGAGAGCACCCCCGCAGCCGCGGGCACGAGCACGCTCCCGACTCCGAGCTCCTCGGCGAGCGCGCACGCGTGCAAGGGCCCCGCACCGCCGAACGCGACCAGTGCGAGCTCCCGCGGGTCGACCCCGCGCTCGACGGAGACCAGGCGCAGCGCCCGAAGCATCTCGGCGTTGACGACCTCGATCGCCTCGGCCGGGTCGATTCCAGCAAGAGCACGCTCCGCGGCGACCGAATCGAGCGCAAGCCCGCCTGCGATCCGGTCCGGCAGCCGGCCGAGCAGAAGGTTCGCGTCCGTCACCGTCGGGCGCACGCCGCCGCGGCCGTAGCAGGCCGGCCCCGGATCGGCGCCCGCGCTCTCGGGCCCGACGCGCAGCGCCCCGCCCGGGTCACGCCAGACGATCGAGCCGCCGCCGGCGCCGACCGTCTGCAGGTCGACCGTCGGGAGCCGCAGCGGGAACCCCGCGACCTCGCGCTCCGTCGCGCGGCCCGCCTCGCCGCCCGAGATGAGGCAGACGTCCGTGGACGTACCGCCCATGTCGAGCGAGATCGCGTCCTCGACCCCGGCGAGCCGTGCGACCCGCGCCGCACCGACGACCCCGGCCGCCGGCCCGGACACCAGTGCGAGAGCCGGATGCGCCGCGACCTCCGCGAGCGTCGCGACTCCGCCCGAGGACCGCATCACCAGCGGCTCCGGAAGACCGACCTCCCCGCACGCGCGGCCAAGCGCCTCGAGGTACCCCGACAGCGCCGGCCCGAGGTAGGCGTCGATCACGGTCGTCGAGGCCCGCTCGTACTCTCGGAACTCCGGCGAGACCTCGTGCGACGCGACCACACGCACTCCGGGCAGGCGTCGTCGCAGCTCGTCGGCAACCGCGCGCTCGTGCAAGGGGTCGCGGAACGCGAAGAGGAGGCAGATCGCGACCGCCTCCACGTCGTCGGCCGGGCCCGTAAGCGAGCTCAGGTCGAGCGGGGTGATCACGCCCTCCGGCCCGATCCGGCCGCGCACACCGTGGCAGCGCTCGAGCGGGACGAGTGGCTCCGGGTGAGCCTCGCAGAGCCGGTAGAGGTGCGCGCGGTCCTGGCGGCGCAGGTGGAGCAGGTGCTCGAAGCCCGCGTTGGCGACGAACGCGGTGCGTGCGCCCTTGCGCTCGAGGAGCGCGTTGGTCGCGGCCGTCGTCCCGTGCGTGAACCGCTCGATCGCCTCCGCCCCGACCGCGCGGGCCGCTGCCAGCACCGACTGCTCCTGGCGCGCGGCCGTCGGAACCTTCGCGGTGCGCAGACCGCCGTCCCCGAGCAGCACCGCGTCGGTGAACGTTCCGCCGACGTCGACGCCCAGGATCACGGTCGCGTATCTAACTCCTAGCCGATCGGCGGGGGGTCTCGACCCACCCGATGATCGGTCTTTTCCAGGAGGTCTTCCAACGGAACTCGTACTTTTCTAGTCTCGGAGCATGGCCTCGGTGACCGCCACCGTTTCCGCCGAGAACGGCGACGCCGGCCTGTCGCCGCGGGCGGCCGTGATCGACACGGACGCCCGTAGGGCGCACAGGCTCGGCGCGCTCCTGGGGGACGGCGGAATCGGGACCGGAGTCGAGGCCTCAAATGCCGACGTGCTCGTCCTCGGCTGCGACCGGCTCGGGCGCGGGGAACGAGAGACCGTGGCGCGGCTGCGCGAGAAGGCTCCCGAAGCGGCGCTCGTCGTCGTGGTCGGCCGGCCCGGACCGCGCTCCGCGCGCGACGCGCTGGCAGCGGGAGCGGACGCGCTGGTCCTGAGCGACCAGGCCGGGGAGTGCCTCGAGCCGGCCGTCCGCGCCGTTCTCTCGGGCCAGGTCGCCCTGCCCCGCAGCTTCGGCGACGGCTTCCGCCGCCCCGCGCTCTCGCGGCGGGAGAAACAGGTCCTCGGGCTCGTCGTGATAGGTCTGCAGAACATCGAGATCGCGGCGCAGCTGCACGTCACGGAGAGCACCGTCAAGAGCCACCTCACCTCGAGCTTCGCGAAGCTCGGCGTCCGCACGCGGAGCGAGGCGACGGCTCTGATCCTCGATCCCGAGGGCGGGCTCGGCCTCGGCGTCCTCGCGATCTCCACTGCCGGCGAGGGCGAGGCCGGTGGCGGCTGAGGGCACCGTTCCCGGCTCCGAGCTGCTCGGCTCGCGCCTGCGCGTCCCCGAGCACGTCGTCTATCGGGACTTCGTCTCCGAGACGGTGGTGCTGAACCTCGAGACCGGCCGCTACCACGGCCTGAACCCGACGGGCGGTCGCATCCTCGACGCGATCGAGCGCTCGGAGACGGTCGGCGACGCGGCCGAGGCTCTCGCGGTGCAGTACGAGCGCCCACGGAACGAGGTCGAGGCGGACGTGCTCGCGTTCTGCTCCGACCTGCTCACGCGCGGGCTCGTCGAGCTTCGCCCTGATGGCTGACACCGGAGGGAGGCCCTGGCGGGGCAAGGCGTTCGGGGTCACCGTCGAGTCCGGCACGCCGCTCGCCGGCCTGGTCGCCGCAGCGAACGGCGCCGAGTCGAAGCTCGTGGAGTGGGAGCCCGTGGCCGAGGACGTGGTCGGCGTCGACCGGATACCGAAGTCCGAGCCGCTCGTCGACCGGAGGCATCCGGACGGCCAGCTCTTCATGAGCATCGAGCAGGACTCGGAGCTCGGGTACCGGATCGCGGCGCCGGGCTACGGTGCTCACCTGGTCGCGGCCGACGGCTCGCTCATCCGCTCGGCCGTTCCGACGGATGCGGGCGACGCCTGGCAGCGGCTCTTCTTCGCACAGGCACTCCCGCTCGCCGCGGCGCTGAGGGGGCTCGCGCTCTTCCACGCGAGCGCAGTCGTCGACGAGGGGCGGGCATTCGCGTTCGTCGGACTGAGCGGAACCGGGAAGACGTCGATCGCGGCGCAGCTGGTCGCGCGCGGCGCCCGGATCCTGACCGACGACGTCCTCGCACTCGAGCCGGTGGAGGGCAAGGTACGCGCGCACCCGGGCCCGGCCCGGATCAGCGTCGAGCCAGCCGAGCTCGCCCGGCTCGACGCCGACGGGCGGAAGCGCCTCGGCCGGCTGCTCGACGCTCCGACCGAGGACGGCAAGGCCCAGCTCGAGACGAGTCCGGCCGAGGGGCCGGCCCCGCTTGGCGGTGTCTTCCTTCTCTCGCGTGTGCCTACCGCGGGGGTCTCGGTCAGGCGCGACCCGGCCAACCGGACCCAGGCCCTGCTCGCGGCCGCCTTCCTCGGCTACCTCACGCTTCCGCAGCGGCTGGCGCTCCACCTCGAGGTGTGTGCGCGGATCGCCGCGAGCGTGCCCACCTTCGCCGTGCAGATCGGCGAGGGGACGAACGCAGGCGAGACCGCGGAGGCGATGCGGGGCTCGATCGACAGGATCGAGGCGGGCAGGTGAGCCTCCGAGCCGAAGCGCGGCGCCTCGGCAGTCGGGCATCCCTCGCCGCGGAGATCCTGGGTGCCTACGTCTCGATCCGGCTGACGATGCGCGAGCCGGACATCCGGCGCACGCTCGAGCGCCTGCGCGAGGGCGGCGGCGGCTCTCCCGCGACCGCCGCGAACCTGGAGACGGCGCGACGCCTGGCCCACGCGGTCGAGCGCGTGCTCGCGATCGCACCGCGCAGGTCTCGCTGCCTCGTCCAGTCGCTCGTCCTGACGAAGCTGCTCGCGCGGCGTGGAATCTCCTCGTCGCTCGTGATCGCGGTCGCCCCCGGCCCGGTGCTCGAGGCGCACGCGTGGGTCGAGACCGGGCGCGTCGTGTTGCTCCCGCCGGCGACCCCGGAGCACGGCCAACTTGTCCGGCTATGACGGGTTTCGCACTTTTTCCGTCCTTGCGACCACCTTCGCCCCTATCTACGCTTCCTAACAGAGGAAGCTTCGCCAGCATCGACCGAGAGGGTGGGCATGGAAGATCGCCGAGAGCCGCAGGAGTACGAGGCGCCAGCCGTCATCGACTACGGCGATTTGAACGACCTGACGGGCGGATCGAAGGACGGGGACTTCACCGATGCGGCGTTCCCGACCGATACGCCCAAGAGCAAGCTGACCTTCTCGACGCACTGAGCTCGCGCGCCGTGAGGCGCTTGCTCGAAGGTCTCTTGGGGTGAGCACCGGCGTGCTCGGCCGGTACGCACGGGGCGAGATCTCCGGGCCCGTCACGGCGAGGCAGGCCCAGGCGGACGCCTGGTGCGTCGTCGAGGGTCGCCTCGAACGAATGCCCGGGCTCGCTGCCAAGCTCGGCATTGGCTTCGATGCGCCGCCCGAGTCCGTGCTTGCCGCAGCGTTCGCGCAACTCGGAGCAGGAATGCTCGACGAGATCGGCGGGAACTTCGCGCTGCTCGCCTGGGACGCGCGCGTGCGCGAGGGCATCCTCGCGGTCGACCCGCTTGGCTCGCGCTCGCTCTTCTTCCACGACGGCGGCAGGGCAAGGCTGTGTTTCGCGACGGAGATCCGCGAGCTGCTCCGACTCCTCGGAAGCGAGCCGGGGCCGGACGAGGGCGCCGTCTCGCGCTGGCTCGCGTTCGGGTCGCTGGAGCCGGACGAGACGCTGTTCGCGGGCATCCAGCGGCTGCCCGGCGGCTTTTACCTGAGGCTCTCCGACGGCGGGTGGACCCGGCACCGCCACTGGCGACCGTCGTTCAGCACCCCGCCCCGCACGACGCAGGACGAGGCCGCCGATCTCGTCAAGGACGGGCTCGAGCGGAGCGTGTCACTGCGCAGTGCGGGGCTCTCCGCCGGGATCCTCGTGAGCGGCGGGCTCGACTCCAGCTCCGTCGCTGCCGTGGCCTCGGCGGCGGGCCCCTCCTCGCTGCAGGCCTACTCGGCGACGTTCCCGGACGACGCGGCCGTGGACGAGTCCGAGTTCATCGACGTCGCCGTTCACCAGCTCGGCCTTCCCTCGCGCAGACATCCTGTCGAGGCGGCCGGAGCGCTCGCCGCCGCCGCCGAGCACGTGCGCGAGTGGCGGCTCCCGTCCGCTTCGCCGAACCTCTTCTTCCAGCGGTCGCTCCTCGCGCTCGCCCGGTCGGACGGTGTCGAGGTCGTGCTCGACGGAGAAGGCGGCGACGAGCTGTTCGGCTGCTCGCCGTATCTCCTGAGCGATCTGCTGCGCGGGCTCCGGCTCCGCTCGCTCCGCACCCGCTCCGTCGAGCTCGCGGGCGGTGACACCAGGCTCGGGCGTGAGTTTCTCGGGACCTACGCTCTGCGCGGCGCCGCTCCCGCCTGGCTCCATCGAGCGCGGGCACGCGTCCGCCGGCGTCCCGCGGCCCCAGGGTGGCTCCTACCACGTGCTGCCGAGCTCACCCGCGACCGGCCGGGCCGTTGGGCGTGGCTCGAGCTCGAGGGCCCGCGCTGGTGGTCGTGGCTCGCGGACACGCTGACGACCAGGCGCGAGCGGATGGGCGTCCACGACCACTTTCGTCGCATGCAAGCCTCGGAGGGCATTGCCGGCGCGCACCCGCTGCTCGACGACCTCGGCCTCGTCCAGCTCGTCCTGCGGCTCCCGCCCGAGCTCGCGTTCGACCGCAACTTCGACCGGCCCCTTCTCCGGCACGCCATGGAGGGGCTCGTCCCCGACAAGATCCGTCTGCGCCCGACCAAGAGCTACTTCAACACCGTGCTCGTCGACGCGCTGAAGGGGCCGGACCGCCGCGAGCTGACGAGCCTCTTGCAGCCGAGCGACGCCGAGATCCGCGCCTATGTGACCGACGATCGGCTGCGCGATGTCATCAACGGCCCGACAGAGCGTGACCACCCGTTCAACTGGTCACGAAACGCGTGGCGGCTCGCGTCGACCGAGCTCTGGCTCAGGTCGCTCGCCGCCGGCCGCTCGGCGGAGCCGCGCTCGGCCGAGACGGTCCCGGCCTAGCCGACGCCGGCCTCGCGCTCGTGCTCGGAGCGGCGGCGAGTTGCGTTCCGGACGGCGAGCCTGCTGCGGGAGAGCTTGTGGGCCCAGCCCTCTCCACGGGCGGTCGAGAGCTCGCCCGCGAGCGTCGTCGGCATCCGTCGCAGCGCAAGCCCGACCGGAAGCGCCCAGAGATCGGACAGCCAGCGCTGGACGTGGTTCTCGAGCACGGTCCGCTCTCGGACGCGCTCCAGGTTCTGCGCCCAGACGCGTAGCGCAAGCGGCCGGCGGTCGCCTGCGAACAGGCAGTCCCGCGTGGAGACGGTGGTCGCCCACAGGCGCTCCACTCCCCACTCGCGGGCGACGTCGGCTGCCTCGTCCTCGGAGGCCTCGGCCGACAACGCGGCGACGTCGACGAGATCGCGCAGGATCCTGAGCGGCTCGTGCGCCCACGAGTGCACGGCGAGCAGGACCGCGTGGCGCGCTGGCGAGGGCGCCGAGAAGCCGTCGACGGCGACGAGCGCTCTCCCTGCGCCCGAGAACACCGACGAGGAGCTCGGCGGCACGAGCGGGTCGAGCCATTTAGGGCGCGAGTGGAGCTCGACCGCAAGCGGCAGCCCGGGCCACTGCAAAGGCCGGAGATGATGGATGCCGCGGTACAGCGCTGGATCGCCCACCTCCCGGAAGCCTGCCCTGAGGAGATCGTTCTGGGCGGCCGCCGCATCCGGTGTGAGGAGATCCACGTCTCCGAAGGCACGAAGCGCCGGATCCGGGTAGCGGGCCGCCGCCTCCGGGCCCTTCCACAGGAGGAGAGGGCCGTCGTATGCGGCCCGCACCCGCTCCAGCAGCGCCGGAACCGCGAGGAACGTGACCGCGGCGTGCCGCTCGCGCGCGAGCAGCTCCGGCGGCACGGGCTCGCCCGCGGCTCGAAGCTGCCGGGCGGCGAAGAGCTCGAGGCGGTGATTGAGGAGATCGCTCAGCTGCGGAGCCCGCGCGACGAGCCGGTCGACCGCCGCCCAGAGCTCGGCCTCCGGTGCCGGGGCTTCGCGCAGCGCCGACATCTCAGTAGAGGCCGATCGTCCCCAGCCGACGCTCTCGCTGCAGCGAGAGACGGAAGACCCAGAAGCCGGCCACGAGCGAGGCGAGCGCGAACGGGATCAACTCGGCCGTCGCGATCAGGGCGTTGGAGAGCCCCTCGCCTCCGAGCAGCGTCTCCCGCATGGACTGGATCGCAATCGCGAGCGGGTTGAAGCTCGCGATGATCTCCAGCCAGTGCGGGAGGAGATCCAGCGGGAACAGCGACCCGGAGAGCAGCGTCAGCACCGCCGCGCCGAGCCCGACGATCATCGTCCCTCGACGGAACGTAAGCACGAGGCCCGCAGTCGCAACACCGATGCCCCACACGAACGGAAGCAGGGCGACGAGCACGAGGATCGCGGGGGCGATGCCGCTGGCGTGGAAGTTCAGCCCGAACAGGAGCGCCGTCACGAGCAGGAACACCGCGGTCCGGATCGGGATGAAGACGAGGTCGTAGAGGACGGCACCGAGCTGGATCGTCTTCGTCGACGTCGGCGTGACGAGCAGCGACTCGAGCGTCCCGATCACCTGTTCCTGCCGGATCCCGGAGGACACGCGGCCGAGCGCCAGCGACACGAAGCCGCCGAGCGCGATGCCGATGATCGCGAACTCCATGTAGCTGACCGGGTGGCCGCCGTAGGTGGGCAGTGCGGCGGGGTTGACGAGACGCCCGATGAAGCTGAACGTGAACGCCTGGATCAGAAGCGCCGCCCAGTCGGTGACGAAGCCGAGCCGGTAGCTGAGGGCGATCCGGATGTCCCTGCGGAAGAACGCAGGAAGCTTCGCAAGCTCGTCCGCGAGCACCGCCCAGCGCGAAGGAGCCGCATGCGGAAGCGTGGTCACGGGCGCCCCGTTAGGTGGATGAAGGCCTCCTCGATCTCCGGCCGCTCGTCGCGGCACGAGAGCACCTGCACACCCGCGCCCGTGAGCAGGGCCAGCGCGTCGCCGAGGACGGCGCCGTCCTCCAGCCGGAGCACGTATTCGTTCCCGCGCTCGTGGTTGCCACTCGAGGCGATCGAGCCGGCACCCGCGAGGCTGCGCTCGAGCTCGGCGAGCGTGGGCAGGCTCGCTCGGCCGTTGCCACCGAGCCGGACGAGGTGCGTGCGGACGGGGACCTCGTCGGCCAGCGCCTCGACGCTGCCCGTGAAGGCGACCTCGCCGTTTCGCAGCAGCGTGACGCGGTCGGCGAACCCCCGGATCTCCTCCACGCGCTGGGTCGCCCACAGCGCTGCAGTCCCTTCACGCGCGAGACCCTGGACGAGCTCGCGCACGACTCGCCCGGCCGGTGGGTCGAGGTCGTGCGTCGCCTCGTCGACGAGCAGCACCGCGGGATCGGTCAAGAGCCCCCGCGCGACCGAGAGGCGCTTCTGCATTCCGTGCGAGTAGTGGCCCACGCGCTCGTCCGCCGCGTCCTCGAGCCCGACCGAGCCGAGGACGACCGCCGCGCGCTCGAGCGCCGGCCGCTTGCGCATTCCGTGGAGGCGCGCGAAGAAGAGGAGGTTCTCAAGGCCCGAGAGGCGCAGGTAGAACGAGCGGTCTCCGGACGGGACGAAACCGACCCGGCTGCGCAGCGTCCGGGCCGAGCGGGTCGCGTCCTCGCCGAGCACCGTCACCGTGCCCTCGTGGGGAATCGTCAGGCCCGCGAGGATGCGCATCAGCGTCGTCTTCCCCGCGCCGTTGCGGCCGAGCACGGCGTGGATCTCGCCCGCCGCGACCGACAGCGAGACATCCCGGAGCGCGCGACGCGATCCGAAGTGCCGGGAGAGCCCGCGCGCGCTGATGCAGGGCAGCGTCCGGGGCTCCCGCCCCGGACCCGCGAAAACCCCTTCGCGCACGGTGATGGTGGTCGCAGCGCTCTGCACGACAGCCCTTCTTCGATGATCGACATCGCGACGTGCGGACCGCAACTAGCCTTCCGAGTAGTCTCGGGCCAGGAAGACGCTGGGAATGCTGACCTGCGGGCCGCGTTCGACTAGGTCAGTCGATGGCGAAGCACTGGTCAACGGAGATCGAGTTGGTCGGGGCGGGCGGCGAGCCCGTCGACCTGTGGCGAACGCTGTCCTCGCACGGCGTCGCCGACCTGCTGCCGAACGTGCTCGACGAGAAGGCCCGCGTGCTCGAGACGACCCTGCCGCTCCCACGCGGGAGCGCTCGGACGATCCGGATCGGCACGGGCGAGCGCGGGCGCGCGCTCGTCGACGGCGAGGACGTGGCCGCCCGCGACGCTGCCGTCCTCGAGGAGACGGCTCGCTACATGCTCCGGCTCGACGCCGACCTCTCGGGCTTCTACGAGGCCGCGCGCGATGATCCCGACCTCGCCTGGGCCTGCAGCGGCGCCGGCCGGATGCTCCGCAGCCCGACCGTGTTCGAAGACGTGGTCAAGACGATCTGTACGACCAACTGCGCCTGGTCGGCCACGGTTCGGATGGCGACCGCGCTCGTGTCCGAGCTCGGCCTCGAGGCGCCGGACGGCCGGCGCACGTTCCCGGCCCCCGAGGCGATGGCCGAGGCGAGCGAGGGCTTCTACAAGGACGCCGTCCGGGCCGGTTACCGCGGACCGTACCTGCGGTCGATCGCGGCGGAGGTCGCCGAAGGCTCGCTCGACCTCGAGTCCCTCAACGACCCCGAGCTACCCGACGACGAGGTCGCCGAGCGGCTGCTCGCGCTGCCCGGGTGCGGCCCGTATGCGACCGCACACATGATGATGCTGCTTGGCCGCAACTCGCGCCTGATCCTCGACTCCTGGACGCGCCCTAAGTACGCGCGGCTCAACGGGCGCAAGGCGTCTGATCGGACGATCGAGCGCCGCTTCCGGCGCTACGGCGACCACGCAGGCCTCGCGTTCTGGCTCACGCTGACCCGCGACTGGGTCGACGAGCAGCCGTAGCCGACGTTTGCGGAGACGAGTGTTGTCGGCGGGCTCCCGTCGGCTTTCTCGCGACGGGAGCCCTCCCCCTTCCCCCCTAATCTATGCCGCAGGCACCGCGGTAGCCGTGGCCGTGGCTGTTCCCACCAGCCCGTGCCGATGAGCCCAACGGCTCGCCTCGGTGCGATTGGAGACGTCTAGCTTGCGGTAGATGTTCGACAGGTGGAACTTCACCGTCTGCTCGGTCACCCAGAGCATTCGAGCGAGCTCACGATTCGAGTGGCCCTCTGCGACGAGCGCGAGGATCTCCCGCTCGCGCCGCGTGAGAGCGACGTCGTCGTCTTCGCCGGCAGGGACGGGAACGACCGAGCTGGGCAGCTCGCCGTTGGGCGCCGTCTTCGCCAGGAAGATCGTGTGGTCGAACGTCTGCCGGATCGTTGCTGCGACGTCCTCCGGATGCGCAGTCTTCACGGCATATGCCAAGGCACCGGCATCGAACGCGTTGTCGATGTCGGCCTTGTCGCGCGAGGCGCCGAGCACGATCACGCGGAGCGTGCTCAGACGCTGGCGGCACGACCGGATGAGCGCATATCCGCTCATCCCTCCGCTCGGCGTCTCCGTCTCGCAGATGAGGATGTCGGGCTGCTTTTGCTCGACCAGGTCGAGCGCGTGCTCGGGCCTGGTCGTCCGCCCGACAACCGTTACGTCGATTGAGTCCAGGATGGACTCGACGGCATCGAGCCACAATGGATGTGGATCGAGCAGAACCGCCGTCCGATGGGAATTACTGGCCAAGAGACCTACACCCCCCTTTCTCCCCCCGACCGCTAGTGAGTCCAGTTCTAACGGACATTGCCCTGTCTGTAAAGGGGGTGCTGTGGAAAGAACTGGTAAGAAAGCGGTGACAACTGACGGGTGTCTGTGGATAAGCCCCCCCAACGGTGGGGATTGAGTTGGGGAATTGTGGAACCGGATTACCCGCGCCTCTCTATCTCGACTCCTTGATATCTCGGCCTCGACGAAGCACCGTTCTAACGGGTCGTAGATTCGGCAGTTGCAGGGGTTTAGCTTGGACAGCCACGGCGGACGCAGGCCGCATGCATTCGCCGTGTAAGGGCCGGGAAACGTGCTGCGGCGCGCTTCCCGGTCGGGTAGGCGGGCTCTCCCGGAGGCCAAGCGGGAGGACCCGCCTACCTTCTTGTTCAGATTGTCTGCGTCCGCTTCCTGACGATGATGGGAAGTGGCGGCCCGCCTCGGATTGGTCGTGAGGCGGGCTGCTGCCACGCTCAGCCCGGAGCGCGCCGGGCCACGACCAGCAGGCCCGTGGCGACGAGCACCCAGCCCATCAGCCCGAGCGCGTTGGCAGCCGCCTCGCCCGCGTCCCGGGTCTCGCCCGCCGGAAGCTCGTGGAGGGCGGCCAGCGCCGCGCCGCCAAACCTCGCTCCGAGCGCCGCGGCCAGTAGCACGACCCCGGCGAGCAGCAGCGTCGGCGGGCGCCGGCTCGACCGCGTCTCCAGCAGGAGCAGCACCGCGACGGTGCCCAGGAGCAGCGTGTAGCCGACCAGCGCGACGGTGCACCACTCGAGCTTCGCGAGCGAGCGGACGTCGAGATCGGCGGCGAGCCGCTCGTGGAGGCCGAGCGCCTCGTCGACCGCGATGAGCACGAGCCCTCCGGCGAGGAACAGGCGGGTCTTCCCGCGGCTCCGCGTCGCGAGGACGGCGACGCAGGCGGCCGCGACCACTACCGAGATCGCGGCGGCCCAGCTGAACGGCGACCGCTCGGCGGCCGGGTTCAGCCACCAGCCGCGCGGGCCGAGCCCGGCGGCGAGGTCCAGCACGCCGAGGGCCAGGGCCGCCGGCCAGACCCACGTTACGGGCCGCGCGGTCTTGGCGCTCACGTCCACGGACTGCACCATCGGCCGGTTGAGGTGCAGCCCGCCCGGGTTGAGACTGTGTGGGTCGAACATGCGCTGTGCAAGGGGGGAGCGCTCTGCGGATCACACTCGACAACCCCGCCCTCGTGACGGACCTGACCGATTTCCTGCGCCGCTGCGAGTGCAAGGTCGAGCAGGTCGGGTCGAGAGCGCTCGAGGTCGACGTCGCGGCTCAGGCGGGGCAGCCGGTCGGCGCGGAGCACGAGTGGGCCCGCTTGCAGATCGATGCATTCCTGCGCGTCTGGCAGCTCCTCCACCCCGAGACGCAGGCTCATCTGTTCGCCTAGACGCCCGACGCCCGTTCGCGGCGGTTCACGCGCACCCTCCAGGCGAAGATGAGCGCAAGCAGCAGCGTCGCCATGACCATCCCGCTCGCGATTCCGAGCGACGCTTCGTGCAAGGCCCCGCCCGACGCAATGGCGTACACGAACACAAAGAGCGCCGCACCCGCTGCCCACGCCACGGCACCGCTCGACGCCCGGTCGACCGCAAGAAGCGCCTGTGAGATCGTCGCCGCGGCCAAGTAGCAGCCGGCGGCGAGGCCGAGCAGCGCGAGGTCGGAGGCCGGAGCCGTGTATTTCGACCCGAAGACGATCGGCATCACGGTCGGTCCGGCTAGCGCAGCCACGGCCACGATCGCGACGGTTACCCCGAGAAAGACGAGGCAGACTCTCATCACGGTTGCGACGAAGCGGTGGTGGTCGTCCTCGGCGTTCAGCCGGGTGAGGTTCGGCAGAAACGAGCCCGCGACTCCCGTGAACAGGAAGACGGGAACGCGCACGAGCATCGTTGCGGCGAACACGATCGCCGCCGCATCCTTGGCGCCGCCTCCGCCGACGACTACGAGCGGGGCGCCGTTGACAAGCAACTGGTCCGCGGCGGCGATCACGACGGCAGGCGCGGCGAAGGCCAGGGCCGCGCGCATGTGGAAGTGCTCGTCGGCGGAGCCTTCGCCGAGTCGCCTGACCTCTGCGCGGCAACGCCAGAGCGGCGGGATCGCACCCCCAAGGCCTGCGGCCGCTAGGGCTGCGGCGGCAATCTCCGGAGACGCGACGGCGAGAAGCGGCAAGGCCACCAGGAAGCGAATCGAGCCGTCCGTGACATGGATCGCGCTCAGCCCGTGGAATCGGCGCAGCCCGCCGAGAATCCCGCGGCCGATGTACTGGAAGCCGTATCCCGCGATCCCGACGAGGAGCATTGCCGTCATGAAGTCGTTCCCGTCGAAGAACCGATCGGTTAGCGCACCCCAGGCCGCCAAGGCAGCGACGGCCACGAGGCCGAGCACGCAGCCGTAGACCACAGCGACAGAGCGCAGCACCGAGCGCGCCTCCTGCCCACGCGCGAGCCGATCGGCAACCGCCCGCGCCGTCGTCTGCTCGAGCGGCCGGAACAGTACGACGACGGTGAGGAACAGCGCCGCCCAGAGCACCGCGATCTGGCCGTACTCGTCCTGCGTGAGCGTTCGCGCCGCGAGGATGTGGAACGCGTACGCGAGCAGGCCGGCGGCCAGCATCGCCCCGGAGAGCAGCCACGCGCCGGTCAGCTCGAAGCGGCGCGGGGGTGCCGCGGCGTCGACGTTCTCGACCGCCGCGGCGGCCTGCGCGCTCATCGCTCTCTCCGGCTACCCGGTCGCCGCGCCATCTTCGAAAATGATGAGCAGCCGCGCCCGCCGCGTGAATCCCCGGACGGCGAGAGTTCTGCCCGCGCTCCTACCCGTTCGGCCAGCGGCCCACGCGCGTGGAGGGTTTTTCCGTTCTGGTCTGGCTACACCGCCGAACGCTCCATACGCTCAACAACGGGAACGGCTCGCCCGGTCGGGTCTCGGCCGGCGAGCGATCAACGTGGACGGGGGAAGGATGGCGTCAAGCGCGGCGGCGGCAGAGGCGGCGTTGAAAAGCTCCGGGACTGACGGCAATGCCGTCTCGCCGCTGCCCGACCAGACGACGCTCCTCTTCGTGATCCCGGTCTACAACGAGGCGGAGAACCTCCCGCGGCTGCTGGCGGACTTCGAGGCGCGGCCGGAGCTGTTCCGGAACGCAGGCCATCTCATCCTCGTCGACGACGGCTCGACCGACGGGACCGCCGAGCTGATCGAGACCTATGAAGGCCCCGTGCGCGTGGAGCTCGTCCGGCTCGGTCGCAACCGGGGACCGGGCGTCGCCTTCCGGGCCGGCTTCGCGGCCGCGCTCGCGAAGTGCGCGGACGACTCGCTCGTCGTAACGCTGGAGGGCGACACGACCAGCGACCTGGACGCGCTGCCCTTGATGCTGGAGCGGATCGCGGCGGGTGCGGACCTCGTGATCGCCGACTGGATGATGGAGAACGTCGGCGCGGTTCGGCGCGGCCTGAGCTTCGCGGCTGGCTTCGTCGTGCGGCGCGGGCTCGGCCTCAAGGCCAAGACCGTCTCCTCGTTCTTCCGCGTCTACCGGGTCTCGGCCCTCCGCCTGGGGTTCGAGCGCTACGGCGACAACTTCATCGCCGAGCCGGGCTTCGCGTGCAAGGCGGAGATCCTGGTCAAGCTCTCGGCGCTCGGCGTCCGCGTCGAGGAGGTCCCGGTCCCGCTCGACTGGAGCCGTCGGCTCGGTAAGAGCAAGATGCCCGTCCTCAAGACCACACTCGCCTACTGGCGCATGTTGCTGCGCCTCCGCCTGTCCCGCGCGCCGGTCACGTCGTGAACGAGCGGCCGAGCGTAGCGATCGTCGGCGGCGGGATCCTCGGGATGACCGCTGCGTACCGGCTCGCACAGAAGGGCGTCCGCGTCGCGCTATACGAGCGCGCGAACGACCTCGGCGGGCTCGTTGGGTCGTTCGACTTCGACGGCTACCCGGTCGACCGCTTCTACCACGTCATCCTCCCCACCGACGACCGCGTCCGCGGCCTCGCGGAGGAGCTCGGGCTCGGCGACCGCTTCCGCTTCCGGCCGACCAAGGTCGGCTTCTACGGCGGCGGGCACCTGTTCTCGATGACCTCGCCGAAGGAGTTCCTGACGTTCCCGCTGCTCCGCCCGCGCGACCGCGTGCGCCTCGGCATGTTCGTCGCACGGTGCCAGCTCACCAAGGACTACGAGGGGCTCGACGAGACGCCGCTGCTCGAGTGGCTGCGGCGCAAGTCCGGCAGGAACGTGCTCGACCGGATGTGGGCGCCGCTGCTCGACTCCAAGTTCGACGGGCGCTACGACGACCTGCCGGCGACCTACATCTGGGCGCGCACACGACGGATGTCGAAAACGCGCGACAAGTCGGGCGCCGAGGTCATGGGCTGGCTCGAGGGCGGCTACCAGACGCTGATCGACGCGCTCGAGCGCGAGATCCTCGCACTCGGCGGAGAGGTCCACGCGGGCACGGCCGTCGAGCAGATCGCCGGCCGCAACGGCGCGGTCACGGGGCTGACCGTCGAGGGCCGCTTCCGACCGTTCGACTTCGTGCTCTGCACGCTCGCGCCGCCGATGGCGCGCAGCCTCCTGGCTCCGGACCTGCTGCCGCTCGCTCCCGAGGATCACTGCCGCTACCTCGGCGTCGTCTGCCTGCTGCTGCGGACCCGGCGGAGCATCAGCCCGTACTACCACCTGAACATCACCGACCGGAACGTCCCGCTGACGACGATCGTCGAGACGACCCACGTCGTCGACCCCGAGCACGTCGGCGGCCACCTCCTCTACGTGTCCAAGTACGTCGATCCCTCGTCGCCGCTCCACGAGCGCGAGCCGGAGGAGATCGAGCGCGAGTTCATCGGGCACGCGAAGACGATCTTCGGCGATCTGACCGACGCCGACATCGTCTCGTCGGTCGTCCAGCGCGCGCGTGTGACCGAGCCGGTTCACAGGGTCGGCGGGGCGAAGAACCTCCCGGAGGTGTTCTCGGTGCCGAACCTCGCGCTCGCCTCGACGGCGCACGTCTACCCGGAGATCGTCAGCGGCCAGGGCGTCACCGGCGTCGCGCAGCGGATCCTGCCGGGCATCCTCGATCGTCTGCCGCAGACCGAGAGGGCGGCGGCGTGAAGGTCGGCGTCACCGGCGCGGCCGGATTCGTCGGCTCGCACGTCTGCGAGCTGCTGCTCGACCGCGGCCACGGGGTCGTCGGCGTCGACGATCTCTCCTACGGCTCGGTCCCGAACATCGCGCCGTTCCTCGAGCACCCGGGGTTCCAGCTCGAGGTGTTCGACTGCGCGCATCAGCGCGAGCTCCGTCGCGCCTTCTCCGGCTGCGACGCGATCGCCCACACAGCGGCCAAGAAGATCCCTCGCTTCGGCGGCACGCTCTCGACGCTGCAGGTGAACACGAAGGGCATGGAGTCCGCGTGCGCCGTCGCGCTGTCGCTCGACGCCGATCTCGTCTTCACCTCGACGTCGGACGTGTACGGGAATGGAACGCCCCCGTACTCCGAGGAGGACGAGCTCGTGATCGGGCCGCCGACGACGAAACGTTGGGCCTACGCCGTCTCGAAGATGTACGACGAGCACTACGGGCTCTCGCTTGCGGACGAGCGCAACCTGCGCATCACGATCCTGCGGCTGTTCAACGCGTACGGGCCGCGCAACCACCTCAGCTGGTGGGGCGGGCCCGTCGTCACGTTCATCGAGTCGTTGCTGGACGGCGAGCCGATCGAGATCCACGGCGACGGCCGGCAGACCCGGACCTTCACGCACGTGCGGGACACCGCAGAGGGGATCGTGCGCGCGCTCGAGCGACGGGAGTCGCGCGGCGAGGTGATCAACCTCGGCGGGATCGAGACGGTGACGATCCTCGAGCTCGCCGGCCGGATCCAGGCCGAGCTCGGGATGCCGGCCACGCCCCTCCACGCGAACTTCGTCCCGTACGAGTCGCTGCCCGGCAAGTACCAGGACGTCCGGCACCGGATCCCGGACACCTCGAAGGCGAAGAGCCTCCTCGGCTTCGAGACGCGGGTCAGCCTCGACGAGGGCCTGCGCGAGACCGTCGAGTGGCACCGGGCGATCCGCGAGGCCGGCGGCACGGCGGCCGGCGCGTAGCGCTGGGCGAGATCGGGCTAGCCGACCGGAGCGGGAGCGGCGACGGGCACCGACACCGCGCGGTTCCGCGTGCCGTTGCCGTTGCTCGCCGTCACCGCGACGCGCTTCGGCTGAGCGGCTCCGAGGAGCTCCTCGATCGCCAGCGCGGCGCGGCGGCCCGCGAGACCGTCCCAGAGCGGCGGGACGACGTTGCGGCGCGGCCAGCGCAGGCGGCTCGGGATCTCGGGCAGCCGCTCGGGGTTCAGGCCGAGCACGACGTTGGTGCCGTGGGTGACCGTGACCGGGCGCTCGGTGTTGTCCCGGAGCGTGAAGCACGGGATCCCGAGCACGGTGGTCTCCTCCTGGATGCCACCCGAGTCGGTCACGACGCCGGAGGCGCCTGCCTGGAGCGAGAGGAAGCGCGTGTAGGGGAGGGGTGCGACGAGCTTGACGCGCTCGGGGACGGCACCTGCCGCCTCCAGTCGCGCGCGCGTGCGTGGGTGGACGGGAAAGATGACGGGGATCTGGCGGGCGATCTCCTCGAGGCCCCACAGGGTCTCGGTGATCAGGTGCGTGCTGTCGACCAGCGCGGGCCGGTGCAGCGTCACGAGCACGTAGCCCTTGCGCCGCAGCTCGAACTCGCGCCAGGCCTCGAGCTCGATCGCCGCCTCGACGTTCGCAAGCAGCGTGTCGATCATGGTGTTGCCGACGAGCTCGATCTTCTCGGGAGCCACGCCCTCGACGATCAGGTTCTCGTTCGCGTCCTCGGAGGGCGTCAGCAGCAGCGACGAGACGTGGTCGGTGAGCCGGCGGTTGTGCTCCTCCGGCATCGTCGGGTCGAAGCTGCGCAGGCCGGCCTCGAGGTGGCAGACGGCGATGTTCAGCTTCGCCGCCGCCAGCGCCGCCGCGAGCGTCGAGTTGACGTCGCCGGGGACGACCACCAGGTCGGGCCGAAGCTCTATGAAGAGCCGCTCGAGCTCGACGAGCGCCCGCGCCGTCTGCTCGGCATGCGAACCGGATCCCACGGTGAGCTGGGTGTGCGGCTTGGGCAGCGGCAGCTCGGCGAAGAAGACGTCGTTGATCTCCGGGTCGTAGTGCTGGCCCGTGTGGACGAGGCGCTGCTCGACCGTGCCGAGCTGCTCGAGCTCGGAGTAGACCGGCGCGACCTTCATGTAGTTCGGCCGCGCACCGACCACGTGCACGACCAGATGCCGCCTCACCACCATGCCTCAATTGTGTGAAGCGAAGGGGCCCCGGCACGACCCTCGATAGGCGGGTCCCGAGGACGGGCTTCGGCGCCCCGGCCCCGCCGATCTGTAACAGCGGCCGGGGGAATCCTGGTCGTCCGGGGGTTATCGGGCGTTCGAGCCGGTAGCGGAGGCAACTCCTCGGTCGCCGATGCTCGATGCGGCGATCGGCACCGGCGGCCCCGCCAAGAACTGCCCTACCGACCAGTCCCAGGCTCGACCTTCGCGCCTTGTGCCTGAGCACCCTCGCGGTGATGATCGATCGAATATGCGGGGGTACTCGACGGTTCTGCGGCGCGCAGGCGGCCGGGGGGGTCTAGCACGCGTTCTCGTTGTGCTCGTCATCGCCCTGGGCGCGCTGCTGCTCGTGTCCGCCTCGGCTCCGGCCGGGTCCGGCCTGATTGCCGCGTACTCGTTCGACGAGGGCCTCGGCGCGACCGCGGGCGACGCCTCCGGTAACGGCAACACGGGCTCGGTCGTCGGCGGCACGTGGGTGCAGGGCAAGTTCGGGTCCGCGATCAACCTGAACGGGACGAGCGACCACGTCGACCTGCCGGCTTTGGGCACCTTCTACAAGACCGGGTTCACGTTCGAGGCGTGGGTCAAGAAGGCCAGCACCTCTCACGTCGACGCCGCGGTGGTCGGCACATGGACGAGCAACGGGAGCGGCGGCCCGATGATCTGGGTCGACCACGTCGCCGGCCACTACTACCTGACCGCGAACCAGGGCTTCAGCAACTACCTCGACTCAGGCCAGACGCCGACCGCCGGAACCTGGCAGTACCTCACCGGCACGTTCGACGGGACGACCGCGAGCTTCTACATCAACGGTTTGCTGGTCGCCTCCCGCACGTTCACCGGGAACGTCGGTGACTCGAACACCTGGCGGATCGGCTCCTACGGGTCTTCCCCCGGTGGTTTCTTCGACGGCGCCGTAGACCAGGTCCGGATCTACGACCATGCGCTGACCCAGGCGCAGGTACAGACCGACATGAACACGCCCGTCGGCCCCGTCGACAGTGGGCCGCCGACGCAGCCCACCGCGCTCACTCAGACCGCCTCGACGTCGACGAGCGTCTCGGTCGGCTGGACCGCCTCCACGGACGACGTCGGCGTGACCGCCTACGACGTCTTCCAGAACGGCACGAAGATCGGCTCGACCACGAGCACGAGCTATACGCTCACGGGCCTCGACTGCGGGACGACGTACACGATCGCCGTCGCGGCGCGTGACGCGGCAGGCAACAGCTCGACCCAGGCGACCGCGAGCGCGACGACCTCGGCCTGCGGCTCGAACCAGGGCCTCGTTGCCGCGTACTCGTTCGACGAGGGCGCCGGCACCGTGCTCAACGACAACTCGGGGAACGGCAACAACGGGACGATCGTCGGCGGCACCTGGACGAGCGGCCGCTTCCGCTCGGCGCTGCACTTCAACGGCACGAGCGACCGGGTCGACCTGCCGCCGCTCGGGACGTTCTACAAGAACGCGTTCACGATCGAGGCGTGGGTCAAGAAGGACACCTCCACGAAGAGCGACGTCGCCGTGGTCGGGACATGGGCGAGCGGGCAAGGCGGCCCGATGCTCTGGATCGACTACGTCTCGTCGCACCTCGACCTGACGCTGAACTCGGGCGGGAGCAACTACGTCGACTCAGGCCAGCTGCTGACGGCGGGCCAGTGGCAATACCTCACCGGGACCTACGACGGGACCACGGCCAAGGTCTACATCAACGGGGTGCTGGTCGCCTCGAAGGCGTTCAGCGGCAACGTCGGCGACTCGAACAGCTGGCGCATCGGCTCCTACGGATCGAGCCCGACCGGGTTCTTCGACGGGACGATCGACGAGGTCCGGATCTACAACCGCGCGCTCGCGCCGTCCGAGGTGACGACCGACATGAACCGCAGCGTCGGCACGCCGGACACCACGGCGCCGACCACGCCGACGCAGTTCGTCTCGACCGGGACCGCCCAGAGCACGGTCGCGACGAGCTGGACGGCGTCGACCGACAACGTGGCCGTCTCCGGGTACAACCTCTACGTCAACGGGGCCAAGGTCGACACGACGACGTCGACTTCCTACACGTTCACGGGCCTCACCTGCGGCGTGAGCTACACGCTCGGCGTCGCGGCGTTCGACGCGGCGGGCAACGTCTCGACGCCGGCCACGCTCCCGGTCACGACCGTGTCCTGCGACACGAGCCCGCCGTCGGTGTCGATCACCTCGCCGACCGCAGGCGCGAGCCTCTCGGGCGTGATCTCCGTCAATGCCAACGCGTCCGACAACGTCGGCGTGGTCGGCGTCCAGTTCAAGCTCGACGGCTCGAACCTCGGCTCCGAGGACACGACCACGCCCTACACGGTGCCCTGGGACACGCGGACGGCCCCGAACGGGCCGCACACGCTGACCGCAGTCGCGCGCGACGGTTCGGGCAACACGACCACGTCGACCGCGATCAGCGTGAGCGTGACCAACTCGATGCCGTTCGTGCCCGGCCTCGTCGCCTCGTACGCCCTCGACGACGGCTCCGGCAGCACCGCCACGGACTCCTCCGGCGCCGGGCACCCGGGAACGGTCGTCGGCGGGACGTGGGTGCCCGGCAAGTACGGCGCGGCCCTCCTGCTCAACGGCACGAGCGACCGGGTCGACCTGCCGCCGCTCGGTACGTTCTACAAGACGGGCTTCACGCTCGAGGCCTGGGTCAACAAGACGAACGCCCTCCGCGTGGACACTGGGGTCGTGGGCACCTGGTCGAGCGACGCCAACGGCGGCCCGATGATCTGGGTCGACCACGTCTCCGGCCACTACTACCTGACGCTCAACCAGGGCCTCGGCAACTACCTCGACTCCGGAGTGGTGCCGTCCGCCGGCAACTGGACGCACCTCGCGGCGACCTATGACGGCACCACGGCGAAGTTCTACGTCAACGGCGTGCTCGCCGCCTCGAAACCGTTCAGCGGCAACGTCGGCGACTCGAACAGCTGGCGGATCGGCGCCTACGGCTCGAGCCCGACCGGCTTCTTCGACGGCTCGGTAGACGACGTCCGCATCTACAACCTCGCGCTGACCCAGGCGCAGGTTCAAACGGACATGGCGACCCCGGCCGGGCCGGTGGACACGACTCCGCCAACGGCACCGACGAACTTCGCGGTCACCTCCACGACACCGGCGACGATCACGACGTCCTGGACAGCGGCGACGGACAACGTCGCAGTCACGGCCTACAACCTCTACCGGAACGGAACGAGGGTGGCCACGATCCCCGCGCCCGCCACGAGCTACACGTTCGACTCCCTCGCCTGCGGCCAGACGTACACGCTCCAGGTCGAGGCCGCGGACGGCGCGGGCAACCTCTCGGCCCGGACGCCGCTCACGGCGAGCACGGCCGCCTGCGACACGACGCCGCCGACGGTCTCGGTGACGAGCCCGACGGGGGGCTCGACCCTGACCGGGTCCGTCACCATCTCCGCGAACGCGAGCGACGACACCGCGGTCTCCGAGGTCAGCTTCTGGGTCGACGGCCAGCAGGTCGGCACCGTCGACAACGCGCCGCCCTACACCACCTCGTGGGACACGAGAACGGCCTCGAACGGCACGCACACGATCACCGCGATCGCGCGCGACAGCTCGAACAACACGACCACGTCCGCGCCCGTGACCGTGACGGTCAACAACGTCCAGGCGCCGCCGCCGCCCGGCCTCGTCGCCGCGTACAGCTTCGACCAGGGCTCGGGCACGACGGTGACCGACCAGTCGGGCCACGGCAACACCGGCACGCTCACGAACGTGACCTGGAGCCCGAACGGCGTCTTCGGCTCCGCGGCCTCGTTTAACGGCACGAACGGGAGCTTCGTCACCGTCCCCGACTCGAACTCGCTCGACCTGACGAACGGGATGACGCTGGAGGCATGGGTGAAGCCGACGTCCCTGAGCGGCTGGAACACGGTCGTGTTCAAGGAGCAGTCGAACTCGTACGACTACGCGCTGTACGCGAACACGGGCTCGAACCAGCCTTCCGGCAATCTGCAGTCGTCCCTCGGCGACAACGACCTGCGCGGAACCTCGCAGCTCCCGCTCAACACCTGGACGCACCTCGCGGCGACCTACGACGGCACCGTCCTCACGCTCTACGTCAACGGCCAGCAGGTGGGGACGAAGCTCACGAGCGGGCCGATCACAACGTCGAACGGTGCCCTGCGGATCGGCGGCAACACCATCTGGAACGAGCCGTTCAGCGGCCTGATCGACGAGGTCCGCGTCTACAACCAGCCGCTCACGCAGTCGCAGATCCTCACCGACATGAACTCGAGCATCTCCGTGCCGGACACGAGCCCGCCGAGCGCGCCCGGAACCCTGACGGCAACCGGAGGCCTCGGCTCGGCTTCGCTGAACTGGGGAGCCGCGACGGACAACGTCGGCCTCTCGAACTACAACGTCTACCGCTCGACAACGCAGGGCTTCACCGCGTCGTCGGCCAACCGGATCGCCCAGCCGACCGGCACGAGCTACACGGACAACGCCCTGGCGTCGGGGACGTACTACTACCGCGTCACCGCCCAGGACGCAGCCGGCAACGTCGGGCCGCCGTCGAACGAGGCGAGCGCAACCGTGACGGCCGACACGACGCCGCCGACGGTCTCGATCACCTCGCCGCCGGCCGGCACGGTCTCCGGGACGGTGAACGTCGCCGCGAACGCGTCCGACAACGGGACCGTCGCGGGGGTCCAGTTCAAGCTCGACGGCTCGAACCTCGGCGCCGAGGACACGGGCCCGCCGTACACGTTCACCTGGGACACCCTGACCGCGACGAACGGCGCGCACACGCTCACCGCGGTTGCGCGCGACGCCGCGGGGAACATGACCACCTCTGCCCCGGTCGCCGTGACGGTCTCGAACACCGCGCCCAGCGGCAACGTCGCCGCGTACGCCTTCGACGAGAGCTCGGGCAACACCGTCGTCGACGGGTCGGGCATGGCGAACACCGGCACGCTCTCGAACGCCACGCGCGTCACCGGGAAATTCAACTCGGGGCTCCACTTCGACGGCAACTCGAGCATCGTCACCGTGCCGGACTCGAACTCGCTCGACCTGACCACGGGCATGACGCTCGAGGCGTGGGTCGATCCCGACGTCGCGGACAACTGGGAGACGCTGCTCTTCAAGGAGCGGTCGGGCGGCGACGCGTACGCGCTCTACGGTGCGTCCGACACCGGCGCGCCGGAGGTGCAGGTCTTCACGGGCGGCACCTCGCACGTCGCGCAGGCGCAGACCCCGCTGCCGCTCAACGTCTGGTCGCATCTCGCCGCGACCTACGACGGCTCGAACCTGCGCCTGTATGTCAACGGCAGCCAGGTCGCCTCGACCGCCGTCACCGGCGCGATCACGACGTCGACCGGCGTCCTGCACATGGGCGCCAACAGCGTGTGGGGCGAGCGCTACACCGGGGCGATGGACGAGGCCCGCATCTACAACCGGGCGCTCAGCGCCGGCGAGATCCAGGCCGACATGCGCCGTAGCATCACGCCCGACCACACGCCGCCGACGGTCACCGCGAAGTCCCCGGCCGCGGGCACGACCGGCGTGAGCGTAGGGGCGCAGGTCACCGCGACGTTCAGCGAGTCGATGGACGACACGTCGCTGTCGCCGACGAGCTTCGACATCAAGGACGGCGCGGGCAACGTCGTGCCGGGCACCGTCTCGTACGACGACAACACGCATACCGCGACGTTCAACCTGTCGAGCGCGCTCAAGTTCGGAACGACGTACACGGCGACACTCGAGGGCGGCGCCGCGACGCCGCACGTGACCGACCTGGCCGGCAACCCGCTCGCAGCGGACGTCTCCTGGACGTTCACGACCGAGGCTGCGTCGCCGCCGATCCTCGTCGTCACCTCGCGGACGAACGACTACACCCTCTACACCGGACAGATCCTGCGCGCGGAGGGCTTCAACGAGTACACCTCGATCGACGCCTCGCTGCTCTCATCGTCGTTCCTCGCCCCGTTCGACGTCGTCATCCTCGGCGACACCTCGCTCACCGCGGCCCAGGTCACGACGCTGACGAACTGGGTCAACGGCGGCGGCCACCTGATCGCACTGCACCCGGACAAGCAGCTCGCGGGCCTGCTCGGCCTGACCGACGCGGGCAGCACGCTCTCGAACGCCTACCTCAAGGTCAACACGACCGTAGGCACGCCCGGAGCGGGGATCGTCGGCCAGACGATCCAGTACCACGGCTCGGCCGACCGGTACAACCTCAACGGCGCCACCGCGGTCGCGACGCTCTACTCGAACGCGACGACGGCGACAGCGAACCCGGCCGTGACGCTGCGTAGCGTCGGGTCGAACGGTGGCGCGGCGGCCGCGTTCACCTACGACCTGGCGAAGTCGGTGATCCTCACGCGCCAGGGGAACCCGGCCTGGGAGGGCGAGGACCGCGACGGCGACGGCCACGCCCGGGCGAGCGACCTCTTCTACGGCGCGATGCCCGGCGACGTCCAGCCCGACTGGATCGACACGAGCAAGATCGCGATCCCGCAGGCCGACGAGCAGCAGCGCCTGCTCGCGAACCTCATCACCACGATGAACAGCAACAAGACCCCGCTGCCGCACCTCTGGTATCTCCCGTTCGGCAAGAAGGCGGCCGTCGTGATGACCGGCGACGACCACACTGGTGGCGGCACCGTCGACCGCTTCAACACCTACATCGCCGAGAGCCCACCGGGCTGCTCGGTCGTCAACTGGGAGTGCGTCCGCGCGAGCTCCAACATCGTCCCGGACATCAACCCGCTGACGGACGCGCAGCTCGCGCCGTTCATCCCGCTCGGCTTCGAGGTCGCCGACCACCCGACGTCCAACTGCGTCGACTGGAACGAGAGCACCCTGGACGGCTACTACACGAGCGGGCTCGCGAACTTCGCCGCCAAGTTCCCGGACATCCCGACGCCGACCACCGGGCGCTTCCACTGCTGGCTCTGGAACCAGTACGTGACGGAGCCCAAGGTCGAGCTCGCGCACGGGATCCGGTTCGACGAGAACTACTCGCAGCTGGGCGGGACCTGGATCGCCAGCAAGCCGGGGTTCATGACCGGCTCAGGCGAGATCATGCGCTTCGCGGACACCGACGGCACGCCGATCAACGTGTGGCAGGCCGTCACGCAGATGCCCGACGAGGCGCCTCAGTCGGAGCCGAGCTACGCGAACTCGCTCTTCGACAACGCGACCAACGCGAACGGCTACTACGGCGTGTTCACCACGCTCTTCCACACTGACAACGCGAGCGATTCGGACTCCGACGCGGTCGTCGGAGCCGCGCAGGCGCACAGCATCCCGGTCGTGTCCGCAAAGCAGATGCTGACCTGGGTCGACGGCCGCGACGGGTCCACGATGACGAACTTCTCCTGGAACGGCAGCATCGAGACCTTCCAGGTCAACGCGGCCGCCGGCGCATACGGAATGCAGGCGATGCTCCCGCTCCACGCGGGCGCGAAGAACCTCACCTCTCTCACCAGCGGCGGCAACGCCGTCCCGTTCACGACGCAGACGATCAAAGGCATTGACTACGCCTTCTTCAGTGCGGTCAGCGGCACATACAGCGCGACGTACGGCTAGTCCCGCCGGTGACCACGCGATGATCGACAGCGGAGCGATCGTGCTCGACGACACCGCGCCCACCGAACGGTCGAGACCGTCAACGGCCCGCGCCATCGACCTGATCCAGTCGGTGGCTCTCGGCGCGACCGCGGCCATCATCTTCGGGTCCGCAGTGCTCCTGGCCGCCGTTCACATCGACGATCGGTACTGGGTCACGCACGTCTCGGGCTCCTGGATGACCCTCGCGCGCTTCGTGCACGAGGGGCACATCTATCCGCCGTTGCACCAAGACGGGCACACGTTCGGGACGTTCTACATGCCGCTGCCGTTCATCTTGCACGGGGCCGTTTCGCTGCTCACGGGCGAGTACCTGGTCTCGGGGAAGCTCACGGCGTACGCGACCGCGATCGTGATGTTCTCCCTTCTCTTCCTGCTCTTGCGACGCGTCGGATGCTCCCTCGTCGTCTCGGCCGCACTCGTAGCCGCGGTGCTCGCGACGCCCGCCGGATACATGGCCGCGGTGAGCATCAGGGGGGACGCCCTCTCGGTCGTCGTCCAGCTCGCCGCCCTCCTGGTGGTCTGGCGCTCCCAGTCGCGAAGAGCTGTCCTCGGGGCGTCGGCCCTCTGCGCGCTCGGGATCGCGAGCAAGACGACTGCGGTCTGGGCACCGGGCGCGATCGTGATCTGGTTGCTCCTCAGGGACCGGCGTGCCGCCGCCCGATTCACCGTCGCGTTTCTCGCGTTGACCGCCGCCACGCTCGGCTTCTTCGAGCTCGTGAGCAGTGGACGGCTGTGGGAGAACGTCGGCGCCCTTGCGTTCTCGCAGCCGAAGGTTCCCGGCGCCACGCCCCTCGCCGGCGCCTCGACGCTCATCCACCTGGCGTTCCTGCACCAGGACGCCCTCTGGCTTCTCTTCCCGTTCGCGGTGCTCGCCTGCGCCCTGTCGCTGCGCCGTCGAGAGGTATCGCTGTTCCAGCTCGCGCTCGCGATCTCTCTGCTCTCGCTCGTCGTCATCCTGCGGGACCCGGGCGCGGGCTTCAACCACCTGCTCGACATGAGTGTTCTCACCGCTCTCGTCGTGGGCGAGCTCTGGGCCCATCCGCAGGTGCCGAGAAGAGTCGAGAACGTCCTGATCCCGCTCCTGACGGTCGCGCTCGTCATCGGGGCAGCCACCGCGTACGCCGACACGATCAAGCCGGACATCGGACTCGGCGCCCGCCTTGCGATTGGTCGCGGCTCCGACGCGGCGTTCTCCACGGACCCGCTGAGGGGCATCGTCAAGCCGGGCGATCGCATGCTGTCCGAAGACCCGACACTGCCGATTCTCGCGGGTCAGGTCCCGGTCACGGATCCGCTGACCCTGCCGAGGCTCGCGAAGCATCACCCCGAGTGGATCGCGCAGCTGAAACGGCGAATCGACCGCCGCGAGTTCGACGAGGTGGTGCTGATTCGCCCGCTCGACCCGTCGGCGTACCGCTCGCAGCTCAGCTTCGGCCAGACGATCACGAACGCGATCGCGGCCAACTACCGCCCCGACGTCATGGTGCCGACGGGAAGCCTGACGTACTTCGTCTACGTGCCGCGCTGAGCTTTCCTACCCACGGGGACGAAAACCGCTTTCGCCTAGTCGATCGGGTGGGCATACCCCGCGCAAGCTGGCCCGTCGAGGCGTGGCCGTGGAGACACTGCCCGCCTACCATTGGTGCATGTTCGCGGGCATGGGTCTCACGACACGCGTGACTTGCCGAGGAACGTAACCCGGGCCTGACTCCATGGATCTCCAGCTTGCATTTCGCGTCCTCTGGCGCTTCAAGATCCTCGTCGCCGTCGGCTTCGTTCTCGCGTGCTTGCTCGCGCTCCTCGCGATGGTTCGCGTCCATCCCGGGGGCTCGCCGTTCTTCTCGTATCGAACACAACCGCAGTACGAGAGCGACACGACCGTCTTCGTGACGGTCCCGGGCTTCTGGCCGGGAAACGTCAACTTCAGGACCGAGCACGGACCGGTCCCCGTGGACGCTCTCCGCGCCTTCGCATCACTGGCGCCACAGTTCGCGAACAGCACGGACGTGATGAGCCAGCTGGCGAAGAGCGGCCCGATCCACGGGACCGTGTCCGCCACGCAGGCTCTCGCCCAGGACAGCAGCACGCTTCCCGTGATCATGCTCTCGGCCATCGCGCCGACTGCTGCGGGAGCGCACTCGCTCGCGGAGCGACACCTGCACGCGTTCCAGTCCTGGCTTCGCGACAACCAGAACCTGG
>Ga0335085_10002884_pt1 | contig 31048 bp, 28 predicted proteins | sample Lox_Sample_45_FD_206712 | JGI IMG/M metagenome (GOLD analysis project Ga0335085, IMG submission 206712) | Soil microbial communities from Loxahatchee National Wildlife Refuge, Florida, United States - Lox_Sample_4.5 | ecosystem: Environmental > Terrestrial > Soil > Wetlands | place: USA... | reverse complement strand
ACCAAAACCCCCACCCAGACCAAAACACCAACCCCCACCAACAGCCCCACGAATACCTTCACCAATACACCGACTCCCACTCCCACGAACACCATCTCCTCGACACCGACGCCCACGAACACGCCCACCAGCACCCCGACCAATACCCCCACCGTGACCGACACGGCCACGCCGACGAATACCCCCACGGTGACCAACACCAATACTCCCACCGACACCCCGACCAATACCGTCTCAGCAACGCCGACACCGACCAATACCCCAACCAACACGCCCACCTATACTTTTACCCCGACCAATACACCTACCAACACCGACACACCGACGCCCACTAACACCTTTACCGCCACGCCTACCAATACCGCCACGAACACTCCCACCTATACCTTCACCAATACGGCCACCAACACTCCCACTTCCACACCAACCCTGACCGCCACCAATACCGCGACCCCCACCTCTACCTTAACGCCCACCAACACGCCCACACCGACCCCGGGGGTTCTAATCGGCAAAACCGTCAACCGGAGCAGCGTTTCCTCCGGGGACACCCTCACTTACGACATCCCCCTGACGGTCACGGGCAGTACGGCTTACAACGTGGTGGTCGACGACACTTTGCCGTCCAACATGACCTTCGCGGGATTCGGATCGGCGCCCGCCGGGGCCGTTACCGCCCAGGCTGGGGCGCTTTTGACCTGGAGCTTCCCTTCACTGGGCGTGGGAACCTACAACCTTTATTACCAGGCACAGGTGAACGGCTTTCTTACGGCCGGAACCCTGCTGGAAAACAAAGCCTGGGTGACCTGGTCGAGCGGCGGCCCTGTCTCGGCGGTGGCGGACGTGACGGTGGCGGGTAATTACACGGTGAAGGTGGGGGTCTATAACGAGGCGGGCGAACTGGTGAAGGTCATCACCATCACCCAGTTTTCCCAGCCGGTCAACAGCATCGCCCTGGAAGGCAGCAACACCATTTCCAGCCTGAACGGGGCCAACAACGCGGTCACGGTTTATTACGGAAATATCCCCATCGGGGTCTGGGACGGCAGCAACAGCCAGGGCGATCCGGTTTCTAACGGCACCTACTACATCAAGGTGGACAATGTGGACCCCAGCGGAGTCATCACCAGCGTCACCCAACAAGCCGTGGTGAGCCGCATCCTGGCCAAGGTGACCATCAAGATCTACAACGAGGCGGGAGAGGTCATCCGCCAGCTTTACAGCTACATGGACGACCCCAACAGCGGCCTGATTAACAACGTGGCCCTTTCCAGCAACGTGATTGCGCCCGATTCGTCCGGATCCGCGCCGAGCATTGTCACCATTTCGGATAACTCAGGCGCCCCCATCTGCCAATGGGACGGGCGCGCGGACAACGGCAGCGTCGTTTCCAACGGGGTTTATTACATGGAATTCCGGGCTTCCTACGGCAATGGCCAGCAAACCGTGATCGTTAAGACCATCTCCGTCATGGACCATCCCGGTGGATCTTTGGTCGTCGCCGAGCCCAATGTGCTGACGTCCCAGTCGCCCCTGGCTAATTTCCTGGCGCCTTCCACCGACATGAATTTGAGCGTGCGCATTTATGACGTGGCGGGTGAGCTGGTCGCCAGGGCCCAAAGCTTAACGGGCACCGGCGCCGCCACCTGGGACGCCTCGGGTTTTGCCAGCGGCCTTTACCTGGCGGTGGTGGACTTGAAGGATGATGTCGGAAGAAACAGGGGCCGGCAGGTCTTGAAGCTGACGGTTCGGCATTAAGTAAGATCTGTCCCAACGCAACCAATCCCAAGGGAAATCCGTCTTAACAGCAAGCGGATTTCCGGGCCCTAAAACTCGGATATTAAATTCGGATGGAGGGTTTCATGAGCATTTTGGGAAAATGGCGGCCGGGCTTCTTGGCCCTGGCCTTGGTGGGTTTGGCGGCGATCCCCCTGGCGGCAGGTGCGGCGGATTTGAACGCGGACGACCAGGCCCATTTCGACTTCAACGCGGGGGCCAGGCACCACCACCCCATGATCTGGAGGGCAGCCAATCAGTTGAAAGCGGCCAAGCACACCCTTTGGCTGGCGGCATGGGATTTTAACGGTCACAAGGTGGAAGCCATCGCCGCCGTCAATGCCGCGCTGGACCAATTGAGGATTTGCGAACAGAAATAACGGTTTGAGACAAAAAAGGCCGCCGGTGATACCGGCGGCTTTTTTTCGTTTCCGTTAAACTTTCTGGTAGATCTCCGCGCCGGACTCGACGAAGGTCTCGGACATCTTCTTCATTCCCGCTTCCAGTACCTTTTCCTCGGTCAAACCCTGTTCCTTGGCGTAGTCCCGCACATCCTGCGTGATCTTCATGCTGCAGAACTTGGGGCCGCACATGGAGCAGAAATGGGCCACCTTGGCCCCTTCGGCGGGCAGGGTTTCGTCGTGGTATTCGCGGGCCAATTCGGGGTCCAACGACAGGTTGAACTGGTCTTCCCAGCGGAACTCGAAACGGGCCTTGGAAAGGGCGTTATCCCACCTTTGGGCGGCGGGGTGACCCTTGGCCAGGTCCGCAGCGTGGGCCGCGATTTTGTAGGCGATGACCCCGGCGCGCACATCGTCCTTATTGGGCAATCCCAGGTGCTCCTTGGGAGTCACATAACAGAGCATCGCGGTGCCGAACCAGCCGATCATGGCCGCGCCGATGGCGCTGGTGATGTGGTCGTAGCCGGGGGCGATGTCGGTGGTCAGGGGGCCCAGGGTGTAAAAAGGCGCCTCGTGGCATTCGGCCAGCTGCTTGTCCATGTTTTCCTTGATCAAGTGCATGGGCACGTGGCCCGGGCCCTCGATCATTACCTGCACGTCGTGCTTCCAAGCGGTCTGGGTCAGTTCCCCCAGGGTCTTGAGCTCGGAGAACTGGGCGTCGTCGTTGGCGTCCTCGATGGAGCCGGGCCGAAGGCCGTCGCCCAGGCTGAAGGACACGTTGTAGGCCTTCATGATCTCACAGATTTCCTCGAAATGGGTATAGGTGAAGTTTTCCTGGTGGTGGGCCAGGCACCACTTGGCGTGGATGGAGCCGCCGCGGGACACGATGCCCGTGCGGCGGAAGGCCGTTAAGGGCACGTAGCGCAAAAGCACCCCGGCGTGGATGGTGAAATAGTCCACCCCCTGCTCGGCCTGCTCGATCAGGGTGTCGCGGAAGATTTCCCAGGTCAGGTCCTCGGCGATGCCGCCGACCTTTTCCAGGGCCTGGTAGATGGGTACGGTTCCTACGGGTACCGGGCAGTTGCGGATGATCCATTCGCGGGTTTCGTGGATGTTCTTGCCCGTCGAGAGGTCCATCAGCGTGTCGCCGCCCCAGCGTACGGACCAAACCATCTTTTCCACTTCCTCCTCGATGGAGGAGGCCACGGCGGAGTTGCCGATGTTGGTGTTGATCTTCACCAAAAAGTTGCGGCCGATGACCATGGGCTCCAGTTCCAGGTGGTTGATGTTGGAGGGGATGATGGCCCTTCCCCGGGCCACCTCGTCGCGCACGAACTCGGGGGTGATGACGGGCGGCATGACGGCGCCGAAAGCCTGGCCTTTGTGCATCCGTCCCTTGGAAAGCTGTTCCTCAACCAGCAGGTTTTCCCGCACGGCGATATATTCCATCTCCGGGGTGATGATTCCCTTTTTGGCGTAATGCATCTGGCTGACATTGGCGCCCTTCTTGGCTTTCAAGGGCTTTCGGCGGGCGGCTTCTGGGAACACCTCGACGCCGGTCGAGGACTTTTCCTTATAGGCGGCTTCCACCTCCTCCACGTCGCCCCGGCCCAGCACCCAGTCCCGGCGCACGGGATTAAGCCCCCGCCTCAAATCGATCTTCACGGTCGGGTCGGTATAGGGGCCGCTGGTGTCATAGACCACGAAGGGGGCGTTTGCTTCATCGCCCTTTTCGGTCTTGGTAGGGGAAAGCTGGATCTGGCGCATGGGCACGTGGATGTGGTGGGTCTTCCCGCCGATATAAACCTTGCTGGAACCCGGGAAGGGAGCGCGGGTGATGCCTTCCTGGAGGGTGGTTTTTCCGTTGCCGTTATTCTTGGACATGTTTTTGGTTCCTTCTGACCCAGCGTTAATAAGTTAAGAGGATGTTAAAAACTAAGCATAGCCAGCCCAACCGGGGATTGCAACGCAATCAACGGCGGTCTAAAGCCATTTTTCCTCGATCTGATAACATTCGTAACGAAACCGTTTGAACCTTGCCGAGGCGGGATGCTGGATCAACTTGGAAAATTCCTCCAGCGACCTCAAGGCTTCCTGCGCCCGCTTCAAATTGGCTTTTAAAAGTTCCCGGGGCGTGGATCTCACCTTTTCCCTTTTTTCCTGGTTCCCCCTGCCCAGGTCCTTTGCCACATCGCGCGCGGTGAACCGGACTTGGCTGGATTTAAACAGGGATTTCTCGGCTTCCGTCACGCCATGGCGTAGTTTCTTGAGCCGGTTCAAAAGGGCGGGATCGTTCAGGACAAAACGGGCCACATCCTCGGCCACCCGGAAGCCTTCCCGGGCGCGGTTGCAGTTGGCGTCCAGAGCCCTGTACACGGCTAGGTTTTTAGACGGGGTTTTCACGAGAACCACCCGGAAGAGAAGCCTGGAATGGCGCCGCCTATCTCTCTTTCCTGATCATCTTGACCGGGGCGGTGGCCACGGTCTTCTTGCTGAAAAGGGGCTTGGGCGGCTTCTTGACCTTGGGGGCCGCGGGTGCCTTGGGCTCACCCTTCTTGGGGGCGACAGGCGCGCCTTTTTCGGCTTTCTTGTCCTCGTGCTTCTTGTCCGCGCTCTTCTTGTCCTCGGGCTTCTTCCCCTCGGCGCCCTTCTTATCCGCGCCCTTCTTGCCGGCTTTCTCCATGCCCGGCACGGGGTGCTCGGGGTTCTTGGGGAACAAGGGCACGGTCACCTTGATGGACTTGCCCTTTTGCGGGGCGGAGGATTTCTTGGCTTCCTCGGGGAACTTGCGCTTGGGCGGCTCTTCCCGCAGGAACACATCGTCCTTCAAATAGGGCACCGCCGAAATGCGGCTGACCTTGGCGGCAAAGTCGACGTCCTTAGCGAAGCCTTTTTGGATCAGTTCCTTACCCTCGGCGCATTCCTTCAAAAGGTCGGGAATCCTTCCCTGCCAGGGCTTGTACAAAGCGATGGCGTCCTTGGCGCTCTCGGCCAAGACGATGGGCGTCCCGCCCAGGGTGCTCTGGAGGAAGTCGACCAGCATCCCGGCGAAGGCCGAATCTTCCTGGCCGCCGGCGCTCACGATCACCACGTCCCGCTTACCCCTGAGGCAGGAGTCATAAACCTCGCCCAGGTTTACGAAGGAGCCCAGCACCAGGTATTTGGCGTTCTTGAGGACCTTCAAGCTGGTTTGGGTGGAAAAGCAGACTACCCGGCCCTTGACCTTTTCGCGGCTGGAATCGTTGGGTGATCCGCCCAGGTGAAAGCCGGGGATTTTTTCCCAATCGCGCTCGCCGGCCAAAAGGCCTTCCCCGCGTTTCTGTTTTTCGAAGATCTTCTTGGCCGTGCCGGGATCGGGGCAAAGCGCCACGCCCTCCGCGCCGTGATAAAGGAAAACGGGGATGGTCGTGGTGGTCCGCAGAACGTCCGCCAGCACCACCGTGGCGTTCTGAATGACCGTGGGCTTCACATCCTTAGGATCAAAATAAACCGTAATTTTCAATTTGGACTCCGTTTTCTTTACCGGTAATAGCCAACCCGACATCCCTAAAGTTACGGCGTCCCCCAGGGCCCGCCGTTTTCAACCTTTTTACTCGCTCTTGTCCTTCTTGTTGTTCTTCATGAACTTTTCCACGAAGTGGGTGGAATAGTTGCCCCGCTTGAAGGATTCGCTCTCCAAAATCGTCTTGAGGAAGTCGGTCGTGGTATAGATGCCTTCCACCACCAGTTCGTCCAAGGCCCGCACCATGCGGCGGATGGCCTGCTGGCGGTTGGGGGCGTGCACGATGATCTTGGCCAGCATGGAATCGTAATAGGGCGGCACTTTGTAGCCTTGGTACAGGTGGGTGTCCACCCGCACGCCCGGTCCGCCCGGCACGTGGTAGGTGGTGATGGTGCCCGGCGAGGGCCGGAAACCGTCCAACGGGTTCTCGGCGTTGATGCGGCACTCAATGGCGTGGCCCCGGGGCTCCAGGTCCTTGGAGATGGAAAGCTTCTCGCCGGCTGCGATTTTGATCTGCTCCTTGATGATGTCAACGCCCATGGTCAGTTCGGTGACCGGGTGCTCCACCTGCACGCGGGTGTTCATTTCCATGAAATAAAAGTCGCCGTGCTTGTCCATGAGGAACTCGATGGTGCCCGCCGAGCTGTATTTGACCTCCTTGGCCAGCTTCAAGGCGAATTTCCCCAGTTTTTTGCGCTGTTTGGCCGTCAGGACCGACGAGGGGGCCTCCTCGATGAGCTTCTGGTGGGAGCGCTGGATCGTGCAGTCCCGTTCGCCCAGGTGCATGATGTGCCCATATTCGTCGCCCAGGATCTGCACCTCGATGTGCCGGGGCTCCTCAATGTACTTCTCAATATAGACCTCGGGGTTCCCGAAGGCCGCCTCAGCTTCCGTACGCGCCGTTTGGAAGGCCTGGGTGAGCGAAATATCCGTATGGGCGACCCGCATGCCCTTGCCGCCGCCGCCCGCGGAGGCCTTGATGATGACGGGGTATTTGATGGCCTTGGCCACTTCCAGGGCGTGCTTGGTGTCCTTAACCGCCCCGTCGCTCCCGGGGGTGGTGGGGGCGCCCGCCCGCTTGGCCGTCTGGATGGCCGCTACTTTGTCGCCCATCAGGCGCATGACCTCGGGCTTGGGGCCGATGAACTTGATCTGGCAGCTGGCGCAGACCTCGGCGAAATGGGCGTTCTCGGCCAGGAAGCCGTAGCCGGGATGGATAGCCTCGGCGTCGGTGATTTCCGCCGCGCTGATGAGGGCCGGGATATTGAGGTAGCTTTCCTTGCTGAAGGCCTTGCCGATGCAGACGCTCTCGTCGGCCAGGTGCACGTGCAGGGAATCAGCGTCGGCCTGGGAATAGACCGCCACGGTCTTGATCCCCATTTCCTTGCAGGCCCGGATGATGCGCAGGGCGATCTCCCCGCGGTTGGCAATGAGAATCTTGTTGAACACGCTTTTTCCTTTTATAGGCCGTTATCAGTTATCCGCCGTTCGCGGTTGCTGACGACCGACGGCTGATAGCTGACGACTGGTGTTATTAGCTTGGATCAATGACGAGCAAGGGCTGGTTAAACTCGACGGCCTGGCCGTTTTGGACGAGGATCTTGACCACCTTCCCGTTCACTTCGGACTTCACCTCGTTCATGAGCTTCATGGCTTCCACGATGCAATAGACCTGGCCTACGGTGATCTTGTCGCCCTCTTCCACGAAAACCTTGGCGTCGGGCGAAGGGGCGCGGTAGAAGGTGCCCACCATGGGGGAATTCAGGGTCACGGTGTTGTCCGACTTGTCGGCGGGCGCTCCGGCGGCGGGGGCCGCGTTGGCCGCTGCCGCGGGTCCCCCGGCGGCGGGGACGGCGGCCATCGGCATGGAGGAAACCACCGGCGCGGCGGCGAAAGGCATGCCGGGGCCCCTGCGCAGGTGGATCTTCACCCCGCCCTGCTCGAAGGCCAGTTCGCTGATATCCGCGTCATCCATCAAGAGGATCACGTCCTGCACCAGGGCCAGCTTGGGGCTTACCTTGAGCTTCTTGGCCGGCGCGGCGTCGCCGTTCTTTTTCTTCTTCTCTTTTTCCGGTTTCGGCGCCTCGTTCTTTTCCGGGCTTGTCGACATGTCGGCTCCTTTCAAAGGAAACGGCTTGCGGTTGGGGGAATCAAACGCGTTCGATGTATTCCCCGGTGCGTGTATCGATCTTGACCACATCCCCCTCTTTCACGAAAAGGGGGACTTGGATGGTGGCGCCCGACTCCAGGGTGGCGGGTTTGCTGGCTCCGGAAACCCTATCGCCCTTGATGCCGGGTTCGGAGGAAACGATCTTCAGTTCGACCGTGATGGGCAGCTTCACGCTGATGGGGCGTTCCTTGTAGAAAAGGACTTCGATATTCATCTGATCCTTGAGCCATTGGTGGCCCTCGCCCACCTCATCCTCGGTCAGTTCCAATTGCTCGTAAGTTTCAGTGTCCATGAAAACGAACTTATCGCCCTGCTTGTAGAGGTACTGCATCTCCTTCTCTTCAACCGGGGGCTCGGGAACCGATTCCCAGCTATCCAGTGTCTTGTCGGTAACCGTGCCCTGCTCGACGTTCTTGAGCTTCAAGCGGACGAAGCCGCCGCCCTTGCCGGGCTTGACGTGTTGGAAAGAGACGACGCGGTAAAGAATCCCGTCAAATTCGGCCAAGTTGCCTGACCGAAGGTCCATGACTGACTGCATTTTTGACTCCTCAATGGTTAGATGGGAAAAACCCTTATTTTTAAGGCAATTTGGGTTAAAGAACGAAAAAACCCTTATTTTTGGCGGGTTTTGACGCAAAAGAGGCGGCATTTTACAGGAAGTTGTCCTCCCCGTCAAATCAGACTGCTTTCTAGGCCTTGGCTTTTAAAGAAATGGCCAATTTTTAAGGGGAATAATGAAAATCGACGGGAACAGCACACTCCAGCTTAAGGGCCTCGTCGGCATGGGGGATGCTCAGCCGGTAGGCGTGAAGCATCAACCGGGAAGCCCCCCCAACCGGCCGCTCCTGGCCATAAAGAGGGTCCCCTAGGACCGGGTGCCCAGCGTGGTAGAGGTGCACCCGGATTTGGTGCCGCCGGCCTGTCAGGGGCTCCACCTCCAGGAGGGAGGCTTGGCCTTCGGTTTTGACCATTCGGTACCGGGTTTGGCTGGGCTTGCCTTTCGGGTCAACCCCCATCCGGCCCGACCCAAAGGCCTTGATGGAATAGTCCAATAGGCCTTCCTTTTTATCCATCTGCCCCAACACCCAGGCCAAGTAGGTCTTCTGAACCTCCCGGCCCTCCCAAAGGAGGTTAAGTTCCCGGTGGGTCTTGGCGTCCTTGGCAAAGGCCACTAGGCCGCTGGTTTCCCGGTCAATACGGTGCACCACATAGGCCTTCTTACGAATGTGGCTGGAAACCTCATCCACCAGGGGCTTGCCTTGCCCCTCCCCCCGACCCGGAATGACCAACTGCCCGGCGGGTTTATTGACGACTATTAAATGCGGATCCTCGAAAATTATCCGAAGGATATTCATATAGCTGTCATTGCGAGCCTCGAATTTTGAGGCGAAGCAACCTCAGTTCATGGGTTGTTTACGCTTTGTTTAGTGTCTTGAAAAGACTTATTTAAACTGGGCTTGCTTCGTCATAACCGTCCCGCTATTCGCGGGCCATTCCTCGCAATGACAGCTATTTAAGTTTTTGCTTTCTTTGTTGTTCCTTAAAAATTTCCTTCGCCGCGTACATGGCGTTCATGGCCGCCGGGAATCCTGCGTAAACCGCCATTTGCAAAATCAATTCCACGATCTGTTCTTTGGTGACCCCCACGTTCAAGGCCCCTTTGATATGGGACTTCAATTGCAGCGGCGCATTGCCCAAGGTAGTGAGGGAAGCAATGGTCAGCATCTGGCGAGTCTTCAAATCCAGTCCGGGACGGGAATAGATGTCTCCAAAGGCGAACTCGGTCACGAACTGCCCCAACTCAGGAGATATATCTTTCAGGCTCTCGACGGTCGCTTTTGCCACCGGCCCATGGATTTCTTGGAATTTTTTCCAGCCTTTTTCAAACCGATCACTTTTCATTGCTTTCTCCCCTAATTCCAATCGGGATGCGCTTCCACAAATTGTTTATTTTTGGAATCCCAATCCACAAGGATGGAATCCGCTCCACCGCCGCGTGGACTATTGCAGTAATCAATAGAAAAACCCGCTCGATGAGGCAAGTAGGATTTTCGGTTCGAATAGTAAACGCGCCAACCAAAATAGGGATAATGAAATGCGGTAACATCGACGACGGCCTTGCGGTCGCCGTTCAAAATTTTTCTTTTCTCAAAATAAATGTATGGAACAACTTTCCCATCGGCGACGACCACACCCAAACCTTTATCGAAAATCTGCTTTTCAGAACTCACCAAATGTACCGCAATAATTAATTTTCGATCGCCTAAATCCATTTGGTCAGCAAAAACCGAATAATCGTCCGACCCAAAATAACCACTCAAACAATCCGCCAGAATTTTGGACGGTTTTGATTTCTCAAGTTTATGAAGATCGGGATCTTTTGCGATCGCAGGTTCGGAACAAAACAAAAACAAGCTTATAAAAAAAGTATAAACGAGTTTATTCATCAATAAACCTTCTATGCCACAACTCCACCAGCAACAACCCATATAAAAGCAGGTGGTGGTCCTTTTGGCCCGAAAGATGTTCCTGCAGGATTTCCTCGGTCTTGGCAATATTGAAATAGCCCCGTTTCTGGAACTTCTCGGAGTGCAGGGTATCCACCAATAAGGGCCGTAATTCCTTGCGGAACCAGGAAGCCAGGGGCACCCCGAAGCCCATCTTGCGGCGGTTGATGATTTCTTTGGGCAGGTACTTGGAAGCGACCTTCTTGAGGATGTACTTCCCCGTGCTTCCCCGCAGTTTCATGGAAGACGGCAGGGCGAAAGCGAATTCCACCAGCCGGTGGTCCAGGTAGGGCACCCGGGCCTCCAGCGAGGCCGCCATGCTCATCCGGTCCACCTTGCTCAAGAGGTCGTCGGGCAGCCAGGTCTTGAGGTCCATATAAAGCATCAGGTTCAGGTTATCGAAACCGTAACCATCCGCCCCCTCGAAGATCTTCTCCAAGGATTCCTCGACCTTGGAATGTTCCATTTCATATAAAAGCTTCTCCCCGGCCAGCCCCTGTAGGGTCTCCTCCAGGCAAAGGCGGGACCAAGCCATGTGGCGTTTCACCAAATCCTCTTTATTCAAGGCGTGCCAGGCCTGTTTATAGGGGTCTTTCATGCGGTTGGTGATGAAGGGCACCAGGGCCTTCAACCAGCCGGGCGCCAGCTTCATCCGGCCCGAAAGCTGGTCGTAGGCATAACGCCGGTAGCCGCCGAAAAGCTCGTCCGCCCCCTCGCCGGTCAGGACCACCTTCACCTCCTGCCGGGCGAAAAGAGAGACCACGAAGGTCGGCAAAACCGCCGGGTCGATGACAGGGTCGTCCTGGTATTTCACCAGCTTGGGGATAAGGTCGTTGAGCATCTGGGCGTTGACCATGATTTCCCGGTGCTGGCTCTTGAGGAAGCGGGAGACCTTCTGGGCAAAGCGCAGTTCGTTGAAATCCTTCTCGTTCTCAAAGCCCACCGCGTAGGTCTTCACCGACTGGCGGGTCTGGTGGGTCATGGCGGCCACCGTGAGGGAAGAATCCACCCCGCCGGAAAGGAAAGCCCCGACAGGCACGTCGGCCATCAGCTGTTCCTTCACGCTGGCGAAAAACTTGAACTGCAGTTCTTCCACCAGGCTTTTTTCCTGCCCTGAGCTGACATCTTCGCTGGAGACCACCGATATCCTGGGCAGTTCCCAGAAAGGGCGGATCAGTATCTTGCCACCCTGGCAAACCAGGGTGTGGCCCGCGGGCAGTTTGCGGATGCCCTTAAAGAGCGTGTCCGGCGTGGGCACGTACTGCAGGGTCATGAGGGTGAGGATTTGTTTGGAATCCACCTGCCGGGGCACCGTATCCAATGTCAGGAGCGCTTTGATCTCCGAGCCGAAGATGAGGTTGCCGTCAGCGGTGGTGTAATAGAGGGGCTTCACCCCCACGTGGTCCCGCGCCAGGATAAGCTTCTGGAAGGTCTCGTCCCATAGGGCAAAGGCGAACATGCCCCGCAGCTTGGAGACGAACTTGTCCCCGTATTCCTCATAAGCGTGCACGATGACTTCGATATCGCTGTTGGTGGTGAAATGGTGCCCGGCTTCAATGAGGGGTTTGCGAAGCTCCTGGTGATTGTAGATCTCGCCGTTGCCGACCACCCAGACTTTGCTCTTTTCGCCGCAGATGGGTTGAGCGCCGCCCGCTACGTCCACGATGGAAAGGCGCGCCATGCCGAGCCCCACGGACCCCTTCTGGTAGAAGCCCTTGTCGTCCGGACCCCGGTGCTTGATCGCCTCCACCATGCCTTCCAGGTCTCGCATCTTCAGGGGAAGGCCCGGCTTAAATTGGACGAAACCCGCTATACCGCACATTCGAAAAACCTTTCACCACAGAGTACACGGAGTACACAGAGTTCGGCAGATTCGGCGGAAAGAAAAAGTCTTACTCTGTGCCCTCTGTGAACTCTGTGGTTCAATTTTTACTTTAATGTGTAAACAACTTCCACTTGGGCGGTGACTTCATCTTGGCCCTCGGCGATGGGAACCTCGCTGGCCACGGCGGCCCCAGCCATTGCCCTCATGGCATACATGGGCCTGGGACCTGGCATGTTGGAAGCCGTCTGGTTGATGGAGAGAACCTTCCCCAAATCAGCGCCGGCGGACTGGGCCAGGGCCTCCGCCTTGGCCTGGGCGTCCGCGACGGCGGCTTTCAAGGCTTCAATTTGAAGCTTTTCAGGGTTGGAAAACTCGAAGGAGGGCCCATCCACCCGGCTGACGCCGTCGTCGGACACCGCATCGAGGATCTTGCCTATATCACCGATTTTCTTGACGACCGCTTTCAAACCATTCGAGACGATATATCCCGTCTTCTTGGACTCCCCCCTGTCGTATTTCATCCGGGGCTGGATGTTGTAGCTGGTGGTTTGGATGTCCTTTGCGTCAATGCCGAAGGATTTGAGGGTGTGGAAAACCTTTTGCATCTTGTCCTCGGCCGATGCCGAAACCGTCGCCAGGTCCGTCCCTTCCTCTTGCACCTGGACGTTGATTTCCGCCTGGTCGGGAACCGCGGCGACTTTGCCCTCGCCCGTGACCCGGACGGTCCTATCCTTGGATGCAGCGTCGTCCGCTTTCGCGGTGTCGATGATCCCGGTCACTAAGAAAATGAGGAGTAATAGGGCCAATACTTTTCTATAAAACTTCATTTTCCCCTCCTTCACACTTTCGCGCTTTTCCACTTTCTTACTTCTTCACCTTCCCACTTTCGAACTTTTAACCGCCTTCTTCAATATTTCTTCCAGTTTCTTCCCCGATTCGTTCCATTTGTAGTTCTTCAGGATAAACCGTTGGCCCTTCCGGGCCGCGGCCTTGGCAGCCAAGGGTTTCCGCAACGCCCCAATCACCTCTTGGGCGAATAAGTCTTCCCCCTCCGCTACTATAACGCCGTCCCGGTTTTTGGGCGGCATCCACCCCACCGCCCCGGGCGTCGCCACCACGGGCACCCCCAGGCTCAGGGCCTGGGCCACCTTGTTTTGCATGCCCGCCGCCACCCTTAAGGGGGCCACAGACAGGCTGGCCTGCACTAAATAAGGCTCGATTTCCGGCACCCAGCCGGTCACCAAAACATCGTCCCCATTGTGGAATTTGCGCAGAACCTTCCGAGGCTGCCCCCCCACCGCCGCGAATACCGCTTGGGGGATTTCCCGCTTCACCTGGGGCCATACCTTTTTCAGGAACCACAGGGCACCGTCCTCGTTGGCGGCATAGCCCATGTTCCCCACGAAACAAACAATAGGTCGCTTGGCCGGATAAATATCCGTCCGCTTGGCTTTTCCTACACGCTTCATCTCCACCCCATTGGGGATAACGGTGATCTTGTCGGCAGGTGCCCCCTCTTCCCGCAAGACCTGGGCGTCGGGTTCGGAAATGACAACGGATTGGAATGATTGCTCCGTCCATTCCACCTCTTCCCGCTTCAGGAACCAGTAATCCCAACGGGCCGCCATGCGCCGGGAAAACCGGGAACCACCTTGTTCCTTTAATTGCTCGGCATAAGCGGTTAGGCAGTCGGTGAGTTCCAGCACTACGGGCTTACCGGGGTTATTCTCAAAAGCGGGCGGGGCCATGCGCAAGCGATGGGCCAGCACCACGTCGATCTTCTGGCCTTCCGGAGTCTGCCAATAGGTTTTCAAGGCATCCCGCAGGCTGGGCGAAAAATGGCTGGAAACGTTCAGGGACTGCCCGATCAAAAGCCCGCCGATGAGATTAAAGAATAGGTCCCAGTTGGTCAGGTGCTCGGTGTAGAGGGTCCGGCAGAGGGGCTTCAGGTCCTCAGCGTAGCGCAAGTCGCTTTCAACGCGCGTCAGGCAGAACAAGTCGATCTTGTGGCCGCGCTTCTTGAGGTGGGTCAGGAAATGGTAAAGCCGCAGTTTGTCCCCGTCGTGGGGTGGATAGGGTATGAGCGGTGTCAGGACGAGGATGTTCAAGAAGCAAAACCTTTCTTTGCCACAGATGAAGGGGATACATGAGATAAAACTAAAATCAAAAAAATTCTAAATCTTCTTTTTTAAAGCCGATCCCATTCATCCCATTTATCTGTGGCTGATTTTGGTTATTGTCGTTTGTCATGCCTTGTCTTATCGATCAAAAACCAAACGCCCAAAGCCACGGTGATCCCGATGGTGAAGGCGCTCATCAGGTAGCTTTTTCCATCGACCACGGGCGCCTGGAAGGCGGGGTTCATCGCCGTCAAGGGAAGGTGCAGGAAAGAACCCGCGATCTTCAATATCCAATTCTCGCCGTTGAGCTTGTTATACCGCATCCAGGGCACGGCCGCCAAAATCCAATTCACGAAAACGCCTACCGCGAAAGAAAGCACCGTCAGCCAGGCCCATCCTTCCCACTTCTTGATTCGTTCCACCGCCGGATACAGGGCCAAGAGCCACAAGGGCGTTATGCCCACCATGTAACGCGTGGCGGGAGTCAACCCCAAGTTCTCGTAAAAGGACATGAACAGGTAAAAGAAGACGAGCGTCCCGACGATCACGTAACGCAGGGGGTTCTTCGAAAGCCACAGGATTACCCCCCCGGTGACCGCCATGCCGAAGATGGGAAAATGGAACCAGAACCCGCATTCCTGGTCGAGCAACAACCCGAAGAAGCCGTCCCAGAAGTGGCTCAGCCGGAAAAGGGAGGTGAAAGGTTCGTTGTGCGCGCCCAAGGGGGTCCAGACTCCGTAGAGGGAATGGAAATAAACCGCCAGGGCCGCGACCGGCAAAAGAAACCCGCCGGCCAGCTTTCCCCATTCCGCCATCCGTTCCCGGTCCTTGCCGATCTCATAGGACGTAATGGCCAAGAATGGAGCCACCAAAAGCACGTTGCGGTTGTGCATCCACAACATCAGCCCCAGGCAAAAACCCATCCAAACCCACCGCTTCTTTAAAAAGAGCAAAAGACAAAGGGCCGTCAGGCAGGCGGTCGGAATTTCGGGAAAAATGAGTCCCGCGAAAAGGAACAAGGGGCTGGAAGCCAGGCCCGCCATACCCGTGGCGTGCAGGGGCCAGCCCATGGCGCCCGTTTCCTCCAAAACCCGCATTGTCAGGTAGAGGGCCAGGGCCGCCAAAAGGGCCATGGTCAGGGCCGCTCCCAGGCGCCCGAAAAGGGCAAAACCCGGCAAAATCAGCAACACCGGCCCCAAGGGGTGATGGCTATAGCGCCGCCCGTCAATGACGTGCTCCAGGCCCTGCGGCTCAAGGTCCCCCCGGTGGTAGAAATGTTCGTAGTCCCGGTTGGCGTAGTTGTTGGAAAGGTCCAGGTCCCCGTCGTGGATCAGGCTGTAGGCCATCAATAAATAATGGGGCTCGTCGCCGCTGGGTTCGCAAACCGTGGCCGTCCAGCAGGTGACCCCGGTAAAAACGATGGCGGCGATCCAGCCGAAAGTTTTCGAGGTCTTCCAACCATTCTTGGAGGAGCGGGAAAGCAACAGGCGGGCGAAGAGAAAAAGATGGGTGATGATGATGACACCCAACAGGATTTCCACCTTCCGCACAAGGGTGTTGTGCGGATCGGGCAAGGTGATGTTCTGGACAATGGGCCAGAAGACGCCGAAGGTCCAGGGCAAATGAGCCCAAAGCAGGGCACGGAGGATTTTGGGGAATTCCCTTTCCGTCGTGATCCACCGGACGATGGCCGTTTGAACCGCCAACACCACCGCGATGACCAGCAAAGCGAGGAGGGCGAACTTGACCTGGTCCGTGAAAGAAAAGGCGAAAGCGCCGATAAAGAAATATTCGCTGAGGAACTCCGCCAGGAATAGGGAGATATTAATAATCACTTAAAATTCTCCGCCATTAAAGGCTATTAACCGCCGATAACGACCGATAAATGCCGATAACGGCTCAAGGGTTAAGACCTTCACAATCTGATCGGCGTTCATCGGATTTGATCGGCGGTTCAAAGTTTTTCTTTTACGTGTCATATCCATTCCCTCATGCGTTCATATACCGCCAGGGTCTTGCGGGCGGTCTTTTCCCAGCTGAACTGCTTGGCCCGCCGCAGGCCCTTTTGGATGAAGCGCCGCCTTAAGGCCGGCTTTTCCATCATCTGCGCCACGGCCTTGGCGATGGCTTCCGGGCTTTTCGGGTCCACCAAAAGCGCCGCGTCCCCCGCCACTTCGGGCAGGGAGGTCGTGTTGGACGCCACCACCGGCACCCCGCAGGCGAAAGCCTCCAGCACCGGCAGGCCGAAACCTTCCAGGCGCGAGGGATAGAGGAACAAGTCCGCTTCGGCGTAAACCTGGGGCAGCATTTCCCCCGGCACGTTGCCAGCCCATTCCACCTTGTACCCCAAATCCAATTGGGTGACCTCCACCACATAACTGGTGTAAGCCAGTTCTTCCGCATCCATTCCCACGACGACCACCTGGAACTTCTTTCGCCGATCCGCCAATATCTTGGCGGCCTTGATAATGGTCGAAAGGTTCTTGCGTTCGTCCGCCGCGCCGTGCACCAGTATTTTGAAGAGCTTGGAAGGCTTGTGGGGAAGCTTCTTAAAGAATTCCCGGTCCACCCCTTCATGTATCACGAAAACCCTCTCCGGTTTCAACCGCATGGCCTTCAAAATCTCGCTCTTGGAAAACTCGGACACGGTTAAAACCGCCCGGGCCCGGGGCACGGACCGGGCGATAGCCCATTTCTTATAGCCATAAACCAACCGGTGCCGAAAACTGGGCTTGGGCCGCACCGCCGAAAGGGGCCGCTTGTGCATGGTGTCGTGGAGGGTCACCACGAAGGGAATCGGGTCAATGGCGGTCGCCGAGTTGTCGGTGTAATGGAGAAAATCCACGCCCGCCTGCCGGGCCGCGCCCGGAAGAAGCACTTGCTCGTAATAAGCGGCATTGGGACAAGGGACCTTGGCCCAGTTGAAATGGGGATTTCGGACCCTGCTTTTAAGGCTGTCGGGGGCGTTGAAGAGGGTGTAGCGGTTCTTACGGTCCACCTTGGATAGGGCCAGGATGAGGTTGGCGGCGTAGGTGCCCACCCCCCGGCGGTAAGCCAGCCTGGCGTCAATTCCGATATGGAGGGGCTTCGAAGAGCGGCTTTTCACCACAGGTCGCCTTCGGCGGCGCACAGAGTACACAGAGTAGACCTCATGATTTCAGAAGAAAAATTCATGCCTTCCTCTGTGTCCTCAGTGAACTCTGTGGTTCAGATTTTTGGGGTTTTATTTTTTAGGCTTTTGCGCGCGGTCCACAAGCATGACGGGGATGCCGTTTTCGATGGGGTAGCGGTTCTTGCAGGCGGTGCATTCGATGGCGTTGTCCTTCTCGCGCACGGCCGAGCCACAGGCGGGACATATCAGAATGTTAAGTAGATCTGAATTCATTAAGTTTTCCTCTTTCCGATCGTGAGCTTTGTTTGCTTATTCCGCTTACGGGTACATTCTGAATTTTGAATTATGAATCGATGTTGATTTTTGATGGCTGGCCATCAAAAATCTTCATCAATTCAACACTCAAAATTCAAAACTTGTTCGTTGCCTTGAGGATGATCCCACCGCCCATGCCGGGGAGAAGAACCTTGCCGATTATATCCGTAAAATTCAGCACTGCGCGGTTGAAGGGCGAGCCCAAGAGGCTCAAAAACCGCTCTAAAAACCTGGGTAATTTCAGGTAATTATAGGTTTCCACTGAAACACTGTCAAACTTGGCCTCCTCGGCCAATTTCTTCAGGTCTTGGGGCCCAAAGAAAAAAAGATGGTCGGTTTGTTCGGCCTTGCGCGCGCGGTTGATGAAGGGCAGCAGCTTTTTGAAGTAGGACTTGTCGTTGGTCACTGTCACCACCAACACGCCACCGGGTTTCAACAGGCGTTTCGCCTCCGCGAAAACCTTGGAAGGGTCATAACAGTGGTCAATGGCTTCCTTGACGACGACTCCATGGGCCACCATATCCTGCACCGGTATCTGCTCCGCTAAAGCCTGCACAAACCCCATGCCGAATTCTGGAATATCCCGCTGTTTCAATTGTTCGGAAGAAGGTTCGACACCCAGGTAGTTCCACACCCTGGTCCTTCCCCGACCCTGCAGAAATAAGGCGAATTCCCCCCGCCCCGCGCCGATATCCAAAAGCAGGGGCCTTTCCTTAAAGGAACCTGTCGCATGGAAGTTATCGTCCAGGATGGTCTCGACTTTTTCGTCCAGCCGCCGGTAGCGCAGTTTCATGAGCGGCGTCAGGGTCTTGAGGTATTCGTCGTCGTCCCAGTGCGCCTGGAGGGATTTCCATTTTTGATAGTTAGCGTCGGCCATAAAAACCTTATTCCGTTTTCTTAAACAAATTCTTTAAAAAAATCCAAAACCTCTCACTAAGAACAAAGTAAATAAATGCAAGGGCGAGAATAATAGCCTGGAGCGATGAATCCATCGGAATAAACTCAATCGTTATACCGGCGATAACCATTATGAGTACTCCCAATAAATTCGCGTAAAGATATTCTCCTTTTCCGATTTTCACCGATTACTCCGCCAAGAAAGTTCACCTAAAAAACGCCAGGCTCCACAAAATGAGGCTCAATAGCAAAAGAATACCATAGGCGATATAAAAGAAAATCCAGAGGGGCTCGAGCAGGTAATGCAGGATCACCATGAGTACCCATTGGGTCGTCGTGCCCTGGTCGTGCTTCTTCTGCTTGGCCTTGTCCAGCGCCCGGTTGATGCGGCCGTAGTCCTCGAAGCGCAGGATGAAGATCCATTCGATGAACTTGCGGATGAAGCCCGGGAAGGGCTGGATAATCTCCCGGAAGAAGGTCTCCATCTTCTTGGCCCATTCCTCCCCCACCACCTGGGCGGGCATGGGCACCAGGTCCGCGATCTTCATGAACAGGGCCGCCAACAGGTTTTCCAGGATCATTTGGAGGGACAGAATCCAGCCCCCCACGATGCCCATCACCCCGCCCACCACAAAGAGATAGACCAGGGTGTGCCCAACCGGCTGGCCGCTGTGGAATGCCTGGTAGATCAGCCCCACGGCTCCCGCCAGGCAAAGGCCGATGCCCAGGCCAAGCCCAACACCCTTGAGAAATAGGAAAACCAGTTTTTTCATTTATCGCCTTAAAAGTTTACTGTCATTCTGAGGCGGCTTTCGCCGAAGAATCTATGTTTCCCGCTGAAACAGAGATCCTTCGCTCCGCTCAGGATGACATCTCGAGCATCAGAAAAGGGGGTTTCAGGGTTACGGATTGAATGAACGCCCCACATCTTAAGCCAATCCCAGGCTTCGAGGCGGAAACAACCCCTGTTGTCCAAATCACATTTTTGTTGGCGTTTCCCAAAATTGTTAAAGACCTCCCCTTCAAAATCACGATTTTAGGCCCTGTTTTCAGGTTTTGCCTTGGCCTTGGACTTGCTTTTACAAGGAAGGGAGCGAGAAAGGGGTTTGCCATGAACTTTGAAAATTACCAGACCGAAACCTTTTACGACGAACTTTTTGAAAACGGAGGCCGCCCCCGCAAGAGCATGGCCCCCTTGATCGACCGGATCAACTCCATGCCCGCGGGGGACCTGACCCGCCAGCAGAAGGCCGCCGAATCCGAGTTCCTCAACATGGGCATCACCTTCACCGTTTACGGCAACAAACAGGGGACGGAAAAGATCTTCCCCTTCGACATCATCCCCCGCGTGGTGCCCAACGCCGAATGGCAGGTCATCGAGAAGGGCCTCACCCAGCGCATCCAGGCGCTGAACCTTTTCATTGACGACGTCTACCACGACCAGCGCATCCTCAAGGACAAGGCCATCCCCAAGGAAGTGGTGACCACCTCCTTCGGCTTCCGCCGGCAATGCGTGGGGCTCAAGCCCTCCAAACGGGTTTGGATCCACATCACCGGCACCGACCTGGTGCGCGACAAGGACGGCAAGTATTACGTGCTGGAGGACAACCTGCGCTGTCCCTCGGGCGTATCCTACGTGCTGGAGAACCGCAACGTCCTCAAGCGCACCCTGCCCCAGGCCTTCCAGGACATGCGGGTCAAGCCCGTGGACGACTACCCCCACAAGCTGCTCGACAGCCTGCGCTACGTGGCGCCCGAGGGGGTGGATTCCCCCCGGGTGGTCGTGCTGACCCCCGGTTCCTTCAACTCCGCCTACTATGAGCACGCCTTCCTGGCCCGCCAATTGGGGGTCCAACTGGTGGAAGGCCGCGACCTGGCCGTGGTGGACGGCTACGTCAAGATGCGGACCACCAAGGGCTACGAGCAAGTGGACGTCATTTACCGCCGCGTGGACGACGACTTCATCGACCCCCAGGTCTTCCGGTCCGATTCCACCCTGGGCGTGCCGGGCCTGATGGAAGTCTACCGCAAGGGCCGGGTGACCCTGGCCAACGCCGCGGGCACGGGCATCGCCGACGACAAGGGCATCTACGCCTACGTGCCCCACATGATCCGCTATTACCTGCAACAGGATCCCATCCTGCCCAACGTTCCCACCTTCGTCTGCTGGGAGGAGCCCCAGCGCAAGTACGTGCTGGAGAACCTGGACAAGCTGGTGGTGAAGGCCGTCAACCAGGCGGGCGGCTACGGCATGCTGGTGGGGCCCCATTCCACCAAAGCCGAGCAGGAAAGGTTCGCCCGCCTGATCGAGGCCAACCCCCGCGAGTACATCGCCCAACCCACCCTGGCCCTTTCGAGGGTGCCCGTCATCGTGGACGACCATTTCGAGGGGCGGCACGTGGACCTGCGGCCCTACATCCTTTACGGCCGGGACGTCTACGTGATGCCGGGCGGCCTCACCCGGGTGGCCCTGAAGAAGGGTTCCCTGGTCGTTAATTCCTCCCAAGGCGGCGGCAGCAAGGACACCTGGGTGTTGGATGAAGTCCCGGCCGCGGGGAAGAAAGAAGCCAACTAATATGCTCAGTCGTCTGGCCGATTCCCTTTATTGGATGGGCCGCTACGTGGAGCGGGCCGAGAACGTGGCCCGCTTCATCGGGGTTAACCTGAACCTGATCCTGGACACGCCCTTGAGCGGCGACCAGCAGTGGCAGCCCTTGGTCACCACCACGGGCGACGATGAGGGATTCCAGGTGCGCTACGGCGACTTCACCCGCGACAACGTCGTGCAGTTCCTCATGTTCGACGCGGACAACCCCAATTCCATCTATTCCAGCATCCAGAAGGCCCGGGAAAACGCCCGCACCATGCGCGAGGTCATCTCGACCGAGATGTGGGAACAGTTGAACAGCTTTTACCTGATGGTGCAGGGCATGGCGCACAACCCCGGGGTGGGGTTCGAATCCCTGGAGACCTTCTGCCGCAACGTAAAAATCCTCAGCCACCTGTTTTCCGGCGTGACCGACGCCACCCTGTCCCACGGCGAGGCCTGGCACTTCCTCAACATGGGCCGCCTTATCGAACGGGCCGACAAGACCGCCCGCATCCTGGACGTGAAATACTTCATCCTGCTGCCCAAGGTGGAGGACGTGGGCACCCCCTACGACGATATCCTCTGGACGGCCCTGCTCAAATCCGCCAGCGCCAGCGAGATGTACCGCAAGAAGAACGGGCGCATCCAGCCGGTGAAGGTGGCGGAGTTCCTGATCCTGGACCGGGAATTCCCCCGCTCCATGCGCTATTGCCTCATCCAGGCCGAGCAATCCTTGAGGGCCGTCACCGGGTCCGCCCGGGGAACCTACGCCAACCCGGCCGAGCAACAGCTGGGGCGGCTGAAATCGGAATTCGATTACGCCGACATCGGGGGCATCATCGCCCTCGGGCTGCATGAGTACCTGGACGCCTTCGAAGCCAAGTTGAACGCCTGGGGGGAGGCGCTCGCCATCGTTTATTTTTCGCACCAGCCGGTGGTGGACTATGTCCCCGATCTCGTCGCCGAAAGGAAGGAACAACAATGACCTTTTGCCTCGCCATGAAAGTGAAGGAAGGGCTGGTGGCCCTGGCCGATACCCGCATCACCAGCGGCACCGAGCAGATCACGGGCCGCAAGGTCTCCATCCACCAGAACGGCAACCACGCCTTTTTCCTCATGACCTCCGGCCTGCGCTCCGCCCGGGACAAGGCCCTGACCTATTTCAACGAGCGCCTGGAGGGCGAGAAGGAGCCTTTCCACCACCTCTACCACGCGGTCAACGCCTTCGCCGACCAGGTGCGGCGCGTCATCAAGGAGGACAAGGCGGCGCTGGAGGAGGCGGGCTACGGCTTCAACCTGTTTTCCATCATGGGCGGCCAGTTGTCCCACGACGCCGAACACAAGCTTTACCTTATCTACCCCCAGGGAAATTGGGTGGAGGTGACCGACACCACGCCCTATTACGCCATCGGCGAATCGGCTTACGGCAAGCCCCTCTTGGACCGGGCACTCCATTACGATTCCACCATGGAGGTGGCCATGAAGGTCGGCTACCTGGCCTTCGAGGCCACCCGCACCAGCGCCACCGACGTGGACTTCCCCATCGACATGGTGCTCTATCGCAAGGACACCAACCGCATGACCGAGACCCGCTACGACCGGGAGGACCTGAAGGAGGTCACCGACTGGTGGAAGAAGCGCGTGCGGGAAACCGTGGAGATGTGCCCCGCCGATTGGGCCGAGACCGCGCTGGGGAAGCTGCCGCGCAAATGGGGGGAAGCCAATGCGGTTTGAGGTGCACCACAACCTCCGTTACACCTACAGCCGGGAGGTCTTCCTGGAGCCCACCTCCATCCGGCTGAAGCCCCGCGCCGACTTCAGCCAAAGGGTGGAATATTTCAACCTGCTGGTGGACCCGGTCCCCTCGGGCCTTTCCGAATCGCTGGACCTCTTCAACAACCACGAGGCCCTGGCCTGGTTCTCGGGCAAGCAATCCACCTTCGCGCTTCAGACCCACTTCAAGGTGGAAACCACCCTCAGCAACCCCTTCAACTACCTCATCACCGACCCGCTGGTGCTGAGCCTTCCGGCCAAATACGGGGCCGATTCCCCCGCCCTGGGCCCCTATTTGAAACCCGCGCCCGACCCCTCGGTGGCCAACCTGGCCCAAGAGTTGTTGAGGGAAAGCGACGACAACGCGTTGAACTTCCTCTTCCACGCCACCGATTACATCCACCGCGAGTTCCAGCACGTCATCCGGCCCATGGGGGACGCCCTGCCCGCCCTCAAAACCTTGAAGCGCCGCGAGGGGGCCTGCCGCGACCTGGCGGTGCTGCTGGTGGATATCTGCCGGTCCATGGGCCTGGCCGCGCGCTTCGTGAGCGGCTACAAGTTCGACCCCGGCTCCAAGGACGCCCACGACCTGCACGCCTGGACCGAGGTTTACCTGCCCGGCGCGGGCTGGCGGGGCTACGACCCCAGCTGGGGCCTGGCGGTCTCCGACCTGCATATCCCCCTGGCTTCCGGGCCCACGGCCCAGGACGCCGCCCCCCTTTCGGGCAACTTCCGCGGCACCGACGTTCTTTCCAAGCTGGATTACCAGGTGAAGATCGATTGCCTGGACGAGGCCCCCAAAGCCAACGCGCTTTATTAACTCTTTCTTTAACCATCAAGGTCACCAATCTCACCAAGTACAACGAAAAGCTATTTTTCTGAACCGAGACCCTGAGAAAACCTTAATCCAGTTCCGGAGAACCCCTCCCCCTCTGAAAGAGGGGGAAGGAGGGGGAGTTAGTCTTTCCGGAATTTTTTAAGAAAGGCTAATACCCCCCTGCCCCCCTTTTTCAAAGGGGGAACAAAGCTTGTAAAACATCGTTTTGTTTATTTTTTACGGTTCTTTCGCCTTTCTTGGTGCCCTTGGTGTCTTGGTGGTTCAATTGCCTTCATTCGGTTTATACTGCCTGCCATGCCTCCCACCACCGACGAACTGGAAAAGCACGGCTTTGAGGGCCTGGCCGTTGCGGCCTTCGAGAGCCGCATGGCCAAGGAAATGGAAGACCTCATCACCCGCCATGGCGGCCACCCCCATGTGGCGCCGTCCATGCGCGAAATTCCCCTTTCCGAGAACAAACCCGCCTTCCAGTTTTTCGATCACCTCCAAAACGGCGAAGTGGATGTCATCGTTTTCATGACTGGCGTGGGAACCCGCATCCTCTTCGACGCCCTGGAATCCCACGTCGCCCCCAGCCGCATCCAGAAGGCCTTCAAGACCGCGGTGCTGGTGCCGCGCGGCCCCAAGGCGGTCAAGGCCCTGGGCGAGAAAAAACTGCGCCCCTCGGTGGCCGTGGCCGAGCCCAATACCTGGAAGGAAGTTTTGGAGGCCCTGGACCGGGAGCATCCCATTAAGGGGCTGACCGTGGCCGTGCAGGAGTACGGCATCTCGAACGAAGAATTCATCAATGGTTTGAGGGCCCGCGGCGCCAAGGCCGTTTACAGCGTGCCGGTTTATAAATGGGCCCTGCCCGAGGACGCCCGGCCCCTGGTGCACTTGGTGGAATCCATCGCGGGCGGCGAGGTTTCGGTGGCCCTTTTCACCAGCGCCACCCAGGTAACCAACGTCTTCCAGGTGGCCAAGGGCATCGGCCTGGAGGAGAAGTTGAGGGAAGCCTTCTCAAGGATGGTGGTCGCCTCGGTGGGGTCCGTCTGCACCGAAGCCTTGAAGGAGCATGGTGTGGCCGTGGACGTGGAACCCGAGCACCCCAAGATGGGTTTCCTGGTCAAGGAAACCTCCGAGAAGGGTCCCGAACTGTTAAAGAAGAAAACCGCCCAGCCGCCGGTCCGGGTTTCCCGGATGAATCCGCCCACCATTCCCACCAACGTCCAGAACAGCCTTTTCCTCAAGGCCTGCCGCAAGGAACCCACGGTCCGAACGCCCCTTTGGATCATGCGCCAAGCGGGCCGCTACCTGCCCGAATACCGAAACGTTCGGGCCAAGGTCTCCTTTTTGGAACTGTGCAAGACCCCCGAACTGGCCGCCGAAGTCACCATCTCCGCCCAGGAAACGTTGGACGTGGACGCCGCCATCCTCTTCGCCGACATCCTGCTCATCGCCGAACCCCTGGGCTTCCAGCTGACCTTCGCCGAGAACGAGGGGCCCAAGATCCACAACCCCTTCCGGTCGGCCGGGGACCTGAAACAGCTGCGGGAAGTGGACGGGGAATACGACCTGGGCTACGTCATGCAGGCGGTTAGGCTCATCCGCTCGGGGCTCAAATCCCACATCCCCCTGATCGGCTTCGCCGGGGCGCCCTTCACGCTGGCCTCTTATTTAATAGAAGGAGGCGGTTCCAAGGACTATTACCACACCCGCAGCATCATGTCGGACATCAAGCTTTGGGACGAGCTGATGAAGCGGCTGGTCAGTTCCACCGTTTCCTACTTGAACGGCCAGGTCATCGCCGGGGCCCAGGCCGTCCAATTATTCGATTCCTGGGTGGGAATCCTTTCGCCAGAGGAATTCCAGCGCATGGTGCTTCCCTACTTGAAACTGCTGACCCTGAATTTCAAGAAACTCCAACCGGGCATCCCCATCATTTATTTCGGCACCCAGACAGCCCCCTTTTTCCCCTACTTAAGGGAAACCGGCGCCACCGTCATGGGGGTGGATTGGCGCACCCCCTTGGACCAGGCCTGGAAACAGCTGGGCGACGTGGCCATCCAGGGCAACCTGAACCCCGAGATCCTGCTGACCGAGCCGGTGAAGGTGCGCATCGAGACCGAGAAGGTTTTGCGGCAGGCGGGAGCCAAGCCCGGCCATATCTTCAACTTGGGGCACGGCATCCTGCCCCAAACCCCCATGGAGAACGTGCGGGCGATGATCGAAACGGTGAAGAACTGGAAACCCTAAACCTCTTGAACCACAGAGGGCACAGAGTTCACAGAGTTAAATCTTTTATTTTTTGAATCTTTATATATCATCCTTTTTCTTACCCTGTGTCCTCCGTTAACTCTGTGGTTAAAGAGGTTTGTTCTTTTGAGCAACACTTTCGACGCGATCCTACTCATCGGCTTTGGCGGGCCGGAAAAACCCGAGGACGTTCTTCCTTTCCTGGAGGACATCACCGCCGGCCGCAACATCCCTCCCGAGCGCCTCAAGCTGGTGGAAGAACAGTACCGGCAGATCGGCGGGGTTTCGCCCTACAACCGCCTTACGGGTGAGCAGGCCAAGGCCCTTCAAAAGCTCCTCAAGTCCCGGGGCCTGGACATCCCGGTCGTGATGGGCTTCGCCCATGTGGCCCCCCGTATCGCCGATGCCCTGGCCGCCCTCGCCAAGGAAGGCAAAACCAAGGTTTTTGCCATCATCATGGCGCCCCACCGCAGCCCCGCTTCCTACGATAAATACGTGAGGAAGGTGGACGAGGCCCTCCCGAATATCCAGCCGGCCCTCCAAATCACCTATGCGCCCGAATGGCATAACCGGCCCGGCTTCATCCAGGCCATCGCCGCCAACATCAAGGCCGCCTACGGCCAACTTTCGGCCGAGGAGAAATCCCGCCACCGCGCCGAGCTGATTTTGACCGCCCATAGCATCCCCAAGAAAATGGCCGTCGAGTCCCCCTACGCCCGCCAGTTGGACGAGACCTGCCAATTGGTGACGCACGCGGTGGGAATGCCTTATTATCAACCGGCCTTTACCAGCCGCTCGGGCCGCCCTGAGGAGCCCTGGCTGGAACCGGACCTGACGGAGTTCATCGACCGCCGCACCTATGAGGACCTGGCCGCCTGCGTGGTGGCGCCCGTGGGTTTTTTGGTGGACCACGTCGAAGTGCTGTACGACATCGACGTCAAGGCGGCCGACAAGGCCAAGTGGAAGGGATTGCACATGGTGCGGGCCAAAACGGTGGGAACGCACCCCTTGTTTATCGCAATGCTTTCTTCATTAGTCGAAGAAGCCATCGGCCAATAATTTTGAGTTTTTAATTTTGAATGAATGGAAGTTTTCGATGGCTAAACCAGCGAAAATTGACCACAATTCATAATTAAGAATTCACAATTCAAAATTCGCCATTCCAAGCAACCAGTTTTTCAAATCTTCAAACCGGAATTTGAAATGAACCCTTTTAGAGTAGTCATAGTTGGCGCTGGGGTCAGCGGCTTGGCCTGCGCCATCCGGCTCCTGGAGCTTTCCAAGGAAAAGAACGTCCCCCTGGAACTCAACGTCCTGGACGCGGGCGACAAACCCGGCGGCACCCTGACCACCGTCGAAAAAGACGGCTTCTTAATGGAAGAAGGGCCCGATTGCTTCATCACCGAAAAGCCCGCCGCCCTGGAACTCTGCAAAAAGCTGGGCCTGGAAGGCGAGCTCATCAGGACCAATCCCACCCTTAAGCAATCCTTCATCTTAAAAGGCTTCCGGCTTTACCCCATCCCCGAGGGTTTCTACATGCTGGCCCCCTCGCGCCTGATGCCGCTCATGACCACCCCCCTCCTCTCGCCCCTGGGAAAACTCAGGGCCGCCCTGGAACCCTTCCTGAAGGTGCGCCGCGACCCCCAGGATGAAAGCGTGGGGAATTTCGTGCGGCGGCGCTTGGGGCGCGAAGTGTTGGAAGCCCTGGCCCAGCCCCTCATCGGCGGCGTCTATAACGCCGATCCGGACGACCTTTCGGTGAACGCCTGTGTGCCCCGCTTCAAGGAAATGGAACTCAAATACGGCTCCCTGCTCAAGGCCATGGCGGTTCGCCGCATGAGCACCCAGTCCCAGGTTTCGGGCGCCCGCTATTCCCTCTTCGTAAGCTTCAAGAAAGGCATGCAGACCCTGGCCGGGGCCATGGCCGCCCAAATCCCCGCCGAGTCGCTCTGGCTGGATTCCCCGGTACAAACCCTGAAACCAACGGACCATGGCACATGGGAAATCACCGCCCATGGCCGCACGCAGGAAGCGGACGCCGTGGTCTTGGCCATCCAACCCGCCAAGATGCGCGCCTTGATCGGCGATTTGGACAAGGAATGGGAGAAGCTTCTTTCCGCCGTACCCGCCCATGACTCGGCCACCTTGAACCTGGGCTTCCGCCGCCAGGACGTCGGCCATCCCCTGGACGGCTTCGGATTCGTGGTTCCCAGCCGGGAAAAGAAGCTCATCGTGGGTTGCACCTTCGCCAGCCGCAAATTCGAGGGTCGGGCGCCTGAAAACACGGCCTTGATGCGGGTTTTCCTGGGGGCGGAGGCGGTAAAGGAAATCAAAACCCAGGGCGAGAACGCAGTGATGGAAAAAGTCCTGGCGGAACTGACCCCCATCCTGGGCCTTAAGAGCCACCCCATCGTCCACCATTGGGCCAGCTATGAGTCGTCCATGTCCTACTTTCGCCCCGGCCATTTGAGCCAAGCCATCCGCATGGAACAAAAGGCCTCGGAGTACAAGGGGCTTTACCTAGCGGGCAACGGCCTCAAAGGAGTCGGCATCCCCGACACCATCGCCGCCGGGCAATTAGCCGCCGAAAAGATCATCGACTCCAAATAGCCGCCAGCCCAAGTTTCTTTCCGGTTACCGGCTTTCTTTCTGGCCCTTTTCCATTATTATCTTCCGACCACCGCGGCCAGGGCCGCATGGAACTTCAAAGGAGGGCGCCATGGATTATTCCCAGATGTTTTCCCAAACTTCCAACCGGATGAAGCCCTCCATTATTCGCAAGCTCCTTCGGCTGGTGCAGCAGTCGGACGTCATCTCCTTCGCTGGGGGCACCCCCGACGCCGAGCTCTTCCCCAAGGAACTCCTGGCCGACATCGCCTCCCGGGTCATCCGCGAGCAGGGCAAGCTGGCCCTCCAATACGGCGAGACCATCGGCTGGATGCCCCTGCGCGAGCAGATCGCCGCTTACTTGAAAAGCTGGGGCATCGACTGCACGGCGGAAAACATCCTCATCACCACCGGCAGCCAGCAGGGCCTGTTCCTCTCAGGCATCACCCTCCTCAACACCGGTGAGACGGTCGTGGTGGAAGAACCCAGCTACCTGGGCGGCCTGCTTTGCTTCCGCAACTTCTCCGCCCAATTCCTGCCGGTCAAATGCGGCGAAGACGGCCTCGACCCCGCGGAATTGGATTCGATCCTCGCCAAAGCCTCGCCCAAGCCCAAGTTGCTCTACACCATCCCCACCTTCCAGAACCCGGGCGGCTCCACTATCCCCGAGGGGAATCGCGGCGCCTTGGTGGAGGTAGCCCGCAAGCATAACCTTCTCATCATCGAGGACAATCCCTACGGCGAGCTCAATTACACCGGCAAGACCCTCAAGTCCCTGAAATCCTTCGACAAGGACGGCCGGGTCATTTACTTGGGAAGTTTCAGCAAGATCGGCTCCCCCGGCATGCGCTTAGGCTGGGTTTGCGCCCACCCGGACCTCATCGCCCGCATGGCCATGGCCAAGGAAACCACCGACGTCTGCACCGACGTCCTCTCCCAGGCCATCGCGGCCGAGTTCTTCAAGGGCGGGCACCTGCAGCCCCACCTCCAAAAGCTCATCGGCACCTACCAGAAGCGCCGCGACGTCATGCTTTCTTCCATCGCCGAACACTTCCCCAAGGAAATCCGCTACAACAGGCCGCTGGGGGGCTTCTTCATCTGGGCCGGCCTGCCGGAGGGCCAGGACACCGTTGAGCTTTTCGAGAGGGCGGTGGCCGCCAAGGTGGCCTATGTGGTGGGCACGGCCTTTTACCCGAACGAAGGGGAGGGCCTCAACACCCTGCGCATGGCCTTTTGCGCGGTGGACGAGGCCAAGATCAAGGAAGGCATCCATCGCCTGGGGGCCGTCTTCAAGGAAGCCTTGGCCCAAAGGGTTTAATATTTTTGTCATTCCGAGGAGCCGAGCCGATAGGCTTGGTTGGCGACGTGGGAATCTCAGGTTTTGCTGTTAACAGAACACCCACAACCTGAGATTGCCACGGCCCATAACGCCCCGATTGGCAGTACGGTTTTGCGGGTACACAGGGGTTCTTCCCTGTGAGCGCCGTTGTGGGCGGGCCTCGCAATGACATCTGAAAACTCAAACCAACAAATCATGGACAACCCCAATGAATCAAACTCCTAAACTTCTTGTGTTGAACAAACCCAAGGGCTACGTGGTGACCCGGTCGGACGAGATGGGCCGCAAAACCGTCTATGACCTCCTGCCCGATTGGGCCTATACGGAAGGCTGGATGCCCGCGGGCCGCCTGGACCTGGATTCCAAGGGCCTCCTCCTTTTCACCCAGGACGGCAAGCTCGCCGATGCCCTCACCCGCCCCGGTTCCTGCCGGAAGGTTTACGAGGTTTGGGTGCGGGGCCACGTCTCCGAGGAACTGGTCGCGGAAATGGTGAAGGGCGTGAGGGACAAGGATGAACTGCTGAAGGCCGTGCGGGTTAAGGCCAAAGGCGGCGCGGGGCCCAAGACGCGGTTGGAAGTGGAACTGGACGAAGGCAAGAACCGCCACATCCGCCGCATGTTCGGCGCCTTGAAGGACCCCAAGTTCGGCACCCCCCTGAAGGTTTTGGAACTCAAGCGCATCCAAATCGGCTCACTCAAGCTGGACGTGGAACCGGGCAAATGGAGGTTCTTAACGGCCGCCGAGGAAAAACTCCTCGATTAAGGGAAGGATTCCCAGTCAATCGTCGAATTCGCCGGCGTCGTGTAGGTCGGAACATCCAGCCCAAAGACGTAACCCCCGCCCCTGGAAAACCGTGTCTTCTCGAGGTTGTAAATGTTGTAGGGGGTGCCCCCGCTTCCCGCCGAAGCGCCGACCCAGGCCGCTTTGCTGAAGGCATGGGTGGAGACGCTGAAAACCTGGAGGTCCGCGTCGTTGGTGGTGGCGATGTTGGCCGAATCGGGCGAGAAGCCCCCGGAAGTGGGATAGTAACCGGTACTGAA
>Ga0335085_10002883_pt1 | contig 31048 bp, 28 predicted proteins | sample Lox_Sample_45_FD_206712 | JGI IMG/M metagenome (GOLD analysis project Ga0335085, IMG submission 206712) | Soil microbial communities from Loxahatchee National Wildlife Refuge, Florida, United States - Lox_Sample_4.5 | ecosystem: Environmental > Terrestrial > Soil > Wetlands | place: USA... | reverse complement strand
GCGCATGACTCGGGGTCAGGGTGGATCGCTACTCCTTTCCTGTGAGGCTCTTTCATCCTCAACTCCAGGTCGGTTTATCCCGGCGCTTTCTTTAGGTTCGTTTTAGGTTCGTTTTTTGGCACTTTTGTTGATTCGAAACAACTTCTCGGGTTCCCACTTAGGGCGTACCCCCCCAGGGGGTACCGGCTACTGACACCTCAACGCGCTCCCCCGGCCAAGCCCGACTCGAAGGTCCGCCTTACGAAAGTCGCCCGAAAGAAACGCAGTTCACGCCCGCTTCAGGGCCCTGACGATGACAACCAGGATGACAGCCCCAAGCAGGGCCACGAAAATACCATACAGTAGCCCACCCGAGCCCGCAAACCCCAGGGTCTGCATGATCCAGCCGCCCAGCACGCCGCCCACAATCCCGAGCACGATGTCCACGATCACACCGTATCCGGCGCCCCTCATGATCTTCCCCGTCAACCAGCCTGCGATGAGCCCAACGATGATCCAGTAAAGGAACCCCATCTGCCCCGCCTCTCCGCGGCCTGCCGGCCGCCTGCAGAATTATGCTGCACTGAAGATGCCCAAACGGCTTTCAAGAGCAAATCCGACCGTGCACGTGCTGAATAAAGTTGACAAGGCAAAGCGGTAGCACTAACGTATTCTCGGGCGCAGGCCAAGCCCGTACCGAAGAGCGGGGTTTAGGAATGAAAGCCCCGCCGCGCTGGTTTGTGCCGCCTTTGAGCGGCACATTATAGTCGCGTCCACCTTGGGACACCCTGCGCCCTTTGCCCCCAAAGCCAGGGACCCGATCATGCCTTTCCCTCCTCGTTCACGTTGAGGAGCCCGGCAGGGGGGCATATGCCACCCCGCCGTCTCAGCGAATCGTATAATCAACCGCGTTACTTCGCCAAAAGATTCTGCTCCACCGTATCCCAATTCACAGTATTCCACCAGTTGGTGATGTACTCGGGCCGTCGGTTCTGATACTTCAGGTAATAGGCGTGCTCCCAGACATCGAGGCCGAGAATGGGCTGCTTGCCTTCCATCAAGGGGCTGTCCTGGTTCGCCGTGGAGTAAATGTCGAGCTTGCCGGACGAATCGCGATAAAGCCAAGCCCAGCCTGAACCGAAGCGTGTGGTGGCCGCGGCAGCGAACTTGTCTTTGAACTGGGCGAAGCTGCCGAAGGTGCTGTTGATCGCATCGGCGATCTTGCCTTTGGGTTCGCCCCCTTTGTTTGCACCCATCAGGGTCCAAAAGAGCGTGTGATTAGCGTGACCGCCGGCGTTGTTGCGAACCGCAGTGCGGATGTTCTCGGGAACAATGGCGCAGTTGTTCGCCAGCAGTTCTTCGAGGGTCTTGCCCGCCAGGTTCGGTGCCGATTCCAGGGCTTTGTTCAGATTGGTCACATAAGCGCCGTGGTGCTTGTCGTGGTGAATTTCCATGGTGAGCTTGTCGATGTAGGGCTCGAGCGCGTCCGTTGCGTAGGGCAGCGGGGGAACAGTGAAGGGCACAACGCCTCCTTTAGCAGCAGTTGAAGATGCCATCGTTTCCTCCTTACAAGATCTCGTACTCGGGGTCGTGCGGCGAAACCGGGCGGGCCTGTGTGAATGTCCAGGCGAGGCCGGTCGAACGCCAGCCTTGAACCCCTGTACCAGCAACCCGATCCACCGGGCGCCGCCTCAGGGACAACGGCTCCCGCGATACTTTTGCTGGCTATTGTTAGATGTTAGCACAGGCGGGGCGGCATCGCCTGGCCACCCGGCCCCGGACCGCCGAGACCGGTATAAGATGCGAAGTCAAAAACGAGGGATAAGAACTCCCGGCCCGCAAGCGCGGCGCCCGAGGAGCTCTGACCCGGACGCATCGAGCTTTCGGGTTGGGATAAGACCACCCCGGGGTCCTCCAACCCAGTGACCTGCACGTCGAGTTCAGGTCCGCCAGTCTTTAGTCCAGAAACTGTTTGCTCACATGCTGTGCTTTCCCACCTTGCTGTCAAGCAAAGAGGCGAAGGCCTGGCCAGCGGCAGTCGGGTGAACCGAGCTGCCACGAACAATTTCGCTGGCACTGGCAGGACTGCCGTACAGGCGCTGGTTGGCGCTATTGTCGGGCTCAAACGTGGCACCTCCCAGCGACAAACCGGCAAACACACCTGATGAACGCGCGTACGTCAAGACGTCGCCTCCGACTGAGGCGGCTGTGGCGCCCGGCCCCGCCGCCGCGGTGGCATCCCTGCCCAACTTGGTCTTCCCTTTCAAGAAGGCGTCCACCACCTTCTTGTTCATCAGCAGGAGGACGTAGTCACTGGAAGACCCCCCAGCCTGAAGGCCGACACTCATTCCGCTCGCCGTGTACATCGCCGGAGCCGACCACTTGCCGCTAAAGTCGTCACCGCTTCGGCAGCTCATAGGCCCACGGCCGCCGCTGCCGCCAACAATGAAACCACCCTTCTTCAGGTTGGGAACAACCACCACGCAGTCAGCCTTCGCCAGTACGTCCGCGGGCACTGAGCCGCCACTGAGCATTGCTGTTAGTACCGTGGTGGCGTTGCTGATGGCCTCCTCGTCTTTTGTCTTGTCGGCGCCCCAAGCGGGCAGAATCGATAGCAGGATCGCGCCCACAAGGGCAGGAATCCATCGCTGAGAGATATGCATTGTACGTTTCCCGATCATGTTGATCTCCTTTTGAATTCCGAGGTCGTACGCTTGCGGCAGTGAGGGCGAAATGGATGAGCCCCAACCTGGGAGCTTGAACTGAAGCGCGGCTTTAAAGCCGTGCAAACGAGCGCGCTGGAAGCAGCCAGAACATCATGTGCGGTAAGTCGTGAGCCGCATGCTGGCGGGCCCGAACAGGGCGTCAGCGATAGGGATCCGAGGATGCAGGGCTGACTCCATCGCAGCCTCTTTGACACGCTCCGAGCCACTCCCTTATGGGCAAGCAGCCGACGTTACAATCCTAGTTTTGGTTCGGCAGGTCAGTCTGTCAACTAGTATTATCTGATTCAGTGTGAGCGCGCATAATGGGGGGTGAGGGAAGCTCCCGGGAAGCTCCCTCACTGAGCCGGAGCCCACAATCCCCGTAAGGAGGGCATCATGGACCGACGAGACTTCCTAAAGAAGGGAACCGTAACCGCAGCCGGGCTGGCCGCCTCCAGCGAGCTTTTTTCGAAGACGCCCGAGAAGCCCATCGCCAGGCGGCCGCTGGGCAAGACGGGCGAGCATCTCTCCATCATGGGCTTCGGCGGCATCGTAGTGATGTCCGTGGACCAGACGTTTGCCAACAACATCGTGGCCGAGGCCGTAGATCGCGGCATCAATTACTTTGACGTGTCTCCCGATTACGGCGACGCGGAAGAGCGTCTGGGCCCGGCGCTGCAGCCTTACCGCAACCGCTCGTTTCTCGCTTGCAAGACGAACTACCGCGACAAGGCCGGGGCCGCGGCCGATCTTGACACTTCGCTGAAACATCTGCGCACGGATCATTTCGACCTTTACCAGCACCACGCCCTCACCAAGACCGCGGAGCTCGACAAGATCTTCGGACCTGAAGGCGCTATGGAAGCCTTTGTGGCGGCGCAGAAGGCCGGCAAGGTGCGCTACCTGGGATTTTCTTGCCACTCCGTGGAAACGGCGATCGCCGCCATGGACCGCGCTCACTTCGATACCATCCTCTTTCCCACGAACTTTGTCCTCTTCTCCAAGGCCAACTTCGGCCCTCAGGTGCTCGATCACGCGCGCGAAAAGGGCATGGGGTATCTGGCGATCAAAGCGATGGCTAAAGGGAAGTACCCGGCGAACCTGCCGGAAGCACAGCACACGGCCAAGTGTTGGTACGAACCTTGCACGCTGCCTGAGGAAGCGACGTTGGCCCTTCGCTGGACGCTGTCACGACCCTATCTCACGGCGGCCATTCCGCCGGGCAATGCGGCGTGGTTCCGGCAGGCGATGGACGTGGCTCAGCGCTTCCAGCCCATCACCGAGAACGAGGCTACAACCTTGCTGGCGCACGCGAGCGGTGTGGAGCCCATCTTCCAGTTGGGCAACAATGCGTGACAGAAGGAACGATGTTGAAGGCGATCGTTCGTGCGAACCAGAACAACGCAGGAGTCTACGGCGCGGTCACTCGCATCGGCCAACTGGCGGTGGGACAGACCATACGCCTGCGTGCGCCGGCGGAGAAAAGCGGGTAGCATTCTTTCGCCGCCATGCTGCATTTGCCTTCAGGCCTTCTCTTTACCTTGTTCCTTCCCACCGGGCTCAATGGACCGGGCCAGGCGCAGCGAGTCAAACCCGAACTTATCGCGTACGGCGTCGGCGGTTCGGGCCAGACGATCGAGCCGGTCGTGTTGAGGAGCATCCAGCAGGTTGCGTTGAAACTCGCGGCGCTCCAAGTGCGCGGCTCGCACTCCCAGCAGCCTCACCTTTGAACCCGGCTTCAGCGTCTTGTGGAAGAGCCTGAGTGCCTGCTGGAAGATCACGGCATCGAGCTGCGTGGGCTCATCCAGGGTCACGTCGCGGGTGACGGTGTGAAAAGGGGCGAAGCGAATTTTCAGCCCGATAGTGCCCGCAAAGAATTCATGCTCGCGCAAGCGGCGGGCCACGCGCTGGGAGAGTAGCGAAAGCGTACGCTCGAGCTCGCCGGCATCGTCGGTGTCGCGCTCAAAAGTGGTCTCGTGGCTGATTTGCTTTGTCTCCTCGCCGTAGCGGTAGGCCTCAATATCATTTCCGTGCGACTTCGCGTGAAGCCACTCACCGTACTTGCCGAATCGCTCCCGAAGGCGCTCGACTCCGTACGCCTGAATGTCCCCAATCTTCCAGATGCCGAGGGATGCAAGCTCCGGCTCCGTCACCTTGCCGATGCCGGGCATTCGCCGCACCGGAAGCGGAGCCAGGAAAGCCGCTTCCCGGCCGGGCAGCACGTAAAGCAGACCGTGAGGCTTCGCCTGATCGGAGGCGATCTTGGCGACAACGTGCGAAGTGGCCGCTCCTACGGAGCAATTGAGTCCAGTCTGCTCCTTCACGGTGCGAATCAGCCTGTCTGCGGCGCAGAAGGCCGGACCGTTCAAGCGCTCCGATCCGGTGAGATCCAGGTACGCTTCGTCGATGGATACCATCTCGACGTCCGGCGTGAAATCGCCAAAGATTTTGGAAATACGCTCTGAGTAGTGATGGTACCGGGCGTAATTGCCGCGCAGAAAAATGGCGTGCGGGCAAAGCTTTTTGGCCTTGCCGATGGGCTGCGCCGAGTGCACCCCGAACTTGCGCGCCTCGTAGCTCGCCGCGGTGACCACGCCGCGGCCGTCCGGATCGGCGCCCACAATCACGGCCTTGCCTCGCAGCGACGGATTCTCTAGTTCCTCCACCGAAACGTAGAAAGCGTCCATGTCAACGTGGAGGATTTGCTTGAGCATCGACTCGGTTGTCAGTTTTCGGTTGTCGGTTTGTCGTTTTCAGCTTTCAGCGGTCAGCCTTCAGCAGTCAGCGTTTCGGCCGTTAACGTTCGGTCATCGGTTCCCCGTTTTCAATCCTCAGGTCTTTCCGAACTGCTTTCGAGTTTGTTTGGATTCCCGCTGAAGGCTGATAGCTGACCGCTGAGGGCTGTTTCCGCGCAGTCACCACTCTGGGAATGCCGGCAAGGTCAGGCCGCACCTCAGCGTCATCCCAACCCTCTCCAAGGAGTCCGAGGACCACGTCCGACTGATTGTAACCAATCTCGACGGCCACATAACCGCCGGGCCGCAGAACCGCCAACGCTTGGGAAAACAGACGCCCATAGACTTCGGCGCCGCTGCCGGTTCCGCCCAAAGCGATTCGCGGCTCGAAATCGCGCACCTCCCGCTGAACGGAGCCAATGTCGTCAAGGCTGACGTAAGGCGGATTTGACACGACGAAGTCAACCGCGCAGCCGGCATCTTCTGCACCAAAGCAGTCCAGAAGGTCGGTTTCGACAAAATGAACTCGATCCGGCATGCCCAGCCGGACTGCGTTTCGCCGCGCGACTTCGAGAGCCGGACGCGAGATGTCGGTTGCCACCACCATGGTGCTCGGCAGCTCCGAAGCTAATGCAAGGGCGATGCAGCCGGACCCCGTGCCGACGTCGGCGATGCGAAGAGCTGCACCGACGTTGCGGGCCTCGAAAGGGCGGGGCTTCAGCCCCGCCGCACCGAGTCGCTCACCCGATCTGTTGAAATTATCGGGCAACATTTGCGGCGGGGCTGAAGAGTCGCGCTTCCAGAGCGTGTCCCGGGGGGTTTGCCGCGGATTGTTAAGGCCGCGGCCAACGAGTTCAAGCACCACCTCCACCATGTGCTCAGTCTCGGGACGCGGAATCAGCACGTCGGGAGTGACTTCGAAATCGAGTCCCCAAAACTCCTGGTGGCCGGTGATGTATTGGGTGGGCTTGCCGGTGGTGCGCTCGGCAACCAGCTCGAAGTACCGCTTGGCCGCATCGAAGCCGACTTCGAACTCTGGATATGTGTAAAGAAAGGCGCGGTCGCGGCCGAGCACGTGCATGAGGAGGAGCTCTGCCGCCAGGCTGGGTGAGGGAACGTCATGCTCTTGAAGGTTAGCCAGCGCTGAGCGAAGTGCTTCGCGGAGTTGCATGGCGTCGGTAAGGACGGCGAGAGGCTAATTGTGTTGGCTACTCCAGCTCACGAGTGGCGCTCCATGAGCTCATAGACTTTGCCGGTGAGAAGCCTAATGTCGCCCCCAATTTCGCGGATATCGCCGCGGATCGCCGAACTCTGCACCAGACTAACCATCAGGCTCGTTACCACTGCCAGAGTGGGCAAACCCACAGCGAAGTAAAGTTGAACGTTGGTCACTCCCATCGCTGCCATTCTTCGCCGGCGGCCACAAACTCCTCCCAGCTCATCTTGGGTTTGTCAGACGTAGCGGTTTGCTGGACGTCGGCCATAGTCTGCCTTCACGCCGCTGCGCTGTCGCCTTTCAGGCGCTCCGCCCGGTAGTAAGCCGTCAGCGCTTCGAGGATATCGCCGAGCTTGCCGTCCATCACGCGGTCAAGTTGATGGAGGGTGAGGCCAATGCGATGGTCCGTCACCCGGTTTTGAGGAAAGTTGTAAGTGCGAATCTTTTCGCTGCGGTCCCCGGTGCCTACCATCTGGCGTCGCTCCGCCGTGAGCTGCGCCTGCTGCTTCTGCAGTTCCATTTCGTACAGCCGCGAGCGGAGCACGCGCATCGCCTTAGCGCGGTTCTTAATTTGCGACTTCTCGTCCTGGCACGAGACGACCAGCCCCGTCGGTATGTGCGTAATGCGCACCGCAGAATAAGTGGTGTTGACGGACTGCCCGCCCGGCCCGGAGGAACAGAAAGTGTCGATGCGGATGTCTTTGGGGTCAACCTGGATTTCCACCTCGTCAGCCTCGGGCAGCACAGCCACGGATGCGGCGGAGGTATGGATGCGGCCTTGCTGCTCGGTAGCGGGCACCCGCTGCACGCGATGCACGCCGCTTTCGTACTTGAGCTGGCTGTAAACCTTCTTGCCCTCGACCAGGGCGATCACTTCCTTAAGGCCGCCCACAGCCGAGAGACTGCTGGAAAGCACTTCCACCCGCCAGCCTTGAGACTCGGCGTAGCGCGAGTACATGCGGAAGAGCTCGTCGGCAAATAACGTGGCCTCGTCACCGCCGGTGCCGGCCCTGATTTCCAGCACCACGTTCTTTTCGTCGTTGGGATCGCGGGGCAGCAGCAGGGTCTTGATCTCCTCCTCAACCTCCTGGCGTCGCTTCTCAAGCCCTGCGAGTTCTTCGGCGGCCATTTGCTTCATCGCTTCATCGGACGCCGACTCGGCCAGCAAATTCTCCGTTTCCACCAGCGACTTCTGGATTCCCTTCCACTCGCGGTATTTCTCCACCACCTCCGTCAGAGCCGACTGCGCCTTGGCAGTCTTCTGGTAGGCCGCCGGACCAGCTAACACAGCGGGATCACCGAGCTGTTGGGTCAGCTCGTCGTACTTCTTTTCAATTTCAGCCAGCTTATCCAGGAAATTCATCCTCGTTCGTCGTTCGTGGTTCGTAGCTCGTGGTTCGTTAGGTTGAGCCTTCGATTCAATGCCCTTAATGCTTTGCGTTTATCATTCATCATTCGTCGTTCATCATTCATAACTCTTTAAGCGATCACCAACTCTCCCCCATGCATCTTTTCCAGTTCCATCGCGCTCTCCAGCGCTTTGATGGCGGTTTCAAGCTGGCTGTCATCCGGCTCGCGGGTAGTGATCCGCTGCAGCCAGAGGCCGGGCTGCGAGGCCCAGCGCCATAGCGTGCCCTTCGACTTCGCCGCAAAGCGGATGAACTCGTAGGAGACGCCGGCGATCACGGGCAGCAGCACCAAGCGTCCCACCAGCTTGCCTGTGAAGGTGTGAAAAGGCAGCACCATGTAAAAGAACATGGCGATCACCATCACCACCAGCAGAAAACTGGTGCCGCATCGGGGGTGGAATCGCGTGGACGCGCGCGCCGTCTCCAAGTCCATCCGCCCCGTCTTCTCGAACGCCCACACCACCTTGTGCTCGGCCCCGTGATACTGAAACACCCGTTGGATTTCCTTGGACTGCGCCAGCAGAGTGAGGAACGCCAAAAACAGCACCAGCCGGATCATGCCGTCAACGAAGTTGAACACTACCAGGTTGCCCACCACCGAGTAGCGCGACTGCAGCCGCGTGGCCATGTACAATGGCAGCAGCTTGTAAACCACGATGAAGAACCCCAGCGAGAGCACGATGTTCAACGCCAGCATCCACCCGCCCATTTCGGGCTTCTTCTTCGCCTCAGTCGCCGCTTCGGGCGCCTTCGGGTCCTCGAGGGCGTGTTCGGCGGAATACCGCAAGGCGCGAATACCCAGCGCCATGGCCTGCCCCAGCGTCGCGAGGCCCCGCAGAATGGGATACCGCAGCCACGGGTGCTTTTCCGAAGGGCGCGCCAGGTAGTCCTGGCCCACCGCAATGGAGCCGTTCGGCCGCCGCACCGCCACGGCGTACGAGTGCGGCGAGCGCATCATCACGCCCTCAATCACCGCCTGGCCCCCGACCAGCACCTCTTCGGGACCCTGAAACAGCGGCAGCGCTCCCAGGCGCACAACGCGCCAGCCAAACCGCACGAGTTTCTCAACGATATTTCTTGCTTTCATTCACCTACCTGGACCCCCGCTTGCGCGGGGGGTGACGTTCATGAGATTCAGAGGTCTTACCGCAATGCAGTCATTCCCGAGGTTTTACCCGAACGCAGTTATTCCCGCGAAGGCGGGAATCCACGAGTTTAGCCCTGGACGCTCGAGGCTCCCACGCCTCGCCAGGAAGCACCAGCACACGCCGAGACCTGAAACCCCGCCCTTCCATGTGTTTAGATGCAACGAGGAGTCTCCAGAATAGCGGCCCAGGGATTCGCTGTCAAACTGACCGCTGGCGGACAGAGCCGTTGAATCAGTGACGCATTGACTCAATGAGTTAATCGCCCGATCAACCGATGGCCCGATCAACCGATTCCCTCCATTCCTCAATCTTCTTTCTCACCTCCGCAGCGTACGGGGCTTCAATCTGCTCGTAAATCCTGAGGGCGGCCTCGGCATTCTCGATTGCGTTCTTGCGCTGACCTAGTCTTTCCAGCGTCAGGCTCTTGTTGAAGAGCGCGGTGCCTTCACCGCGGCGGTCACCGATCGCGCGGACAACATCCAGGTCCTGGTCGTAGTATTCGATTGCGCGGGTATATTCACCCAAGCTGTGGTAAGCACTACCCAGGTTGCCGAGAGCCTGGCCTTCGCCAAGCCGGTCGCCGATCTCACGAGTAATCGCCAACTGATCTTGATAACACTCCATGGCGAGTTGGGTCTGGCCTAGCGCGGCGTGAGCCAAACCCAGGTTCCCGAGATCCTGAGCCTCACCCCAGCGGTCGCCGATCTCGCGGTGAATCGTAAGAGACGCTTCGAAATACTCTATGGCTTTGCGAGCTTCGCCTAGAACGGCGAAATCAATGCCGAGGCTTCCGAGAGCGTGCCCCTCACCCCTCCGGGCGCCCGCGTCGCGGCTGATAGCTAGCTGTTCTTCGTGATGCTCGATCGCGGGTCGCAACTGTCCGAGGTTGCGGTAGGCAGTGCCGATGTTGCCCAGCAAGTTGGCGACCTCGCTTCGGTCGTTGATCCGGCGCGCCACGTCCAAGGCCTGCTGATACTGTTGCAACGATCGGCGGACTTCACCCAGCCTCGCGTATGCAATGCCGAGACCGTCGAGCCCTGCTGCCTCCGCCCGGGCGTCCTCAACCTCGCGAGCCAGCCGAAGGGCTTGTTCGAGATGCTCGATGGCGCGGTGGGTGTCCGCCTTGTCGAGGTAGACCAAGCCAACGTTGCCGAGGACACGCCCTTCAGCCCGTCGGTCGCCGATCTCCCTGCTGATCTGTAAGGCTTCCCCATAATACACGATGGCCGAGCTTGCATCGCCTAGCCTGTGACACGACAAGCCTAACCCTGCGAGAGCTGCCAACTCGAAACTTCGCGCGCCTAGTTTTCGTGAGATCTGGAGGGCTTCCGAAAAATGTGCCCGCCCGTGACGAAAATCCCCTCCCTGTACGTACCGATTTCCGAGCAAAAGCAACAGCGTTAGCCGCTTCTGCAAGGCGGTAACGTCTCCGGTGGGGGGCGTTTGCTCGATCTCCTGCAAAAGACGTTGCACATCCACCGGTCCGCCGGACCGCGCCGCTTCTCCGTGCTGGGAACTCACCCGGATCAACGGCAACGGTACAGCCTCCGCAGGAGCAGCTTCAAAGTCAAAGTGTCCACTCACCCACTGGTTCAAATCGACGGCGTCTCTCAGCAAGACTTTGTACGTCTCTGGTTCCAGGCAGAGCACCAGTGGAAACGAGAAGCTGGCGGCGATGCGCTCGCGGTCGAAGTTCAGTTGGGCAACGAATGGCGTAGGCCCAGACCGGGGGGCGAAACTCCCTGCAGCTTGCCCATACTTGTAAATCACGCTGTCGATACCGGTCACAAACACTGCGAGATGCTCACCGTTTCCCGCAGCAGGCAGCTTTTCCTTGACCGCCCGAACAAAATCGCCGGCGAAGTTTGGCTCGATGTCCACGTAGTACACTGCGACATCAAGGCGTCGGGCGTCTTGACGGACGCGAGTGATTACCCGTTCCCGGATTGAGGGAGCAGAGAAAGTAGCTATGGCGAGCTTGAAGCCCGACGAAACTTCGAGAAATGACACCAACCGTTCGTAGGCAGACTCCAGCTCTTGTCCCAGCTCAGGTAGTGGCGGAGGAGGCGAGAGCACTCCAGGCTCTTTGGAAGGCATCGATGGGCTCGATCAGCGGGTTAACGTCATGCCAGACGTCCTTACCATTATACTCAAGGATTGAGACGTTTCTCAGAAGCTGCATATACGGCTCGCTTTTGTCAATCTCCTTACTTTCGTGGGTGCGAGCGAGCAGTTTGTAGTCTTCAGGGGTGAGAATGCGCTGGAATTCCTGACGCAACGCGCGCCCACCATCTTCAATGGCCTCCGCGTCAAGCATATTCAGCTTGCGGCTGCTGGCGCTCAGTATGGCCTCACCCATGATGCGCATGAGCTGCCGAACCGAGCCACCGCTCAGTTCGACGGCCCGCTTGGCAAGCTCAGGCGGTTCGAGCAAAGCCTTGATATCCATGCGGCGCTCGATAACCCGAAGTAGCGCGCGTATACCTTCTTCATTACGGCCAGCATCTGACTTTCCCTTTCTCAATTTGACGTTCGGGAGAATGAGGTTGTGGGGGAACGCGGTGCCGATGTTCTTGGCTGAGTAATAGGTGTCAATTGAGATGGTGAAGACCACGTGGCACGGGAGGCTCTGAAGTTCCGAGCCGTGGGCAAAAACAAGCTGTTCACTCTTTTCCGAAGGCACCCGGTCCAAGTTGTCAAGAAGGATCAGTATCGAGGAAGGCCTGCCCCTGTCCTTCAGCTTACTGGAGGCATCAGCAACGAGGGCATTGACATACGAGACTAGGGTGCTGAAATAGTGGTCCAGTTCCTCCCGCGTTTTTTCCCTGCTCGTTGACCCTACTTTGATGTCGGCCGTGAGTTTTGCGAGCAGGCGCGCTATAAAAGGGATTTCAGCGCGCGCCGAAGCCTCAGTACTCACCCCGGCCGCGAATTCCACGGTCTCCTCAGTCTCCTTGGTCACTTCGCAGAACCACTTCTCCACGTCTTTCAGCAGACCCGAGCTAAGCTTAATTCCAGCCTCTCTAAGCTCGTCTAACACCCGGCGAGCTACCAGCAGGAATAGGTCCGTGTACTGCAGGTCGGAAGCGTCGAGGTAATCGATGATGTCCAGATATATTCCGAAGCATAAATGACGCATCGCATAGAGAAGGCTGAGCAGTTCAGTGGACTTGCCCGAGCCCCGGTGGCCGGCGAAGGCGATGGCAGCGTGGCCAGGCTCGCAGAATTCAATTGTGTCCCTTAGCTTTTCGGCGGCGCGCGAGTCCCTAGCCTTCGTCAGATCGACGAAATAGGGATCTCCACTCTCAAGAGGCTTCGGGTCAAAGGCGCGGTAAGCGTCGCGAAGACTGGTTGCGGGCGGGACATGCGTTGTTGCTGCCAAGACGACTCCTCCGCCGTCAGTTTAGCACGTAGTACGCGGACGGCTGCCGTGTCAGGCCACGTCTTCGCGCTCCGCCGCAACGTCGCCCGGAGAGGCAACCACGACGCGCAATATCCTGGCCTGTTCCATACTCCCCGACCGCCTCTTACGCAAATCTTATTGCCGGGAGTATATCAGGTCTGGTTGCCCGGAGGGCAACACCGTGAATAGCCCTAGCCTGCATTTCTGTTCCGAAAATTTCGCTCAGGCAACGGTGGGCTCACCACCCCAGGCGCAGGCTGAGTCGATCATAAGCCGATCTCACGGGCATTTTTATGCTTCGGGGTGTCGCGAAGCGACATGACGACTCACCAGGATTCGGAAAGGGCGGGGCTTCCAGCCCCGCCCTGGAGTTTGTACATTTTGAGGCCCGAAGGGGCGCACTAACAAAGCCCTGGGCAACGCCCTGGGCAACGCCCAGGGAAAACCCAGGGAGTATGAAACATCGTAGCCCTGAAAGGGCGAACTAGAGCGGGTCATCCGAATGGGCCAATCACTCTACGTTCATCTGATCTTCAGCACCAAGGGCCGTGAGCCGTTGCTGCTTGGGTCGCACGGAGCCAAACCCAACCTATCTGGCCGCCGTCCTCAACAACCATGGCTCTGTGGCCCTCAAAGTCGGAGGCAGCAGCGACCATGTTCATGCCCTCTTCCGCCTTTTGAAAAACCGCGCTCTGGCCGAGGTGGTGGAGGAGATCAAAACGAGCTCCTCGAAGTGGGTTAAGACGCAGGCTCGAGGGCTGGGCGGGTTCCATTGGCAAAGTGGCCACGGAGGCTTCTCGGTGAGCCCCGGCGAGTTGGACAGCGTGGTGAAGTACATCGAGCAACAGGAGGCACACCACCGGGCGACGAGTTTCGAGGAGGAATACCGCCGGATTATGAAGGGCTACGAAGTCGACTATGACGAGCGCTACGTGTGGGACTGAACACTGCGCTGGGGTCGCCCTTTCAGGGCTCAGCGTTTGGCGCGGCATCTGATTTCCCTGGGCGTTGCCCAGGGCTTTGTTAGTACGGCCCTTCGGGCCTCAAAATGTACAAACTCCAGGCGCAGATCTTTGATCTGCGCCCGCCGCCGGTTTCAACCTGCGGACCCAGAGGCCAACCGCGGGTGACCCCAACCCCAACGGGGTTGACCCGGTTGACGGACCCCGTCGAATTGTCCGGCCCCTTCCAGGGCCGCGACAATCCGTTGGGCATTTCTTTCCGTAGGTTCCGCTGCGCTTCACTTACGGCTACTCACGGTGTTGCCCTTCGGGCAACGACCGGTTTTCAGCCGGCCCGGTGGGCCCGATGGGCTCCAGGGGCGCCCTCAGGCCGACCACGGCAGCGATGCGGTTGTAGATCTCCATGTCGGTCATCTGCTTGCCGGCCGCTCGCGCTGCCTGGGCGTCTTCGAGGGCCTCTTCGATTCTTTCCAACCGCTGCTGCCTGCTCTTCAACTCGCGCCGCAACTCCGCGACAGACGCCGCATCTGCCGCGTCCTGAGGATGACTTTCCGGGCTCTGGGCCCCGCTCTGCGCCCGGCGCTCGTGCACGCGGCGCTCGCGCGTGGCTTGAAGGCGGCGGCGCTCATCGCCCAAAACCCCGGCCGGCCGAGGCGTCGTAAGGGGCCGGGTCCATTTGGGCCATCACGCTCAGCAGGAGAATTTCCACCATTTCATCCTCCGCCGAGCCCGGGTGCTCTCGCGCTGCCCGGTAAAGTTCGTCCCTCTTGTGGCGCAGGGTTTCCGAAGCGTTAACCTTGGTTTCCATGTCGCACCTTCCTTGTCTCTTGTTCAAGTCGTGTATCGTGCCTGCCGGTGTGGACCCGCCCGTCCGCCGGGATGACCTCCTTGGACTTCGAAGCGCTACTCCGGCGCGGTCATTCTCGCGAGGGCGGAAATCCCCGAGTTCCCACACCGTCTTGATAGCATACGGCTACCGATTTGTCAAGTTACATAGCCTAGGCTAGTTTCAACCTGAACCCTGCGAGCGTTTTTGCGGGTGGGGTAGGCTACAAGGCGAGCGCCGGTGCGAGCACACCCGCGGCCTCGTTGAGGCCTCCGGGGCGTCGCTGCAATGTATTGATAATACGGGGTATATGCGCGGCGAAAGGGCGAGTGGGCCCCGCCCTGACAGGGCTCCGGGCGGTCTTGAACAAGCCAAAGCGCAAACCGGAATGCCGTCCCTGCGGAACTTTGAAAGGCACAGCCCCACCCCCGCGTCATTGATCAACGAACGTGGGTGACGGCGCACTCGGGCATGGCCAGGATTGCCATGCCACTTCCGGCGAGCCGCGAGACATCTATAGTAGTGGGAGCAGTTCGCGCGTTGAAGTGCAAAGGAGGTAAAAGGAAAATGCGCAAGGTGTTACAAATCGCGACTGTTTTTCTTTGGGCAGCGTCTTTCGGGCTCGCCGCTGCGAAACAGCACAGTGATGTCTTTGTTCAGGGACCCGAGAATGCAACCGTGTTGGCCCGGGAGGTTCGGCATCAACTCCTCATGTTGCCCTATTACTCGATTTTCGATGATCTCTATTTTGAGGTGAACGGGAGCGCGGTGACCTTGGAGGGTGCGTGCCCTCCCGAGCCTCCCTATGACATTAAGTCTGACGCGGAAAACGTGGTGAAACGTATCCCTGGCGTCACGCAAGTCATTAACAACATTAAGCTTCTGCCACTGTCTGACATGGATTGGCAGATTCGTCGAGCCGAGGCGAGAGCCATTTACGGCGATTCCGAGATCGGAATGAAGTACGGGTATCAGGCCGTGCCATCGATTCACATCATCGTGGATAACGGGCACGTGACACTAGAAGGCGTTGTAGACGACCAGTTCGATGACACGCTGATCCGCACGCGCGCCAATGCCGTCCCGAATGTGTTCTCGGTGACGGACAATCTGGTTGTCTTGAATAAGCCCAGGAGAAAGCCAGCGGAGTGATTAGTGGTAAGGGATTAGTGGTTAGTGGTGTGTGGTCAGTGGCTAGTGGGTGCTACTCAAGCTGCGGCGGAGACCCCTAACCCCTGCCTTACTGGTGCCGTAGCGCCACCATAGGGTCGGCGCGCGTGGCGCGGCACGCCGGCACATAACTTCCCAGCAGCGCCGCTCCCAGCAAGACGACCGTACCGACGATGAAGGTGAGCAGATCGGTAGGATGCACGCCGAAGAGCAGTCTCGACATCAACCAAGTCAGGCTGAATGCGGCGATCAATCCCATGACGATGCCCCAGGTGGCGAGGGTAAGGCCGCGTCGCATCACCAGGCTGCGAACGTCGCTGTGCTCCGCGCCCAGCGCCATGCGGATGCCGATCTCGTGCATGCGCTGGCTGACTCCATACGACATGACGCCGTAAGTCCCGACGGCCGCAAGGATCAGCGCCAACCCCGCGAAGAGGCCGAGCAGAATCATGAGAAAGCGCTGCCCCGCGTGCGCCTGAGTTACGATTTCTTTCATGGTGGCCACGTCGGCGATGGGCTGATCCGCGTCAAGCGCCGTGACTTGATCGCGGACGGCAGAGACGATTGAGGTGGGCTCTACAAGCGTTTTCACCACCAGCGTGCGCGGCATGGAATAAACGGGCCCCTGGTTATAAAGCACGTAAATTTCTTCGTCCGCCGGCACCTCGAGGCCACGGTTCTTCACGTCTTTCACCACGCCCACGATGGTGAAGCGCGTGGGCTCTTTCGGGGTCCCGTTGGGCTGCGTCAGTTTCTCAATGTTTGGGAACGTGACCTGGCTGCCGATGGGGTCCCGGCCGGGCCAGAAGTCGCGCGCCAGGCGCTCGTCAATGATGGCCACCCGCGGCGCGCTTTCGTTGTCGGCCTCGGCGAAATAGCGCCCGCGAACCAGGGAAATGCCCATGGTGCGGAAGTAGTCCGGGCTGACGACGCGATTAACTGCGTCCGGCAGCTCGTTGGAGGGCGGCGCGGGGCGGCCGACGATCAGAAAATCGTTTCCGTTGCCGCCGTCCGGCGGAAGTCCGCCACCGTCGATCGCCGCGGCGCTTTCAACACCCGGCAGCGCCTCCACCTTTTGCAGTAATTGGCGGAAGAAGTCCGCCTGCCGGCCGCGCTCGGCGTAACGCGGGCCGAGCAACGCCACGCGCATGGTAATGACGTGGTGAGGATCAATGCCCATGTCCACCCGGTTGAGGGCCACGAAGGTTTTGATGAGCAGGCCCGCACCGACGAGAAGCACGAGCGCCAGCGCCAGTTCCCAACTCACCAGCAGCCCGAGCCGGCGGCGGGTGCGAGTGCCTTCGGTTGAGCTGCGGCCGCTCTCTTTGAGCGTCTCGTTGAGATCAACCCTCGCGGCCGTCAAAGCCGGAACCAGACCAAAGGCAACGCCGGCGGCCAGCGAAACCGCCAGCGTGAAGCCCAAGACACCCCAATTGACGCCTGCGGTGGCGAGGCCGGGCGTATCCTGCGGCGCCAGAGCCACGAGGAAGCGTACGCCCCACGAAGCCAGAAGCAACCCGAGACCGCCTCCCGCCACGGCCAACAGCAGATTCTCTGTGATGAGTTGGCGCACCACGCGGCCGCGTCCTGCGCCCAGGGCGCTTCTCACAGCGATCTCCCGCTCGCGCGCCGCCACGCGCGCAAGCTGCAGGGCTTCGAGGTTGGCGCAGGCAATCAGCAGCACTACGCCCACCGCCGCCAGCAGAATCATTAACGCGGGCCGGGTGTTGCCCACCAGTTCGTCGTGGAGACCGACGAGCTTGACGCCCCACCCACTCTGCTCGGGATACTGCTTTCCCAGTCTGAGTGCGATGGCATCCATTTCCGTCTGGGCTTGCTGTAGGGTGACGCTGGGCCTGAGTCGACCAATCGCCAGGTGCTCATGCCAGGTGCGGTCGGGCGGGGTGGCGAGATCGAGGCCCGCAAACCAGATCTCCGCCCGGTCGCCAAATGGAGTTGTGACGAAAAACCCCGGAGGCATGATCCCGATCACGTTGAATTTTTCGCGATTCACGGTGATGTCGTGGCCAACCAGCGCCGGGTCACCCCCATATCGCCGCTTCCAGAGGCCATCGCTGAGCACCACCACCGGCGCGCGGCCAGGCTGGTCTTCGTCGGGAGTAAACGTCCGGCCCAGCGCGGGGCCAACTCCGAGAACCGTAAAGTAATTGGCGGTCACCTGCTCGCCTTCCACCTCGACGGGCTCGCCGTTTCCGCTGACGTCGAAATTCCGCTCGTCAATCGCCGCCATGGCGGTGAAGACGTCGTTTTGGCTTCGCCAGTCCTTGAAATTGGCGCCGGAAACGATGTTATGGAACCACCCGCGCCGCGGGTTCTGTTCCCACACCAACACGAGGCGGCTGGGATCGTGATAAGGCAAACGGTTGAGCAGAACGGCATCGATGACGCTGAAGATTGCGGTGTTGGCGCCGATGCCGAGCGCGAGGGTGAGCAGGGCCACGGCTGCGAAGCCGGGATTCTTGCGGAGCATGCGAAGGGCGTAGCGAAGGTCACTGAGCAGCGTGTTCATAAGAACCTCTCCAAATCAGCCAGATTGCCGATTTTCGATTGCGATCGTCGATTGAAGAAGCTCTCAGGCATCAGCGGTCAGCAAGAGCACCAGTCTGAAGGGAAATACGCTGAGAGGTGCTCTAGCTGATGGCTGAGCGCTGAAAGCTGACAGCTTGCTCAATCGAAAATCGACAATCGAAAATCGGCAATTACTCGTGTCTCAGCGCTTCCATAGGATCAACCTCGGCCGCCCTGCGAGCGGGCAGCAGAGCTGCTCCCAGGCCAACGGCGGCCAGCATCATGGCCACCGCAAGATAGGTCCATGGGTCCGTGGGTCTGACGCCGAACAGGAAGCTTCGAATTAACCGGCCGCCGGCAAGCGACGCCACCAGGCCTACAGCCAATCCGCTCAGGATCAGCACTGCGCCTTGCCGCAGAATCATGCGCAGGATCGAGCTTCGCGTGGCGCCCAGGGCCACTCGAACGCCAATCTCCCGCCGGCGCTGGCCCACGAGTTGAGACAGAACGCCGTAGAGCCCGGCCAGCACCATGAGGAGCGCCATCGCCGCAAAGGACCCGATCAGGTAGAGGCCCAGCCGCTGGTTGAAACTGGCGTTGTCGAGGGCGGCTGGCAGCGTCTGGAAGTTCTCGAGCGCGTAATCCGGCGCCTCCTGGCGGAAGACCTGACGGACCGCGTTGATGACGTCGATTCCGCCTTGAGTCTTCAGCACGTAATGCGTGGCAAAGGAGACCAGAACGGAGTAGTAGAACGAATCTGCGGGCACTTGCTGTAACGGCAGATCGATTTCCGGCTCCGTTCCTTGGCTCAAGCGAAGCTGCACGGCATCGGCGACCACGCCGACGATGCGGTAGGGCTGAATCATCCCTGTTTCCTTGCCACCGAAGCCAAGCTGTTGGCCGAGGGGGTCCTGGCCGCCGAAATAGCGGCGGGCGAAGGCTTGGTTGATGACGGCGACATAAGGGGCGCCTGCGGTGTCGCCGTCGGCAATCGCGCGGCCTCCGACGACCGTCTGGCCCATCACGCGGCTGTAGTTGCCGCTCAAGGCCCGAATCAACACACGATTCTCCTCTCTCCACGGCTTGGATTGAGGGTGGCCGACGATTTCAAAATCGGTGTGCATGTCGAAAGGCGCAAGCGGAGGCGCGCTGACCACCGCCGCATCGATCACGCCGGGCAGGTGGCGAAGCCGCTCCAGTACCGGTTCGTAGACTTGCGCGGCCACGGACGTTCTGCCCCCAGCGTCAGCCTCGTCGAGAGAGAGGAATCCCGCCGAATTGGCAGGTACCGCCATGAAACTGGTCACGTGTGCAGGGTCGAAGCCAAGATGTACGTTTTCCAGATTATATAGCGTGCGGAACATCAAGCCGCTCGCAACCAGCAGCAGCGCGGAAAGGGCCACCTCGGCCATTACCATCCAGCCTGCCAGGCGAGAACGCTTCCGGCCGGCGGTCGATCCGCGGGCAGCACCACGCAGCACCTCTTCGGGATCGGTCCGCATGGCCACAAGCGCCGGCGCCAGCGAGGAGAGGATCGTGGCCAGCGCCGCCAATCCCATCAGCGCGAGAAAGACGGGCAACCGAAGCTGGATTTCCTCGGCGCGGGGAACCAACCCCGCAGGCAAGTGGCGCGCGGCCTGCAATATGAGCGAGGCCAGCTCGAGGCCGGCTAGAGCTCCGGCCAGGGCCAGCAGCGCGCCCTCGGACATCATCTGCAGAACCAGGCGTGACTGACTCGCGCCCAGCGCCGCTCGCACCGCCAGTTCCTGCCGTCGCGCCAGGCATCGCGCGAGCAGCAGATTCGCCACGTTGACGCAGGCGATGAGCAGCACCACGAGTAGAGCGCCCCCGAGCGCCAGCAACACCGGACGCACCGAAGCGGTGACGACGTCGCGATAGGGCTCCAGGTTGAAGCTGAGCTGGGCGGAGTTGTCAGGGTCTTTCTCGCGAATCCCGCGAGCGACGGCGTTGAGCTCGGACTGAGCAGCCGCGCGGCTGGCCCCCGCCTTCAACCTTCCTACAATGTGGAGGAAACCAGAGCCGCGATCGGTCAGTGCGTCCGGAGTGGGGTTGAAAGCCACCCAGACTCCCGCGCCATCGGGCTGATTGTGAGGGAAAGGCACGCCGGGCGGCATCACGCCGACGACCGTGTGCGGCAGATCGCCGACTCGGATCTGCCTGCCGGGGATTTGCGGGTCGGCGCCGAAGTCCTGCCGCCAGAGTCCGTCACTCAGCATAACCACCGGCGGGGCGCCGGGCTGGTTGTCCGACGGCAGGATGGGCCGGCCCAGCTCCGGACGCACGCCCAGGAGATCGAGAAGGCCTGCGGTCACTTTGAGCGTCCACACAGCCTGGCTTCCCTTGGCCGTCTTCACCACTCCCAGATCCTCGAAGTAGCCGGCCACGTCTTCGAGCAGGCGGCTCTGGCTGCGCACATCGGTATAGTTCGGCCAAGACGTTGTCTGCAAGTTGCCGCCGACCACCCCGGTGTTGACGGCCATCAGCCGGTCGGCGTGCGGGAACGGCAGCGGGCGCAGCAGCACGGCGTCGATGACGGTGAACATCGCCGTGTTAGCGCCGATGCCGAGCGCGAGCGTCAGAATGGCTATTGCCGCGAAGCCGGGGTTCTTGGAAAGCATGCGAAAGGCGTAGCGAAGGTCCTGAACCACAGTATTCATCGGTCACCTCAAGCCGTCAGCCATCAGCGTCTGCTGATTACTTCGCTCCATAAATCCTCGTCACCTTGTGGCACTTTTCCAGCCAATTTAGACGGCGGTTAATCTCAATCAAATCTTCGAGAAACAGCAGTTAGTGACGGAACTTCAGGCGAGATTATGTCACGCCTCGCTCCAGGCTGTCCGGAAGCGGACAACGCGGCAAGGCCTTCCGCATTACAAAAAGATGACCAGCCTTTAACCCGATGACGACACGGCCGTGACAAGCGTCGTCAACACAGCGGCGATCCTGGCGTTGGAGCGGCAGGAGCCCTGGTTGCCTCGTGGCACCCCGAAGCTTTGATCCGCCCCACAACTCAACCAAGGAGAAAGATGATGGAAGATCTGCTGAACAACCTTAAAAAGCCGGCGGACCGGCGCTCATTCATGAAAAGGGGACTGGCGGCAGCCGGTACGGCCACCGTGGCCGGCGGACTGCTGGCCAATGGTGTAAAGATTCTCGGCCAAACCAACGGCCCCAAAATCACGCCAGGGGACGCCGCGATTCTGAGGTTCCTGGCAGCGGCTGAGATCATCGAGAGCGATCTCTGGCAGCAATACGCGGAACTAGGCGGAGTGAACAACACGAGCGGCAATCCCTACCAGCTTGCCCTCGAAAATCTCGATGGCGATGGCCCGCAATACATCACCAGCAACACGCTGGACGAAGTGAGCCACGCGAATTTCCTTAACGCATACTTGGCGTCAAAAGGCGTCCCGCAGGTCAGTCTGAGCAGGTTCCGCACCTTGCCAAGCAGCCAGGCAACCGGGGCCAAGCAGGTCGGACGGCTTACAAACCTGATGCAGCTCACGGTCGATACGAGCTGGTACGTCAGGTACCGGAGCCGGCAGAATCCGGATTTCGGAGCCACCTTCCCCCAGGCTTTCACGATCGAGGGCAAGCCGGCGATTCCTGCTACGGATGCTGACTTCGGCCCCCAGGACCATATTCAGGCGATCGCGGACACCGCTGCCTTTCACTTCGGAACGATTGAACAGGGAGGCAGCAGCCTGTACTCCGCAATGGCCCAGAAGGCGAGCAGCGTGGAGGTCTTGCGCATCGTGGTGAGCATCGGTGGAGATGAAGTCGCCCATTTTTTGGAATGGGTGGACTTCGCGGGCAACGGGGCCTCAGACCCGCTGGCTCCCCTCACCGATCCCGTCACCGGACTCACCATTCCGGATCTCAATGCGTCGGGCTCGCCCTTGACGCAAACCAATCTGATCTTCCCGGTCCCTTGCGAATTCATTGACGCTTCCCTGCCGAAATGCGCCGTGATTCGCCCCACCGAACCCGACGGGATTGCGGCGGGAGTGGTCCAATTCTTGACTGATATGGGACTCTTCATCGGACAGACGCCTGAGTTCTTTGACACGCTGAACACACTGGCGGCGGCAGCGGATGCAGCGCAACGCGGTATGTGATGTTCACAGACGTTTTTCTTCGTGCGAAGGAAGCAGGATGGGCAGGAACCCAGGAGCAGCCACTCTGGTTTGGTCCCCAAGCCAGGGTGGCGTCCTCTTGGGAAAATCTTGCCCATCCTCATTGCAACATGTCATTCAATCTTCAAGGAGGGTTCTCAAGATGTTTGAAGGCCTATTTCAACCGACCCATTTGCTGTTGGTGCTGGCGATCGCTCTGCTGATTTTCGGTCCGAAGAAGTTGCCGGAGTTGGGCTCGGGATTGGGCAAGGGCATCCGAGGATTTAAAGACGCTGTTCGCGGAGTAGCGGAAGGCTCGGAGGGCTCACCGAGGGGCGAACGCTCCAGCGACGCGAAATGACGTCTGTTTCGAGACAGCTTGGAACATCTGTCATGGGTTCTGTCGTGGAGACGGCAAGCTTAAATTTAGTTTCGTGTTCTCTGTGCCTAACAGCTTTCAACACGGAGGGCCCGGAGTCTCCGCGAACTCCGTGTTGAAAGGCTTGTCGGCACAGAGGTCACGGAGAACTTTAGTTTCACACAACACGCAGGTAATCGAAGTCGCAGCCTTCGTGCGCCTGGAGAATGTGTTCTAAGAACATCTTGCCGTAGCCGCGCACAAAATGCGGGACGGGCGGACTCCAGGCAGCGAGTCGCCTCTTGATCTCGGATTCGGGAACCTGCAGTTCGAGCGTCCTGCCGTGCACGTCGAGCTCGATCGTATCGCCATTCTGGACGATGGCCAGCGGACCGCCCACCGCGGATTCGGGAGATACATGCAGCACGACGGTGCCATACGCCGTGCCGCTCATGCGCGCGTCGCTGATGCGTACCATGTCAGACACTCCCGCCTCGAGCAGTTTCTTGGGAAGCGGCATATCACCCCATTCGGGCATTCCCGGCGCGCCCTTGGGACCGCCATTCTTCATCACCAGCACTGAGTTTTCGTCCACGTCCAGCTTGGGATCATCGACGCGCGCCCACAGATCCTGATAGCTTTCGAAGACTACCGCGCGGCCCTTATGCTTCAGCAGGTGGGGCGAAGCTGCCGTCTGCTTCAGCACGGCCCCGTGCGGCGCGAGATTCCCCTTGAGAATTACGGTGCCGCCTTCCGGCTGCAACGGCTCCTTCAGGGCGCGGATGACATCGCGATTAAAGCAGCGCGCGTCCGCAATGTTTTCACCCATGGTTTTGCCGGTGACGGTCAGCGTTTTCGAATGCAGCATGGGCTCAAGCTCTTTCATGACGGCGGGAAGGCCGCCGGCGTAAAACATGTCTTCCATGAGATATTCGCCCGAGGGCCGCACGTTGGTGATGAACGGCGTGCTTCGCGAGATTTCGTCGAACAGTTCGAGCGGAAGGTTGATGCCCAGCCGCCCCGCGATCGCCACCAAATGGATGATGGCGTTGGTGGATCCGCCGATAGCCATGTTGACCCGAATGGCGTTCTCGAACGCTTCGCGCGTGAGTACTTCAGACGGGTGCGGGCCATCTTTCGCCATGACGACAGCGCGGCGTCCGCTCTCTTCGGCCACCGCCAACCGCCGCGAATCCGCGGCGGGAATATTGGCGCAGCCGGTGAGCGTCATGCCGAGCGCTTCCACAATGCTCGTCATGGTGGAGGCGGTGCCCATCACCATGCAGTGGCCCGCGCTGCGGCTAATGCAGCTCTCCACCTCACACCAGTCTTCATCACTCAGCCGGCCGGCGCGCTTCTCAGCCCACAGTTTGCGCGTGTCCGTGCCGGAGCCGAGGGCCTCCCCGCGGAACATGCCGCGTAGCATCGGACCGCCAGTCACCATCAACGCCGGTACGTCGGCGCTGGCCGCACCCATCAACTGGGCGGGTGTGGTCTTGTCACAGCCGCACAGCAATACGACCGCGTCCAACGGATAGGCGCGGATGCACTCCTCAACATCCATCGCCATAAGGTTGCGATAGAGCATGGTGGTGGGCTTCATCAGCACTTCGCCGAGCGAGATGGTGGGGAACTCGAGCGGAAATCCCCCTGCCGCCCACACACCGCGCTTCACGGCCTCAGCCACCTGGCGCAGATGCGCGTTGCAGGTGGTCAGCTCACTCCAGGAATTGCAGACGCCCACCACGGGCCGGCCGTCAAAGGCAGGGCCGGTAAAGCCTTCAGCGCGCAAGTAAGCGCGATTCGACATTGTGGTGAGCGTGTCTGAGCCGAACCAGTCGCGGCTGCGCAGAGGTGTGCTTCCGTTTCCGTTCTTGTTTGCCATTTAGGGCTCCTTTGGGTGCGGCCCCGCTCCTGAAAATGCCATAGAACCGCCGACAGAGGATAATATCAGAGAGACGGGGGTAGTTCGGAGTTCGGAGTTTTTCAGTTCGGAGTTGTTCGGCTGGGAACTGGGAAACTCCGAACTGAGCAAACTCCGAACTCCGAACGGATAAGCGCGAAAAGGTAGAAAAGCGTGAAGCGTATTGTGATCGTCGTCGGTTCGCTGTTGTGCCTGATCTACGCCGGTGACTACGCCGTGGTGCGGTTCAGGATCCCCAAAGGCCGCGACCCCTTTGGAACCGTGCAGGTACGAATCTATTACTCTGTAACGAAGAAAGACGGTAAACCAGATTTCTATTTCAACCCGCCCGAAAACCAGCCCTGTGTTCGCTCCCTGTTCCCGCATTTCGGGTACAGCCCATGCTGGTACCTGAAGCGGCACAAGGTGCAGAAGATTAGCATGTGAGAGTTCGGAGTTTTTCAGTTCGGAGTTCGCAGTTGTTCAGTTCGGAGTGGTTAGCCGCGGAAAACAGGATGCTCGAGGTGGCTAAGGCGATCTTCCAAGCGCTTGATTTCAGACCGCACGAACTCGCGCAAGTCCTCAATGCGCTTGTCGAAGTGGTGAGTCTGGTAGAGGGCTGACATAGCCTGGGTCACAATGACGGTTGCCAGGGCCAAAAGAAGCTGTTGAGGTGTCACGGCCAGAAACCTCCCCCGTCGCACTTCTCGGTTGCGTTGAGACTTCCTACGAACCCATAAGAGCACGACTTTGTACCAAAAAACAAGGATTTCAACCAATTTCAACCGGGTTGTAGTTCGGGCTTCGTGGTTAATGGTTTGCGAACCCCGAACTGATGAACTCCGAACTGGGAGTTAGTTCTTCTGACCCAACACTTGTTCGAAGAAATCCAGCGCTCGCGGATCGTTCGATTGGCCGAGCCAGAACATTGCCTGTTTCCGGACTGCGGGATTCGAGTTGGTGCGTGCGGTCTGAATGAGCAGTGGCACTCCCTGATCCTTCGGGAGCTGACTCAAGGCGAATACGGCGCGCTTTTTGACTTCAGTTTCGGGGTCCTTTTCGATAGCCTCGGTGATGGCCGAAGCCGCCTTTTTGCCCGCCTTCTGGCTTAGCCAGAACAGCGCCTGTCCGCGTACCTTCGAGCTTGAGTCATTGCGGGCCGATTCGATAAGGGCGTCCACCGCTGCAGGCTGCTTGCTGATGGAGAGGTCAAACATCAGCTTTTCGCGGAAGCTGTCGTCGCGATCTTCGCGCGCCAAGCGATGCAGGGTTTCGAAGCCGGAGCGTCCGCGCGCTGATCCCAACCAGAAGGCGGAGCGCTCTCGCAGCTTCTCCGGCTGACCCGGAGCCACGAATCCATCAAGAGCGCGTTCCGCGGAGGGATCAGCGTGCAGCGCGATGGCGAGGACAGCGCCGTCGCTGACGTGATCGCGATCGTCTGCGTTTACAAGACCACTGCCTGATCCTGCTACCAGCGAAGCGAGCATAGCTACGCTTTCTGCCGCGGGAACCGACGTCAGCCAATAAACCGTGCGCCCCCCGGCATTGACTTGGCAGTCTTCCGAGAAGACGCGTACTTTTTCGACGGCGTGGTTCTCGACGCGAAAAAACACCAGGAGAGCCTGCGATCCCTCGAGGTCCGCCTGGTGTGGGCTCGAGTTCATATTCATCCCTTCTCCCGCTTCGAGGCGGCACTCACCGCAGTAGGAACCGGAGTTCCCGTCGTTCCACGAATCACTGCAGCAAACCTCGTGGTCTCCAGCCAACATGGGAACCGCGTAGCCGATCCAGGCGGCCGTAGCTTGACTGGCAACGATGGATCGGAAGGTGGATTCGAGCCCGCCGGCAGCCGAACGTTGCTGCAGGTTCGCACCAGCGATCTGCGGCGCCTGCGCGGCGGCAAACGCAACAGACGCGATGGCAACCAAGGCCTTTGCAGCACAGCGTAGGGAATTTTCGGGTCTCATGCTGTTACCCTCCTCGTATCAGTTCGGAGTTACTCAGTTTGGAGTTCCCCTCTGTTCGGCGCCCCTGAGCTCGGATATGAGCAACTCCGAACTGAAAAACTCCGAACTGAACAAAAAGTCTAGTGATTGAGCAACTCCAACATGTAGTCCGTTCCCTCTTTCGAGCCCATCAGCGAGATTTTAGACACGATGTATTTCTTCATCTCGGGGTCTGTCTCCTTGCGAGCAGTTTCGATCAAGGCATGCGCGTTGCCCTGAATGAACAGCGCGTCTACCACGGCCTTGCGCGTCTCTGCATCCATGTTGCTGGCATAGATCGAAGCGAGCGCATCACCCGTTTGCTTACCTCCCATCAATCCGAGACTGTGGATGGCTTCGCGCCGCAATTCGGGGTTCGTTTCCGTGCGCGCAATCTCGATGAGTCTTTGACCGTTCCCGCCGAGGAACATGGAGTGGAGAATTTCTTTCTTCAGGTCCACCGAAGTTTCCTGCGTGTAGAGTTGCCCAAGTTGATCTTGCGCACCCATCAGCCCAAGGCTATGGATGGCCTCGCGCCGCAGCTCAGGGTCCCTCTCCGTACGCGCCAGCTCGAAAAGCCGCTGACTGTTTCCGCCCAGGAACATGGCATGGATGATTTCCTTCTTAACGTTGGTTGCGGTCTCCTGCTGATAGAGCTCCCAGAGCTGATCCTGTGCGCCCACGAGACCGAGTTGGTGAATGGCGTCGATGCGCAGCTCCGGCACGCGTTCGCTCTTGGCAGCGGTCAGCAAGCGGTCACGATCGCCGCTGATCATGAAGTCATGCAGGATTTGGCGCTTCACCCCCACATCGCTCGATGAGGCGTAGATTTCCGCGAGCAACTGGCGGCTTTCTTTTCCGCCGAAGAGGGCGAGGTCGTCCAGAGCCTTCTTCTGTAATTCGGGATTCGAGCTGCCCCGCGCGATTTGTGCCACCGCCTCACGCGCCTGAGGCGAACCGCTCTGGCTCAGCACAAACAGGGCGCGTTCCTTGAGCTTGGCCGGCTGGTCACCCTGAATGAACTTTTCAAGCAGCGGAACCGCTTTTTGCGGGTCGGAGTTCATAAGGCCGTTGATGGCGAGCAGCTTCAGGTCTTCATCCGGTTGGTCCTGCACCTGCACCTGCTGACCGCTGGCCTGCCGCATTTGGATTTGCAGGGCCTGAGCGTCCTTTAGCCAGCGGCTCTGGGGATAAGCCTTTCCGAGCTGATCCAGCGTAGAGAGCGCCTGCTCGCGTTGCCCCTCCTTATTTAGGGCGTACGCCTTCCAGTACAATGCCTCGTCGGCGTGATTCCCGTGCAGGCTGGCGAGCTGAGTGAACTTGTCGACGGCTGTTTGCCACTGATGATCGTCCAGCGCCTGTGTGCCTTCTTTGTAAAGAGCGTCGCCCTGCTGTGCCTGTGCTGCATCGCCAGGGGTGTCGCTTACGCTATCCGCCGCCCAACTGGCGACGAGCACCCGACCGTCAACCGGAGACTCTGCGTCGCCTGCAAGCTCGACCGCGGCAGTGAATCGGCTCGCCTGCCCGACTTCAGCCTCAATCTGCCGGGCTGACATCGCAACCGGCAGGCTGGCAGTGAGCGCCAGCAGCAATACAAATTGCATCTGATCTTTCATTCTGATTTTCTCCTAACAATTCTCTACAAGTCCGTTCATGTTCACGGGAGCCTGTCCAGCCGGTCATTCCGAGCGCCCACAGCAGAGGAACCGAATATCGTAGGGGTACGGCTTGCCGTACCCTCATCTCGCTGGAGCAACAGCGCAGGGTGCGGCAAGCCGTACCCCTACGATATTCGGCCTGCTACAAGCTGTTCTGACTTTGCCTCCGGTTTGCCGCCTTCACGCGCGCCTGCAGTTGCGAGTCGACCACCTGCATCTTGAAGAGCATTCCCTGCGACTCAATGCGCCGGCGAAGCTCGTCCAGTTCTTCCGGCGAAACACTGGAAGGACTGTGCGCAACGGTCAGGAGGACGCGCCCCAGGTCATCGAGAACGCTGGAAAGACCCGGCTCGCCCAACCGTTCGGCGGTCTCTTGATAGATCCGATTGCCCGCCACCAACTGCTGAGCCTGTTCCTGCTCCCAGGAGATGTCGACCTTTCGGTCGCCGCCGGTTTCCTCAGAATTTGCCAGCGCCAGCAGCAGGATTTGCGAACGCTCCACGTGGTCTGCGACCGCCGCCAACAGAATCCGGTCACGAGCTTGCGCCGAAATTGCCGTTTCCACCGGTTTCTCGTGCCGGGGCCAGAAGCGGCCGGCCACGAAGGCGAGCGCCACTAACGCGGCCACCGCGCCTCCGAGCGCCCAGCGTTGCCAGGGGAACGCCCAATCCCAACTGAATCGCTGCCGGGGAGCAGGCTTGGCTGCGAGGTGCGGTTGCAGGCGGTGCCACACTTGTTCGCCATAAGTATCGTCGCGCTCCGGAACTGGTGACCCGTCAACCGCGGCCAGCACAAACTCCAGGTTGGCCTTCTCCGCCCGGCAGGAGGCGCACTCCGCCAGATGGGCCTCAATCGCAGCCCGGTCCACCGGTTCCTGGTACTGATAGAGGGTCAGGTCGTTTTCGTCGATATGCTTCATCCGGCCACACTTGTCAGGGGCGCTAAGGCTTTACGAAGTTTCTTCACCGCCCGAAAGATATTGTTCTTGGCAGCTTCGCTGCGCAAACCCATGGTCCGGCTGATTTCTTCGATAGACATACCCTCAAAATGCCGGAGCACGAAGGCGGCCTTTTCCTTCGGGCTCAGTCCGGCCAGCACGCCATCGATCTGCTGCTGGACTTCGGCGCTGAACAGCACGCGATCCGGCAAAGGGTCGCCCGCCGGCAAAGGCTGAGGTCCGTCCGCGCCTACCGCGTCAATAGACTCGCGGCCCGTATCGTGCCGCTGCCGCAGGCGCATGCAATCGAGCGCGCAGTTCACCGCGATGCGATGCAGCCAGGTGCCGAAGTTGGCGCGGCTCTCGAATTGCTTCAACCGCTTGTAAGCCCGCAGGAAGGTTTCCTGCACCACGTCTTCAGCGTCTTGTTCGTTGCTCGTCATGCGATAGGCCAGACGGAAGATGGCGCGGCTGTGGCGCTCCACCAGCGTGCGGAACGCGTCACTGTCTCCGGCCAGCGCCAGTGCCACCACCACTCCGTCGTCTTGTTCCATCCGACACCTTAGACTGGCGTTTCACGTGCCCGGTTAGGTGCGCCCGTGGCCAGGATGGCCACGCCACCTGGCACGGACTTCCAGTATGTGCCCCAGAGGCGGTAACGTGCTGGCGGGGCAAGCCCCGGCCCCTACCCCAACAAAAGGGAACCAAACCAAATCCGATTGCGTACGTCCAAGAGTGAGAGTGCTGGGCTTAAGACTCGAACGGCGTAGCTTGTACATAAGGTCTAACTGAAGAATACAGCGGAGGAATCATGAACGAAAACCCTGAAGCCCTGATTCGCCTGGAAGGTGTAACGAAGGTCTTTATGACTGATGAGGTCGAGACGCACGCCCTGTCAGGCATCTTTTTGGAGATCAACCGGGGTGAGTATGTCTCCATCTCCGGACCCTCAGGCTGCGGCAAGTCGACTTTGCTCTCCATTCTTGGACTGCTCGACTCACCGAGTGAAGGTAAGTTTCAGTTGAACGGGACCGGAGTGGAGAACCTCGATCTGGGAGACCGCGCTCGCATTCGCAATCGCGAGGTCGGATTTATTTTTCAAAGTTTCAATCTCATCGGCGATCTCAACGTTTACGAGAACGTCGAATTGCCGCTCACCTATCGCGGCATGCCCTCGAGCGAGCGCAAACAGCGGGTGATTGAATCGCTGGAGCGCGTGGGCATGTCGCACCGCATCAAGCACTACCCGTCGCAGCTTTCAGGCGGCCAGCAGCAGCGCGTAGCTGTGGCGCGCGCCCTGGTGGGTTCGCCCTCGATCTTGCTTGCTGACGAGCCCACGGGTAATCTCGATTCCAAAAACGGCGATGCGGTGATGGAGCTTCTGCGCGACCTGCACCGGTCCGGAGCTACCATCTGCATGGTCACCCATGACCCTCGCTTTGCACGTTATGCCGAGCGCACCGTGAACCTGTTCGACGGCCGGGTGGTGGAAGAGAGTGAAATGGAAATGCTCAGCCAGGCTGCGGCTGGTCCGGTGAACTGAGGAAGGTATGAAGTAGGGCCGGGGCTTGCCCCGGCCACTTTCGCTCCAGCTTCCTGACCCAGATCAAAGGCCGGGGCAAGCTCCGCCCTTTCCGAATCCTGCTTTGAAAAACCCTTTTTCATGGTTTCTGGGTGCCGCCGGGCGGCATGGTGCACTGGTGAGAAATCCAGAAGTTTGCCGTAGGCTGCACCTACTCACGGTCGGCCCCTCGGGGGGCCCGGATCGGCAGGGCTATCCTTCGGGCCGTTCAGGGTGAAGAGGTCCGCACCTCACGGGGCCGGGATCGGCGCTAATCGTCGCGACCGTAATGAGAATGAAGGTTAGTCCGTTATGGCGGAGAAAACGTGAACTTTGTTGACGCTTTTGTTGTCATTTTCGTTTCTCGTGTCGAGTAAGCATCATGCGGCTTTCAGGCCGACGCCTTCAAGGAGGTTGTCGAGAGCTTG
>Ga0335085_10002882_pt1 | contig 31050 bp, 31 predicted proteins | sample Lox_Sample_45_FD_206712 | JGI IMG/M metagenome (GOLD analysis project Ga0335085, IMG submission 206712) | Soil microbial communities from Loxahatchee National Wildlife Refuge, Florida, United States - Lox_Sample_4.5 | ecosystem: Environmental > Terrestrial > Soil > Wetlands | place: USA... | reverse complement strand
GAGCTGTACATGAGGAGGCCGCCATCCTCTGGGCCATCCATGAAGGCAAGAGTCATGGGATCCTCGAAGAGGAATGAAAGGAAAGATCTGAAGACCATGAAACGGTTCACAAGGAAGCGCTCCGAAGCCGACAAGGTGAAGGCGAAGCTCGACCATCACTTCGCCCGTCTCCAGGTCTCGGGGACAACCACTCATCATCGAAAACCCAGACACAGCCACGATGCCGAGATCTTGGAAGGCATCCCCCGCGGGGTCTACGCCGACTGGTGGGCTCAGGAGCAAGAAGAAAAAGGAAAAAGCTTCTCGGGCCAGGACATCACCCGCGCTGCCCCCAGGACTCCCGGATGGGCCAAGAAATGGGGACACGAGGTGGCAGATGCCATCGTGACTGCCAACCATTCCTCACTCGAAGATCTGTATGCCAAGGTGAAAGCCCACGGCTACCCGTACGACCGCGAGCATTTCGGCTACCACCTCGGTATGGAGACGGCCGGTCATGGTGTCTCCTGGTCCGATGACACGAAGGGTCTCGCCCACGACGCCATCAAGCTACCGGACCGAGAGTTTTACCGATGAAACTTCAGATCTTGGAAACCAAGTTCCGTCCCTCACTCGACGCTTTCCAGAAGGCGCTCCACGAACTCGGCTTCCATCTGGCCATGCCTCCGGAATGGGCACGCTTCTGGACCAAGGGAGTGAAGAAGGGATCTGTGGAGCTGCGCATCGCCGACAGCATCATCTTCAACAACCCCAGGACGAAATTCTACGATGCCACCTTCCTCTTCGAAAAAAGAGGCAAGATCGTCGACGTGGGAATCGTGCTCAAGCAACCCATCGGAAGAGGCATACACGCCCCGTCGGTCAAGAAGCCGCCTCGAATCTACCCGATGGCGCGCTAGGAACCGAGCACACCTCTATCCTCATCACAGAAAGGAAACTCTCAACCATGATCGTTCCCGTCATGGCATTCGCGGCACTCGCCACCACCCTCCTCTATGCCCTCACGGGCGGCAAGAAGGCATTCGTCAGCCAATCCCAGGCAACACCACCAAAAACAACCATGGCTGGCAGCCTCGAAGCCCTTCCACCAGACGCCACGGGCAGCAATGCGCTCGTTTCGAGCCAGCTTCCGCTCTCCCCCGAGGCGACCAGGCTTCTTTCTCTGCTCGTCCTCTTTGCCCGGGACAAGCGCTACCCGGCAGGACAGAAGCAGTACCTCACGCCCACGACAGCCATCGAGGCCATGCGTCTCGCCAGAAAACTTGGCCTGCCGGCCACCTCGATGGCCATCCGCAAGGATGCTCCCCTGCCAGCCTTCGAGTCCCTCCCCGGACGACTCGTCTCGGTGAGAGAGTCCGTCGTCCAGATGCTGAGGACAGGACGGGCATAACCATGGCGGCCAAGAGAAGGAAGAAACGTCCCGGACGCCCCAAGGGCAAGTGGGAATACCTCGTTCAATCAATCGTACCCCACGGAAAACGCCACATCATCCGTGACGAAGCTGTCACGAGCACCCTGGCCAAGGCCAGGAAAGCCGCTCGTCACGTCAAGCTGCGTCACCAACCAACGGTCTCCATCAGAAAATATCGCGTCGACTGACATTCTCGTTCCCGGAAGTCTCGTCCGCCCCCAGCGACAACTTCCATCGTCAAGACGAATCGCACTACAATGGAACGCAACCTGGGGGCACCATGGCAAAGCTCAGCGCACGCGGCCGGCATAAGATCTTCGAAGTAGAACGTCAGGAAGAGGTCAAGGAGGGTTCCGCATCCTCCCTTGCCGGCATCACCTGGCGCAAGCATGCCATCGCGCTCATGAGCGATGGCTCCGTCCTGGAGCGGACAGGATGGAATGCCCGAGATCAATACTCTCCGAAGGGCGTCCGATACGAGAGCGGTACCTGGAAGGTTCGAGGCAAGATCAAGGCCGGCGCCACCGCCGAGAGCCTCCTCGAAGGGTACATCAAGAAGGGATATCGACCGGCCGACCTTTCAGGGCTCGATCAGTTCAACCGGGACTATGCCACCGCTCTCGCGGCATCCGTTCGCATGGGCGGACCCGTTCCCGAGAAACCGGCCACGCCTGCCCCCGGCCGCGTCCTGCGCACCGAGAAAGCGGCCGAACGCTCCAGGAAGGCAGCAACGAAGGCCAAGGAGAAGCGGGCGCACGTGCAGGCCACGCAGCATGGAGCAGGCTTCTACGTCCGGAACCGTACCACGAGCGCTTTCAAAGACTGGGCAGCAGAATTGGGCCCCTACAAATCGCTCAATGAGGCTCTGCCGCACGCCTGGGAGCGCTACCAGCACTTCCTGCAGATGAAGTTCACGTACCTCCTGCCCGTGGAGATCGTAGAGGCCCCATCGAGACAGGATGCCGAGTGGGGCCATCACAAGGACATCCACGTCTGGTGGACCAATGGCAAGAACCGCGGCGCACCCGTAGATCCTCGCCAGATGAAACTCTTCGGCAACGGGGGCTGACCCGATGAAGATCAAGCTCAAGAGTATCGTCTTCAACTACGCCGAAGGCGCTCTCCACGAGAAGGCGCCTTTCCTCAAGAAGGTGTACACCTCCTGGTCCCAGGCCAACAAGGCCGCCCGCGAGATGGCCTACTACGCGTCTCACGATGCCCACGGGAAGAGCTTTGGCGTCGACAAGACGGACTTCACGGCCACCTGGGCGGATGGTGAAACGTACCAGGGAACGCTCGGAGTGAGGTACTCGATGAGAAACGACCCTCGTCCTCTCACCGGTCATATCCTCGATTTTCTCCACTATCTGAGCGGTCAAAAGAAACCCGACCACATGTCCCTAGATCGGTACCTTTCGTCTTTAGAACTGGGCCAGGTCCAGGAGGCCCAGCGCTTCCTCGACCGCTACGACCTCGGAGTGGACTCTGCCGTCCTCAATCCCTCGCCTCCCAAGGGAAAGACCTCCTACCAGGAAATCATGGAGAAAGAGGAGGCCCAGAAGACGGCCAAGCAGAAGAAGCTCTCTGCCTACCCTCCCCCCATCACCGACCGCAACGAGGCCATCGCACACATCAAGGCGGCGCTCAAGAAACGCTCGGGCAAAGACTGGTCCGTCACGGGCGGACGGGGAACCGGCTGGGGCTGGATTCACATCAGCGCACCGCCGAAGCGCCTGTCCGGGAGCTTCATGACCATCGCTGACCACAAGGAGCTGCACAAGCTCCTCGGGCTCGAAACACATCTCTCCGAGGGCGCCACTCACGGCGGTCAGTGGATCTCCGTCCCGGCCAGCAGCGGCCATCGCACGGAGTTTGTCGACAGAGCGGAAGGACGCGAGCCACGCACCTATGGCGAACAATACTGGGACTGAAAAACGAAAGTAAGGGGAACCTACCAATGAGCAAGATAGACGAACTCTTCCGCAAGGCCATGGCGGCAGCCGATGCCATGTCACCGGCCGAGCGTCGCAAGGCCCTCGAAGAGATCGCATGGGAGGAGGGGGTGACGAGGGGCCCCGAGTTTCGCTACGTCCACGAGGGACAGCGCCACATGTGGCATCGCGGGAAACAGGCTCATGCACCCCTTCATGAGATTCCCGAGGAAGAACTGCACTGGGTGGCGAGCAGCCTCAGGGGTAGGGCCCCCTTCTTCAAGAAGATTTCCGCGAGAGATCTCATCAAGCGCAAGGTCACCATCTACAAGTCGCGTGAGATGGGATTCGGCGTGAACAAGATCGAAGCCTCCTCGTATTACGCCCAGGTGGCGCCCTACGCTCAGCACGACAAGGCCCTCCAGGTGATGTTCATTCCCAAGGGGGGCCGGAACGCACGCGGATACTGGGACTCACCTCCCTACACCAGCACGCTCATTCTCGATGGGTGGGGGCATCCAGATCCCTACGATCCCCTGAAGCGCACCCCCGGCGTGGTCCACGAGGGAGGGGTCACCAGCTATCACATCGGTGGCGGCCGAACCTCGTTCGACCCGAAGTGGGAAAGCGACTTCAACAAGATGATCGACGAACACATCAAGAGGACCCATGCCCGGGTCCTCGTGGACGTCCGGGCCTGAAAGGAAAAGAGACCATGGCACGCGAACTCATCACCCCCAAGCACCGCCACCACAACCGAGATCTGGGCCGGGAAAAGAAGCACCTCGGCGGCTACATGTCCGGAGGTGATTTCGAACCCGGCGTCATGGGCAACGCCTTCGTCGGCAATGCCTTCGTCGGCCGTCACCATGGAGGAGGCGGCGGACACAGCCGCGGAGACCGTCATCATGGGAGATCTCCCGGCGGCGCTGGTCCAGGCGTAGCCGGCCTCCCGCCTGGCTACCAGCTGCACGTCTTCCAGCAAGGTTCGTCCTACGTGGCCATCCTCCACAAGGGCAACCAGCTCGTCGGCGTGACGTCCCCTCAACCCGACAAGACCAGCGCCGCCAACGCCGCCAAGGCCCTCGTACCAGCCACCGACCAGGCCGCAGCAGCGGCCAACACGGGGCCGGGGCACTTCTAGGAAAAACGGAGACCCGCCTTCAAGTAAAGGAATCCTCCCATGGCCAACATCAACATCAAAAAAGCCCTCGAACGTATCTCCAAGGACCTCGAAAAGACAGCTCATCACGCACACCTCTACTCCGGAGTCAGCGCCAAGGACGCCGAGTACATCGACAACATGGCCACGGCCATAGCGGTCCAGGCCACACACCTCTCCGCCATGGCTCGTGAATCCCAGGGCGACCGCTCTGCCAAGAGCCTCGTAACGAAGGTCCGGAAGGCGCTGGGGTTCACGTACCCATGAGTGAAACGAGGCCGCCCGATGAGATCTCGGTCATCAAGGACGGCGGAGTCACCATCGAATCGAAACCGCCCTGGCCCATCAAGGAGCGGTTCAACCTCGAAAAGCGTATCTATAACGGAAAGCTCCGGATTGGAGACAGCCTGTGGAGGAAAGCCGCCGGAAAACTCCACGGCACAGCCAAGCTCTGGGCTTATGACACCAAGTCGTTCTGGCAGACCAACAACGACGTCACGGTAGCCATCTACAGACTCAAGGGCTACTCCTACCCCATCCTGGCCTGGTTCGACAACAAGACTGGTCACCGTATCGCCTGAAGGAGAATGAGATGTCAACCGCCGTCAAATGGAGCAAACGATTCCTCGACGCCGACCTGGCTGGCGCCGTCGGAGATCGAAGATTCCGCTATGTGCCCTTCCATGAGCTGACCTATTCCGACCAGGAAAAGGTCAGACATGCCTACGTTCACTCCAGCGGCGGCATGTACAACTTCCACGCCGAACACTACTACTACCCGATCAACAAGAAAGGCCACTTACCTGCAGCACGGGCTCGGCGCTTCCTTGCCATCCCGAACAAGCTCATCACCGACCGGAAGTTCATGCAATCAATCGGATACTCTTCGCCCAATCCAGGGTGGACAGGTGCAGGCGGCCCAGCTTCTCCTCCCACCAAGAAGCCAACCTCCGCCGCTGTCGAGTTCTTCTACAAGCATGCTGGCTGGAGTCACGGCCCCGATGAAACCCCGGAACAGGGCCATCGCCGTTCGGCCGAGAGACTCGCCAAGGCAGAAGCTTATGCAGAGGCCCACGGCTGGACCGTGCACTGGCAAGAAGACCCGGAGGAATATCAGCTTGGTGATGCCGAGACCGAGCCTCCCAGGGAGGTTCTCACAGCCGTTCTCAAGGACCGCAGTGGAAAGGTCCTCGAATCTCTCGGCGGCATCGGAGATCCGGATAAGAATTACGCCCGTGTCGTCGAGGCCGAGCTGGCCCTGGAAGCGATGCCAAGGTCCAAGCGATGACCCCTCCTGCCACAAGGATTTCAAGGGCGGCAAGGGAGCCGAACGAAGCGTCTTCCACAACGGCACTCAGATCTACGCCGTCGACGCCTGGCTGGCCAAACGGGCCGGCATCAGCCGCGAGCAGCTCGGCTGGGACGTCAGCCTTGGTGAAGGATGGGCAAACGTCTGGAAACGCATCCCGGGCAAACCATACAAGCGCGAAGTGGCGATCTTGGCAGCGTCGATGCCCGCACAGCACATCGACTTCTACAATCCCGAGGGCACCAAGCAAATCGGGTATCCCGATTACCAGAAGCTCAATATCCCGGCGAGCGTGATCGCCTATGTGCGCAAGCAGTTCGAGAAAAACCACATCTTCCAAGATCTCTACCAATCGAGCCGCACCGTTGGCCGTCGCGTCTCCGCCTGGGAAGACGGTCCCGGGCACAAGCACTTCCATGGCTCTTCAAGAGCCTGAATCAAGGTCCAAGCAATGACCCCTCCCGAAACCAAGCGCATCGACACCCTCTTCCACCGCGCCCTCGCCGCCGTCCGGGCCGAGCAACACAAACTCGGCACACTCCCGAACCGCGGCCGGGTGGCAACCATCTACGCTCAGGCCCGGGCACCCGAAGGCGGCTGGAAATCGCACATCCTGGCCTCGCGCAAGGTCTACCTCGACGGCATCGAGAAGCGGGTCCAGGCGAAGAAGGTCAAGTACCTGCGAGCGCGTGACCAGATCTACACGATGCTGTCTCAGAAGGACCTCGATGAGATCGCAGAGCTGGTCCACTCGGAGATGAAGCGAACCTCGAAGGGGCATGTGGGCTGGAAGGTCATCCACCCCGAGGGCCTCTACGAATACTGGCTCTCCGACTCGGGCGCCAATGAAACGAAGCTCTACCGGGCGCCCCATCACCACGTCATCGATATCGACACCCACCAGCGCGTCTCTCCCTCGCTCGTCACAACGGGTCTCGCCCGGGCCATCACGGAGCTGCGCCGCCATGGGGTGGAGTTACCACCCGAGCTGGCCAAGAAGGAGCGCAAGGTGCTGGAGGATTTCGTCTGGAAGATCACACACAAGGATTTCAAGGGCGGCAAGGGGAAGGAACGAAGCGTCTTTCACAACGGTACTCAGATCTGGCCGCTCTCGAAGTTCAGCCTGGAAGAACTTCGCAAGAAGGCCGGGCTCACGCTCTGAAGGAGAAGGAACCACCGATGGCTATCTGGAAACCTGGAGATCTGGAACCCAAGTTCGAATCGAGCACGGAGACCTTCCGTTCTTCCGCTCGACCACTCACAGATCCCACGCTCTCCATCGGAAAGCAGGAACGGCATCACTCCATCGGCCTCATCAAGAAAGGCGATGCTCCGGGAGCCGGCCACTACTTCACCGTGACGGTCGACGCCGAGAAGCTCGTCACCCCCTCGGGCAAGGTGCTGCCCTATCCGACCACGATCGGAACCATCGGAGCCGGCGGCGAAATCAGGCTCTGGTACCCGGCTGCCTCGCATCCGCGGGACTACAAGAAGGCGGCCATGGCGCTCTTGCTCGTCGCTTTCCAGAAACTGAAAGAGCACGGTCAGATCGACCCTGGCCCACATTCCCTGCGCCAATACAAGAAGCACCTCTGGGACTACGGAATGTACATCTGAAGAAAGGACCCCCGACTCATGCCCGCCAAGACCCACAAGGACGTCGAGTACGCCGTCGATGACCTCTCCGGCAAGCAACACACCTTTCGAAAATTCGATGAGGCAGCGGGCTTCGCTCTCAACGTGGCCATCAGTCGTGGCAGGGCCAACCTCAACGTCCTCGTCTACAGCAAGGCGGGAGCACGGGCGGTGATGGGTGATGAGGGAGTGGCCATGTACGAGGAAGATCCGGAGGCTTCCGTCTTCGAACGCTTCGAGATCAGAGTCAACAACGCCGGCCGCGTCCCCTGATTGTCAATCACACTCAATCTCTCGACACAGAGCGCTTTTACCTTCCCGCTCCGGGACTGGTGTAAAATTTCACCGCCATAGAGGTGAATGGTCCTGCAAGACCATCACCTCGCATAACGAGCCCCCAAGGCACCACCGACGTCCTGCCCCCGGCAGGAGGAAGGCCGTTCCTTGGGCACGAATCAATTCCTCTCATTCCCGGTCGTCACTCCCGCCGTCGGTGGGCCGCAAAACCCCATAGATCTCGTCACCCTCGTTCCTCCCACGGGACTCGACCAGGCCCTCACCTTCCTCTGCTCGGGCTCGTTCACCGGGAACATCGCCATCGAGCAGTCGGTCGATGGCGCCGGCTGGGCCGTCCTCACCCAGTTCACGTCCGGTGTCCATCAGGAGACGGATGAGACACCCATCCAGTTCGCTCCCATCTATGTCACCGGCTCTCTAGGTCGCTACCTCCGACTCAACGTCTCCGCCAACATCTTCGATGATGTCTTCATCACCGTCGCCGGTGAGCAAAACTGCGCCTGTGGCTCCGGCGGCGGCGGCACCGGCGCAACCGGTCCCCAGGGCGCCACCGGTCCCCAGGGTGCCACCGGTCCTGCCGGAGGCCCCCAGGGCGCCACGGGCCCCCAGGGCCCTACCGGTCCCTCTGGAGGCCCCCAGGGCGCCACGGGACCTGCCGGCCCCCAGGGCAGCACGGGCTCCGCCGGTCCACAAGGTGCCACCGGCGCTGGAACCCAGGGCGCCACGGGACCCCAGGGAGCAACCGGATCACACGGCAACACGGGCGCTCAGGGCGCCACAGGACCTCAGGGCGCCACGGGACCTCAGGGCGCAACCGGAGCCGGAACACAGGGTGCCACGGGCCCCCAGGGGGCAACCGGAGCCGGAACACAGGGTGCCACGGGCCCCCAGGGGGCAACCGGAACCGGTGTCCAGGGAGCAACGGGACCTCTTGGTCCTCAGGGAGCCACAGGACCCCAGGGAGCCACCGGGGCCGGTGTTCAGGGAGCCACGGGCTCCCTCGGTCCTCAAGGAGCGACGGGCCCCCAGGGATCCACGGGCGCCGGTACGCAGGGAGCCACAGGGCCTGCCGGCCCACAGGGCGCCACGGGTCCCCAGGGCGCGACAGGTTCCCAGGGGGCAACCGGAGCCGGTGTCCAGGGAGCGACAGGCTCCACCGGCCCCCAGGGCGCGACGGGTCCCCAAGGAGCCACGGGCGCCGGAACGCAGGGAGCCACGGGCTCTGCCGGCCCTCAGGGCGCAACGGGCCCCCAGGGCGCCACGGGCGCTGGCACACAGGGAGCGACAGGCTCCGCCGGCCCCCAGGGCGCGACGGGTCCCCAGGGTGCCACGGGTCCCCAGGGAAACACGGGAGCCGGTGTTCAGGGTGCCACGGGCGTCCAGGGTGCAACAGGACCCACGGGCCCCCAGGGAGCCACGGGCCCCGGAGCGACAGGACCCACGGGCCCCCAGGGCTCAACAGGCCCCTCGGGCGGTCCCCAGGGCGCCACGGGTGCTCAAGGCTCGACAGGACCCACGGGCCCCCAGGGAGCCACGGGAACTCCAGGAGACACGGGACCACAGGGATCTACGGGCCCCTCGGGCGGTCCCCAGGGCGCCACCGGTCCTCAGGGCGCCACCGGTCCCTCGGGAGGGCCACAGGGATCTACGGGTGCCACGGGTCCCACGGGACCCCAGGGTCCCCAGGGCGCCACCGGGCCACAGGGATCTACGGGTACGGCGGGAGGCATCAACGGTACTCCCACGGCAGGAGCAACCAACGAGATTGCTTACTGGAGTGGAAGCTCCACCACGACCATCACCGGAAGCACCTCGTTCAGTGTGCAAGATGGTGCAGCAACTGCCTTGCCTCGGATCCAGGTCGGATCAACCAATTCTGCCGCCAACCCGATGTTCCGGGCCGGGAATGATCCCAACAACCCGGGAGCCAGCATTTACTTCGTCCATCACAATACGGCGCCTTTTCTATCGGCCGTCAACGAAATTCTTTTCGAGGGAGGAACTCTCTTCATCGGCGCCGGAAGCGGCGGCGCAAGCACGGGAAACATCGGCGTAGTCCTGGATGGTAACGGCCGCCTTCTTGTCGGAAGGGCCGGCAATGTGTCCCCTCCAACAACAGCACAGCTCACGGTTTCCAACAGCAACGGACCAGGTATTTATCTCCAAGACGCAATAGCATCATTCAATCCCAAGATCTTATTTGACAACGGATCTTCAGCCTCCGTCAGCGGCGCAGGACAGGGAGCGATCCGCTACAACGACTCAAGTCACACCTTCCAGGTTTCACTCAATGGCGCCGCCTATGTAGACGTTGCCACCGGCACGGGTGCCACCGGTCCACAGGGTGCCACAGGGCCTCAAGGGCCCGCGGGTGTCGCCAGCGTCGGCGGCACCGGCGCGGCCCTGGAGCTGGCCGTCTGGAACGGAACCAACACCATCAAGGGTGCCACGAGCATCACGGTGTTCGACGCCATTCCGTTCTTCCTCATGGAAGGGACGGTTCCCAGCCTGATCATGTCCTCGACCCCGGGCATCGTCGGCAATACGGGGACACTCACTCTCGGCTGGTCATCCCTCACCAACGGCATCCTGCCCAGCTCTACCACCGGAGCCACGGGCTCCTATGGCGCTGTCGTTACGGACCACGGCAACGGTCTTTACGTCGGTACCACGGGCTCCGACTTCCAGAACCTCTATTTCGTCACGGCCGGAGAGCTGACGGCACGTCTCGAACCAACCAACAACACGCTTTACTTCTACCCCATATCCTATTCGGGAGGATCCAAGGGCATCGTCTTCGACACCAATCCGGCCACGACACCATCGACGGCCAATTACCCGAATACGATCAACTTCATCTCGCGGGGTATGAATTCCGAGCCGGATACAGTCTATGCCGAATGGATAATCGGTGCTCAGATCCAGAACGTCGATGCTGGAACGAGTGAAGTCACCTTCCGCCTCGCCACCATCGAAGGAGGCATTGCGGATACCAAGGCCATCCTGGATGAATCCTCCATCTTCCACGTGGGAGGTCTCGCCCTCAATACCATCAACAACGTGAGCACGGATACCAGCATATCCTTCGCTCCGACCACATACATCGCCGACACCACGTCAGGCGACGTCACCCTCACTCTTCCCAACATCCTCGGACTCGCAGAACTCTCGACCGGGAAGATCTTCGTCTTCATCAAGAAGGTCGAAGCTCACGTCCTCAATATCACCACGACCGGTGGAGACACGATCAACTTCACCGAGACGACGACCACGATCTACCAGAAGGCTGGTTACATCGTGCTCATGTGCGATGGCAACACCAACTGGATTGTCCTCGCAACGTCGACCCTCGACAGCACGTTCGCCGCCACCTCCCTGGTCGGAAACGGTAGTCTGGTGGTGGATACCGGCGGCACGACTTCCGTGCCGCTCGGCACGACCCTGGTCATCGCCAACGCGCCCGTCAGCACGCCTGTCACCATTGATCTCCCGAACGCAACCAACTACGTGAGCGGCTATCTGCTGACCGTGAAACGCATCGACAACAACCTGGGAAGCGGAAGCACCGTCACTCTCAGCGCCGGAGCCTCCACCATAGACGGATCTTCGACCTACGGCGGACTGGCCAGCCAATACAGCGCGGTGACCCTCATGTCCATCGGGGCCGCCTGGTACATCGTTGGATCTTACCTGACCTCGTAGACCGAGCTTCCACCTCTCCTATTTTGACAACGTAAAAGAATTACAGTAAAAAGAGTCGCCAATGGACACGACCACGACGACGACGACGACGACCAGGATTCGTTACATCAAGGTGCCCCCACCCATCACCCTCTTCCACCCGGTCACACACGCGCGACTCATCGACGACAAGACCCGGGAGGAGATCCCACCTCTCCCCTTCGTCGACCTCGTGGAGAAGATGCTCCTCAACCCAAGATGGGACACGGAATACGACTGGCTCAAGGCCAAGGAAGCCATCAAGACGGCCATCGCCACCACGGGCAATGGGCCCTATATGATCTTGGCTGAAGAGGACTGGCAGAAGCTCGTTGAAGCGGTCAAGAAGCCAGCACGCCTCGTGGACATCCAGGGGGAAAACGGCGAGTTCAGAACCGTCATGGGAACCGGGTATGGCTACCACCAGCTCGTCTTGCCGCAGATGATCCCGCACATGGACGCGATCATCGAAGCCACAAGCAAGCTCCCGGATGACATGGGCAAGAACAAACAGGTCATCGCCAGATAACCCCTCCACCACACCTCTTTCCCGCCTCTTTTCCCGGCATCGCAGGAGGTCACGAACAGCAGCGGGCAGCCTCGTCGATGAACACCCATCCGGCGAAGATCTCCATCTCCCTCTGCATGATCGTGAGGGACTGTGAAGCCACCATCACCCGGGCTCTCTCCTCGATCATTGATCACGTCAGCGAAGCGGTCATCGTCGATACCGGTTCCGTCGACCGAACGAGGGAGATCGTAAGGTCCGTCGTTCCCGCCTCCAAGCTTCGCCTCCACCTGTTCAACGAGACCACCCATCCGGCATCATTCATCATGGATGCTCCGGGCAGCTGGCCCGAACCCATACCGGAGCCTTTCACTGGCACCATGATGCTGGCTGACTTCGGAGCAGCTCGCCAGTACGGATGGGAGAAGGCCACGGGGGACTACATCCTCTGGATGGACAGTGACGACAGCTTCGTCAATCCATCCGCTCTACCGGACATCGCCGCTGACATGGCGGCCAGGGGAACCGACGTGGCCTGTCTACTCTACGAGTATGACGTGGACGACAGGGGCGAGATCATCCAGGAATTCATCCGTGAGCGAATCGCCCGGAGAGGATGTTCCTCGCGGTGGCTCTTCCCGGTTCACGAGGTGTTCTATCCGGGTGGTTTTGGTCCCATCTATCAGCAGGCCAAGATCAGGCACCATCGCCGCGTCGACAACCTTCCTCCCCTTTACCACCAACGGAACCTCAAGATCTTACTCCACTGGCTGAGGAAGGAAGCTGATGCCGGTCTCAGGAACCCACGGCTCCTCTTCTACCTGGCGCGAGAAGAGGCAGATCTGTGGCCAGAGAAAAGCATCGAGCACCTCAGAGCCTATCTCCGGGTTGCTTGCTGGGACGAAGAGCGGGCTCTCGCTCACATCATCATCGGAAAGCTCCACGAAAAAGCATCACGCTTCGAGGAAGCCTTCACCGAATACGCCGCGGCTCACGCAGAATTTCCAGCCAATCCCGATGGTCTCCTCGGATGCTCGCGCATCGTCTACCACAAGAGAGAGTGGGAAAAATGCGTCAACTTGATACGCCTGGCCTTCGATCGCTCGCGACAGGAGAACGTCATTCCACGACACTTCGTCGATGTCCTGCCACGCATCGTCGGAGCCGCCATCTTCTCTTCATCGTCTCTCGTCAACCTCGGCCGTCACGAAGAGGCCATCAAGGAAGCAGAAAAGGGCCTCGCTCTCGATGAAAGAAACATCCATCTCTTGCACAATCTCAAGGCGGCAAAGCACAACATCGCCATCCTCGGCAAGATCAGAGAAAAAGAAAATCAGCCAAGGTCTCAGCCGAGATCTACCGTGTCTCCGCTCCGGGCTCTCTCACCTCCCGTGTCTCCTTCTTCAGCGCCCCCGGCTCTCTCCTCTCTTGCTCCGTCTTCAGCGCCCCCGGCTCTCTCCTCTCTTACTCCGAGATCTACGGACACTCCCGAGCTGGCGGCGGCGCGCCAGCAATACCGAGAAATGGTCGATAGATTGAACAAAGGAGGTAAGATGGAAAACGGGGTCCAATAGCTCAAAGGAGTCAAATACGATGCCCGGCCCCGATGACAAACCACCACGTTCGCCTACCAGACCACGCATTGGATTGCCTGACACGACACCACCTCCCACGAGCAAAGCTTCCCTCTACGGTCAAGTCGAGAGAACACCAGCGCCGGTTCACAGCCCGTACGGGCCCTACGGCCTGCAGGACAGGACCCCGCCTCCTCAGCAGTATCCGTCGCAAACGGGTATCCCGGTTCAGCCCTATCCCGAACACGTCTCGACGACCATCAACGCTCCGGTAGCGGTCTCGGCCCCCTCTCCTGCTCACCAGGGTGATGACCTCTCCCTTTTCGCCCGCTGGTGGAAGCAGGCGGTGATCATCGCCGCGGGAGCCATGACGGTGGGAGCCGTCATATGGGCGGTGGGCACTCTTCTTTTCGTTCCGGCCAAGACGTATGACGCTGACAGGTTCAACATGACTCTCATGCAGAACAAGATCGATGAATTGCAGCGGACGTTGCAGACCTATCGAGATCTCACGCAGCAGATGCGGGATGACCTCAATGACATCAAGACGAAGTTCTCGATAATGGAGGCCGTCCAGCAACAGCAGGACCGAGATCGCAGGAACGGCAATCGAAACCACTGAATCTTGCGCTCACCCTGCTAACGCCTAGTATCGTGGGCGATGAAGAAACCATCGCTCTCTCTCTGCATGATCGTCCGGGACGTTGAACGATTCATCGGTAACTGTCTTGGTAGTGTGGCCCATCACGTCGATGAGATCTGCGTAGTGGACACCGGATCTGAGGACGGAACGATCAGCGCCATCCGCGATTACCTCACTCCGCCCTGGAACTCCTCCGATTGGCCACCTAATCCAAAGGTCTGCATCGAGCACTTCACCCCCGAGACCAATCCGGAAGCTTTTCTTCTCGACGTCCCTGAAACCTTCGCCCACCTCGAATACCCTCCCGAGCTACCGGTCAGGAACTTCCCGCACGCTTTCGAACCAGCAGGGCCCGAGGTTTACACCGGCAAGTTCATCCTGGCCGACTACTCGGCAGCCCGGCAGAAGTCGTTCGACATGGCCACGAGCGACTTCATCATGTGGATCGATTCGGATGACGTGGTGGAGAACGCCGATGAAATTCCCGGGCTACTCGCTCACATGGTGGACGAGAACCTCGACAGCATGGTTCTCGACTACGACTACGAGCAGGATGAAGACGAAAAGAGTGTCTGCCGTCTCGTCCGGACTCGCATCATCAAGCGGGGCTCGGAGGCTCGCTGGGTACACCCGGTGCACGAGAGCCTCGGCCCTCTTGGCAAGGGCGAAGTAAGACGCAACCCCTCCGACGTTCGCATCGTTCATCGGGCTCACGAGCTTGCCCGCCAGCGCCTGGTCTCGGACGCGAGTCGGCCACCGATGCGGAACTACAAGATCTTGGTCAAGCACCTGGACGACATCAAGAAACGCGGCGAAACACCCTACCCCCGCATCTGGTTCTACCTCGGCAACGAATGCCGAGCCTGGAACCCCGAGCGAGCCATCGAATTCTACGATCGCTATACGGCAACCAGTGAATGGGATGAAGAGCGCGCCCTGGCCCACATCTACACGGGCCAGCTGCTCGAAGGTCAAGGCAAGCTCGAAGAAGCCGAGGGGCAGTACGCCACCGCCTCGGTGGTCTTTCCCGAGAAGCCCGAGGGCCACTTTGGCCTCGCACGCATCGCCTACTACCATGACCAGATCAATGAAAGCATCCGCCACTACGAAGCCGGGCGGGTGGCCATCAAGAAGAACCTCGACGTCCTCCACTACAACCCTTACGATCGCAACTACTACCCGGCCGTGGTGGCCTCACGTGCCTATCTCGCCCGGGGTAGCCTCACTGATCTCAAGAGGGTCCAGAAGGTCACGGCCGAGGCTCTCCAGGTAGCGCCTCAGGATGCTTACCTCAGGTCGGCAAAGACAATCGCCACCGGTCGCCTCGTCAGCCGCAGGCGGAACCTCAAGATCATCTTTTACCTGGGAAAATCGCTGGAGGTATGGGCCCCACCGGACATCAACAGCACCGGCATGGGAGGATCTGAAACAGCAGCGGTTCACATGGCCCGGAACCTCGCCGACCGGGGACACAATGTCTACGTCTACTCCGACTGTGGAGATAAAAGGGGGCCGTATGACGGCGTCTACTACCTGCCTTTCACGGAGCTGGGACGACACATCGAGACCCTGGACAAAACAATCGGCACCACCTGCGACGTCTTCATCAGCTCGCGCCGTCCGGTCACCCTGCTCGAACAACCCTCTCTCAAGGCCCGGCTGAAGGTCCTCTGGATGCACGACAACAACGCCGGAGCCGCCTTGCCGAACACCTCCCAGGCACTCCTCGCTTACGATCTCATCCTCACCGTTTCTGAATGGCACCGGGAGCATCTTCGGTTCGTTTACCCGTTCCTAGATCCAGTAAAGGTCGTGTCTACCCGCAATGGTGTCGACCCCGCCCGGTTCGCTGCTGACCCGATCAAGAAAGGCAACAAGCTGATCTTCAGCTCCTCGCCGGAGCGCGGCCTGGCGGTGGCCGTGACCTATCTCCAGGATGTGCGAAAACAGGTCCCCGATGCCACCTTGCACGTCTTCTACGGCTTCAACAACAGCGACAAGATCATACAGATCTTGAGAGAGAATGGCCGGACCGCGGTGGCCGAGAAGAGCCAGCGAGAAGTGAGGGACATCAAGCAGGCTCTCAAGGAAGCCGAATCAGATGGAGTGGTCTTTCATGGTCGGGTAGGACAGACCGAGCTGGCCAGAGAGATGCTGGAAGCCAAGGTGCTATTTTACCCCACTGATTTCCACGAGAGTTCCTGCATCTCCGCCATGGAAGCCCAGGCCGCGGGGTGCACGGTGGTCTCCACCGCCCTCGCCGCTCTCAACGAGACCGTCCACCACGGGTTTCTTTTCCAGCCACCCGCCACGAGCGAAGCGTACCGCCATGGCTTCGTGAACCGCGTAGTATGGTGCCTCACACACGAAAAGGAACGGGCTCGCCTGGCTCTCGAAGGACGCCAGGAAGCCCTCAAGCGTCACGACTGGAAAGGAATAGCCGAGGAGTGGGAAGATCTCCTCCTCGACCGGCTCAGCAGCCGTTGAACGAAAGAACCATCGGAGCGACTCGACCGGCTCAGCAGCCGTTGAACGAAAGAACCATCAGAGCGAAAATCAAGTCTGACCAACCATGGACCCCATGGCCACCGACAAGAACCAAGATCGAAGCGATCTACCCCCCGTCCCGGACGGGCATGGGTTCGTGGTGGGAGACCGCATCGAGATGCCTCTGTGGGGAGGAACCAAGATCTGTGGCACGGTCGAGTACATAGACGTGACCTTCGCCCGGAAACGCTACAAGGGCCTCGCGGTACTGGGTGATGACGATCGCTACTACGAGTTTCACCCCGAGATTGCCCGGAAGCTCTGAACACAGGAGGAGAACCACATGCCCCGTCGACCACCTCTCTTCGAGATAGCGCCCATCCCTCACCCGCCCCCTCTCATCAGCTACGCCACCGGCCCCACGGGTGGCATTGGTCGAAAAGATTTCGCTCGCGATGAACGCACCCTCGGGGGGTATCGGCCAGGCATGGCTGCTCTACCTGTTGCCGCCTATCGCCACGTGGAAATCGTCATGATCACAGCCGGACCGATGACCGGACCACCCACCAGAAAAGCCTCCCCAGGCTTGAGCAAGGCCGGAAAGAGCCAATCCCTGGCCAGGAGCCCCGCCAGGAGCCCCGCCAGGAGCCCCGCCAGAGGCTCACTGCTTCCCCGCTGAACTTGGCTCCCGCCTCCCGCCGCGCCTCCCGCCGCGCTCTACCCGCTCCTCCCATTCGTTCCCTTTACTTCTCCTCCCACCTCGATTCGATCTCCGCCTCCCGCTTCTCCTGCTCCATCACCTCCAGCCGGACCTTGGCCACGGCCTTGACCTCGACCTGACGCACCCGCTCACGGGTGATATTCAAGATCTCCCCCACATCCTCCAGGGTCAATCCACCGCGATCAGCCACATCGAGCGAGCACGACTCCTCCAGCTCCCACACCTCAAGGTGAGGAAAATTCAGCTTCATCGCGCCCGTCAGGCCATTGACATCGAGATACAGGTGGTGCACGCAAGAAACGAAAGGACAGGGCCGCTCGACGAGATCACAGTCTTCTCTCGTCCGCGGGCGATGCACGTCCTCCGGATACTCGATCAATGACGCGGCCTCGCGCTCATCCAGGCGCAGGCTACCCGATGAGAGAGTGCGAGATCTGGGACGACCGCCGTTGAGAACGGGCAAGCTCCGTCGTACACGCACCAGCAAGGGCGGTACCACGTCATCACTCACGCCATCTTCGTCATCTCCAGCATCCTCATTCGAAGACACAGCAGCTCCCCGTGCCATGGAAGTCAAAAAACCTCTCCCAAAGCTTACAGGGCTCTTCCTCGCATGGAAAGGTCTTCAGGTCCCGAGACGCCTCTCTATCTCACCCTGCAGACTGACGGCCACCATGCGCAGGTTGCGGGTTATGCGCCGGGTATCCTCATCCAGCACGAGGCGTCCACCGGGAGATCTCTCCACCTCCCCTTTCATGTCCACGCCCAGGGAACGGACCTCCTTCATCACTGCCCGCGTCTCACCATCCACGGTCATGAAACGCCCCATGCCATCGCCCAATCCCACCACCATCTGCATGACCGCGGTGAACTCATCGAAAAGTTGCTCGGGTGCCAGGGCTCCGAATCCTCGCCCCTGGGAGACCTTCCGCACCACCAGCGCCACTTCCGCCTCACCGACGGGAACGTTCAGCTCACGTCCCATTCGCTTCAATTCTTCCAGGGAAACAAGATAGGTCCCCAGCATCTCGGCCATGCGCAGAAGACGTCCGATCACGGTCTTCATTGCGCTATAGACCTCGATGTCCCGCTCGGGCATACGCAAGATCACACCGGGAGCGCTGGCTATCTCGATGGCGCGGCTGGTTTTCTCCATCGGTACACTGATGGCCGCTCCGCTGCTGGTACGCGCGACCACCCGCTCGGCGGCACGGGCGGTGAATTGCTGGAGATCCCATGCCGGAGCCGGAGTCTCGACAGACCGAGAAGAAGGAGAAGGTTGCTGTCCGGCCATCACCTCCACATGCACGGTCTGCTGGTGATGAATCTGAGGAGATGGCGATGCGACAACCACTCCTGGTCCCACGCCGGACCCGTTCAGACCACCGACCACGCCGGCCATGGCAGAGCCAGGCGTTCCCCAGAAGTTCTTGCCGACCTGGCAGATCTCATCAGCCGACCTGGCGGAACCGCATACCTGACATTCCAGCACGTGTCTTTGCCAGAGTCCGAACACGGTCATCTCACTGGCGCTCACGCGGCTCTCCTCATCTTTCCAAGGAGAACCATGGCACGGGTGACATGGTGGTCAAGGAGACCATCGAGGGGGTTCACCCAGACATGCTGATTGGCAACGGCGGCCATGTCCGTACGATCATCGAGGACCACGAAGGGGAGACCTCCACCATGAAGAAGCATCCATTCCCAGATCTCATTTCCCCGGGGCCGAGACCCGTGGTCGGGGGTCATGTCGATAACACATTTCCGAGCATCATGTAGTCCGGCTCTCGCCAGTCGACCACGCATGAACGACAGAGATCTCCCCTTTCGCCAATCCGAGGAAATCACCACCTTGGATTTACTTTTCGCCACCAGGTCAGAAAGACGAGCTGTCGCGACAGGATCTAGAACCAGGTCCTGTTTCATGTAGCGCAAGCCAGCCCGGGGATTCTCCTGCAGATAGCGAGCGCTATTCAGTACCCCGTCGAAATCGAGAAAGATGATCATGCCACTTCATCCTTCACTTCATCCTTGTTGTGGCGCTCCTGATCATCACCCCGACCGGCGCCGAGAAAAAGCGCAGAAGACATCTCGCGGTAAGCAACGACAAGACGACGCCCCCTTGCCGTCAGATCATAGTAGAAGGCGCGGGTTCGTGTCCGGATCAGCTTGCGGCGAATGAGCCCTTCATTCTCCAATACCATGAGAGCGGGGTAAACACTGCCCTCGTGGAGTTTCAAACCGACCCGCATAGACGCATACTCCATGATCGCCGGTGCACAGGAAGGCCCCGTATCGGCGAGTATGGCCAGGAGCACCGCCTTCGTGGTGAAGGGTGAATCCATGGCCGGATGGTATCACGCGCTACTTGCCATCACGCCCTACTTGCCGCCGTACTTCCTGGCGGCAGCAGCCTTCTCGTATGCTGCCTTGAGATCGCGACCGACCTCACAGGGACCGGAAGCAATCGAACAGTTGGAGCACCCCATGTGGTGCTTCTGGTAGATCGACCATAGAGCACGCGGTGAAGAATCCGTCTGAGACAAGCGATACCTCCATCCCTTCCAGAGACTCGAAACAGCGCTCCATTATCGCTCGTGAAAAAAAGAGTGGTCAATGACCGGGAGCCGCATCCCGGAAGCCGCATCGTGACAAACAGTCGTCTTAATGCATCGGGCAAACCTCGCCTCGCAAAATTCCACCTCGTACGCATCTCACACGGTAAATCCTTGAAAAACACCACAAAACGCAGCGCGCTACGACCCTCACGATGATCGGCTCTTTTTTCTCTTGAGTAAAATACAAGATTGACCGATGATAGTTTCACGGAGACAAACCCATGAAGACCATCGGTGCCCTGTTCGCGTCCCTCCTCGCCCGCCTCCTCTTCCCGCCGTCCCCCCAGCAACGGGCCATCTTCGAGTGGTTCCACGTCGGCCTCGGCAACCTCCTCGTCCGGGCCCGGGCGGGAACCGGCAAGACCACCACCCTCATCTCGGCGCTGGCCTTCGCCCCGGAGAAAAACACCCTGGTGGCGGCCTTCTCGCGCGACATCGCCGACGAATTAACCCAGCGGGTCAAGGACATTCCTCGCCAGCCGGGGACCAAGATCGACGCCCGCTCGCTCCATTCGCTGGGGAACGGGCTTTGCTGGTATTACCTCAGCGGAAAGAAGGACGGCACCGACGTCGATGAGACCCGCGGCCGGCGCCTGGCTCGCAAGGCCATCGAGAATGCAGGTCTGACGCCTCACCGGGAGATGGTGACCCTGGTGGCCAAGCTGGCCTCGCTGGGCAAGAACATGGCACCCTTCGCCAAACATGCAGATCTCGTCACCATCGCCGAAAAGTTCAGCGTCATCCCGGATCCGACGTTCGAGATGGAAGGCTGGACGGTGGAGAACATTGCACGGCTGGCCCTCTCGGCCATGGATCTCGCCACCATCAAGGAATTCAACAGCAAGGGGCAGGCCGTCTACGACTATGATGACCAGATTTTCCTCCCCGTCCGCTGCCGCTGGGCCCGCCCGAAATACGACCTGGTGGTGATTGACGAGGCGCAGGACATGAACTACACCCAGCTCCTCCTCGCACAGCGGGTGGCCAAGGGACGCATCGTGGTGGTGGGCGACGATCGGCAGGCCATCTATGGCTTCCGGGGCGCCGACTCCGAGGCCCTCGATCGCCTCAAGACGGAGCTGGGCGCCACCGAGCTGGGTCTGACCGTGACATTCCGCTGCCCGCGCAAGGTGGTGATGATGGCCCAGGGTCTCGTCCCTGATTACCAGGCGGCACCGGAAGCCCCCGAGGGGACCATCGTGACGGATGTCTCGTGGGATGGTCTCTACAAGCAGACCGAGGGGGGCGACTTCGTGCTCTCCCGGACCAACGCTCCCCTCGCGGTCATCTGCCTCCACCTCCTGCGCCTCGGCAAGAGGGCCTTCATTCGCGGCCGGGATGTCGGGCGAGAACTCCGGGGCATCGTGGAGAAAATCAATGCCGAGACCATTCCCCAGCTCATCGAGGGGGCGCGCCTGTGGGCCGAGCGCCAGGTAGAGAACCTCAAGGCCAAGAGCCCCGACGGGGAGATCGAAGAAAAGAAGGCGGAAGCCATTCACGACAAGTCCGAAACGATCATCGCACTGGCCGAAGATCTGGCGACGGTGCCCGAGCTGCTGGCCCGCATCGATAGCCTCTTCACCGAGCAGAAAGGCAGCACGTCCACGGTGATGTGCTCATCCATTCACCGGGCGAAGGGCCTGGAGACCCGCCGGGTGTTCCTGCTCAAGGACACCCTGCGGTACGGATCTCTGGAGGAGGACAACATCGCCTACGTTGGCATCACGCGCGCCAAGGACACGCTCGTCCTGGTGAACGGCTGCTAGGTTTTCCGGGGATCGCCGGGGCTGCTCGATGAAAGGGGCGCCCCGGCAATGGTGCCGGGCAGTCGGGTCTCAGGTTTGTCTCCGCATACCAAAGCCCGACTCCCCGCTTCGAGAGCACCCCGGCGGTCCCCGCTTTTTCCAGGAAGGAAAGGCACACCAGCAAATGACCAGTCGCCGCCAACCCTCGCCGCCCTCCCCGCCGCGCCAGCCCTCGCCGCCCTCCCCGCCGCGCCAGCCCCCGCCGCCCTCCCCACCGCAGATCGTAAGACGCCGCACCGGTCGCGTTCGAGCCCTCAGACTTCGCTGCACCTGCGGTAGCAACCTCCCCGACATCAATGCCGCCGGAGAGAACACCATCATCGCCCGCCGCACGTGTAGCTGTGGCATCACCTGGAACGTCGAGCTTGGTCTGACGGGATTCGAGAGAGATCTCCCTCGTTACCGCATCGACAAGATTTCACGCTCTGCCACGCCCTAGCCACGAGTCACCCACCAGCACCAAAAAAGGGTCATCCTACCGACACCGACATCCCTGTGAAGGAAAAAATTTCCACGCCCGGGGCGCATCTTCCATGTTCGGCTGGACGCGGTACTATCGTCCGCGGACCTCTCACTTCATACGCGCACGCCTCCGGATAGCAAAACCCCCTCATCGAATCCTGGAAGATAACCGAGGAGGGGGCCCCCGGAGACCGGGGAAGGGAACAGTCAGATGTCGATGATCCGAGCCTTCACTGAAGGTAGTCTCTATTCTTTTGCCCGGAAGTCAAGAAACAGCACAGAGAACGGGCCGAATCAGGCCCATTTCTAGCGGCGAAGCTGTCTCCAGCCGCCGCCGATGGCGCGATCTCCCGGCCGCCAGGCTCTTGCTCGCCGTAGAGTCCTCGACTACGTACGGAGGCTAGGACTCCGCCGAGCGGCCGAGCGGCTCGATACCACGACCAAGGAGCTGCGGCGCTGGCTCAGCACCAGCATCCCAGCATCCAAGCTGAGTGCGGCCATCGGCCTCGGCAAGCCGGGGGGGAAATTCGTATTCCTCAAGGGTTCCCGGCTCACTGATCTCATCAAGAAGCACGGCCTCAGTCACGCGAGCAGGCTCACAGGCATTCCGGGCCGTGAGCTGGCCGAGCTGGCCAAGAAGCGCCCCGGGAGCGCCGTCAAGCTGGACCGAGATCGCCTCCGCCAGCTGAACGCGAAGAAGGGTCGGGAAAAGCTGGCCGAGCTGCTGGGAGTCAAGCCAGGCCAGGTCGATCGTGCAAACAAGCCGCCCATCCCGAAGACGACAAAGCGGCTAAAGAAGTTCGTCGATTCGTATGGTGACGAAGCGACTGCCTCCTTCCTTGGTGTATCGCTCCGCCAGCTCAATCACTGGCTGAAAAAAGGCATCCCGCGGTCATGGGAAGGCGACGTCAGTCAGATCTTGGGCCGGACGTCATCGGAAGGCCCTGACGAGCAAGCTCTCAAGAAGGGCCGCCCGCCGGTCCCCACTCTAGATCGAACGATAGCGAGCGCGCGACGCAAGGTCGAGGCGTGGAACAAGAAAGCACCCTCCCGGTACCACATCCGGCTCGGAGACATCGAGCGCTGGGTCCGGCTGGGAATCTTCGAGCAAAAGCTGGCGGCAATCAAGGCCGCCCATGCAACCACCAGGAAGCCCGGCAAACCGACCAAGAGAAAACCGGCTCCACCACGGCCGCCGGAAACTCCCATCGTTCCACCGGGAGCCGGAGTTCCAAAGCCTCCCCGGCATCCGCCCGGCGAGAAACCTCCCAGGCCGCCAAGGCCAGGACCACCAAGACCCCCCGGCCGACCACCGAGAAAACCGCCCGGACCGCCTCCTTCTCAGATCTCCGCCGAGAAGAAACGCAACTTCCATCAGGCCAGAATCGAGGCAATGACAGAGGGGCGTTATCCAGTGCCCCAGGCTCCCTGGAGCCTCATACAGTCATGGAAGTTGATGAACCGGCGAGGCATTCACGTCTATCGCAAGGTCGAGAAGTTCGTTCACGAAATCGACCTGAACAAGCTGGGAGACCAGGTGGTGACCCTCGCCCGTCGCGTATGGGCCAGGTTACCGGGCGACAACCCCATCATGACCGTCAAGTTCACCTTCGCGGCAATGGGCGATGGAAATCCGTTCTACCCGGATGGATTCATTGAAGGAAATGACGTCAACTTCTTTTCGCGCAAGGTGGCCATTTACTATGAATGGGAGATCGAAAGACTCATACGAAGCCTCCTTCGCGAGATCTGGGAGGTGGATGCCGAGCAGGCCATGCTGTTCCTCGAATACTACGAGATCGTGAAGAGCCTACCCCTTTGATATCTCCTTGAGACCGTGACCCAACAAACGATATTCATCATCTGCTCAATCACGACCGCAGCGGGCTTTCTCTGTCTCATCGTGGTCGCCCTCAACGAATGGCACATCAGGAAGATCTCCCGACGACTAAGACAGCAATGTGGCGCAAGCGGTCCCTGGACCATCACCACCGGAAGACGCTGTGAGCTGCCCCGCAACCACCGCGGTCCCCACATGCTGACCATCGCCAGTGGCTGGTACCGAGCCGAGATGGCACCATCACCACGTCATCGGTTCTTCAAAAGAGAAAAGACAAGAGAGAAAAAATGACGTAACCTCCGCCGGGTCCACACCATGAACATGACTGCCATCGAAGGAACGGTCGTCAGCGTCCACCAGCTCACTCCCACCGGATTCGCCGAGGTCACCGTCCAGGACCAGCAGGGTCAGTACCACCGGGCGGCCGGCGGAGACCTCATGATCTTGCGCAACGGCGACAAGATAGTCCTCATCGCCCGGGAAGAGATCAAAAGGAACAGACCCCAGATACGTATCGTACGGTGGTGGACCAAGGAACGCTGCCCCTTCCAGGATATCGAGGAGGCCAGGAAGAACATCGAGTTCCTGACCGAGATGGAGATCCCACCCGCCATCGCCCAGCGCATCTTCGATGGCTACCTCCACGAGACCAGGAACGTCATCCTCGACAACCCCTACCGCATTGCCGTAGAGGGCATCGTCAAGCGCGTGGGCGTCAAGACCATCGACGACTACATCGCACCGAAATTCCAGATTGCTGCCAACGATCGCCGCCGCCTCAAGGCGGAGATATTAACCACCCTGCGCATGGCCCGTGGCCTCTACGGCATCCCCGTCTACGAAAACGGTGAAGAGACCTACGGCAACCCAGGAGGAGGACATGTCTACGTCGACTTCTCCCAGGTAGCCGGACTCTGCGCCGAGAGCATGGATCTCGACCGCAAGACCCTGGCCAACGAGCTTCGCAAGATGGCCCTGGAGCCGCGCAATCCTCTCTCCACGAAGCCCCTCATCGCCATCGAGAAGGATGAAGAAGGACGAGATCGTTACATCTACCTCCATGCTCTCCATACGGCTGAAAAAGGACTTGCCCATCACACGAGACGTATCCTCTCCGGCCGAACCGAAGATCTCTCTCTCCTCGATATCGTCACTCCCGGCCTCCAGCTCTCCACCGAGCAAGAAAGCGCGGTCAGGATGGCTCTCCGCGAGCCCTTCTCCATCATCACGGGCGGCCCCGGCGTGGGCAAGACGACCATCATCAAGTCGCTCACCTCCACTCTCAGCAATGCCTACATCGATTTTGCTCTCTGTGCTCCCACGGGCGTGGCAGCGCGCCGCATGACCAGGGCCACAGATCAACCGGCCTCGACCATCCACCGCCTTCTCAAGGTCGACCCTATCCAGGGAGCCTTCAGCCACAACCGCAGCAACCCCCTCGGTGAGCGGGTCGTCATCTGCGACGAATCGTCCATGATTGACATCGCGCTCATGTTCTCACTCTTCGATGCCATCGCCACCGGTGCCCGGGTGGTGCTGGTGGGAGATGCAGATCAGCTACCCCCGGTCGGTCCGGGTGCCCCCTTCAGAGATCTGGTGGCCTGGGGAAAAATCCCCACCGCACGCCTCCTGGAGGTGAGACGGCAGGAGCTGTCCGACTCCCTCATAATCAAGGGCAGCCGGGACATCCTGGCCCAGAGGATGCCAACTTTCTGCGCCACCCCCCCGGAGGGAGATCTCTACGTCTGCCCCTACGTCAGGGAAGAGGCTGCCCTCCAGCGCATCATCGAACTGGTCACAGATCGCATCCCCAAGACGTTCGGCATCCCTCCCTCCAACATCCAGGTACTCTGCCCGCATCGGCGCATGATGCGAACCAGAAAAAAGGGTGATGACGAATCCACCAGCACCAAGCTCCTCGCCTCCGAGAACATCAACCTCGTTCTCCAGGAAAAGCTCACCGGTAAACCCCCCGAGGGCCAGAAGCTCAACGTGGGAGACCGGGTCATCCAGACCAGGAACAACTATGACCTCGACGTGATGAACGGTGAGATCGGATATGTGAAGGAAGCACACGTCAAGGAACACACTCCCCGCACTCCCCGCGGCGGTGCCTCCATGGTCATCAGAAAGGTCTCATACCTGGTGGAGTTCGACGAAGGCAAGAGAGTCCTCTACGACGACAAGGACGCCGAACAGCTGGAACTGGCCTATGCCCTTTCAATCCACAAGAGCCAGGGTAGCGAGTTTGCCGCCACCATCGTCATTGCCTATCACTCGGGAAACTTCTTCTCCCGCAACATGCTCTACACCGCCATCACCCGTGGCAAACGTATCGTCACCATGGTCTCTCCCAAGGGCGCCCGTTCGCTCGGTCTCATCCTGAAGACCAGCGAGACCAAGCGGGCTTCCCGACTCATCTGGCGCCTCGAAAATGAGACACTCACCGATTCAGACTCCTTGAGCCAGCTCAACCTCGATGATCTCTCGGAGGGAGAATAGTCGTGAAGAGAAGCAAGCCAAAGCCAGGGCCAAACCCCGGGTTCGATTCCTGGCGCATGCCTACCCAGGAAGAGCTGAGATCTGCGGGTATTGGCGACGAGAGCATCGCCAGAAAGCATGGAAAAATAACGAGAATCCCATACTCACTCTTGCTGAAACATAAGCCCTTCGAACCGTACACAATAAGAGACATCGCTCATCCGGACACCGAAAAGAGAGTGAAGCGAATCGCCCAGGGCTTCCAATCCAACGCGGCCATGCCGCTCGTCGTAGGGATATCTGACCGGAATGGCAAGATCAATGTGATCGATGGCTTCACACGTAGTGCCGTGGCCATTCCCATGAAGGTCAAGATCAAGGCACTCGTCATCCCACAGAGATATCTAGCAACAAAATGAAAGAACCAGACTTCGACCAGACCGTTCGCAAGCGAGTCCCGAAGTACCTCGAACCTCTCACCTCACCTCCCAAGGACCGTCCCTACGCCGTCTTCGACATCGAGTCCAAGGAGGCAGACAGCCAAAAAAAGGGCTTCACGAGACCCTTCATGGTCGGCTTCCACGACGGCAAGATCTACCGTTCCTTCCGCAATCAGCCTCAGGTCGCCCGGCTCCCCTGGTATGAACGAGCGGTGGCCCGGGGAGGAAACATTGATCTCTTCATGCGGCACCTCCTCGGAAATCACAACGAGAAAGGCGAATCACCGTTTGCCGGACACGACGTCTACGCCCACAACATGGGCTCATTCGATGGACTCTTCCTTCCAGCCTGGCTCGAACGGAACAATCAGTGGGTCTCATACAAGATCATGCCCATCCAGAGCCGCATCCAGTGTGTGGAGGTGTGGCGCCACAACAAGGGTCGCTACCGGATGGGACTGGCGGCACAGCGAACCGCAGACAAGAAGGACCGTGAACAATACGGAGTGATTCGTATTCTCGACAGCTTCAGGATCATGCCTTCGGCCCTGGACAAGATTGCCAAGGCATTTGGCCTCGAAGGCAAGCTCAAGGACTTCGATCTCGATACCCAGGAAGATGACCCCCTCTGGGAAAAATACAACGAGGTCGATTGTGTCCAGCTCTACCAGACCATCGACAAGTACAAGGACATGATCTCACAGCTCGGAGGGGAGGTTGGCATCACCGCCCCCTCCACGGCGGTCAAGCTTCTCCGACGCAAGTACATGGAGGACGGGAGCAAGCTCCACCGCAACATTCATTTCGATGACTGCTCACTGGAAGACGAGTGCCAGGGGTGCGCTCATGATTTTTTCCGGGCGGCCTATTTCGGTGGAAGAACCGAGATCTTCCGGATGATGGGAGTGGGCTTTTACTACGACGTCAACAGCAGCTACCCCTTCTCGATGACCAAGTACATGCCGGTGGGGGAGATGACCGAGCTGGGCGAGAACCAGGACTTCACCCGCTACGCCAGCAATGAACAGTACATCGGCTTCGTGCGCTGCACGGTGGACATCCCGGAGGATACCTACCTCCCTCCACTCCCCGTCCAGCATGGAGGCAAGCTGAAGTTCCCTGCCGGCCGCTTCTCGGGGACCTGGGACTGGATTGAGCTGCGCCAGCTCAAGCGCGTGGGCGGTCGCATCCTCCACGTCGAGAAGAGCGTCTGGATCAAGGGAGAGAGGTTCCTCGTACCATTCGTGAACAGCCTCTACGCCATGAGAAAGAAGGGCAGTACCCAGTACAAGGGACCGGCTCTCTCCGAGGTGGCCAAGATCATGCTGAATTCCACCTTCGGAAAGTTCGGGATGGATCAGGACCGCCTGGAAATGATGATCTTGAAGCCTGGCGAGGAAGAGCCCTGGGAAGCTCGCTATCCTGGCGAAAGCGATGACCACCGGGACAAGCGCAAGCGTGCCGAGAAGGATGGCAGCCACGAATACCACGTCTCCACCCCGCTGCCCGATGAACCCGCGGAGGACTTCGAGAAGCGCCGGGAGGCCGAACGAAAGGGGCTCTTCGGAACGGCATCCCGGGAGCGCTGGCAGCTACCGGACATGACCGCATCGAGCGGCATCTACGAACATGACTCCCTCATCCGCGTACGAGATATCCGCATCGACGCCGCCTACATCATCCCTCAGATTGCGGCCCACATCACCGCCAGCTCCCGCATCCTCCTCTGGACCTACCTCATGGACATCACAGATCAGTGCCAGACGTGCCAGGCATGCGGCTTACCCTACGTCGAGCACGTCATCTGCACACAATGCCAGCAGCCCTCCGTGGTTCACTTCGACTTCCCCGTGGAGGCCGACCAGAAGGTCGCCTGTGATCACTTCACTCCCCCCTGCGCCGGTTACACCCGGTGCGGCTATTCCCGCCAGGACCATGAAGCCGGCTACACCAATTGCTCATTCGAGCCTCATCACGTCTATTACTCCGATACCGATTCGGCACTCAGCTCATATGCCGATTTTCCTGAAAGCGTGGAGCTGGGAGGACTCAAAAAGGAGTTCGCTGAACCAATCCTCATCGAATCCTACGCACCCAAGATGTACCGGCTCTCAAAACCGACACCATTCGAGGGCACCCACGAGCGCAACGACGGCGGCAAGCGATGCGCTCAGCTCTGTCCGGGCTGTCTCAAGGCCACCGACGAGGACAGAAAGGACGCCAGCAAGAAGATAATAAATGGCTGCCTCCTCGGCGTTCACCAGGTAGATGAAGAAGGCAAGCGCAAGTGCGAGAAAACCTGTCCTGGCTGCAGCGCCCGCAAGATCATGATGAAGGGGGTTCCCAAGGACATGCGCACCTTCGAGACCGTCGAGAAGCTCCTCATCAAGCGCGAATCCGTCTCCTATCAGCAGCATGAGAAGCTAGGAGCCATCGCCAAGAGAGGATTCCGCGAGACCCCGCGCATGCATGAGGTCAAGAAGTCGATGAAGTCGGAGTATGACAAGAGGGTCCTGAACGGAAAGACCGGCAATACACAACCCATCGTCCTGTCGGGAACCAATTACCAGTCTGAACGGTACAGGAGTCTCGAAGAAACATACCGAACACCGTCGTGGCTCGAAAGGGTGTTGATCAAAAACGATTAACTGCTCGCTGGCAGCCAGCAGCCAATAACCATCAGACGATCTACAACCGTCCCGTCATCCAGTCACCATCACCAACGGTGGTGCTCCAGTTGTTCCCGTCCCGGCACATCATCAGACCAGGCATCGTTCGAGAGATCTTTTGCCGGTGATTGTCCCGGTATTCCATCCGACCAGGCATCGTGTCACCTTTGCGTCTCCTGGAACCAACGTGAAAGCGTCCCGATACAAATCCAGATCGGGCACAGGCATCATTCGTTTCCACATCCCAGCGGGCCTATCATCCCGCGGGACCAACCGTCCTGACAGCCACCCGGCCAGGCATCGTCCATCGAAGACCAGGTTCCGGACGAGTGTCCCGACAACAATTCGAATCGGGCATCGTTCATCACCGCCACCGCCAACACATGCGATCGAGGCGTCCCGTCTGATCGGGCATCACCCGTACCTTGGTGCGCGTGTCCCGACAACCATCCAATCGGGCATCGTCCAACACCCACGGTCACGACCATCCACAGAATCGAGGCGTCCCGACAACCGTCTGATCGAGCATCACCCATTACCTTGGTGCTCGTGTCCCGTCCAGAATCGGGAATCGTCCAACACCTGGGGGACCTTCGAGGCGGAACGGTCCCGCGGTCCCGATAACAATCCCGAATCGGGCATCGTCTTGCTCAGTCTTCCCTCACCTGGAGGGTGTCCCCGAAAGTCCTCCCACCACTCCCACGGTCACGACCATCCACAGATCGAAGCATCGTCTTTGACCATGACCCCGTGGTGTCCCGATAACCATCCCGGTCGGGCTCCGGTCATATTCGCATTCATCGAACGAACGAAGCCCGATCGGAGTTGGCACCTCGCGGTCGCGCCGCCGTGCCCCGGTAACCCATTCGACCGGGCATCGTTCATCACATGTCGTGAAATCGATGAAGGCACCCAAATTCGGACTCGGGTTCGTTTCGGCTCCTGTCCCGATAACTATCCAATCGGGCATCGTTTTTTCGTAACGTCACATTGAGGTCTTCCTCTCCAGTCCCAGGAACTATCCCCGACGGAGCCCAGAAGAAGCTCGACGTGCTCGTCCCGACAGCCATCCAATCGGGATTGCTAGTCTCGAACTACCGGGCTTGTCGTCCCGACATCCATCCTGATCGGGCATCGTTCATCACCCGCAGCGTCGGACGGCATCCTGGCCTGGGCTCGTCGGTCCCGACAGCCATCCAATCGGGCTGATCCCATGTCCCGACAGCTATCCGATCGGGCATCGTCTCATCAACTACGGGCAAAATCAGCCTTACGCTCGCAGATAAATTCGTGTCCCGACAGAGCCGATATCCATCCGATCGGGCGTCGTTCGTCAC
>Ga0335085_10002881_pt1 | contig 31051 bp, 33 predicted proteins | sample Lox_Sample_45_FD_206712 | JGI IMG/M metagenome (GOLD analysis project Ga0335085, IMG submission 206712) | Soil microbial communities from Loxahatchee National Wildlife Refuge, Florida, United States - Lox_Sample_4.5 | ecosystem: Environmental > Terrestrial > Soil > Wetlands | place: USA... | reverse complement strand
TCGAGCGTCACGCCGGCCTCGCCGACGAGCGTCGCCGTCGGCAGGCCCGCGACGTCGATGTCGAAGCGCCGCGGCGCCTCGCGCGTGTTCATGATGTGCAGGCGGTAGACGTTCTCGATCAGCCCGCCCTCGACCTCGCGCGAGATCGCGGCGCGGTCGCGGATGACGTCGACCTTGAGCGGCACGCGCTGCCACAGCGCGACGCCCGCGGCGGCGATGATCGTCCACAGGATGCCGCTGTAGATCAGCACGCGCGGGCGGAACGCGCGCTTGAACATCTGCGCGCGCGTGAGCTTGTGCTCGAGCGCGTGCGTGGTCGAATAGCGGATCAGGCCTTTCGGGCGGCCCACCTTCTCCATCACGCGGTCGCAGCCGTCGATGCAGGCCGCGCAGCCGATGCACTCGTACTGCAGGCCGTCGCGGATGTCGATGCCCGTCGGGCAGACCTGCACGCAGATGCTGCAGTCGACGCAGTCGCCCTTGCCCGCGCCCTTTCCCCTGGGCTCGCCGCGCTCCTTGTCGTAGGTGATGATCAGCGTGTCCCGGTCGAACATCGCGCTCTGGAAGCGCGCGTAGGGGCACATGTACTTGCAGACCTGCTCGCGCATCCAGCCCGCGTTGCCGTAGGTGGCGAAGCCGTAGAACAGCACCCAGAAGGTCTCCCACGGCCCCGTGTTCGCCGTCCAGACCGCGTCCCACAGCTCGCGGATCGGCGTGAAGTAGCCGACGAACGTGAACCCGGTCCACAGCGCGATCGCGGCCCAGGCGCCGTGCTTGGCGGCCTTCAGCGCCACCTTGCGCGCGGAGAGCGGCGCGGCGTCGAGCTTCATGCGCGCCATGCGGTCGCCCTCGATCCTTTGCTCGACCCACATGAAGATCTCGGTGTAGACGGTCTGCGGGCAGGCGTAGCCGCACCACAGCCGCCCGGCCACGGCGGTGAACAGGAACAGCGACAGCGCCGAGATGATCAGCAGGACCGCGAGGTAGATGACGTCCTGCGGGAAGAACACCAGCCCGAAGATGAGGAACTTGCGGTGCGCGATGTCGAGCAGCACCGCCTGGCGCCCGTTCCACGGCAGCCAGGCCAGCCCGTAGAATACGATCTGCGTCGCCCACACCAGCGCCCAGCGCCAGCCGGCGAACCAGCCGTGCACGGCGCGCGGGTGGATCGTCTTGCGGACCTCATACAGGGCCTGCTCGACGATCTGGACCGGCGCGTCGTTCATCTTCACTTCGGATTATGCGACAGCGAGTAGACGTAGGCCGCGAGCAGGTGCACGCGCGCCTCGCCCAGCAGCCCCTTCCAGGCCGGCATCGTGTTGTTGCGCCCGCTCGCGATGGTCTCGATGATCACGGGCTCCGCGCCGCTGTAGAGCCAGGTGCGGTCGGTCAGGTTGGGCGCGCCGAGCGCGGGGTTGCCCTTGCCGTCGGCGCCGTGGCAGGCCGCGCAGATCTGCTTGAACGTGGCCTCGCCGCGCGCGGCGCGGATGCTGTCGTGCGCCATGCCCGAGAGCGACATCACGTAGTGCGCGGCGTCCTTCACCCCCTGCTCGCCGAGCGCCGGCCCGAGCGCCGGCATCACGCCGTTGCGGCCGTTCGCGATCGTCTGCTCGATCGTCTCGGGCGCCCCGCCCCAGAGCCAGTCGTCGTCGGTCAGGTTCGGGAAGCCGCGCGAGCCGCCCGCGTCCGAGGCGTGGCACTGCGCGCAATTGTTGAGGAACAGCTTCTGGCCGATGGCGAGCGCGCCGGGGTCGCGCGCGAGCTCCTTCAGGTCCATCTTGGCGTAGCGGTCGTAGATCGGCCCGAACTGCTGCTCGTGGCGCGCGGTCTCCTCCTTCAGCTGGCCGACCTCGGTCCACCTGAGCAGCCCGGGGTAGTTGCCGAGGCCGGGATAGAGCGCGAGGTACACCAGGCCGAAGACGATCGTGATCCAGAACAGCCACATCCACCAGCGCGGCAGCGGGTTGTTGTACTCGCCGAGGTCCTCGTCCCAGGTGTGGCCCGTGGTCTCCTTCGTGCCGCCCGCCACGCGGCGCTTGGACTGCGCGACGAGCAGCACGCCGCAGGCGAGGATCGACACGATCGTGACCACCGAGATGTAGTAGCTCCAGAAGCTGCTGGTGAACTGGTTCATTGGTCGCTTTCCTCCAGCACGCTGCGCCCCTCGGCCTCGAAGGCGGCCTTGCGCGAGGGCGAGTAGGCCCACCCCACGATGCCGATGAAGGCCGCGAAGGCCGCCACGGTCAGGATGCTGCGGATCAGGTTGATGTCCATGGTCTTCTCCCTAGCGCGCGCCGGCGGCGCGGCCGGCGACGCCCAGCCCCTGCAGGTACGCGATCAGCGCGTCGAGCTCGGTCTTGCCCTTCAGCGCCTCAGGCGCCTTGGCGATCTCGTCGTCGGCGTACGGCACGCCCACGACGCGCAGCGCGCGCATCTTGGCCTGGATGTCGGCCGCGTCCGCCGGAGTCTTCGCCAGCCAGGTGTAGGCCGGCATGTTCGACTCGGGCACCACGTCGCGCGGGTTGTTCAGGTGGATGCGGTGCCAGTCGTCCGAGTAGCGCCCGCCCACGCGCGCGAGGTCGGGCCCGGTGCGCTTGGAGCCCCACTGGAACGGATGGTCGTAGACGAACTCGCCCGCCACCGAGTACGGGCCGTAGCGCTCGACCTCGGCGCGGAACGGCCGCACCATCTGCGAGTGGCAGTTGTAGCAGCCCTCGCGGATGTAGACGTCGCGCCCGGTCAGGCTCAGCGCGTCGTAGGGCTTCAGGCCCTTCACCGGCTCGGTCACCGTCTTCTGGAACGACAGCGGCACGATCTCGACCAGCCCGCCGACCGCCACCACCAGGATCACCAGCACGATGAGCAGCGCCTGGTTGCGCTCGATCATGTCATGCGTGAGTTTCATCGCTCGCTCCCTAGGCGTGGGCCATCGCGGGCGCCGGGATCGGCGCCTCCACGCTCTTGCCGGCGCCGATCGTCTTCAGCACGTTGTAGCCCATGATGAACATGCCCGACAGGTACAGCAGCCCGCCCAGCAGCCGGATGGCGTAGAACGGGTAGGTCGCCTTCACGCTCTCGACGAACGTGTAGGTCAGCGTGCCGTCGTCGCTGACGGCGCGCCACATCAGGCCCTGCATGACGCCCGCGATCCACATCGAAGCGATGTAGAGCACGATGCCGACGGTCGAGATCCAGAAGTGCACGTTGATCAGCCGCACGCTCCACATCTCGGTGCGTCCGAACAGGCGCGGGATCAGGTAGTACATCGAGCCCATCGACACCAGCCCGACCCAGCCGAGCGCCCCGCTGTGCACGTGGCCGATCGTCCAGTCGGTGTAGTGCGAGAGCGCGTTGACGGTCTTGATCGACATCATCGGGCCCTCGAACGTGCTCATGCCGTAGAACGACAGCGACACGATGAGGAACTTCAGGATCGGGTCCGTGCGCAGCTTGTGCCACGCGCCCGACAGCGTCATGATGCCGTTGATCATGCCGCCCCAGGACGGCGCGAGCAGGATCAGCGAGAACACCATGCCGATCGACTGCGCCCAGTCGGGCAGCGCGGTGTAGTGCAGGTGGTGCGGGCCCGCCCACATGTAGGTGAAGATCAGCGCCCAGAAGTGCACCACCGACAGCCGGTACGAGTACACGGGCCGGCCGGCCTGCTTCGGGATGAAGTAGTACATCATGCCGAGGAAGCCGGCGGTCAGGAAGAAGCCGACCGCGTTGTGCCCGTACCACCACTGCACCATCGCGTCCTGGGCGCCGGCGTAGGCCGAGTAGGACTTCCACAGCGTCGCCGGGACCTCGGCGCTGTTGACGATGTGCAGCAGCGCGACCGTCAGGATGAACGCGCCGAAGAACCAGTTGGCGACGTAGATGTGCGCGACCTTGCGCTTGAAGATCGTGCCGAAGAACACGACCGCGTAGGCGACCCACACCACCGCGATCAGGATGTCGATCGGCCACTCGAGCTCGGCGTACTCCTTGGAGGTCGTGATGCCGAGCGGCAGCGTGACCGCGGCGAGCACGATCACGGCCTGCCAGCCCCAGAACGTGAACGCGGCGAGGCCGTCGGAGAAGATCCGCGCGTGGCAGGTGCGCTGCACGACGTAGTACGAGGTGGCGAACAGCGCCGAGCCGCCGAACGCGAAGATCACGGCGTTGGTGTGCAGCGGGCGCAGGCGCCCGTAGCTGAGCCAGGGGATGCCGTAGGTGAGGTCGGGAAAGATCAGCTGCGTGGCGATGAGGACGCCGACGAGCATGCCGACGATGCCCCAGACCACGGTCATGACCGCGAACTGGCGGACGACCTTGTAGTTGTACGTCGATTCGTTGCCGTTGTTCATGCCGGGAACTCCCTGAATGAGCGCCACCGGCGATGCTAGGTCGGCGGCGGCGGCGGCCCTTGACCTGCGTCAAACCGGGGGCCTTGCGCCGCCCCGGCGCCTTGCGCTAGAAGGGCCCGTGAAGCCCGCCCCGGCCCCCGCGTTCCGGCTCGAGCTGCGGCTGCGCGAGCTCGCGCAGCTGTTCAACTCGCTCGACCCGGCGCCTTTCCTCGAGCGGGACCTCGACACCGACGCCGAGGAATACATCGAGGGCTGGGCCATGGAGCACCCCGCGGGGTCGCGGCTGCAGATCCACGTCAGCCTCCAGCACCCGCCGCCGGAGGGCGACCCGCAAGCGCTGATCGCCGAGGCCATCCACCACTATTTCCACTACAAGTCCGGGCTCGCCCGGCGCGAGCTGCGGCGGCTGCTCAAGCTGGGGCGCGAGAGCCTGCTGATCGGCCTGGCGTTTCTCGTCGCCTGCCTCGCCGCCGCGAGCGCGATCGACCGCTACGCCGGCGGCTGGCTGCTGCAGTTCGGCCGCGAGAGCCTGACGATCGTCGGCTGGGTCGCGATGTGGCGGCCGATCGAGGTCTTCCTCTACGACTGGTGGCCGATCAACCGCCGGCGCCGGATCTACGAGGCGCTCGGGCGCGCGGCGGTGCACGTGAGCGTGGCGCCGCCGGCGAAGCCCGTGGCGTAGCAGCGCTCGGACGCGGTTATCATCGCAACGGAACGCGACCGGACAGGAGCCCCGAATGGCAGCCAGGAAACGACCCTTCCTCACCGACGTCAAGACGCTGCGCGCGCGCGCGCGCCGGCATATCGAGCAGGGCGCGATCACCGAGAGCTACCGCGCGGACCGCAAGACCGTGGTCAAGCTCCTGAACGAGGCGCTCGCGACCGAGATCATCTGCGTGCTGCGCTACCGCCGGCACCACTTCATGGCGGCTGGCATCAACGCCGACTCGGTCGCGGCGGAGTTCCTGGTGCACGCCAACGAGGAGCAGCAGCACGCCGACCAGATCGCGGCCCGCATCGTGCAGCTGCAGGGCGAGCCCAACTTCAGCCCCGAGGGCCTCGCCAGCCGCGCGCACGCCGAGTACGTCGAGGGCGACGGCCTGATCGACATGATCAAGGAGGACCTCGTCGCCGAGCGCATCGCCATCGACAGCTACCGCGAGATGATCGAGTACGTCGGCGACAAGGACACCACCACCAAGCGCATGCTCGAGGGGATCCTCGCCATGGAGGAAGAGCACGCCGACGACCTGGTCGGCATGCTGGAGGAGCTCAAGAAGTAGGGTGGGCCCACGGCCCACCGTACGGCCCACCGCATGTGGGCGGCAGTCCCTGCGCGGCTTGATCCAGGTCAAGACGGCCGCCCGCGCGGCGAGCACCCTCTTTTCCTGCCCGGTCCGATAGTCGGCCGCAATGGGCCGTATTTGGTCAAACGATTTCACAAATCCGCCCGCCGCGTCTGAAATGGGGCCTGGCGGACACGATCGGAGGCATCCATGGACATGAAGGCAAAGGACGCGAGCGCGGGCAAGTGCCCGTACACCAACATCGCCGGCGTCGGCCGGAGCAATCGCGACTGGTGGCCGAACCAGCTGCGCCTGGAGCTGCTGCACCAGCATTCCGCGAAGTCCGACCCGATGGGCAAGGGCTTCGACTACGCCAAGGAATTCAAGGGCCTCGACTACAAGGCGCTGAAGCGGGACCTGGTCAAGCTGATGACCGACTCGCAGGACTGGTGGCCGGCGGACTTCGGCCATTACGGCCCGTTCTTCATCCGCATGTCCTGGCACGCCGCCGGGACCTACCGGGTCACCGACGGGCGCGGCGGCGGCGGCCGCGGGCAGCAGCGCTTCGCGCCCCTGGGCAGCTGGCCCGACAACGTCAACCTCGACAAGGCGCGGCGCCTGCTCTGGCCGGTCAAGCAGAAATACGGCAAGAAGATCTCCTGGGCCGACCTGATCATCCTCGCCGGCAACGTGGCGCTGGAGTCGATGGGTTTCAGGACCTTCGGCTTCGGCGCCGGCCGCGCCGATGTCTGGGAGCCTGACGAGGACGTGAACTGGGGCGAGGAGATCGCCTGGCTGGGCGCCGACAAGCGCTTCAGCGGCGACCGCGACCTGGGGCCGTTCGGCGCGACTCACATGGGCCTGATCTACGTCAACCCGGAAGGCCCGAACGCGAGCGGCGACTACATGGCCGCCGCCAAGGACATCCGCGCCACTTTCGGGCGCATGGCGATGAACGACGAGGAGACCGTGGCGCTGATCGCCGGCGGCCACACCTTCGGCAAGTGCCACGGCGCCGCCCCCGAGTCGCACAAGGGGCCGGACCCGGAAGGCGCGCCGCTGCAGGCGCAGGGCCTGGGCTGGGTGAGCGACTACGGCTCCGGGCACGGCGCCGACACCATCTCGAGCGGCCTCGAGGTGACCTGGACGAAGAGCCCGGCGCTCTGGAGCAACAGCTTCTTCGAGATCCTCTTCAAGTACGAGTGGGAGCAGACCAAGTCGCCCGCCGGAGCCAAGCAGTACGTGGCGAAAGACGCGCCGGAGATCATTCCCGACGCGCACATCCCGGGCAAGTTCAACAAGCCGACCATGCTGACCACCGACCTGACGCTGCGCTTCGACCCGGAGTTCGGCAAGATCTCGCGCCGGTTCTACGAGCATCCGCAGGAGTTCGCGGACGCCTTCGCGCGCGCCTGGTTCAAGCTGACGCACCGCGACATGGGCCCGCGCGCCCGCTACCTGGGGCCGGAAGTGCCGAGGGAAGAGCTGATCTGGCAAGACCCGATCCCCGCGGTCGACCACAAGCTGATCGGCGACAAGGAGGTCGCGGATCTGAAGAAGAAGATCCTCGCCTCGAAGCTGTCGGTGTCGCAGCTCGTGTCGACGGCCTGGGCGTCGGCCTCCACTTTCCGCGGCTCGGACAAGCGCGGCGGCGCCAACGGCGCGCGCCTCCGGCTCGCCCCGCAGAAGAACTGGCCGGTGAACCAGCCGGCGCAGCTCGCCAAGGTGCTGAAAGCGCTGGAAGGCATCCAGGCCGACTTCAACAAGAAGGCCAAGGGCGGGAAGAAGGTGTCGCTCGCCGACCTGATCGTGCTCGCGGGCTGCGCGGGCGTCGAAGCGGCCGCGAAGAAGGCCGGCGTCAACGCGAAGGTGCCGTTCCGGCCCGGGCGCATGGACGCGAGCCAGGACCAGACGGACGTCGAGTCCTTCGAGGTGCTCGAGCCGCTCGCCGACGGCTTCCGCAACTACCTGGGCGGCAAGTTCCCGGTCGCGGCCGAGCAGCTGCTGATCGACAAGGCTCAGCTGCTCACGCTCACGGCGCCCGAGATGACGGTGCTGGTCGGCGGCCTGCGCATGCTCGGGGCCAACGTCGGCGGCGCGAAGCACGGGGTCTTCACCTCGAAGCCCGAGACGCTCTCGAACGACTTCTTCGTCAACCTGCTCGACATGCGCACGGAGTGGCAGCCGACCTCGAAGGAGGCCGAGGTGTTCGAAGGCCGCGACCGCAAGACCGGCAAGGTCAAGTGGACCGGCACGCGCGTGGACCTCGTCTTCGGCTCGAACTCGCAGCTGCGGGCGCTGGCCGAGGTCTACGCGAGCGCGGACGCGAAGGAGAAGTTCGTCAATGACTTCGCCGCGGCCTGGACCAAGGTGATGGAGCTCGACCGCTTCGACCTGAAGCCGTAGCCGGACAGACGGGGACCGATCTCAAGGAAATGGGGGTCAGAACAACATTTCGTTCGCGCTGGCCAAAATGTTGATCTGACCCCCTTTTCCGATCTGACCCCCTTTTCCGGACGCGCCTGACCCGCGCTAGCGTCGGAGCGTGAACCAGAACGTCGCGCCCTCCCCCGGCCGGCTCTCGGCGCGGATGCGCCCGCCATGCTTCTCCACCACGCGCCGCGCGATCGCGAGGCCGATGCCGCTGCCGGGGAACTCGTGCGCCGAGTGCAGGCGCTGGAAGGGCTGGAACAGCCGCTCGGCGTACTGCAGATCGAAGCCGGCGCCGTTGTCGCGCACGTAGAATTCCCCGTCGAGCGCGCCGACTTCGATGCGCGCGCCCTCGCGGCCCGCGCTGAACTTCCAGGCGTTGCCGAGCAGGTTGGTGAACAGGATCTCCAGCAGGTGCTCGTCGCAGTCGCAGCGCAGCCCGGGCTGGATCCGCAGCTCGACGCGGCGCCCCGGCTCGGCCTCGCGCAGGCGCGCCGCCACGCGCGCCGCCACCGCCGACACGTCGACCGGCGCGCGCGCGGCCGCGCCGCGCCCGAGGTGCGAGAGCTCCATGAGCGCATCCAGCATGCGCTTCATGTGCGCCGCGCCCTCGACGATGCGCTGCAGGGCGAGGCGCTGCGCCTCCGGCGCCTGCTCGCCCAGCCGCTCGGCGAGGATCGCGGCGAATCCGCCGACCGCGCGCAGCGGCGCCTGCAGGTCGTGCGACACCGCGTAGCCGAAGGCCTCGAGCTCGCGGTTCGCGCTGCGCAGCTCCGCCGTGCGCGCCTCGATGCGTCGCTCGAGCTCGGCGTTGAGCGCGCGCAGCTCGTCCTGCGCCCGCTGCAGCGCGCGCTCGGCGTCCTTGAACGCCGTGACATCCGTCACCAGCGCGAGGATGCCGCGCACCGCGCCCGTCTCGTCGCGCTCGGGCGCGAGAATGCTCCACAGGTCGATCATGCGCCCGTCGCCGGCGGGCCGGCGGGCGTCGTATTGCAGCTTCTCGCCTGCGAGCGCGCGACGCATGAACGGCACGTTGGACTCGTAGAGCTCGCGCCCGAGGACCTCCTCGACTTTGCGCCCGATCATCTGCGCGCGGGGCTTGCCGCGCAGCTGCTCGTAGCCGCGGTTGGCGGCGACGATGCGCTCGTCGCGGCCGACGTAGACGATGCCGCCGGGCACCGAGTCGAAGATCAGCTGCAGCCGCGCCTGCGCCTCGCGCTCGGCCTGCTGCGCGCGCTTGCGCTCGGTGATGTCCTGCCCGATCCCGCGGTAGCCGCGAAAGCGCCCCTCGGCGTCGAACACCGGCCGGCCGCTCGTCGCCAGCCAGCGGTGCTCGCCCGTGGGCAGCACGCGCTCGAGCTCGAGGCCGCGGAACTCGCGCCGCGCCTCGAGGTCGGCGCGATGGCGCGCCCAGTCCGCCGCCGTCATGTTGAGCGCCGGCAGCTCCCAGCGCGTCTTGCCGATCAGGTTCTCGTCGGCCACGGCTCGCCGCTCCCACGGCATGCCGATGCGCAGCGTGAAGCGCAACTGCTCGTCCTGCTCCCAGTAGAAGTCGGTCGAGAGCTCGGTCAGGCTGCGGAAACGCTCCTCGCTCTCGCGCAGCGCGTCCTCGGCCTCCTTGCGCGCCGTGATGTCGGCCTGCGTGCCCCAGGCGGCGTGCACATGCCCGTCACGCACCTCGCCGTGGAACGAACCGCGGAACCAGCGCGGCCGGCCGTCGACCGTCTCGCGCCACTCGGTATCGTCGACGCGGAAGCTCGAGCGCACGAAGCGCCGCACGAGATCGAGGTTGACTTCGCGCCCGCCCAGCGCCTCGATGGGCAGCCCGATCATCTCGCGCGGGTCGGCGCGGCCGTAGATGCGCGCGTGCGCCGGGTTGCTCTCGGTCAGCACGGCGCTTGCGAGCAGCCGCTCGACGAGCTCGTCCTCGGGCAGGTCGATGGGCACCGGGGGGCGGCACTCGAGCCGGAAGATGCCCTCGCTCGAGTGCGTCATGAATTCGCGGTACAGGCGCTCGGCCGAGCGCCCGAAGCCGTCGCGGACCACGTCGACGGCCGGCATCAGGGCACCAGCACGGCCGCGCCTTCGAGCCGTCCCTCTCGCAGGTCGTCGAGCGCCTGGTTCGCGCGCTCGAGCGGGTAGGTCTTCACCTCGGTGCGGATCGGCGCGCGCGCGGCGAGCGCGAGGAACGCCTCGCCGTCCCGGCGCGTGAGGTTGGCCACGGACTGCACGCGCCGCTCGCCCCAGAGCAGCGAATACGGAAACGCGGGAATGTCGCTCATGTGGATCCCACCGCAGACCACGCAGCCGCCCTTCTTAACCGCCTTCAGCGCCCGCGGCACGAGCGCGCCCACGGGCGCGAACAGGATCGCCGCGTCGAGCGCCTCGGGCGGCAGCGCATCCGAGCCTCCCGCCCACGCCGCCCCCAGGCGCTTCGCGAACGCCTGGCCCGTGGCATCGCCGGGCCGCGTGAAGGCGTAGACCTCGCGCCCTTGGGCCTTCGCCACCTGCGCGAGGATGTGCGCAGCGGCGCCGAAGCCGTACAGGCCGAGGCGCCTCGCGTCGCCCGCCATGGCATACGAGCGATAGCCGATCAGCCCGGCGCACAGCAGCGGCGCCGCCTCGGCGTCGCCGTAGGACGGGGGCAGCGGGAAGCAGAAGCGCTCGTCGGCGACGGCGTACTCGGCGAATCCGCCATCGAGCGTGTAGCCGGTGAAGCGCGCGCGATCGCACAGGTTTTCGCGCCCGCTTCGGCAGTACTCGCATTCGCCGCAGGTCCACCCGAGCCAGGGAATGCCCACGCGATCGCCGGGCGCGAATCGCGCGCCCGCCGTCTCGACGCGCCCCACGATCTCGTGGCCCGGGACCACCGGGTAGGCGCAGTCCTTCAAGTCGCCGTCGGCGACGTGCAAATCGGTTCGGCACACGCCGCAGGCAAGCACGCGCACGCGCACCTGGCCCGGCCCGGGCCGCGGCATCGGCAGCTCATCGAGCGCCAGGGGCTTCCCCGGCGCATGCACCCGCATCGCGCGCATAGAAAAGGGGGTCAGATCAACATTTCGAGAAGCGCAGCCGAAATGTTGATCTGACCCCCTTTTCTATTTGTCGTCGTCCATCAGGATGTCGTGCGCGGGACGCTCGAGGTCGTCGAACTGGCCGCCCTCGAGCGCGCGCCAGAAGACGTAGCCGATCACGAATACGAAAGCGACCGAGAGCGGGATGAGGATGTAGAGGCTGCTTTCCATGGCCTGTCCTTCGCCAGCGGCCGCAGCGCGTTCGCGACCACGATGAACGAGCTTGCCGCCATGCCGAGCGCGGCTTCCCAGGGCCCGATCCAGCCCAGCGCGGCGCCCGGGAGCGCCAGCGCATTGTAGGCCAGCGCCCAGCCGAGGTTCTGCCGAACGAGGCGCATCGCGCGGTGCGCAATGCCGAGCAGCGCGTCGAATGTCTCGAGCCGGTCGCCGATCAGCACGACGTCGGCCTGAACCTGCGCGGCCTCCGCGCCCGCCCCCATCGCGATCGAGGCGTCGGCGCGCGCAAGCACCGGCGCGTCGTTGAGCCCATCGCCGACCATCGCGACCACGCGGCCCGCGGCCTGCAGGCGCGCCACGTAGTCGAGCTTGCCCTGCGGCGAGGCGCCGCCGGTCCACGACTCGATGCCCAGCCGCGCGGCCATCGCGCCGACCACGGCGGGCTCGTCCCCGCTCAAGAGGTGAATGCGCAGCCCGCGCGCCCGGAGCGAGCGCACGAGCGCCTCGGCGTCCGGCCGCAATGCGTCCTCGACGAAGAACGCCGCGAGCCAGCGTCCCTCCTCGGCCAGATATACCTGCGCATCTGCGACGGGCGCGGGCGCGCCGGCGATTGCCTCGCAGAAGCCCCGCGCACCGATGCGCACGACCCGGCCCTCGTGGCGCGCCTCGATGCCGGCGCCGCCGACCACCCTTGTCTCCCGTAGGGTGGGCCGTTGGCCCACCGTACGAAACGCGCGCGCCAGCGGATGCGTGCTCGAGGCTTCAAGCGCCGCGGCCAGGCCACGGCACGCGGCCTCATCCCTCGCGAACGCCTCGACGCGGGAAATCTCCGGCCGCCCGCGCGTCAGCGTGCCGGTCTTGTCGAGGATGACGTCGGTCGCGCGATCGAGCGCCTCCAGCGCGCGCGTGCGGGTGAGCACCGCACCGCGCGCGAGCAGCCGCGCGCCGGCGCGCGTCAGCACCACGGGCGCCGCGAGCGCGAGCGCGCACGGGCAGGTCGCGACCAGCACCGCCACCGCGACCCAGACGCTGCCGTGCGCGGCCCAGGCGACGCCCGCCACGGCGAGCACGACGAGCGTGAGCGCGCGCGCCACGCGGTCGGCGCGCTCGACGAGCAGCGGCCGGCTCGCCGCCGCGCGCTCCACCAGCCGACCGATCGCCGCGGCCTGCGTTTCGGCGCCCGCGCGCGTCACGCGCATCACGAGCGGCTGCTCGAGGTTGACCGAGCCGCCGACCAGCGCCGCGCCGGGACGCTTGGCGACAGCGCGAGACTCGCCCGTCAGCAACGACTCGTCGGCGCTCGAATCGCCCTCCTCCACCACGCCGTCGGCCGGCACGCGCTCGCCCGCCGGCACGAGCACGCGGTCGCCCGCGACGAGCGCGTGCGCCGGGACCCGCTCGGGCGCGCCGTCGCGCAGGCGCTGTGCGAACGACGGCATCCAGCGCGAGAGCCGGTCGAGCTCGCGGCCGGCGCGCTGCCGGGCGAAGAGCTCCGCGGTGCGCGCCGCGAGCAGCAGGAAGGCGAGCATCGACACCGAGTCGAAATACACGCGCCCGGTGCCCGTCGCGGTCGCCCACGCGCTCGCGGCAAAGCCCGCCGCGAGCCCGAGCGCGATCGGCGTGTCGAGGCTCACGCGGCGCCGGCGCGCGTCCTGCCAGGCGCCGCGGAAGAACGGGCCGCAGGAAAAAACCAGCACCGGCAGCGTGATCGCGAGGCTCGCCCAGCGCATCAGCGCCTCCGAGTCGGGCGCGAGCGTGCCCGAGCCCTCGGCGACATAGGCCGGCCACGCGTACATCATGCCCTGCATCGCGCCGAAGCCCGCGACGAACAGGCGCCACAGCGCGCGCCGGCGCTCGCCGCGCGCCAGCGCCTCGCCGCGGCGCGGGTCGAACGGATACGCGTCGTAGCCCACGGCGCGGATCGCCTCGACGATCGACGACAGGCGCGTGACCCGCGGGTCCCAGGCGACCTGGGCGCGCTGCGTGGCGAAGTTGACGTCGGCCACGAGCACGCCGGGCACGCGCCGCAGCGCCTGCTCGTTCAGCCACAGGCAGGCGGCGCAGCGGATGCGGTCGAGGATCAGCGTCGCTTCGCGCCGGTGCTCGGAGGGCGCGGCGACGAACTCGCGCTGCGCCCGCGGGTCGTCGTACAGCAGCGCGGGCGGCAGCGCCTCGGGCCGCACGCCCTCGTTGCTGCGCGCCTCGTAGTACTTCTCGAAGCCGCCGTCGGCGATCGCCCGCGCGACGGCCTCGCAGCCCGCGCAGCAGAACTCGCGCGGCTCGCCGAGCACGCGCGCGCGGTACCGGCCCGGCTCGGGGACCGGCAGGCCGCAGTGGAAGCAGGCGCTCAGCTGACGCTGATCCGCTTGCCGCCGCCGTTCGCCTTCTTCGGCAGCACGAGGTTCAGCACGCCGTCCCGGTACTCGGCCTTGGCGCCCTTCTCGTCGACCTCGGTCGGCAGCGAGAAGCTGCGGCTCGCCATGCCGTAGCTGCGCTCGCTGTAGATCACCTTCTCGTCCTTCTTCTCTTCCTTCTGCTGCTTGGTCTCGGCGCGCACCGATACGACGTTGCCGTCGATGTCGACCTGGATGTCCTCCTTCTTGGCCCCGGGGATGTCGGCATGCACGGTGTAGGACTTGTCGTCTTCCTTGACGTCGACCTTGATCGAAACCTCCGTGCCGGCGGGGAACGCGATTGGCTTGACGAAAAAGCCCTTCGTCAGCTCGTTGAACAGGTCGTCGAACGGGGTAGAGCGGGTGATGTTGGCCATGGGATCCTCCAGCTGTGAAATGACAGGGTCATGCTAGCCGCCCGCCCGCGGCCTCTATTGACCTGCGTCAATACCGGTGGCGGTCCCGGCCCTAGGCTTGGCGCATCACCATTCGATTGGAGGCTCGCCATGCATCGCAACGTCGGCATCCCGGACCAGATTGCCCGCATCGTCGTCGGCACCGCCCTGCTGTTCCTCGTCCTGGTGCTCGACGGCCCGTCGCGCTGGGTTGGCCTCATCGGCCTCGTGCCGCTCGCGACCGGGGCCTTTGGCTTTTGCCCGCTCTATGCGATCCTCGGCCTGAGCACCTGCCACGTCAGCAAGGAGGCCTGACCCCATGTTCAAGAACATCTTGGTTCCCACCGACGGCTCGCGACTCGCGCTGAAGGGTGCGAAGGCCGGCGTCCGGCTGGCGAAGGCGCTGGGCGCCCGCGTCACGGCGGTCTACGTGATCCCGCCGTTCATGCCGGTCGCCTACGGCGACGCGGCCGTGTACGTGCCTGCGATCTCGCCGCTGGAGTACCGGAAGGCTTCGGAAGCCGCCGCGCGCAAGGCGCTCGCCGCCGTCGAGGCCGAGGCCAGGCGCGCGCGCGTGCGCTGCAGCGCTCGCTTCCTGACGTCGGCGCCAATCTACGAGGGGCTGCTGCGCGCCGCGCGCGCGGGCAAGTGCGACGCGATCGCGATGGCCTCCCACGGCCGCGGCGGGCTCGCGGGCGTGCTGCTCGGCAGCGAGACGACGCGCGTGCTCGCGCACTCGAAGCTGCCGGTCCTGGTGACGCGGTAGGGTGGGCCGCTGGCCCACCGTACGGCCTAGGGCCGCACGCGGGCGCTAGTCGAGGTCGACCTCGAACAGGCGCGGCTCGGGCGCCACGCTCTCGATCGTGAAGTACACGCGCCCGATCTCGCGGCCGTCGGTGGTCTGCACCTCGACCTTCCAGCGCCCGGGCTGGTAGTTGTCCTTGTAGCCGTAGCCGCGGAAGCCCTCGGCGCGGCCGCCCACGATCGCGATCGGGATCGTGTCCTGCGGCAGCCAGCCGCGCCCGCCCGGCTCCCAGTACCAGCGCATGCGCACGCGATCGGCGAATCGCGCCGGCGAGAACACGCGGAAGTAGACGTAGACGCGGTCGCCCGGCTGCGCGCGGAACTCCTGGTCGCCGTTCTGCCAGAACCGCCACCAGGGCCGCTGGTGGCTGAGCACGTAGCCCGCCTCCGAGCGCTCGACCGAGTGGTACACGCCGATGAACGGGATCGACAGCGGCACCGGCGGGATCACGCGCAGCAGGTAGGCCGCGAGGAACGCCACCAGCACCGCCGCCGCCGGCAGCCCGATCTGCCGGCGCGCGGCGCGCGCCAGCGCCGGCCGCCGCCGGATCACCCAGGCCGCCGCGGCGGCGGGCGGCAGCGCGCCCGCCAGCATCGAGCCGAGGAACACCCCCAGCCCGATCGAGCCGACCGCGATCGGCACGACGATGGCCGCGAACGAGAGGCAACAGAGCGCGAGCATGGCGAACTTCACCGGCAGGCCGAGCGCCTTGAAGCGGCGCGACTCGTTGGCCACGAGCAGCGCGATCAGCACGGCAAGGAAGCCGAACGAGACGAGCAGCGACGAGCTCTTGAAGAAGAAGATCGCGTACAGGTTGAGCAGCGCGCCGAGCGAGAAGTGGATCGCGGCCGAGCGGTACTCGCGGTAGCCGTCGACGACCCGCCCGGCGAACGCGGCGAGCGCGGGGACCGCCGCCGGCGCGCCGGCGGGCGCCTCGGCGACGCGCGCGCCCTGCTCGAGGAACAGGTGCATCAGCACCGCCATGACGAGCGCCAGGTAGCCCGCCTGCTGCGCCAACGTGAACCAGGAATCGATGCGACCCGTGGTGAGGACGTCGAACACGAAGCCGCCCGTGAAGAAGACGACCGCGACCTCGCGCTCGCGCCGCTCGAACTGCGCCTTCAGGCGCGCGAGCGCGGAGGCCGCCGGCGGCGTCCCGGCCTCCGGCGCCGTCATCGCGCCAGCAGCCGCCGCAGGAAGGCGCCGACGATCCAGGCCCGCACGAACCAGCGGCGCAGCCGCGGCGAGCCCGCGGCGAGCACCGCGGCCGCGCCGAAGGCGACCAGCGCCGGGTCGGCCACCGAAGCGCCCAGGCGCGTCACGCCCGTCGCGATCGCGCGGCGCTCGCGCTCGGAGCGCTCGACCAGGGCCTCGCGCCGCCGCTCGAGCTCGCCGAGCACTGCCTTCATTCGCGCGGCTCCAGCGCCGACTGGTCGCGCCGCAGCTCGGCGAGGCTGTCGGCGAACGGCCTGAGCCGCGCGCCCTCGCGCACGCGCCAGCCGATGATCACGGCGACCGCGAGGAACAGGACCGCGAGCGCCGCCGAGACCGCCACGCGGTACTGCGGCTCGACCGCCAGCACCAGCGCCACCGAGGCGAAGCCGACCGCGAGCGCGCCGAGCAGGATCGCCGCGACCGCGCCCACCATGATCAGCACCAGGCGCGCGAGCACCTCCTGCATCTCGACGCTGAGCAGCTCCAGCCGCGTGCGCGCCAGCCCGAGCAACGTGGCGAATAGCGCCTGCGCCGAGCGCATCAGTCCCATGGCTACCTCCGCCCGAGCAGCAGGCCCAGCACCAGCCCGACGCCGGCCGCGATCCCGATCGCGGCCCAGGGGTGCTCGCGCACGCCCGCCTCGATGTCGCGCGCGGCCTCGCGCGCCTCATTGCGGGCTGCGGTCGCGGCGTCGCCCAGCTGCTCGCCCGCCGCGCCCGCGGCGGTCGCGAGCAGCGCCTCGGCGTCGCGCACCACGGCCCGCAGGTCGGACATCATCTTCTCGGTCGTTTCGGCATCCATCGGCTCACCTCCGGTCCACGCACCGATTGTATAGTCAGCCGATGGCAAACCTGTCCGAAAGGCACTACCTGACCCCGCTGATGGAGCCGGACTGCGTGGCCGTGATCGGCGCGACCGAGCGCGCGGGGGCGCTGGGCGCGGTGCTGGTGGCGAACAGCCTCGCCGCGGGCTACCGCGGCGCGCTCTACGGCGTCAACCCCAAGTACCGGACGGTGCAGGGAATCCCCTGCGTGCGCGCGATCGCCGACGTGCCGCGGCGCGTGGACCTCGCCGTGATCGCGACGCCCGCGGCCACGGTGCCCGACCTCGTCGAGCAGTGCGGTCGCGCGGGCGTGCGCGCGGCCGTCGTGATCAGCGCCGGGTTCTCGGAAACCGGGCCCGCGGGCGCGAAGCTCGAGCGCGCGCTGCTGGAGAACGCGCGCCGGCACCGGCTGCGCCTGGTGGGCCCGAACTGCCTCGGCCTGATGCGGCCCGGGATCGGCCTCAACGTCACCTTCGCGCGCGGCACGCCGCTCGCGGGCTCGATCGGGCTGGTCGCGCAATCGGGCGCGGTGTGCACCGCGATGCTCGACTGGGCGCGCCCCAACGGCGTGGGGTTCTCGAGCGTGGTGTCGCTGGGCGGCTCGACCGACGTCGACTTCGGCGAGATCGTCGACTACCTGATCGAGGACCCGAAGACCGAGCACATCCTGCTCTACATCGAGGGCGTGCGCAGCGCGCGCCGCTTCGTTTCCGCGCTGCGCGCGGCCACGCGCGTGAAGCCCGTCATCGCGCTGAAGGTCGGGCGCCACCCGGCGGGCTCGCGCGCCGCCGTCTCGCACACGGGGGCGATCGTCGGCCTCGACGACGTGTTCGACGCCGTGGTCAAGCGCACCGGCGTCGTTCGCGTCAACACCATCGGCCAGATGGTCGCCGCCGCGCAGGCGCTCGCCGCGCACGTGCGGCCGCAGGGCGACCGGCTCGCCGTGGTGACCAACGGCGGCGGCCCCGGCGTGATGGCGGCCGACCGCGCCGCCGACCTCGGCATCCCGCTCGCGGCGCTCGCGCCGGCGACGCTCGAGGCGCTGAAGGCCGCGCTGCCGCCGAGCTGGTCGCACGGCAACCCGGTCGACCTGATCGGCGATGCCGACGCGGCGCGCTACCGCGCCGCGGTACAGGCCTGCCTCGCCGACGACGGCGTCGACGGCGTGCTCGCGATCCTCACGCCGCAGGCGATGACCGAGCCCGCGGCGGCCGCGCAGGCCGTGATCGACGCCGCGCGCGGGTCCTCCAAGCCCGTGCTCACTTGCTGGATGGGCGAGGAGCAGACCGCGCCCGCGCGCCGGCTGCTCGCGGAGGCGCGCATCCCGGTGTTCCGCACGCCCGACCCGGCGGTCGAGATGTTCGGGCACGTGTCCTCGTTCTACCGCAACCAGCGCGCGGCGCTGCAGACGCCCGGGCCGGCGGCCGCGCAGTCGCCGCCCGACCTCGCCACCGCGCGCGCGATCGTCGAGTCCGCGCTGGCCGAGAAGCGCAGCGTGCTCTCGGAGATGGAGACCAAGGCGCTGCTCGCGGCCTTCGCCATACCGATCGCGCGCACGGTGATCGCGCGCTCGGCCCACGAGGCGATGGTCGTCGCCGGCGAGATCGGCTTCCCGGTGGCGATGAAGATCGACTCCCCCGACATCACGCACAAGAGCGAGGTGGGCGGCGTGCGCCTGAACGTCGCCAGCGCGCAGGCCGTGCAGGCGGCATGGGGGGAGATCACCGCCGAGGTCGCGCGCCTGCGGCCCGAGGCGCGCATCCAGGGCGTCGCGGTCGAGCCCATGGTGCGCCGCGCGCACGGCCGCGAGCTGATGATCGGCGTGATCCGCGACCCGGTGTTCGGCCCGGCGGTCGTCTTCGGCACCGGCGGCACGGCGGTCGAAGTGTTCCGCGACCGCGCGGTCGCGCTGCCGCCGCTCAACCGGTTCCTGGTCGACGACATGATCCGCGGCACGCGCGTGGCGCGCCTGCTCGGCGAGTTCCGCGGCATGCCGCCGGTCGCGCGCGGCGCGCTGGAGGACGTGTTGCTGCGCGTCTCGGCGATGGCCTGCGAGCTGCCCGAGCTCGCCGAGCTCGACATCAACCCGCTGATCGCCGACCCCGAGGGCGCCGTCGCGGTCGATGCGCGCGCGGTGCTGCGGCCGGGGCCGGCGCGGCGCGAGCGCTACGGGCACCTGGCGATCCACCCCTATCCGGCGTCGCTGGTCAGCGAATGGCAGCCCCGCGAGGGGCCACGCGTGACGCTGCGCCCGATCCGGCCCGAGGACGCCGAGCTGGAGAAGGACTTCGTGCGCGGCCTGTCGAGCGAGAGCCGCTACTTCCGCTTCATGGACACGCTGCGCGAGCTCACGCCGCAGATGCTGGTGCGCTTCACCCAGATCGACTACGACCGCGAGATGGCGTTCGTCGCGGTCGTGGCCGAGGACGGCCGCGAGACCGAGGTCGGCGTCGCGCGCTATGTCGCCAACCCCGACGGCGAGAGCTGCGAGTTCGCGCTCGTCGTCGCCGACGGCTGGCAGCGGCGCGGGCTCGGCCGGCGCATGATGGAGGCGCTGATCGACGTCGCGCGCGCGCGCGGGCTGCGGCTGATGCTCGGGCACGTGCTGGGGGAGAATCGCGGCATGCTCGAGCTGTGCCGGCGGCTCGGCTTCGAGTTCTCCGACAGCCCCGAAGGCCCGATGGTGAAGCGCGCGACGCTCGCGCTCGCGCAGCGCTAGCGGCGCTACAGTCCGAGCGCGGCCTCGGCGCGCAGCGCGCGCGCGCTGCGCTCGGCATCCTCGGGCACCGCCGCGGCGACGGCCGCCCAGTCGGCCGCGTCGAGCAGCCTGCCCGCGCGCGGCAGCATGCGCTGCTCCTCGGTGGCGAGGTGGTTGCGGTAGTAGACGAGGTAGGTCGCCGAGGCGGCCTCGAGCTCGACGCGGGGGACGAACGAGCCGGCGGCGACGGCGTCGAGCAGCTCGAGCAGCGCCTCGCCCGCGTGCGCGATCACGCGGTGCTCCTGCAGCAGGCGGCGAACCGGCAGCTCGAGCGACGCGTCGCGCGCCGCCATGCGCTGGAATGCGACGTCCTCGCGCGGATGGTGCGCGGTATCGGAGTACTCGCGCAGCCAGCGCACCACCTCGCGCATGCGCTCGTAGTTCGGCGCGTCGCCGGCGTGGAAGCGCGAAACCTCGTGCTCGAAGAGCTCGAGCAGGCGCGCGAAGCGGACGTGGTCGGCGTGCCAGGCCGCGACCGGATCCATCGCGCTCAGCGTCCCTGCGCGTCCGGATTGAACATGTAGAGGATCGCGGCGCGCAGCTCGCCGTCGCTGAGGTTCGCCTGCCCTCCGCGCGGCGGCATCCCGCCGTGCCCGCGGATCGCCGAGTGCACCAGGACGTCCACGCCCTGGCTCATGCGCGGGCTCCAGGCGGCGCGGTCGCCGATCCGCGGCGCGCCGTTGAGCCCGTCGCGGTGGCACTTCACGCACTGCCCCTCGACGACCTGGCGCCCGCTGCGCTCCGCGGCGAGCGCCGCGGTCGAGGCCGGCTCGACCCAGTGGCCGCCGGAGCGGTTGACCATGTAGGTGACCGCGCGCCCGATCTCGAGGTCGGTCAGGCCCGGACTGCCGCCGTGCGCCGGCATTTCGCGGATGCCGTTCAACGCGTGCACGGTCAGCCCCGTCAAGCCCTGCTCGGCGCGCTTCTTCCATGCGGCGGGGTCGCCCACCCGGGGCGCGCCCTTCAGGCCCTTGGCGTGGCAGGCCGAGCAGACCGAGTCGTAGACTTCCTTGCCGCTGCGTCCCTCGCCCTGCGCCTGCGCGGTCCCGGCCGCGATCGCCGCCGCCGCCATCCATGCCCACGCCATCGTCCTCATCGGTTCCTCCCCGAGCCTTTGGCTGATCAGACACCCGCCCCGGCCCGGAGCTTTGATATTCGTCAAGCGCGGCCCCGATTGAGGCCTGCAATGGCGCGCGTTGCCCGATTCAATTGGAGCGACGCCGCCGGCGGTCGTATGCTCGGGCTGTACCGAATCCGGAGCCCCCACTTGACCGTCCGCGAAGGCAGCCTCGAAGCCCCCACCCGCCATCCGCTCGACTGGCGCAATCCCGAGTTCTACGACGAGGCGAAGCTCGACAAGGAGCTCGAGCGCGTCTACGAGATCTGCCACGGCTGCCGGCGCTGCGTGAACCTGTGCACCGCGTTCCCGACGCTATTCGACCTGATCGACGCGTCGAAGACGATGGAGATCGACGGCGTGGCGAAAGCCGACTACGCCAAGGTCGTCGACCAGTGCTACCTGTGCGACATGTGCTACATGACCAAGTGCCCGTACGTGCCGCCGCACCCTTGGAACGTCGACTTCCCGCACCTGATGCTGCGCGCGAAGGCGGTGAAGTTCCGCCGCCACGGCGCGGGCTTTCGCGACCGGCTGCTGTCGTCGACCGACGCGATGGGCAGGCTGGCGGCCATTCCCGTCGTCGCGCAGGCCGTCAACGCGGTGAACAAGATGCCCGCGGCGCGCGGGCTGATGCAGAAAACGCTGGGCGTGCACCGGGACCGCAAGCTCCCCGACTACGCGAGCCGCACGTTCCGCTCGCGTGCGGCGGCGAGCCCCGCGGCCGCGGCGAAGGACGGCAAGCAGACGCCGGGCAAGGCGGCGATCTTCTCCACCTGCTACGTGAACTACAACGAGCCGGGCATGGGCGAGGACCTGCTCGCGCTGCTCGCGCACAACGAGGTGCCCTACGTGCTGGTCGAGAAGGAGGCCTGCTGCGGCATGCCCAAGCTCGAGCTCGGCGACCTCGAGGCCGTGGCGAAGCTGAAAGAAACGAACATACCGCCCCTGGCCCGCCTCGCGCGCGAGGGCTACGCAATCCTGACGCCGGTTCCCTCCTGCACGCTGATGTTCAAGCAGGAGCTGCCGCTGATGTTCCCCGACGACGCGGACGTGAAAGCGGTGCAGGACGCGATGTTCGACCCTTTCGAGTACTTCGTGCTGCGCGCGAAGGACGGCCTGCTGAAGAAGGACTTCAAGCGCGGCCTGGGCAAGGTCGCGTACCACATCCCCTGCCACTCGCGGGTGCAGAACATGGGGCAGAAGACGCGCGAGATGCTCTCGATGGTGCCCGGCACCGAGGTCGCCACAGTCGAGCGCTGCGCCGGCCACGACGGCACCTGGGGCGTGAAGCGCGAATACTTCGAGAACTCGATGAAGATCGGCCGCCCCGTGTTTCGGCAGATGGCCGAAGCGAAGCCCGATTACGTGAGCTCCGACTGCCCGATCGCCGCGCGCCACATCCTGCAGGGGATGGGCGAGGACGCCGGCGGGGCCGAGAAGGCCCACCCGCTCGCGCTGCTGCGCAAGGCCTACGGCATCTAGAAAAGGGGGTCAGAACAACATTTCCCGTGAGCGCAATGCTCCACCGGATTCTCGTTCGCGGAAATATCGTTCTGACCCTCTTTCTTCTTGCCGGCTGCGCGCAGCTCGGCGCGCCGGCGCCGGGCACCTTTGCCTTCGGCGTGCTCGGCGACACGCCCTATTCCACTGCCGAAGTTTCGAAGCTCGACGCGATGATCGCGCGCATCAATGCGCAGCCGCTGGCGTTCGTCGTGCACGTCGGCGACCTCGGCTCGAGCGCGAAATCGCAGGGCTGCGGCGACACCTGGCTCGATGCGCGCGCGCGGCAGTTCGCGTCTATCCGCGCGCCCTTCGTCATTGTTCCGGGCGACAACGAGTGGACCGACTGCGCGCACCACGGCATGGATCCCGCAGCGCGGCTCGAGGCCTGGCGCCAGCGCTTCTGCCGCGACGCGCCGGGCCTCGCGCTCGAGCGCCAGCCCGGGCACTGCGAGAACGCGCGCTGGCGCGCTGGCGGAATGGACTTTGTCGCGCTCGCGGTTCCCGGGGGCGCGGACGGCCCGGGCGTGAGCCTCGACGCGGCCTACGCCTGGCTCGACGAATCGCTCGCCCGCGCTGCGCGCGACCGTGCGGTCCAGGTTGTGGTCTTCCTGCATGCCGATCCGCGCTTCGAGCGCCAGCAAGGCAACGACGGCTACGCGCGGCTGCGGAACACGCTGGCAGCGCAGGCCAGGCGCTTCGACGGCCGGCTGGTGCTGGTGCACGGCGACACGCACTGGTACCGCGACGACGAGCCGCGTCCGGGACTGCGCCGGATCGAGCCCTGGGGCTCGCCGTTCGTGTCGTGGCTGCGCTTCGAGGTCGTCGACGGCACGCTTCGCGTCGCGGCGGGCCGGTAGACGGGCGGCTACCGCACCACCCTGTCGATGACGACGTCGACGCCCTTCGCGTCGTTGGCCACCGGCGAGCTGCGGCCTTCGAGGTCGCCCGGCTGCGGGCGCGCGTTGCCCGAGCGCGAGACGCGCGCGGTGATCACCACGTGGGCCTGCGACGAGATCCCCATGCCGGGCGCCATCGCCATCGAGTCGTCGAGCGCGTACGCGAACGGCAGCTCGGCGGCCTTGCGCCGCAGGATCGCGAGCGGCATCGCCAGGCCGCTCTCCGCGCGCGCGTAGACGAACAGGGTGTCGTCGGCCGAGATCTGCGACGCGAGCTTCGGGTCGAGCCGCACGGTCCCGGTCAGCCGCGCCGCGCCCGCGGCGGCGGCCGGCGGCGGCGGCGGGACGGACGCTCCCCCCGCGCGCGAGCGCGCCTCGTCGATGTTCTGCTGGATCAGGCGCGCCTCGTCGGAGCCCGGCGCGACGTGCGGCAGCATGCGCGACCAGGTGTCGGCGGCGCTGGCGAATTCCTGCCTCTCGAAAGCCGCCGTGCCCGCGAGCGCGAGCGCCTTCAGGTTTGCCGGGTCGATCTCGAGCGCGCGCTGCACGAGCTGCTCGGGCTCGCCCCGCAGGCTCTGCCCGTGCGACATCGCGAGCGCGTCGGCGAAGTCCGCGAGCAGCTGCGCGTCGCGCGGCGAGCGCTTCGCCGCCTCGGCGTAAGCGCGCGTGGCCTCGGCAAAACGCCCCATCACCGCGTAGGAGCGGCCCAGCATCTTCCAGCCCTCGGGATCGTCGGGGTTCTTCTGCAGCCGCGCGGCGAGCCCGTTCACCATCGCCTCGATCTGCGCCGGCGTGACCTCTTCGGCCGGCCGCGGCGCCAGCGCCCCGGGGGTGCCGACCGCGTAGTACACCGCGAGCGCGATGAGCGGAACGGCGAACACCACCGCGAACGCCGCCGCCTGCCGCCCGCGCGGCGCCCGCGCCGGCGCCTCGGCCGCGTCCGGCGCGTCGGCATCCTCGAGCGTGCGCGCCTCGAGCTCGGCGAGCGCGCGCTCGTATTCGGCGCGCCCGAGCTTGCCCGCCGCGAGGTCGGCCTCGAGCTCGCGCCGCTGGTCGCGGTGGATCGCGAGGTTCGCCTCGCGCTGCGACACCGCGCCGCCGCGACGCGCGGCGACGAGCGGCCGCAGCAGTGCGAGCACCGCGAGCGCGACCAGCGCCGCGCCGAGCGTCCCGAACAGGATCATTCGAGCAGCTGCTCGGCGCGCGCGCGCTCGGCCTCGGAGAGCTCGACCGGCGGCGCGCGCCGCGACACGCGGCGCCACAGCACCAGCGCGCCGAGCGCGAGCAGCACGAACGGCCCGGACCAGAGCGCGATCGTGCGCGCCTCGAGCGGCGGCCGGTAGAGCACGAAATCGCCGTAGCGCGCGACCAGGTAGTCGATAACCTGCTGCTCGCTCTCGCCGCGCGCGAGCTGCTCGCGGATCTGGTTGCGCAGGTCGACCGCGAGCTCGGCCTGCGAGTCCGCCAGCGACTGGTTCTGGCACACCAGGCAGCGCAGCTCCAGCGCGAGGTCGCGCACGCGCCGGTCGAGCGCGGATTCGGTCTGCGCCTCGCCCAGCGCGGCGACCGACGCGAACGCGAGCAGCGCCGCGGCGAGGCTAGCCCTCACGCTTGAGCTCCTCGAGCAGCGGCACGACGCGGCCGCGGACGATCTCCGGCGTGAGCGGCCCGATCTGCTTGTAGCGGATGACGCCGCGCCGGTCGATGACGTAGGTCTCGGGCACGCCATAGACGCCGTAGTCGACGCCGACGCGCCCGTCGGCGTCGGCCGCGACCAGGCGGTAGGGGTCGCCGTTGCGCCGCAGCCAGGCGAGCGCGTCCTCGCGCGCGTCCTTGTAGTTCAGGCCGATGACCGGCGCCGCGCCCGAGCGCGCGAGCTCGCTCACGGCCGGGTGCTCGGCGAGGCAAGGCGCGCACCACGACGCCCAGACGTTGAGGATCCAGACCTGCCCGAGCATGTCCTTCTCGGAGAAGCGCTTGCCGGGCGCGGCGACCAGCGGCAGCTCGAACGCCGGGGCCGGCTTGCCGATCAGCGGCGAGGGCACCTCGTGCGGATCGAGCCTGAGCCCGACGGCGAGCAGCCCGAGCAGCGCGACGAACAGCGCGACGATCCAGGCGCGCTTCATGCCGGCGCTTGCGCCGCCGCGGCCGGCCCGCCGCGCGGCGCGAGCGAGCCGCGGTAGCGCCGGTCGGTGGCCGCGAGCAGACCGCCGAGCGCCATGATGAAGCAGCCGCCCCAGATCCAGTGGACGAACGGCTTGATCTGCGCCTTGACGACCCACGCGCCGCCTCCGAGCGGGTCGCCGAGCGAGACGTAGAGGTCGCGCGTCAGCGTCGAGTCGATCGCGGCCTCGGTCATCGTCTGCTGCTGCACGGTGTACAGGCGCCGCTCGGGCCGCATCACGGCGACCGGGCGCCCTGCGCGCGTCACGCTCACGCTGGCCTGCGCGGCGCTGTAGTTCGGCCCCGTGACGCTGCGCACGCCGTCCAGCCGGAACGTGTACGCGCCCAGCGCCACCGTGTCGCCCGGCCGCATGCGCGCGTCGACGTCGCTTTCGTAGCCCTTGACCAGGGTCACGCCGACGACGAACACGGCCACGCCCAGGTGCGCGATCACCATGCCGTAGTGCGCGCGCGGCTGGCGCCAGCCCTTGCGCATCGCGAGCGCCGCGGTGGCGACGATCCAGGCCGCGAGCGCGAGCCCGAAGCCGACCATCGCGTGCCATTCGCCCATCGAGAACGGCAGCAGCAGGCCGGCCGCGAGGCTCACGCCGAGCGCCCAGCGCAGCAGCACCGCGAGCTCGGGCAGGCTCGCGCGCTTCCAGCGCGCGAGCGGCCCCACGCCCATCAGGAACAGCGCGGGCGCCATCAGCGGCACGAACACGGTCTCGAAGTACGGCGGCCCGACCGAGATCTTGCCGCCGCCGACGGCGTCGAGCGCGAGCGGGTACAGCGTGCCGAGGAACACCGCGCCCGCCGCGGCCCCGAGCAGCACGTTGTTCGCGAGCAGCAGCGTCTCGCGCGACACCGGCTCGAAGGCGCCGCCCAGGCCGATGCGCGCGGTGCGCGCCGCGTAGAGCAGGAGCGCGCCGCCGATCAGCACCGCGAACAGGCCCAGCACGAAGATGCCGCGCCTCGGGTCGACCGCGAACGCGTGCACCGAGGTCAGCACGCCCGAGCGCACGAGGAACGTGCCGAGCAGCGACAGGCCGAAGGCGACGATCGCGAGCAGCACGGTCCAGCTGCGGAACGCGCCGCGCTTCTCGGTCACCGCGAGCGAGTGGATCAGCGCCGTGCCGACCAGCCAGGGCATGAAGGACGCGTTCTCGACCGGGTCCCAGAACCACCAGCCGCCCCAGCCGAGCTCGTAGTACGCCCAGCCGCTGCCGAGCGCGATGCCGATCGTGAGGAACATCCACGCGACCGTGGTCCACGGGCGCGACCAGCGCGCCCACGCCGCGTCCAGGCGCCCCGAGAGCAGCGCCGCCACCGCGAACGCGTAGGCGACCGAGAATCCCACGTACCCCATGTAGAGCATCGGCGGGTGGATCACCATGCCCGGGTCCTGCAGCAGCGGGTTGAGGTCGCGCCCGTCGGCCGGTCCCGGGAACGCGCGGTCGAACGGGTTCGAGGTGAACAGCAGGAACGCGAGGAACCCCGCGCTGACGAGCCCGAGGATGCCGAGCACGCGCGCGGCCATCGTCTCGGGCAGGTGCGCGCTCGCGAAGCTGACGGCGGTCATCCACACGCCGAGCATCAGGCACCACAGCAGCAGCGACCCTTCGTGCCCGCCCCAGGCGCCCGCGATCCGGTACTGCAGCGGCAGCGCCGAGTTCGAGTTCATCGCCACGTACTGCACCGTGAAGTCGTTGGTCACGAACGCGTGCACGAGGCAGCCGAACGCGAACGCGATGAGCAGCGCCTGCACGCGCGCCGCGGGCCGCGCCACCGCCATCCAGGCCGCGTCGCCGCGGTGCGCGCCGGCGAGCGCGAAGCCGCTCTGCGCGAGCGCGACGACGAACGCGAGCGAAAGCGCGAGCTGGCCGAGCTCGGGGATCATTGCAGGGTCTTCGACATGCGCTGCTCCATCTCCTTGGCGCGCTTGACCGCCTCGGCCGCCTCGGGCGGCATGTAGTTCTCGTCGTGCTTGGCGAGCACCTCGCGCGCGTGGAACACGCCGTCGGGTCCCAGCGTGCCCTGCGCCACCACGCCCTTGCCCTCGCGGAACAGGTCCGGCAGCGAGCCGCGGTAGAGGACGGGGATCGTCTTCGCGGTGTCGGTCACCGTGAAGCGCACGTCGACGCCGTCGCGCTGCAGGCTGCCCTTCACGACCATGCCGCCGATGCGGAACAGCCGCCCTTCCGGCGCCTCGTGCGCCGCGACCTGCGAGGGCGTGAAGAAGAAGACCAGGTTCTTCTGGAACGCCGAGAGCACGAGCGCGGCCGCGCCGCCGAGCGCGGCGAGCCCGACGGCGATGGCCGCGATGCGCCTATGCCTGGGCTTCACGCGCCCGCCTGCGCAGCAGCCAGACCTCGATCGCCAGGGCGGCAAGCGTGACGCCGTACGCGCCCCAGACGTAGAAGCCGTACCCGCCCATCGCCCAGAACCCGCTCCAGCCGCCCCAGCTCATGCGCGCTCCCGCTCGCGGATGATGCAGCGCAGGCGCGTCAAGGACGCCCACAGGCCGTACATCCAGAACGCGAGCGCCATCAGCAGCATGCCCGCGAGCATGGCCGCGGCCATGCTCGGCGCGCGCGTCAGGCTGACCGACGCGCCCTGGTGCAGCGTGTTCCACCACTGGACCGAGTAGTAGATGACCGGCACGTTGACCACGCCGACGATGGCGAGCAGCGCGCCCGCGCGGTCGGCGCGGCGCGGATCCTCGATCGAGGCCTGCAGCGCCATGAAGCCTAGATAGAGGAAGAGCAGGATAAGTTCCGAGGTGAGCCGCGCATCCCACACCCAGTAGGCGCCCCAGGTCGGCCGGCCCCACAGCGACCCGGTCCACAGCGCGAGGAACGTGAGCAGCGCCCCCGTGGGCGCGATCGCGCTCGCGAGCATCGCCGAGAGGCGCGTGTTGAACGCGAGGCCCACCGCGGCCCAGAACGCCATCACCACGTACAGGAACATCGACATCCAGGCCGCCGGCACGTGGATGAAGATGATGCGGTAGGCTTCGCCCTGCTGCGCGTCGGTCGGCGCGACGAAGAAGCCGACGTACAGGCCTGCGGCGGCGAGCGGCACGGCCAGCCAGCCGCAGGCGCGCGCGATCGTCCCGGCCAGCGGGAAGAACGTCTGCGGGGACGCAAACCAGAACCATCGGATCGTTGCATTCATTCCATGGCAATCCGCAAGGCCGCCGCCACCGCCCAGGGCGCGAACGCGGCGCTGACCGCGAGCAGCGCGCCGAGCAGCTCGAGCTGGGCGTCCGGCGCGAGGCCCGCCGAAGCCTGCGCCACGCTGCCCGCGCCGAGGATCAGCACCGGCACGTACAGCGGCAGCACCAGCAGCGCGAGCAGCACGCCGCCGCCGCGCACGCCCAGCGTCAGCGCGGCGCCGATCGCGCCGATCAGGCTCAGCACCGGCGTGCCGAGCAGCAATGATAAGGCAAGCGTGCCGTAAAGCCGCGGCGAAAGGTCGTACTGGAGCGCGATCGCCGGCGCGATGGCGACCAGCGGCAGCCCCGAGACCAGCCAGTGGCCGAGCACCTTGGCGGCGGCGGCGACGCCGAGCGGCGACGCCCCCAGCACGAGCTGCTCGAGGGTGCCGTCGGCGTGGTCCGCCGCGAACAGGCGCTGCAGCGACAGCATCGACGAGAGCAGCGCGGCCACCCAGATCACGCCCGGCGCGACCTCGCGCAGCAGGTTCGGCCCGGCGCCCGTGCCGAGCGGAAACAGGCTGGCGACGACGACGAAGAAGAGCAGCGCCGTCGCCACGTCGCTCGGGCGCCGCAGCGCGACCAGCAGGTCGCGCCACAGCAGCGCGCGCAGCGCCGCCGTCATGCCAGATCGAGCACGCGCTGCGCGGTGCCGGGGATGGCGGCCTCCTGGTGCGTGCTGTAGGCCACCGCGCCCCCCGCCGACACATGCCGCGCGATCAGCTCCGACGCCACGCGCGCGGCGGCGGCATCGAGCGCCGCGAACGGCTCGTCGAGCAGCCACAGCGGCGCCGGCGACAGCGCCAGCCGCGCGAGCGCCGCGCGCCGGCGCTGGCCCTGCGAGAGGCGCCGCACCGGCACGGCGTCCGCGGCCAGCCCGAAGCGCGCGAGCGCCTCGGCGGCGGCGCCGCCCGAGGCCGGCGCGCCCGCGATCGCGCAGGCAGCCGCGAGGTTCTCCGCGGCGCTCAGCTCGTCCTTCAGCGCCGGCGCGTGGCCGACGAACGCCACCTGGCGCGCGTATTCCTCGCCGAGCGAGCGGATCGGCGCGCCGCCCCAGCGTACCTCGCCCGCGTCGGGAACGAGCAGGCCGGCCAGGATCTTCAGCAGCGTGGTCTTCCCGCTGCCGTTCTCCCCCGCCACGCGCAGCAGCTCGCCCGGGCGCAGCTGGAACGCGAGCGCGCGGAACAGCAGGCGCGCGCCGCGGCGGCATTCGAGGTCGGACGCTTCGAGCACGCGCTATTGTTGCAGAAACGCGCGTCATCCCACGGTGAGCGTCACCAGCTGGTAGAGCCCGCCGAACGCGGTGCGCCGCTCGAGCGCCGCGCCGCGCGCGCGCTCGGGCAGCCACTCGCGGAGGTCGCGCCGCCACAGGTCGAGCGCGAAAGGCTCGAGCGCGCCCAGGATCGCGGCCATCGGCGCGAACAAGGGATGCCAGGCGCGCGGGCGGTGGTAGTCGACGACGACGACGCGCCCGCCCGGCCTCACCACGCGCAGGGCCTCGGCGAGCGTCGCGCGGCGCGCGTGCTCGGGCTGCTCGTGCAGCAGGAAGAAGAGCAGCGCCCGGTCGTAGCTCGCGCTCGGCAGCGCGAGCGCGGTACTGTCGCCGTGGATCAGGCGAACGCGGTCTTGGGCCGCGAGCTTGCGCGCGAGGTTCTCGAGCTGCACCGGCAACACGTCGACGACGTCGAGCGCGCCGCCCGGCGCGAGCTGCGCCGCCAGTCGCCGCGTGAGGTCGCCGTACACGCAGGCCACCTGCAGCGTGCGGCCCGGCAGCGGGGCGCCGAGCGCGCCGAGCGCCGCGTCGCGCAGCCGCGCGAAGTTGCCCCACAGGATCAGGTTGACGAGCCACTGGCGCTCGAACAGGCGCACGGCGCCGGGGCGGACGTAGGCCCACCCGTAGTGCTCGGCGAGGTAGGCCGGGACCGCCGGCGGCGCGGCGCTCAGAACCTGTACAGGTAGGTCAGGCCCACCAGCGTGACGCGCTGGTCGGGATTGATCGTGACCGTGGAGTTGTCGGAATACGTGAACGGTATGCCGTTGGCGTTCCAGCTCCACTCCTCGAGCTTGTTCAGCGAGTACATCACGTCCAGGCGCAGGTCGCTCTTGCGGTCGAGCGCGTAGCGCCCGAACAGGTCGACCCGCGCGGTCGTGAACTTCACGTTCGGCAGGCCGACCGCGTTCTGCGCGACGTTGGCCGGGGTGCTCGCCTGGTCGGGCGACAGCGCGTACTCCGTGTCGTCCCGCGCATAGGTCAGGTTGCCGCCGACGTCGACCGCGGCGCTCAGCCGGCCGGCGACCCCGAAGCCCAGCGCGCTGTTGCGGTTGGTCGTTTCCGAGACGTAGTTCGAGCGATCGGCTTCGCCGACCTTCTGCAGGCCGTAGGACGCGTAGGCGGTGAGCTTCCAGCGGTCCGACAGCGCGTAGGCGAGGTCGACGCTGAACAGCCCCAT
>Ga0335085_10002880_pt1 | contig 31054 bp, 26 predicted proteins | sample Lox_Sample_45_FD_206712 | JGI IMG/M metagenome (GOLD analysis project Ga0335085, IMG submission 206712) | Soil microbial communities from Loxahatchee National Wildlife Refuge, Florida, United States - Lox_Sample_4.5 | ecosystem: Environmental > Terrestrial > Soil > Wetlands | place: USA... | reverse complement strand
AGACCGCCGACGCGGCCGCGCACCAGCTTTTCGACGTAGCGGTCGAACTGCTGGAAATGCTGGGCACGGAGGAACATGCCCTCCGTCCAGACGACCTTGTTATCCCAGGACATGTTTCAAACCCATGACGGCACTCGGGAGCGGCCGCAAGCGGCCGCTCCCGTCGGTGTAAGACGAACACAGACCCGCGGCGGCATGCGGCTCAGCTGCCGGGCGCCAGGGACAGGGTGACGTTCAAGCCCTGGATGGCGACCGTGACGGCCGTGGTCTTGTTGGCCGGCGGAGCGGCCGTTGCCCGCCAGTTGGCGTGCTGAATGTCGCGGAAGGCGGCAACCACACCGACGGCAGTGGTGCCCGGCTTCAGATCCTTCACCAGCTGCTGTGTGCCGCCGGGAGTTATGGTCACCTCGTCGCGGCCGAGCATGTCGGCGCCGAGCACGGCCTGATCGTTGTTGTAGAGCTGGAAGAAATCAGCCTGGTCGAACGCAGCCGTGCTCGCCAGCTGATAGATTCGTACAGTTACCGGTGCCGGCTTGCCGGCGGGATCCGGATTGATATCGGCCGCCGCAGTCATCGTGAGCGCCGCGATGGTCGGCGGCGGCGGCGCGGACGCCCCGCCGCACCCTGCCAGGGCCAGAGACGCCAAGGCGGCGACAGCCAACAACCCCGTTCTGATGCTCCGCATTGCTTTATTTCCCCCGTTCTGATGTTTACGGCTAACTCTCTTGCGTCGTCGATCACCACCTGCATCGTCGCGGCGGAAAACGCCGCGACGGAAGCCCGCTGCGGGCATCCTAGAGCAGAGGCCTGCCTCGGGATGTGCCCTGCGTCATAGTTTCTTCAGTTGCTCTTCGTAGGCGCGCCGGAATTCTCGCCCGAACGGGCCATCGAACCCCTGCTCCGCCCCCGCGGCTACCTCCTTGTAGAACGCTTCATAGATCTCCCAGGCCTTGGCATTCTTGGCGCCGGGCATCAGGTTGGCCAGGACGGACCGCTGCTGCTCAAGCCGCTCCTTGAGGTTCTCCGGATCGAATTCGCGCAGGATCGCGGTCAGGGCGACCTGCAGCCCGGCAACCACCGCGAGCTGATGCACTTTGACGTCCTCGATGGCCTGATGCACTGCCTCGACGCCCGGCATATAGCCGGGTCCCGGGCGGCGCAAGATCGCCAGCAGCGCCTCGTCGGCGCTGATCGAGAACTTGAGCGGGTTGTTCTCGCGCTGCTGGATCATCGTGCGCTCGATGCGGAACTCACTCTTGAAAGCGGTGCGTCCCATGAGGATATCGCGCAGGCCGGCGATCACCTCGCGGAAGATCTGCCCGAGCCCGTGCATCGTCTTCTCGAGGTCGGCATCCGACAGTTGCAGGTCCTCGACGCCGGCGCCTTCGAGGAACACCCTGAACAGGTCCCGGCTGCCGGCTCCGGTGGTTGCGGTCCGGGTCCGTGGCGGGGCCGGTTCTTCCAACGGCTCTGCCGGCGGCCGAGCCGCCGAGCGCTTCTGCGGCTGCGGCGCCGGGCGCTCCGCGACCTCGGCCTCCCAGTCCTCGGGGATCTCCTGCCGCACGCGCGACGGCGGCTGGAAATATTGCTGCTCCGCCGGGGCGTGGTCCTTCTGAGGGGCGCCTTCGTGCGATTCGCCCTTCGGCAAGCCGGTGACCAGATCGAAGTCGTCGGGGATCAGAGCCTGGCCGCCGCCGAGCGAACGGTTTTCCGGCCCCGCCAGTTCGGCGATCGGATCGACTCCAGGATCCGTGTTGTGAATCAGCATCTCGTCCCGGAATTCGGGCTCGGACCGCCGAGACTGCGACGCCAACGGCGCCTGCGCGGCGGACTCTTCGGGGAACGGGTCGAAATCATCCGGTATCTGCTGACTGCCGCCCGTTGCGCGGCGACGCTCGGACTCGATGCGCACTTCCAGTTCGTAGTCGCCCAACGTCAGGCGGTCGCCGTCCTGCAGCTCGGCCATGTTGCCCTGACGGAGCGGCTCGATCGAATCGTTAACGAAGACGCCGTTCTTGCTGGTGTCGACGAGGTAGTAGCGGTCGCCGCGGAACTCGATGCGACAGTGCTGCTTGGAGAGGTGGCGCTCAGGGTCGGGCAGCTGCCAATCGCTGTCGCTGCCGCGGCCGATCACGGCATTGCACCGGTCGAACGTGCGAGACATCGCCTCGCCCGGCGGCAGGTCGGGATGCTTGGCAATTGTCAGGGTGAGGATCATGACTGGATCGGTGGCATACTCCGGAGTTTAACCGATCCTGCGGCGATGATCGATGTTTCTTGCCCGCTCAATTGACCATGACCATGGGGAAGCCCATGACGACCGCACCGCCATGGGCTGTCACGCTGCCCATATAGGCGGCGGGCTGGCCCTGAAACATCGTCGTGAACGAGCCAAGGATGATGACGTCCGGCGGTCCGACACAGACCGCCAAGTCGCCGACCCGGGCCGCCGGCATGCCGCCGATCAGGGTCGTCACGGCGCCGGGGCCCGCCACCGGCCCGCCGACATGGGGCACGAGCACGGTCACCATCGGGCAAACATGCATATCCAGGAGGCGGGCAGCAGGAGGCATGGTCGCACCTCAGCGATTGGCCGGCGGGGTGCCCGGTGGCGCGGGCGCGGCCCCCTCGCTACGCGCGCGCCGCTTCCCGGTGCCGCCGTTGGCGATGTCCAGGCCGTCCTCTAGGGCGAGCTTGAAGTTCTCCGTTGCCCGCTCCGGTTCCTGGGAGCCCGCTATCAGGATCGCGCCGGCCACGGCCCCAGGCGTGAATGATGGGCCGGGTTCCATCTTCGGCAGGTGCGCCGGCACCATGCTGCCGCTGCTCCAGAACGCCCCCATACCAACCCAACAGGCGGCCTTGTCGTACCCCACTTTCTCGCCCGCTTCCTTGGCGGCCCAGCGATTTTCATCGGTCGGCTTATAGACCCAAGCCTCGGCGCTCTTCAGGGCGTCCAGATTCTTGGGCGGCGCATCCGCCGGCAGGTGGATGCGCACACACTGTGCGGCCCACCAAACGGCCTCGCGCTTCGGCAACGCGAAGGCCAGCACACGGATGGCGTCGGCCCACTGTTCCTTTTCGATAAGCCGGTCGAGATAGGCGTCGGGCGACACCTGATCATCCAGCAGTTTCCGCGCCTCGGCCGACAACTCAAGCTGGCCGCAAGCATCCACAGCGCGCTTGGCGGCGACCTTCTTCAACGGCCCAATCGCCATGTTTCCTTCTCCGAAAGCTCGTGTGTGGCCTCGATGCTCATCCAATGATCAGGGGCAGGCCATGGACCACGCATGGAGCCGTCGGTGCGGTCAAGGTGGCCGCGCCCATACCCGTCAGCGTCATCGCGCCAGTGGCCGTGGCTGCAAAGACGCCGCCCGCCGTCTGGGTGATGGCGCCCGTCGCCATAAGGCTGATGGCCGGCGACGTCAGCGTGATCGAAGCCGGCGTAATCGATATGCTGCTGGGTCCGACCTGAAGCGTGATCGACTGCAGCGCCGTGTAGGTTATGCTCCCCAGCGTTACGTTGGTCGTCTTGTTGCCCATCTTGACGGTCAAATTGTCGTTGCCCGTCTCGATGTCAGTCGTCCGGTTGCCAAAGATCTGGATATCCTGCTTTCCGGGCGACATCTTATCCATGCCGACCTTCAGGCTGTCGTTGTTCTCGACGACGCGGGTGAAATCCTTCTCCGCATGGAAGTAGACCTCCTCGCTTCCCTTCTTGTCCTCGAAGCGCAGTTCGTTGAAGTCGGAGCTGCCGCCGCCGGTCGAGCTGCGTGTCTTCCAGCCGCTCTGGGTCTTGTTACCAGTCAGTGCGTAGGGCGGCATGTAGTCGGCGTTGTAAACGCAGCCGACGACGATCGGCCGGTCCGGGTCGCCCTCGAGGAATTCGACGATGACCTCCATGCCGACGCGCGGGATGAATTGCGTGCCCCACTGCTTGCCCGCCCAGGATTGCGAGACGCGCATCCAGCAGGAGTCGTGGCCCTCGCGCTCCCAGTGGAACTTGGCGCGGATGCGGGCGTACTTGTCGGTGTGGATCTCTTCGCCGGAGGGACCGGTGACGAAGGCCGTATGCGGACCGTGGACCACGGGCTTGGGCGTCGTGCGCTCGGGCCGGAAGAGGCGCGAATCCGGCATGCAGGTGAAGGTGTTGCGGTATTCCGGCGTCGGCCCCTCGCCGGCGATGTGCGTGTAATCGGTCGCGACGTGGTGAGTGCTGAGAATCACCCAGGACTTGCCCTCCTCGTCGCCGCACTCGTGCTTCTGCATCGTGAACTTGTAGCCGGGCGAGAAGGGCTGGCAGTCGCTGCCGCCCTCGACGATCTCGAAGCCCGCCTCCTCCGCCTCCATGCGCCAGGTCGTGACGTTGTCGCCGTCGCCCTTTTTGACGTAGAGGCCGGGGTAGTCGTACATCTCGTATTTCTGCGACTGCGGGATGTTGAGCAGCGTGTTCTTGTTGGTGTTGAGCTTGTCGCTCGGTGTCTCGAAGTTGTAGTCGCGTTGCGCCCACTTGCCGGGCTTGTAGGAATGTCCGCGCTGCCAGCGCGTGATGGCGTTCGATTCGTCCTGGTGCGCCCAGAACTTGACCTCCTTGTCCTCGCAATCGAGATAGCCCGACGTTTTGTCGGCGATCACCATCGTGTGCTTACCCTGCTGGTGCTTGAAGAAGTAGAACATCCCCTCTTCTTCCATCAGGCGCGACACGAAGTTGAAGTCGGTCTCGCGGTACTGCACGCAGTATTCGCGCTTGGGGTGCTTGCCCTTGTCGACGTTCGAAAGATCGAAATCGGAAAAGCCGAGGTCGGAGAAGATCTTCTCGATGATGTCCGGGACCTTCTCATCCTCGAAGATGCGACAGTCGGTGGTGCGGGTCAGGAACCAGAGCCAGGGCACGACCTCGGCCTGGTAGTGCCGATAGCCATGCGACCACATCGGACCGGAGGCGAAGCGAATGATCCGGCCGTGAAAGAGTCGCGTCTTCCCGTCCGGGCGGCGGAGATGGATTGTGATGTCCTTGCCGAGGATGGTTTCCGGCGCGATCGAGGTCATGTTCGAGACCAGCTCGAGCCGATACGCAAACAGGCGCGATATCGCTTCATCGCCCTCGAAATAGGTCGGGATCAGCGTGTCTTCGCCGAGCGGCGAATCCACGTTGATCCAGCGTTTCGCCTGTTTGATGTTCGTGCTAGCCATTAGGCCCTCTCCCAACCGACTGCGGAACGTCCGGTGATGAGCGGCGACCGACGCTCGCCCTCGTCCGATCGCGGATGGACAGGGAGAAGCCAACCAAGGCGGCTATCGCCTGAACTGGCGCCCTTGGCGGCGCTGGTACGAGAAGGAACCGGCAGCCGAGGCTGGCCGCCGGCGCGCTCCAGAACGCATGGAAGCGGACGACATCGTCCGCTTCCCGTGCCGGTCGTCGATCCAATCGATCCGATCAACCACCCTTTGCCGTACGCAGGTCGAAGTAGCCCTTCTGCGGCGCCTCGAGATCGCCGGCGGTGCCGCCCTGCGACATCTGGTACTCGATCTTCGTGAAGTTCAGGCTCAGCGACTCCGACGGGCGGTCACCGCCGGTCGAGAGGCTGAAGCCGGAGATCATGCACTCTTCGAGCGTGAACGTCGTATAGGTCTGGGCCTGATCGCCAGCGCCGGTCGTCACGAAGTCGAACTTCACTTGCTTGCCGGGGACGGCGCCGATCATCGCTTCGCGCATCAGGTTCTGCGACGAACTGTCCGCCGGCTTGGTGATCGTGATCTCGCTGACGTTGCAGAGCGAGGCCTCACGACCCTTGGCGGCGCCCGACGCGGTTCCGCCGATCGCCCGGCCCACGCCGAACTGGCAGGAACTGCATTCGATCCACTGCTTGTGACCCTCTTCGGTCACGTCGCCGTTGATGCCGGTGTACTTCATATAGATAGGCATGGACTCCATCTCCTCGTTACTGGGTTGCCAATCGACTACTACGCGCAGGTTCGACCCTAGTCCGGACGACGCGCTCTCGGTGAGCTTGACCCGGTAGGCCTCCCTTCGGGCGACTTGTCCCCCGGAGCGCGCGAACTTTCGGCTCGGCCGCGTTCGACGTTAATATAGCGTCGCAACGGGGATGTTCATGTGACAGCGCTCACTAACCAATACGATACTGGAACTTGCCTGACTGGTCCATTGCGACATGGGCCGATTTGATCGGCAAACCGTCCGCCATGCGCGACAGGAACAGGCCGGACATCTCCGGCAGCAGCCCGCGGGTCAGAATATGGTCAATATTCCGAGCCCCGCTCTCCACCTCCTTGCAGCGTTGGGCGATGCCCTCGATCAACGCCGGTTCATAGCTGAATTCCGCCTTGTAGTTCTCGGTCACGCGGCGGGCGATGCGCTTCAGCTGCAGTTCGACGATTTGACGCATGATGTCGTCGCCGAGTGGGAAGTAGGGCACGAGCGTCACCCGCCCCAGGAAGGCGGGCTTGAAAATCTTAAGCAAGTCTGGCCGCAGCGATTCCGCGAGGCCGGCGGCGTCCGGCATGGTTTCCGGATCGGCACACAGCTTGTGGATCGCATCGGTGCCGGCGTTCGACGTCATGATGATGACGGTATTCTTAAAATCGATGTCGCGGCCCTCGCCGTCGCGCAGCATGCCCTTGTCGAACACCTGGTAGAACACGTCCTGGACGCCGGGATGGGCCTTCTCCATCTCGTCGAGCAGGACGACGCTGTAGGGGCGCCGCCGCACGGCCTCGGTTAAGACGCCGCCTTCACCATAGCCGACATAGCCCGGCGGCGACCCCATCAGGGTCGAGACCTTATGCTCCTCCTTGAATTCCGACATGTTGATGGTGGTGATGTTCTGCTCGCCGCCATAGAGCAAATCGGCCAGCGTCAGGGCCGTCTCGGTCTTGCCGACGCCGCTGGTACCGACCATCAGGAACACGCCGATCGGCTTGCGGGGATCGGTCAGTTTGGCCCGCGAGGTCCGGATCGCCTGGGCGATCGTGTCGAGGGCATGCGGCTGCCCGACGATTCGCTCGGACATACGGTCCTTCAGGGTCAGCACCGCCCGGATCTCGTTCGAGACCATCCGACCGACGGGGATGCCGGTCCAGTTCGCCACCACCTCCGCGACCGCGCCGCCGTCGACGCAGGGATGCAGCAGGGGTGTCTCGCCCTGGATCGCCTTGAGGCCCTCATTGGCCGCCGCCAAGTCCTTGCGCCAGGCCTCGATCTGCGCGGGCGTGGCGGCCTCGGTTGGCGACGCCGCCGGCTTGCCCCCGGCGGCTCCGGGCGCCGGCTGCAGCTGCTGCTCCAGCTTGGTGCGGAGGTCGACGATCTTGTCGACCAGCTCACGCTCCTTCTTCAGCCTGTCTTCCAGGGCTGTCAGCTCGCCGCTGACGGTCTCCCGGCGCTGCTTCAGCGAACTGAGGCGCTCGGGATCGCCTTGGCCGATCGCGAGCTCGCGCTCGATGATCCCGATCTCGGTGGTGAGCGCCGTCACTTCGCGCTGCCGATCCTCGATCTCCGCGGGCGTCGCGCTCTGGCTGATGGCGACGCGGGCGCAGGCGGTGTCCAGCAGGCTTACAGACTTGTCCGGCAGCTGGCGCCCGGCGATATAGCGGTGCGAGAGGCGGACGGCTTCGGAGACGGCTTCGTCGAGGATGCGGATCTTGTGGTGCTTCTCGAGCGTGCCCACGAGGCCGCGCATCATGTTGATGGCGACCGGCTCGGTCGGCTCCTCGACCTTGACGACCTGGAAGCGCCGGGCCAGCGCCGCATCGCGCTCGAAATACTTCTTGTATTCAGCCCAGGTCGTGGCGGCGATCGTCCGCAGCTCGCCGCGGGCCAGGGCCGGCTTCAGCAGGTTGGCGGCGTCGTTCTGTCCGGCCTGGCCGCCGGCGCCGATCATGGTATGGGCCTCGTCGATGAACATGATGATCGGCTGCGGGGAGGATTTCACCTCCTCGATCACCGACTTGAGACGGTTCTCGAATTCGCCCTTCATGCCCGCCCCGGCCTGCAGCAGGCCGAGATCGAGGGTGCGCACGGCGACGTTCTTGAGCGCCGGCGGCACGTCGCCGGCGGCGATGCGCAGGGCGAAGCCCTCGACGACGGCGGTTTTTCCGACGCCGGCCTCGCCGGTCATGATCGGGTTGTTCTGGCGCCGCCGGGTCAGGATATCGATCACCTGGCGGATCTCGGCATCGCGGCCGAGGACCGGGTCGATCTTGCCTTCGCGCGCCCGCTGGGTGAGGTCGATCGTGAACTGGTCGAGTGCTGCGCTGCCTGGGCGCGGCGCCACGCCGCCGCCCTCGCCGGCCGGGGCGCCGCCTGCGCCAAGTGCCTCGGCGGCCGCCGCCTCGCCCGTGCTCGCTGTCAGCTTGGGAAGCTCCCGCCGCAGCTGCTCGGGCTGGATGCGCGCCAACTGCGCGGAAGCCTCGCGCGCCAGCGGCGCCAGAGCCTCCTCGGACAACAGCGCGCACAGCAGATGCCCGGAGCGGACACGCGACGCCCCATAATCGAGCGACGCGAGCATCCAGGCCTCGCGCGCCAGCTGCACGACGTGCGGCGAGAGGGCGGGGGCGCGGGTGTTGCCGGTCTTGAGCCGGTCCAGCACGCGCGTCAGGTCGGCGGCGAGCCGCGCCGGCTCGACCTCGTAGTGGCGCAGGATCGCGATCAGGTCGCTGTCCGAGGCCTCCAGCAGCTTGAGCAGCCAGTGCTCGATCTCGACGTTGAAATTGCTGCGCGACAGCGTCAGGCCGGCCGCCGCTTCGAGCGATCGCCGGCACAGATCGTTCAGTCTTCCAACCAAGGATTTGAGATCGACCGCGACCATATCTTCCGATCCTTCCTGCCTAAACGCTTGGTTTCCCTAGAGAGTCGCCCGGGCGGCGAACCGCCTGGACGCACTCTAGCGGGTGCTCAGCATCATACATGTGAAGCCAACGACTGCCCGGAGCCAGCCGCCCGCCACGGGTCGGGCCGCCTCCAACCTCCCGGTTTTCTCAATTCTAGCGACTCTCCGACCTCGCTTGCAATTCATCTCGCTCGCCGTCTCGGATGCGAACGGTCAGGCGCGCCCCCGCAGTTGGGGCAGGAGCTTCTGCCACACCGGAAGCTTGGTAGCTGTGACCTGGCGCACTTTATTGCGCACCATCTCGAGCGCCTCCTCCTCGTTCTCGACGGCCTTGCCGTCGCGGAGCACGCGGTCGCCGCGGGAGACGGTCAACCGGAAGGCCTCCTGGGCCGCACGCTCGACCAGGTTGTCGGCGCCGGCGACGGCCACGCGCAGCACGAGCGCATCCACGAGACTGCACGAAATTCCGGAGCCGAGGTCGGCGACCGCAAGGCCGATCTGGCTGTTCGGATCAAAGGCCTCCACCTGGTCGAGGAGCACCTTGTTGAGGCGATCGGCGATGGCCTGGTCGCCGGACCCCACGCCGTCCTTGAGGGGGAAGGCCTGCTTCGAGCTTATCAAGATGGCGATGACCTCGGCGGCCAGCACGCCGCCGTCAGTCTTGCTGGCCGCGAGATCGAGGAGATCGCCGACCTTGCGAGGCCGCTCGTCCAGGGCATCCATCATCGGCCCGAAGGTGGCCTCCGGCAGCTCGGCCTCGCCGGCGGGGATGGTCAGCTTGAGCTTCACCTCCGAGCGGGGGACCATGAGCGCCATCGTGACCCGGCGCAGAAGAGCAGCCTGCTTCGCGGGACTCATCCGCCGATAGCCGCGGATGAAGACGTCCTGGCGGAAACGGCGATCGATGCAGAGGTCCAGCAACGTCTCGCGCAGGGGCGAACTCTCGGCCCGCGCGACGATTTCGCGCTGCGCGGGCGTCAGGATGAACTCGAGATAGTTGGTGATCGGATCGGCCTGTCCCACGTAGGTGAGCTTGGCGGCAGCGAGATCGCGGGCCACGTCGACATGATACTGCGGCGCCCAGTTCCCGTTCAGGTACTCATGCACGAGGTAGGGATGGCGGCCGACCGTCGTGTACTTAAGGATCTCCTTGACGAAGACGTTGTTCTTCAGCGCCGCCGCCTCAGCCTCGTTGAGTTTGGCCAGGACGCCGACCGCGCGCTGCATCCGGCTGTCGCTGCGCTCCCAGCCGAGCTCGGCGACATCGTACAGCAGGCGCTGCACCGGCAGGCATGCGGCCCAGCCGGGCATGGCATTGTAGCTGACGTAGACGATGCCGCCGGGCTTCAGGGTCTTCTCGATGAGCTGCACGATCGAAGCCCGCACGCCGGGGGCGACCCAGCTGTAGACGCCGTGCAGCGTGATGAAGTCGAAGGCCGGCAGGGTCGGGCCGCGCCCGTTCACCAGGTCGTCGAAGCCGGCTTCGTGAAACTCGATGTTGGTGAGACCGCTGGCCCGCGCCAGCCGCTGGGCATACAGGATGTGCGACGGATTGAAGTCGACGGCGACGAACCGGGCCTCCGGATTGGCGGCCGCGAGGATGAGGGACGTTATGCCCGTGCCGCAGCCGAGCTCGCAATAGGTGAACCCGGCGTCGAGCGCCGGGGGCTCGACGCCGCAAAGCAGGCACATGAGCCGCAGGTGCTCGGGCGCCTGCTCCCGGTAGAAGCCGTTGGCGTATTCGAGGTCGGTGACGTAGCCGGATCCCCACGCGCTCATGTTCTCCACCATCCCATCCGAAGTGGCGGCCGCGCCGCGCCACAGGCCGTCATAGGCGGTCCAGCAGGAACACGGCGTCGGAGGCGTCCTGGCGGAATTCCTCGTGCTTGAGCCAGGTGTTCCAGCCGAGGCGGGGCACGTACTCGCCCTCGCTCGCCAGCGCCAGATGCGGCACCTCCTCCTTCGCCAGCGTCAACTGCATGTCGAAGCTGAACGTCGGGCCGACGAACAGCCGCGTGAGATCGACGAGCTGGGCAAGATCCTTGCTGCCCGGCATGAAACCGATGAACTGCCGGTACCGGACCGGGCCGATACGGATGCGGAAGCTGCCTTGGACGTCCCACACGCGCTCGCCGACGACCGCATTCATGCCGAGCTGGGCGAACGCCCCCTCGGGCATCGCGCGCGTCGGCAGAGCGGTGAATTCGTCGGCCGACAGCCACGTCCACCGCCCGTGAAACTGCTGCACCCGGACCGGCCGCTCGAAGAAATCCGACAGGATCGACTCCAGCGCCGCCACCGACCGCGGCCAATGCGCATAGTGGCCGGCGAAGTGGACGATCGCCTCGTCGTCGACGGCCATGCGGTTGCGGAGGTGCGGCGTATCCAGCCCGACGATCGCCATCAGGCACGCCGTCACCGGATCCTCGTCCGGGGCTTGGCGCTCGTAAGCGGCCGGCAGGCGGTACTTCTCCCAGGCGCGGTGGAACAGCGAAATCAACCGATGGTTGAAGAGGTCGAAGAAATCGCGGACCGCGGGATTCTTCTCGCGCAGGCTACGGATCAGAATCTCGGTATAGTGTTGCGGCAGGACGCCGGACGGACCGGTGAGTCCCATGAAGCCGACCGATAGCTGCGGCGGCTGACGCGGCGTATCGACGTCGGCCTGCGTCTGCGGCTTGGCCTCGAGCGCTTCCGCGGTCGGAAAGAGCAACGCCTGATAGGCGGAGAACCGCACCGCCTCCTGGCGCGGACTGACGTCCTCGCCGACGCGGCCGCCGCCGGGCGCGTCGGAGGTCCGCCGCGCCTCCCGTTCGAGAACCTGCACCGCCTGGAAGAAGTCGAAGGCGTGCGGCTCCTCGAACAGGCGGTCGACTACAGGAGTTCTTGATCGCCCGCGCGCGGAGACCATCTGCGAAGGATCCCTGGCCGCCCGTGCAACTTCACGGTGAGGCGTGTGAAGGAATTGATCGAGCCATAGAGGGCGACGAAGCGCTCGAGCACGGCCGCCAGCAGGTAGAGGCCGCTGCTCACGAAGCGCTGCTCGTCGAAGGTCATCTCGATATCGAGGCCGCGGCAGAAGGCGCCCATGTCGGCGCTGGGGGCGCGCGCGGTGCCGCGACGGCTGGTGATATCGAGGATGCTGTCGATGGCCGCCCGCGTCTCCGACGAATCGCGGAAGTCGTAGAGCTTGAGAATCTCGCGCAAGGCCTCGGCGCCGCTGTCGTCGTGCGTGATCGAGAGGTGGTTGAGGCTGAGATGCGAGATCAGCCGCCACAACGCCCGGTTGCGCATGGGCGGGCGCACGGTTGGCGTCGGCGGCGTGATGCAGTGCAGGCTGGCGACTCCCTGGGCCGGATCGACGAGCTGCAGGTGCGGGTGTCCGCCGCCATAGGGCAGGCGCGCCGGCAGGTCGCGGTTCAGGCAGGTGGTTTCGACGGACAGCACGGTATCCGCCGGGACGGACGGATTGAAGTCGAGATCGACCAGCGACAGGAAGACCTCGGTGCCGGGATCGCGGTCGCCGGCGGCGCGGCGCGCCGGGTGCCAGAACGTCCGCTGGCCGCGCACCGCGGCGGCATGCTTTACGGAGTAGAACGGCATGAACGGCGCTTCCGTGCCGTCGGGCGCCGTCGCCACGACGGAGTCGACGGAGTAGACCTCGGTCACGCCGGGCCGGCGCGCATCGGCGACCACACGATATTCCGATATCGAGCGTGTCAGCTGGATCGGCTCGGCATGCTGCCGGAACAGGTTGACGATCGGCGTGCAGCCGAGCGCGAAGGCCTCGGCTGTGAGCGCCCGCTCGAGGTCCATCGACGTCCGGTTGAGATAGATGAAGACCTCGAGTTTGTTCTTCGCGTCGGCCAGCACCTTGGCGCCGAGCTGCGTGAGGTCGAAGAACAGGAACTTCTCGGGAAAGGTGAAATACTCGGTCAGCAGACGATAGCCCACGAACGACCGCGCCGGATAGGGCAGCATGCCCTCCGTGCGTTCGAAACCGACCGGCACGATGCAATTCGGCCGCAGGATGACAGGCGCCGGATCGGTCGCGGAATCGGCGAGCGCCACGGACACGGTGTTGTTGTGGATCAGCTCGTAGAGCGGCAGGATCTGCTGCGGTTGACCGCGCAGGAAGAAGCGCAGCCGGTCGGGCGCAAGCTTCGTAAAGGTCATGTCCGGCGCCAAGCAGCGCAGCGTCAGCCGCAGCGCCGCGACCGCGCTCGAGGCGAAGGGGTTCGCCGGCGCCACGATCGGGCGCCCGCGCAGCGTCGCCGCCTCGACCGTGATCGGCCACAGCGTGGTCGGGAGACAGGTCCGGAAGCGGCAGCTCTCGCCGGCCAACGGCTCCGTCTCGATCTCGACGCCGGCCGGCAGCACGAACGAACCGGACAGATCGGCGGGGCAGGTAAGCTGGGCGATCGCCATCGAAGGCACGGGCGACAGATAATGCGGATAGAGGACGTTGAGCAGCGCATCCGTCAGCTCGGGAAACTCGTCGTCGAGCTTGCGGCGGACGCGGGCGGTCAGGAAGGCGAATGCTTCGATCAGGCGGGCGACATGTGGATCCTCGACGGCATCCTGGCTGAGCCGGAGGCGGCCCGCGATCTTGGGATGGGCGTCGGCGAACTCTGCCGCCAGCCGGCGGATGTAGCTCAACTCTCTGTTGTAGTAGGGAAGGAGGTCGTCAACCATTGCCGGCGTCCGCGATCTTGATTTCCCGCGCCGCCGGATCGACGAACGAGTCGAACACGATCGCCTCCGGGGCGGGATCGGCATACATCAGCGCCTCGATTCGGAAGCGCATGGTCCGATCGATCACGTCCTGATTCTTCAGGAGCGTCACGGAGACCGACACGAAGCGCGGCTCGTTGTGCCGAATCACCTCCTCGACATCATGACAGAACCCCTCGCGCTCGGCATCGGTGCCGAGGTTGAGGGATGCGAAATCCCGGATGCCGTAGCTGATCAGCGATCGATCCAGCTCGCGCAGATCGCTGGGCCAGGAGACGCAGCGCTGGCGCGTATTCAATAGCGCCTCGAGGTCGCGTCGCACGGCCCGCCTCAGCTCGGCCAGGTGCTGGCCGCGCGACTTCGGCGCGTCGCGCTTGGAGCCGGGATCGGCGTCCAGCAGGCGATCGAGCACGGAGGGCAGGAGCGGTTGATCGAGGCTTATACGGGCCATCAGCTGGCTGTTTCCGGACGTGGGCTCTGTCAGGCCTTTCCGTCGAACGTGATGCTCTGCATCTGCATGATCGGCACGCTCTCATCGCCGACCAGGAAGCTCACCTGTCCGATGCCGCGCATCGGCTCGGCGTCGCCGCCGCGCCACTCCGTGATGCGGCCGAGCAGCGCTTTGTCGTCGATTTCGGCGGCATCGGTGGAGCAATAGGTCGCCGGCAGGAAGACTTCGCCATCGGGCCCGCTCTCGACCGACATGGCCGCGCGGCGCCAGATCAGGTCGCGCAGGCGCTCCGGCTTGCGGAATTCAATCGAGTGCACGCGTTCTACCGGGATCCAGTAGTACTTGCCCGTGCTCGTGAGCACCTCGAAGACGGCCGCGGTCATGTCGTCGAGATCGCGCAAGTCGTCGAACGCCCGGCCGTTGCAGCTGCCTTTAGCGCGCGGCCGCTCGGCCTCGGCCTGGTCGAGCAGCTGCTTGGCCTCGCCGAGCCGCTTCTCGCGCGCGCGGATCGAAGCCTCGATGTACTTCTGAACATAGGGCGGGGGCACATCGATGAATTCCGGCAGCCGGCCGGCGGAATAGAAATCGCGCCGCGCCGTCTCCGCGCGGATCATCTGGCGCATGAGGGCTACTCCCAGCGCGGCCTTCGAATCCTGCTGGAGAATGACCTCGAGTTGCGCGTCGGCCCGCTCCAGGCGCCCGGTCGCGCACAACATCTCCGCCAGCAGGCTGCGGCGCTGAATGTCCGTCGGGTTACGCTTTACCTCGTCGTTCATCAGCTGAATCGCCTCGCTCAGCTTGCCTTCCTCAAGGAGTTCCTTCGCAGTGGCCATGGTTTGTATTTCCTCTTGTTGCGTCAGGCGGGGACGGTCGGCGCCAGCTCTGTCACGAGCTTGAATGCGGAAATCACGTCATCGAACTGGAAATGGGGCTGCAGATGCACCGTGCAGGCGAACACCCCGGGCTTTCCCGGCAGCTCCTGCACCTTCACCCGGCCGTCTCGCAGCGGGTACTGCGCCCGCAACTCGGGCGACGGCGAGTCGTTCCCTATGCAGTACTGGTGCAGCCAGCGCTGCAGGAACAGCTCGCACTCGGCCGGGGTGGCGAACGAACCGATCCGGTCACGACCGATGACCTTGATGAAGTGCGCGAACCGCGACACGCACATGATGTACTGCATCATGGCCGACAGACGCGCGTTCACGCTCGCCACCAGCGTAGTGTAGGTCTTCGGCACCTGGGCCGACTGGTTGCTGTAGAAGGCCGAATATTCCGTGTTCTTGACCTTGCAGATCGGCATCAGCCCGATCTCGGAGAGGTCGCGCTCCTGGAGCTCGGAAATCGAGACTTCCGTCGAGTAGCGGATGGCGATGCCGCGCTTGTCCGTCGCGAACCACTCGATCGGCAGGCTGTCGACAATGCCGCCGCCGACGAAGTCTTGCGGCGTACCGCGGATTTCCGCGAACCAGGCGGATTGAGAGTAGGCGCGGATCAAGAGGGCCGCGAAGGCATAGACGGCGTTTCCCCACAGATATCCCGGCCGACGCGGATCCTCGACCTCCTCGCGGAAGCGAAACCCGTCGATACGCGATCCGTCATCGCGATAGGGCAGCCGCATCAGCACGTGCGGCAGCGTCATGCCAATGAAGCGGGAGTCGTCGGTGTCCTGAAAGGAGCGCCAGCGCGTATACTCCGGCTGGCGCAGGATGGCCTTGAGGTCGACCGGCACGCCGAGATCGGCGAACGAATCGAGGCCGAGGAAGCTCGGCGAACAGCCCACGATGAAGGGGCTGAAGGCGGCAGCGGCCACGCCAGACATGGCCTGCAGCGCCGCGAGATCGTCGGTCGGATGCTCGCGCGTGCGTCGATGCTGGATCTCGTAGTCGCCGATCAGGACTCCGAACGGCTCCCCGCCGGGCATCCCGAATTCCTCGCTGTAGATCTTGCCGAAGAGCTGGCTCTGATCGAATTCGATCGCCCGCTCCAGGTCCTTGCAGATCTCCGCCCATGACAGGTTGAGGACGCGGATCTTGATGTTTTCCCCGCCCTCGGATTGGAACACGAGGTACTGAACCCCTCGCCACGACGCTTCCAGTCTCTGCAGGCGCGGATGGTGCAGGATCTCGTTCACCTGCTCGGTCAGCAGCGCGTCGAGCCAGGCGATGTCGCGGTCGAGAGCGCGCACGAGGCGCCCGCCGCCGCCCGGCGCCCGCATGGCCGGGTGGTCGCCGAACCACAGCTTCAGCGCGACCGCCCAGGACGGTTCCGATTGGAAGTCGTCGAGCAGGATGCGCGTCGATCCCGCCGGCTTGAAGACGAGATCGACGATGACATCCCGCAACGACTGCGCGCCGGCGTCTCGGACGGCGGAGGGCGCCGCCTGGGCTATGGCTGCGTCGCCTTCGCCCAGGTCTTCGGTGCGCTCCTCCTCCGAGATCGTCATTGCGCGGTCGGCGACCCGCGGACTACTGCGCCATCTGCGGGATGCGCGCGACCATCCGCAACGAGGTCGTCAACTCCTCCATCTGCAGCCAGGGCCGCAGATAGGCGATCGCGTTGTAGGAGCCCGGTTTGCCTGGGATCTCCTTCACCGTGATCTTGGCGTCGCGGAGCGGGAACTTTGCCTTCATCACCGCATCCGGCTTGTCGCTGGCGTTGACGTAGTTGCGGATCCAGCGGTTCAGCCAGACCTCGCAGTCCGAGGCCTCCATGAACGACCCGATCTTGTCGCGCGCCAGGATCTTGAGGTAGTGCGCGAACCGCGAGGTCGCCATGAGGTAGGGCAGCCGGGCCGAGATTGCCGCGTTGGCGGTCGCCTCGGGCCGGTCGTACTTCTTGGGCTTCTGTGTCGACTGCGCGCCGAAGAACACGGCGTAGTCGGTGTTCTTGTAGTGGCAGAGCGGCAGGAATCCGAGCTTGCTCAACTCGGCCTCACGCCGATCGGTGATGGCGATCTCGGTCGGGCACTGATGGTCCATGTCGCCGTCATCGCTGATGAACGTATGGAACGGCAGCCCCTCGACCTTGCCGCCGCCTTCGGCGCCGCGGATGGTCGTGCAGAACCCGGTGCGGGCAAAGGCGTCGGTCAGCCGCGTACCCATGACGTAGGCCGAGTTCATCCAGCAGTACTCGTCGTGAGACTGCGCCTTGGCTTCTCCGCGCGCGCCGATCGGGGCCTCCTCGTAGCCGAATTCCTCGATCGGCCGGGTCTTTTCGCCGTAAGGCAGGCGCGCGAGGGCGCGCGGCATGGTGAGGGTCACGAAGCGCGAATCCTCGCTGTCGCGATATCCCCGCCACTTCGCGTATTCCAGTGAATCGAAGATCTTCTCGAGGTCGCGCGGCTTGGACAGCTCCGTGAACTCGTTGAACCCGAACAGCTTCGGACTCGCGGCCGAGATGAACGGCGCGAACGCCGCCGCCGCCACATTGGACATCTGACCCAGCAGTTCGATGTCCTCGGGGTGATTGGTGAACTCGTAGTCGCCGATCATCGCGGCATAAGGCTCACCGCCGGGCGTACCAAACTCGTTCTCGTAGATCTTCTTGAAGACCTGGCTCTGGTCGAACTCGACCGCCTTCGACACATCCTTGTAGAGCTCGCGTTTCGAAACGTTCATGAGGCGGATCTTCAACGACGTGCTGGTCTCGGAATTCATCACGAGATGATGCAGTCCGCGCCACGACCCCTCGAGCTTCAGGAACTTCGGGTCGTGCATGATCGCGTTGAGCTGCTTCGACATCTTCTCGTCGATCATCGCGATCGCTTTGTTGAAGGTGACGGTCAGATTCTTGCTGTAGGTGACCGTCCCCTTCAGCGCCTCTTCCGTCAGCGTCTTCAGGAGCTCCTTCGCGCGGTCCGGCTCGGTCTGCTTGGTGGAGGCAATGGCCTGGTCGAGCAGGCTGAACTCTCCCTCTTTGGTCTGCGCGACCTGCGCAAGCTTTTCGGCTGTGGCCATCGATTAACCCTCCTTCTTGTCGCCCGCCGGCTCGACGCCGAGAGCGCTTCCCATCTGCTTCAGATCGTCCGTGCTCTGCAGCACGCGCTCAAGCACCTTTTCGAGGTCTTCCGAGCGGTCGACCTTGGTCATGAGATCGCGCAGCTGGTTGCGTGTTTCCATCAGCTTCTTGAGCGCCGGGACCTGGTCGACGACGGCCGCGGGCGCGAAGTCGTCCATGGAGCGGAACTTCAGGTTGACTGCCATCTGGCTGCCGTCGCCCTGCAGCGTGTTGTTCACCTTGAGGTTCAAGCCGGGCGTCAGCCGGGACATGACGTCGTTGAAATTGTCGCGGTCGATCTGGATGAACTTGCGGTCCTTGAGCGGTTTCAACGGCTCCGTCGGATCGCCCGAGAAATCGCCGAGGACGCCGACGACGAACGGCAACTCGCGCTCGACCTCCGCACCCTCGGTCTCAACCTGATAAGTGATGTGGACCCGCGGCTTGCGGACCCGTTCCAGCTTGTCATGGATACTTGCCATGTGTTTCTCCCAGTAACGGCAAAGCGCCGGCGGCCGGGGTGGCGCTGATCCCCCATCTCGCGAAAGCCGAAAGTATGGACCAATTGCGAGCGAAATTCACGGTCATTCCGTAAGCCTTCGCGAAGTTCGCCAACAACCGGCATGGAACGAAACGGCCGCCGCGAGACGCACGTGCCGCGGCCGTATGGACTGCTCTCCCCCTCCAAAGCGGCGGCGATCCTAGTATGGTTAGCCTGCCGATTCAGTGATCCCCGTCACTTCTGCTCTTCGGGCGGTTTCATGCCGGCGACGATGAAGAAGGTCTTGCGCTGGGCCGCGTCCTTGATCAGTTCGCCCAGCAGGTCCGGCAACATCATGCGGCCGCGCCGCACGAGTTCCTCGATAGCATAAGGCACGATCGAGTGCGGCTCGGTCCGGCGGAAGAACTCGCCTACCTGCAGGAGCGCGCCGAAGGCGTCCTCGCGATTGCGGATCGGCCCGAGCATCAGGCCGGGCGCCGAACCCTGCGCCTTGCCGGGCGCCGCCGCGCCATTGCCGTCGGCCGCGGCACCGTCGGCGGCCGCCGCTCCTTCGGCGGCGGCCTTGGCCGCAGCCAGCGCATCCTGGCCGAGCGTCGATGCGATCGTCATGACGGTCTCGAGTGTGTTGCGGATGGTCGACGTCGGCGGCGAGTCCGAGCCGCACGCCTTGTCGAGTGCCGCCGTCAAGCCGGCGAACTCCTCCTGGCAGAGCCTCAGATCGTCGACCAGCTCGACGAAGAACTTCGGCTTCGTGGCGCGGCGACTGGCCTCGATCTGGTCCATGGTCGCCGTACCGGCCTTGCCGTGCCACGCCTTCGCCTTCTCGTCGGTGATCGTTGCCAGTTTCTGCGCCTGCTCATAGTGCCAGGCGGCGAACGGACCGGGCTCCTTGCCGTCGGTCAGCGGGATCTTGCGGATCGGCTGAATCAACGTGCCGTCGGCGCCCTCGCCGTTCAGCGCCGTCAGCGGCGCGACCTTGGCCGCCACGCCGTCCTCGTCAGGCAGCGGATAGAGCCCGTCCCAGTATTTCTCCACGAGGCCGCGCAACAATTTGAACCCATCGCGCAGCCCCGGGAAGCCGTGGCGCCGCAGCAGCGCCTCGACGTACCACGCCGCAATCTCCAGGTCCTTGCTTTGCGTCCCCAGCAGTTTGGGAGCCAACTCAAGGATCATGCGCCACTCCGGCAGCTCCGGGCCTGCGAGGCTGGGGTCAGCATCGATCTCGCGCTCCTTCGCCCGCGCCGCGAAGCGCGAGTCCTTGAGCTTGAAATAATCCGATGCCGGATTGGCGTCGGCGCGGAGATCGGGGCCGGTCGGCTTGTCGCCGGCGATCGGCGCGAGCAGGGCTTCCAATTGAATCACGTCAGGAGTTGCCATTCGATCCCCGCGACTGGCCAAGTCCGTTCGGACGGGAGAGATTCGTCATATACTACATGCATTTACCGATAACACAATTGCGTTACGGAAACTTGGCAGCCACGCGGGGCCGAGTCCTGCTTCGCGCCGAGCGGAGGCCGCGGTCTGTGACGCCCGACACTTGCAACGCCGCAGGATGGCCGCCAAGTTGACGCGACGGCCGGGAACAGCGCGACAGGAGCACTGGATGCGGGTTGCTTTCTACGAACCGTCCGAAGCGGCGGTGGCGCCGTCTCCCTTCGGCGGCCGCGATCCCGCCGACCTCGTTGTGTCCGCCCTTACGGCTTGCGGCCACGATCTTGCGCGCGTCGCCGTTCCATCACTGGACGAGCGGGCGCCGCCACCCGGGCCTGCCGACGTAGCCGCGCTGATCGACCGCCTGCGATCGCCCCAGAACCCGCCGCCAGAGCTCTGGATTACCTCGCTCCGGGCGCACGACGCCGTCGACCCGGTCGGAGCGGCAGCAAGCGCCGCGCTGGGAATCCCCTATGTCTTGATGCCGTCCATTCCCGCAGCCGGCCGCGAGCTTGGCCAGGACAGCGCCGGCCATCTCCGCCGGACGCTGGCGGCGGCGGATGCGACGATCTTGTTCGCCAGCGCGCAGGCGGAGCTGTTCAGCCAACTGCTCCCGGACCATGGTGACCGACTGGTTTTGTTGCCGCCGTTCATCGACTTCGGCCGGGTCGCCGGGGTGGTGAGCCGGCGCGCGACACTGCGCACGGCGCTGTCGCTGCAGCATCGCCTCAGCCCCGATGTGCCCTGGCTGATCGCTGCCGGGCCGACATCGACGGACACTCATCTCGAGGTGTGGCAGCTTGTCGCGCGCGCGGCGGTGCAGGCCTCGACCCTCGACTGGCAGCTGATCGTCGCCGGCAACGGACCGCGCCGGGCCCACGCAGAAGACCTGTTCCGCGGATCGCCGCGGCGCCTGGATCGTCACGTCGCGCTCGCCGGACCGGAGGACCTGACCGCCCTGCTCGCCACCGGCGATATCTTCCTGTGGCCGTTCGACGATTCCGAGGGGTCGTCGACGGTGCTGGAGGCCCAGGCTGCGGGCCTGCCCGTCATCGGCCCGCGCAATTCGTCCATGCTCGACGTCGTCGCCAACGGCCAAACGGGCATGCTCGCCAAGCCGGACAACATTGCCTCCTTCGCCAACGCCATCACCTTCATGCTGCGCCATCCGGACTTCCGCCGGGGCTTCGCCCAGAAGGCCCCGCAATGGGTGGGCGCCAACTTCGACATCAATGTCGTGGCGCAGCGCCTGAGCGACGCCCTCCGCCGCGTCAGCGACGCCTTTCGTCCCGGTGGCCAGCAGACGCTCGCCTGACGGCGCCCCTCGAATTTCGACGGATTTGTGACCGCGGGCACAGATTCCCCACGCTCGTTAACTTGCTATCCAACGGGGACGGGATGTAGATTCCGCGCCATCGTCGCGGAGGGAATCCGCCCTATTCGAAGGGGTGATCGGTCATGACACGCAAGGGGCTGTTGATTGCGGGGGTGGCGCTGCTGCTGGGCGCGGCCGGAGTTGCGGCGGCGGCGCTGCCGGCCTTTGCCGACGACCTGCAGGGCCAGACGAAGCAGGATTTCATCGACGCCCTGGCGCCCAAGACCCGCGGCCTCAGCCTGTCGAATCAGGGAACCCAGGGGACCCAGGAGACGACGAACGCGGCGCCCCAGAAGGACATGCACATCCAGTTCGAGTTCGGCTCGGCGAAGCTGACGGCGAGCGCGAAAGCCGTCCTCGATGAGCTCGGTGCTGCGCTGCAATCGGACCAGCTGGCGGCCTACCAGTTCAGCCTCGTGGGCCATACCGATGCGGTGGGCTCCGACGCCGCCAACCTCAAGCTGTCCCAGGCACGCGCCGCCTCGGTGAAGGACTATCTCATCGGCCAGTTCCACATTGACCCGGCGCGCCTCGAGTCGAGCGGCGTCGGCGAGTCCGACTTGGCGGATCCCAGCAATCCCAACAGCGGCGTCAACCGCCGGGTCGTCATCACGAACATCGGTTCGTGACCGCCGCGTCGCCGCGGCGGGCATAGGCGCTCAGGGAACGTCGGCGGCGGTCTGCGGCCCGGCGGTTGCCGCCGACGGGGTCTCCGCGGGGGTATCCAGCACTTCCCGCACTTTTTCGGCCAGCTGCTTCTTCTTGTAGGGCTTCTGCAGCAGCGGCCCCGCCGGCCCGTGTTCTGCGACGACCTTGCCGGCCCAGCTCGGATAGCCCGAGGTGAAGAGGACGCGAATGGCCGGCCGCGCACGGGCCACCTCCTCCGCCAGCTGGCGGCCGCTCACGCCGTTCGGCATGACGAGATCGGTGAACAGGAGATCGACGGCAGCGCCTTCGCCCAACAGGCGAAGGGCATGCTGGCCGTCTTCGGCAGCAATCACCCGGTAGCCCAAACTCTCGAGCTGCGTTACGACGACCTCGCGCACCGCCGCGTTGTCCTCGACGGCGAGGATCGTCTCGTGGCCGCGCGGCAGCTGGGAGGGAACGACCGGCACCGCCGCCGCGACCTCCGGGGCATCCGCGCGCGGCAGGCACAGCCACACGCTGGTGCCGTGATCCTTCGCGCTGAAGATCTTCACATGGCCGCCCGACTGGCGGGCGAAGCCGTAGATCATGCTGAGGCCGAGGCCGCTGCCCTCGTCCACTTCCTTGGTCGTGAAGAAAGGCTCAAAGGCGCGGTCGGCCACGTCGGCGTCCATGCCGGTGCCGGTGTCCGTGACCTCCAGCAGCACGTACTGGCCGGGCGTCACCCCGGGGTTGCGGCGCGCGTAATCGCTGTCGAGGTAGACGTTGGCGGTCTCGATGACGAGCCTGCCGCCCTTCGGCATGGCGTCACGCGCGTTGACGGCGAGATTGATGATCGAGTTCTCGAGCTGGCTGCGATCGGCGTTGATCTGCCACAGGTCAGGACAGGCGACGATCTCGATCTCGATGTCGGCGCCGAGCGAGCGCCGCAGCAGGTCGCGCATGTCCTGGACGAGCCTGTTGACGTCGAGGAGCTGCGGCATCAGCGGGCGACGGCGCGCGAAGGCCAGCAGGCGCTGCGTGAGGTCGGCGGCGATCTCGGCCGCGGTCATGGCCCGGTTGACCGCGCGATCGAGCACCGGCACGCCGGCCGCATGCTCGCCCGCGATCTCGAGATTGCCGGTGATGACCGCCAGCAGGTTGTTGAAGTCGTGGGCGACGCCGCCGGTCAGCTGTCCGAGCGCCTCCATCTTCTGCGCCTGGTGCAGCTCCTGCTCCAGCAGCTTGCGCTCGGTCACGTCGCGCAGGACGATCAGGAGTTCGTCGGGCGCGTGGCCGTCGATCGGCGTGATCGAGGCCTCCACGTCCACGGTCGAGCTGTCGAAGCGCAGCAGCCGCGCCTCGACCCGCGGGCACGGCCTGCGCGCGGTGGTGATCTCCGCGAGCTTGTGCTCGATGCGCTGGCGATCGGCCGGATGCAGGCGGTCCAGCATCGGCTTGCCCACGATCTGCTCGTAGCCGCTGGCGCCGAGCATGCGCAGGCAGGCGGCATTGGCGAACAGCACACCGTCGGCCTGGTGGACGAGAATGGCCTCCGGGATGCTCTCGAAGAGGCGAAGCTGCGACACTTCGCCTACCCCCTCGCCGTGGTACGGCACCGGCGCGTCACGTCGTCCTGCCAACATGGCGGTGGCCACCCTCTCGAATCGACTCGCGGCGCCGCCCGGACGCACGCACAGGCGAGTGGAGGCCGGAACCGCTTAACAAACTCTGAAACGAGATGGGGCGCGCGGGCCGGTGGTAACGCCGCTTTCATCTGCGTAGCGCCGGAATGGTCGCCGTCCAGCCTCCGCCGCAGTTCACGCGGGGAGGCAGGAAAAACTGCGTGCGGAGGCCGGACGGTCGTGACGCCGGAAAGCCGTCGGAGTTCGGCGACCGGCACACTCCTGGGCGTCGGCGTCGCGGTGGAAAATCGGGTCCGACGCCGGCAGATATTGCCGCCCATGCGCCGTTCCGTGCTTCCACCTGCGTGCCTCGCGTTCTGCAATCCGTCGATCGCCGGAGCGACGGCGAGGACGGTACTCTCACGACGACAATGCAGCAGAACGCCTTAATAGGAACTCAAACCTACAATACCGCTCGAACAAGCCGCTATGGCGTACTGAAATCCGGACAATATGACGCCACGCTGAATCGGACTCTTGCCGCCGGACACCCCGATCAGGGTGTCAATGCCGCATAGTTGCGGCCGGCAGTCTGATGTTCGATGATCGCGCCTTGCGCCAGTTCGCCGCTGCGAGCGCTCGCCGCCGAAGCGACGACGGCGGCAGGCAGCGCGCCGTCCGCAGCGATCAGGCCCTGCCCGACGGCGTGCACCGCTCCGTCGCCGTCGCGCAGCGGGGCGACGAGCAGCGTACCGCCCGCGATGCTGCGGGCGTCGCCGATCGCGCTGACGCTGACGGCGATCTTCGTGCCGTCGGCGGCGTCCTGCGGCAGCTGGGCGCTCAGCATCACTATGGCGATGCGGCCCGGCTTGATCTGATCGCGCCAGGGCTCGAGGCCGGCCCGCTTCAGGACGCCCACGATCGACGCATCGATGGCGTTGGCGTCGACCTTGCTGTCGCCGGTCCCGGGCAGGCCGATGACGACGCCGACGCCGACCAGCATGTCCTGTTCGTTCGCTGGGGCGCGCGATGCACTCTGCTCGTCCGCGCGCGCCAAGGGCGCGATCGCGAACAGCATCAGGGCCGCGGCCAGGGCGGCGATCGCCGTCCGGGCGCGGCGCGTCTCCGTGCGCGTGCTCAGCATGTGTGCCACTCCGGCTGCGAGATCGCCCGCAGCTCCACGAGGGCGTAGTGATAGTCGCCTTGCGCGACTAGATTGATGATCCGCGCCAGGGCGGGACGCAGCCCCGACCACGTGGAGGCGTCGGCCGCCTCCCGCGCCAGGATGTCGCAGCCTTCGCGATAAATATGCGCGTCGGCGTGGTCGAGCCGCATCAGCTGTATGACCTGCGCCAGCCGCTGCAGGATCAGAGAGGGGCCATTCTGCGCGTGCCGCTCGACCGTCGGGTGGACGGTCCGGCCATGCGTGCCGTTCTCGAGGCCGGGCTTTGCGCCGATGGCGCCGCCCGCCAGCACGCGCTGGACCAGGTTGTCGATTCTTCTGCCATTTTCTGCTTGCTGCATCGGGTTCTCCCGTGGTCTTCAAATCTCGTATGGTCAGCCCAGCCGTCGGATCAGGAACGGCCAGGGGGCGGCGCGCCGGTCTTTTCCGGCGCCGTCACAATTGCTCGGTTCGTGAAATGCCATGTCATCGTAGTATTCGTTGGGCCGCGCCGCGGCAGCCGTTTCTGGTGCCCGGCGGGCAGCGTCTGCCGCTGGGCGGGAACCCGCAGCCAGCGGCTCGCAGTCGCTATGATCGCATCCATCCATGCTCTACCTCTGGATTTTCCGAGGTCTGCTACCGGCCGAGGCTCCGCCTGCGCTTCTTGCAGGCCATGGTCGCGAGATCGGCCAGTAATGAATATGAACGTTATCAGCGAAATCGCTTAAATGCAGGTTAACGCGGCCAGTGTTACTTCGTTTATCGAAGTAATAGATTCGTATAGGCGCTACATAGTTTTATATATAGCGACCACATATGCACAGTCTACTCTGAAAGTTTATTGAGAAGCGCGACCGCCAGTACATGACGAAGTCTGCCCACAGCACTATTGCAAGATCGCGGAATGTCCCTTCAAAATCAGCCACCGCGTTTGGGTGACCGCCAATGCGCATTCTGCTCGCCGACGATCACGACTTGATCCGCGATACCATCGAAGAATTCCTCAAGCGGCTCGACAAGGATCTCCACGTCCTCCACGCCTCCACGCTGCCGCAGGCCCTCGATGTCATCGGCAAGGCCGACGCGCTCGACCTCGTCCTGCTCGACCTGCGCATGCCCGGGATGAACGGGCTCGCCGGCCTGAAGTCGGTCCAGGCGGCACGGGCCGGCGTGCCGATTGTCATCCTGTCCGGCGAGACAAACCCCGACACGATCCGCAATGCGCTGCAGGCCGGCGCCGCCGGCTTCCTGCCGAAGACCATGCGCGGCACCGCCATGCTCACCGCCCTCCGCCTCATCCTCGCGGGCGAGCGCTACGTGCCGGACCTCTTGGTCGCCGAGCAGCCGACGTCTTCGGAGAACGGCGTGGGCGGAGCGGCGCCGGCCGCGCTGACGCCGCGCGAACGCGAGGTTATGGGTCTGCTGGTGCAGGGACTGTCGAACAAGGAGATCGGGCACCGCCTGGGTATCGAGGTCGTGACCGTCGCGCTGCATCTGCGCTCGATCTACCGCAAGCTGAGCGTCACGAGCCGCACGCAAGCTGTGCGCTTGGCCATGGAGCAGGGTTGGACGTTCTGAGCGTCCGGCGAGATCCATGGCAAAGGAAGCCCCGCGGACGGCGCGGGGCTGAGGCTTGTTGGAGGGATGCAATAGCGCGCTTGGTCACATAGGGCCCCTGGTGCGAACCAGAGGACGTGAACGGTCACGGCAGAGGCAGCTGGGCCTACCGGGTGCGGTAGGCCCAGCCCTCGACGACATTCGTCAGGCTACCCCACGATCACTGCGCGGACGCCTGCGGCGGCATTTCGGCGCCGCTCTCTGCTCCTGCGTCGCTGCCGGAACCGGCAGAGACATCCGAACCATTGGTCGTGCCGGCCCCGGAGGCATCGCCACTACCTGAGGTGCCACCGGTTCCGCTCGTATCGCCGGTGTCGCTGCCGGTTGTCGTCAGTGCCGGCGTGGAGACCGATACCGACGGATTCACGGACGAAGCCGCCGACGACGTGTTGTTGTCGATGCTGGCCGTGCCCGTGCCGCTGCCGGTGCCGCTTGCGCTCGCCGACGTGCCGGGGCCGTCGTTGTTGGCGGTCGCGTCACCATCGGCGAACGAGTCGCTCGCCGCGCTTCGGTCGGTCGTGTCCACCGAGCCGTCGGAGCCGGCATCGATATGCGCGGAGCCGGAGGCCGAACCGTCGCCGACGGAGGTGGCCGACACATCGATATGCGCCGATGAGGAGGCCGAGGCCGCGCCGTCGGTTCCGGTGCTGGTGGCGCCGCCCGAGGTGTCGACGGTCACCGCGCCAGTCATCGAGCCGCCACCCGTGGTCGACACCTCGGTGTCGCCGTCGGCCGTCGACTCGGAGGTAGCGGAGGTCGCATCCGAGCTCGCCGTCGTCGCACCCTGGCCGAAGGCATGACCGTCGGCCGTACCGTCGCCGGTCGACGTGCCGCTGACGCTGGCGGAGGCGGTGGTGCTGCCGTCTTCGCTCGCGGTGGCCGCGGACGCGGCGCCCGAAGCCGACGCATCGGTGCCTGTGGTGACGAGATGGGCATTGGCGGTGACGCCGCCGTCGCTGTCGAAATGCGCATCAGTGTTGCTGTCAGCGCTCGAGCTGTCGGTGGCCGTATCATTGCCCGTGGCGCCGGCATGGGTCGAGGCCGAGGAGTCCGCGGTATTGCCGTTGGCATCCTCGGCGTGGCCGCTGGCGCTGCCGTTGGCGGAGGAGGTCGCACCGGCGCCGTCGGCGGTCGCGTCAGAATGCGACGAAGAGCTCGTGGCCCCACCGCCGGCAGTCGAACTGCTTGTGGAATGTCCGCTGGCCGAAGCGGCCCAGCTCGCTATCGGCGCCGCCGACAGCATCAGTGCAAAGGCGCTGGTCGAGATGACCAAACCCCACTTCAATCGAGCATTACTCATGAGTCCTCCAAAGAATCGTTCTAACAGGGTTGTGCTCCGTCACCCTTCTTCCGGGTGCGAGGCAGTCGATAGCGGCCTTCGTATGAAGACGGGGACGAAGCGCGTCCCTCGCAGCGACGTAATCCCGCCGCTGTGTGAGCGGGGTGTCATCGTTCGTCCGTCTTGTGTTATTGCCGTGGCCGTTTTCCGCGCGCGGCGCGCGATTCCAGATTCTTCCCTCTCGGAGCAAAGGTGCGTCATCGGGCCGCAGCCGACCCGGCATGCAGTCGCCGCACCGCGGAGAATCGCATCAGTTCAGAGGACTCGTAGATCCGGATCGGAGTGCACCAGGCCGCAATTCTCAGTTCGGGACAATTTGCCGCTTTTTTGACTCAGCGTGGCGCGAGGTAACGCCAGCGCAATGCGCGGCCCTTAAAAGAGCAGCTGAACCTGGCGCAGTTGCGCCTCGCGGCGACGAAATCGGCCATGGCGGCGGCATCGGAGATACGGCCAGCAGGTCCGGGATTGCGTTGGTTGTCGGACATCGTCCGGCAGCGCGATCTGCTGTTCGCCATCTTCATCATCGTCGTCATCAGCGTGCTCGTGATTCCGATCCCGAGCTTCCTGCTCGACGTCGGCCTCGCCACATCGATCACGCTGTCGACCCTGATCCTGCTGGTCGCGATCATGACGCGGCGGGCGCTCGACTTCAGCTCGTTCCCGACCGTGCTGCTGGTCGCCACGATGATCCGGCTGACGCTGAACATGTCGTCGACCCGCCTCATCCTGACCAACGGCCATGCCGGCACGCACGCCGCCGGCCAGATCATCGAAGCCTTCGGCACGCTCCTGATGGGCGGCAACTTCGTCATCGGCATCGTCGTCTTCGTCATCCTGGCGATCGTCAGCCTGGTGGTGGTCAACAAGGGCTCCGGCCGCATCGCCGAAGTCGCGGCCCGCTTCAGCTTGGACGCCATGCCGGGCAAGCAGATGGCGATCGACGCCGACCTCTCGGCCGGGCTCATCGACGAGTCCGAGGCGCGCCGGCGCCGCAAGGACCTCGAGGACGAAAGCGCCTTCTACGGCGCCATGGACGGTGCCTCCAAGTTCGTGAAGGGCGATGCGATCGCCGGCATGCTGATCATGGTGATCAACATCGTCGGCGGGCTGATCATCGGGGTCGCCCAGCACGGCCTCTCCTTCACCGCCGCTGCGCAGACCTACACGATCCTCACCGTCGGCGACGGCCTCGTGGCCGCCATCCCGTCGATCCTCGTCTCCATCGGCGCCGGTATGCTCGTCTCCAAGGCCGGCGTCGGCGCGCCCGTGGGCGAGGCGCTCGCCGCCCAGCTCAGCGCCTCGCCGAAGGCGCTGGCGACGGTGGCGGCGCTGCTGGTCGGCCTCGGCCTCACGCCGGGCATGCCGCTGCTGCCGTTCCTCGGCCTGGCGGCGATCCTCGGCGGCGCGGCCTGGAAGCTGCCGCAACTGCGCGCAGCCCAGGAGGCGCGGGAGCGCGAGGCGAGCGAGCGCCAGGAGAAGGAGAAGACCGGGACACCGGCCCAGCAGCTGGCGGCGGACCTGCGTTTCGATCCCGTGCGCCTCGAGCTCGGCATCGGCGTGTCCTCGGCGGTGATGGCCGGCGCCGACAGCCTCAGCCAGCGCGTCATGGAGCTGCGCCGCCAGCTCGCCCGCCGCTACGGCTTCGTGCTGCCAACGGTCGAGATCCGCCCGAACCCGCAGCTCTCGCCCAACACCTACGTCCTGTTCCTGCGCAACATCGAGGTGGCGCGTGGCGACCTCATGCCGGGCCGCTTCCTGGTGATGAATCCGAGCGGCGCGCCGCTGGACATTCCCGGCGAGGATACGCGTGAACCCGCCTTCGGCCTGCCGGCACGCTGGATTGATGCCGGCCTGCGCGAGCAGGCGGAGATCCGCGGCTACGCGGTCGTCGACACTGCCACGGTCGTCACCGTCCATCTCACCGAGGTGGTGAAGGAGAACATGGCGGAGCTGCTGGATTATGCGGCGACGCAGAAGCTGCTCGGCGAGATCGGCCCGGAGCACCAGAGACTCGTCAGCGACCTCGTGCCGAACCTGCTGTCGTTGAGCATCGTGCAGCGCGTGCTGCAGTCCCTGCTGGCCGAGCAGGTATCGATTCGCGACCTGCCTGTCATCCTGGACGCGCTCGCCGAGTCGGCGGCGTTCACGCGCGACCCCCTGGCCTTGGTCGCCCGCGTGCGCATCCGCCTCGCCCGCCAGATCTGTCAGTCGCTCGCCGCCGAGGACGGCTATCTCGACATCGTCACGCTGTCGCCGCAGTGGCAGCGGGTGCTCACGGAATCGATCGTGGTCGAGGGCGACAACCGCCAGCTGGCGATGGCGCCGGGCGAGATCCAACGCTTCATCGGGGCGATCCGCACGGCGTTGCAGACCCAGGCGCAGGCCGGCCGTTCGCCGGCGCTGCTGGTCGGCGCCGAGGTGCGGCCGCTGGTGCGCGCGATCGTCGCACGCTTCAGCGCCAAGACGCCCATCATCAGCCACGACGAGATCCACCCGAAGGCGCGCATCCGCACGCTGGCCGAGGTCGGCTACGACCTGCAGCAGGCCGCCTAGCGCGCCGGCGGGGTGAGGGGATGACACTCGATCTCGCCCCGCTGTTCGACAGCCTGACCTATCAGTTCCTGCTCGTGTTCGCCCGCGTGGGCAGCGCCGTCATGCTGCTGCCGGGCATCGGCGACATGCGCGTACCCATGCGGGCGCGGCTGCTGTTCGGACTGGCCTTGTCCGCCCTCACATTTGGGACCGTGGTCCATGTGCTGCCGGCGACGCCGCCGCAGTTCGGGCAGATGGCGCTGCAAGTGTTCAGCGAAGCCGGCATCGGCCTCTTCATCGGCACGACCGCCGCCCTGCTGATGTCCATCCTCCACATGGCCGGTGCCGTGATCGCGGCCCAGATCGGACTCGGCAACGCCCTGACAGGCGAGCTGTTCTCGACCGAGTCCGGCGTCACGATCGGCGCCGGCCTGATGGCCGGAGGCCTCGTGATCATCTTCGCGAGCGGCCTGGATCATCTGATGCTGAGCGCCCTGGCCCACAGCTATGACGGCCTGCCCGCGGCGCAGCTGCCGGTCCTGCAGGACGTGGCCGACACGCTGACGACGACGCTGTCGGCGGCGTTCTCGACTGCCATCCAGCTGTCGACGCCCTTTCTCGTGCTCGGTCTCGCCTTCAACATCGGGCTGGCGCTGGCCAACCGTGCCCTGCCCCAGCTGCCTGTCTTCTTCGTCGGCCTCCCGGCGGCGCTGGCGGGCGGGCTGATCGTGTTGATGATCGCGATCCCCGCCATCCTCATCGGCTTCGCCGACAGCTTCGATTCGCTGTTCACCGCTGCTCTCCCCTGACGCCCCATGGCCGA
>Ga0335085_10002879_pt1 | contig 31055 bp, 24 predicted proteins | sample Lox_Sample_45_FD_206712 | JGI IMG/M metagenome (GOLD analysis project Ga0335085, IMG submission 206712) | Soil microbial communities from Loxahatchee National Wildlife Refuge, Florida, United States - Lox_Sample_4.5 | ecosystem: Environmental > Terrestrial > Soil > Wetlands | place: USA... | reverse complement strand
CGCCGAGCACGAGCATCGGCGCGAGGAGAGGCACCGCGACGCCTGCGGCATCCGCGGCGGCCTCCCGCGCGCCTGCCCGCCGGCGGGCCCAGAGGACGCCGCCGGCGGCCACGGCCGCCACGATCGCGAGCACGTCGATCAGCCCCTTCCAGAGCACCGACACGTCCATCAGGCCGTAGACGAGGTCGAAGCCGTTCGCGAGGCTGCCGGGGTAGGAGGGTGACGTGCGGTCCTCCAAGGCCCCCGTGCCGGCGCCGAGCACGTGCCCGGTGTGGACGGCGTTGAGGACGTAGCCCCACATCCCGATCGCGGCGAGCCCCGCGACCGTGCCTGCCGCGGCGGCAGCCGTGACCCGCCGGCCGCGGAGAAGCGCGAGCCACACGAGGACCGGAGCGACGAGCAGCGAGGTGAGCTTCGCGCCCACGCCCACGCCGAGCGCGATGCCGGCAAGCGCCCCCTCCGCGACGCCGCCGTCCAGAAGGAGGCACGCGGCGACGGCAGGAAAGGACGCGACGACGAGATCGTTCTGTGCGGTCGTGGCCTCGAGCGCGAGCAGCGAGAACGTGGCGGTGAGGGCGGCAGCGAGCGCGGAGCGCCGGACGTCGAACCCGAGCCGCCGAGCGGAGCCGTAGACCGCGAGGAGGATCGCGAGCTGCGCCACGTACTGCGGCACGGCGATCAGCGCGCCGCCGCCCGTGGCGACGAGGAGGAACAGGAGCTGCTGCTCGGCGAGCGGCTGGAAGGCGTTCATCCGCACGGTCGGCGCGTTCGGGATCCAGTAGATGCCGCCGTGCTGCGCCCAGGCGGCCGCCCTCGGCAGGTGGTAGCCGAGGGCGTCCCCGTTGTTCGGCGGCACCCCGAGCGCGAGGACGAGCTCGTAGGCGAGGAGCACGGCGACGAAGCCGGCGAAGACGAGCGTGACGGGGTCGCGCGCGATCGCGGCCGCTGCCGCGCGCGCAGGCGCCGGAGACGGGACCGGCCGGCCCCGCGCCCACCAGGCGGCGCCGGCCCCGACGAGCAGCAAGGCCTCGACGAGCGCGAGGCCGCTGCGTGTCACGTCCTCCACCGGCGAGAGGACGAGCGTCGCAAGCGCGAGGTTCGCGACGAGCGCGAGGTACGCCGCAAGAAGCGTCGCCACGAGGCTGCGAAGGCGGATCGCGGCAGCCGCGAGCAGCGCACTCGCGACAGCCGCGGCGATCAGCGGTGCGCCGACCAAGGCATCCAGTCTGGCACGCGGATCTACGATGCCCGGGCGTGAGCCGCGTTCTGGTCAGCGCTCTCGCCGCGCTCTGCTTCGTGGCGCCGGCAGGAGCCGCACGGCCGGCCGTCAGGATCGTCTTCGGCGGCGACGTCATGCTCGGGCGGGGGGTGGCGTCGCTCGCGGCCCACCGTCCGGCCGCCGTCCTCGCCGGAGTGGCGGTTCACCTGCAGGCGGCGGATCTCGCGGTCGCGAACCTGGAGTCGCCGCTGACCACCCGCCCCCACCTGCTTGGGCACGGCCCGAACGCGCTCGAGGCCCGCCCGGCGACGGCGCGGATCCTCGCCGCCGCCGGCTTCGACGCGCTCGCGCTCGCGAACAACCACGCCGGAGATGCGGGCCCTCAGACGGTGCCCGACACGCTGAGGGCGCTGCACCGGGCGGGGCTGCGCGCCATCGGCGCCGGCGCGACGCCGGCCGCCGCGTTCGCGCCCGTCGTGCTCACGGCCCGCGGGCTCCGGATCGCGTTCCTCTCCTTCGACGACACCGGCGAAGGGCCGAGGGCGGGGCCGTCGCGACCCGGTGTCGCGTGGTGGAGCGCCGCGCGGGCGCGCGCTGCCGTGCGGCGGGCGCGCGTGGAGGCGGACGTCGTCGTCGTGGGCCTCCACGGCGGTTCCGACTACGAGCCCACCACCGACCCGTGGCTTCTCCATCTGGGGCGCCTGCTCGCCGGCTGGGGCGCCGACGTCGTCTGGGGGACCGGGCCGCACGTCGTGCAGCCGGTCGAGCTCGTCCACGGCGCCGGCGGCCGTACCGCGGTCGTGGCGACGAGCCTCGGCAACCTCCTGTTCGACCAGCACATCCCCGGCACGCGCACGGGGGCGCTGCTCGAGGTGCTCGCCGGGCGGGACGGGGTCCGCGCCTATCGCGTCGGCTCGACCCGGCAGGAGCCGTCGAACGCGGTCGATTTCGGGCAGTGGGCGCTCCCGCACCGCGATGCGGTCGCCCTCGGCGGGGAGTGGTGGAGCCTGGCGCGGCCGGTGCCGTCGGCTCCGGCCGCGGCACCGGAGCTCCGCGGGTTCCCCGGCCGGGTCGTCGCCGCCGCCGTCGGCGATCCCGAGGGAAACGGCACGCAGCAGCTCGCGGTCTCGTTCTGGCGCCCGTATCGCCGCACCGACGTCAACGCCCTGCTGCCGCGCTCGTCGCTCGTGAACCGCGCCGGCCTCACCGCCCACGTCGGCCTCTACCGGCCGCGCGACCGCGCCGAGCTGTGGGTCGCCGGAACGCTCCTGCGCCCCGTGCAGCGGCTGGCCGCGTGCGACGGGGCGCTCGCCGTCGCGTACTCGTCCCTGAACGGCGAGACCGTCGTCGCGACCGGCGCCTGGCAGTGGCGCGGCTTCGGCTTCTCGCCGCTGCCGTCGCTCGCCGGGGCAGGCGTCCCCGCCTGTGCCGACGTCGACGGCGACGGCCGGCTCGACCCGGTCATACTGCGTCGCCGGTGAATGCCGTGCGGCTCATCCTGCTCGCGCTCGTCGTCCTCCTCGCCGCCTCCTGCGGCGGCTCGTCCACGCCCGCGCCCGCGCCGCGAGCCCTCGGGCGGACGGCCGCGCTCGCGCTCCCGGCGCCGCTCGTGCCTTTCGGGCTCTACCGCCCGCCCGCGCTCGTCGGGCCGGACACGCCGGTGTACCCGGGGCCGCCCACGCCGACCTCGCTCGCGCACGTCTCGCTCGCTCCCACGCAGCGCGCGGAGCTGAAGGCGGTGCCGGCGCTCGGGCCGATGCTCGAGAAGCAGGGCTTCGGCGTGGTGCGGTCGGGCTCGAGCCTCTTCCAGGCCGAGTACGAGGGGAACATCTACGGCGGCTTCCCGGTCTACGTGACGACCGACGCCGCCTACTCGAGCTGGCACCTCGTCTTCGACAAGACGCTGCGCGACCTCGAGCAGGACGTGCTGCTGCCGAAGCTCGACCAGCTCGTCCGCCGGCTCGTCGCCGACGCGCGCCGGCAGCAGTCCGCGGTCGGGGGCACGGCCGCGGCACGAGCGCTCGACCTCTACACCGTGGCCGCCGCCGCGCTCGGGCAGCGGGTCGCGCTCGGCTCCGTCGCCCGGAAGGAGCTCGCGCTCGTCCGCGCGCACCGCGGCACGGCCGTCTCGCCGATCACGGGCACGGAGGTCGACTACTCCTTCTTCACGCCGCGCGGCCACTACACGCTGACGCCCGCGCTGCGGCGGTTCTTCGTCGCGATGTCGGTACTGGGGCAGGAGCCGTTCTGCCTTCCCGGCACGCGCGGCTGCACCTCGGCCGAGCCCGCTCGGATCGGCATCCTCGCGTCGCTCGCGCTCGCGCGCGACCGGACCGCGCTCGCGCTGTGGCACCGGATCTACGACCCGACCGCGTTCCTCGTCGGCCTTGCCGACGACTACACGCCGCCCGAGGTGGCGAGGGTGGCTCCCTCCGATCTTCGTTCGCTCGCCTCGGACGCAGCGGTGCGGCGTGTCGTGAGGGCGCTCCGGGAGAAGCGCCCCGTGCGGATCAATCCCCAGCGAGCGTCGATCCGCATCATGGGCACCCGCTTCGTGACCGACGAGTTCCTGCTCGGCCAGCTCGTCTTCCCGCACGTCGGCACCACGGCGAGGCCGAGGCTGCTGCCCTCGGCGGTCGATCTCGCCTCGTCGTTCGGCTCTCCCTTCGCGCAGCACGTCCTCGCGCAGCAGGGCGTCCCGAGCTACGCGCACTACGACGCGCAGCTGCAGGCCAACCGCCGGGCGGTCGCCTCGCGCCCGCCGGCGCAGTGGGGCGGCACCGTGTACGACGCCTGGCTCTACGCCCTCGAGCCCGTCTTCGAGCCGCACGGCAAGGCGTTCCCGGACTACATGCGCTCGGATGCCTGGGCGGCGAAGGACCTGCAGTCCGGCCTCGGCTCCTACACCGAGCTGAAGCACGACACCATCCTGTTCGCGAAGCAGCTCGTGGCCGAGGCCGGCGGCGAGGCCTCGAAGCTCCAGCCCCTCAACTGGGTCGAGCCCGAGCCGGTCGCGTTCGAGCGACTCGCCGCCGCCGCCGACCTGCTCCGCGGCGGCCTCGCCGCCCGCAAGCTCCTGACGCCGCAGGCCCGCGGGCTCCTCGGCACGGAGGTCGGGCTGCTCCGCTTCCTCGGCGCGACCGCGCGCACCGAGCTCGCCGGCAAGCCGATCCCGGCCGCGGCCGACAGGCGGCTCCGGTCGATCGGCGACGAGCTGAGCGCGATCTGGTGGCGCACGTCGCAGCGCTCGAACCCGGATCCTTCGATCCCCGACCAGTCCGCCGTCGTCGCGGACATCGCCAGCTCGCCGCACGGCGTCCTCGAGCTTGGGACCGGCGAGGTGGAGACGCTCTACGTGATCGTCCCGGGCCGGGACGGGGGCTGGGAGCTGGCGCGTGGCGGCGTGTACTCCTACTACGAGTTCACCTCGCCGCCCGGTGTCCGGCTGAGCGACGAGACGTGGCGCGCGATGCTGCAGGCGGGCAAGGCGCCGGCGCGGCCGTCGTGGGAGCGGGTGTTCCTCGTGCCGTGCCCGAAGCCGGGCACGCCCTGCAGCCCGACCTACGTGCCCGGCTGATCGCACCCTCTCCGTTCGTCGCGCCGCCACCTCGCTGAACGGATTAGGTGGCGGCCCCGGGAGAGGTTTAGGGTAGGACCGTGGGCGGGGCGCGTGGGCGTAGGGGTATGCGCTGGGTGCTGACAACGGCCGGGATCCTGGCCGCGCCGCTGATCACGCTCGCGCTCCTGGTCAAGGCCTCCGTCCAGCACCGTGCGGCGTACGACCTCGTGAACGAGTACGTTCCCGCCGCACGGGACGTTCTCGCCGGCCATTCGCCCTACCACCTCGCCGCGATCCCCGGGAACGAGGCCTTCGGGTACCCGCCGCTCGCGGCGTTCGTCACGGCGCCGCTGACCCTCCTGCCGCCTCTCGGCCTGCAGGTGGCCGGCTCGCTGCTCACGCTTGCCGCCGTGCTCGGCGCACTCTTCCTCGCCGGCGTCCGCGACGTCCGCTGCTACCTCGTCGTTCTCGGGAGCTCGCCGCTCTTCTCGGTCGTGCAGACGTGCAACCTCGTGGCGCTCGTCGCGCTCTTCGCCGCGGCGGCCTGGCGGTTCCGCGAACGGCCCCTTGCGAGTGGGGTGCTGCTTGCGCTGGCCGTCGCGCTGAAGCTCTTCGCCTGGCCGCTGCTGCTCGTCCCGCTGCTCGCGCGCCGGCGCCGGGCGTCGATCGTGGCGGCGGCCTCGGCCGCGGCGGCGGTCCTCGTCCCCTGGGCGGCGATCGGGTTCGCCGGCCTCGGGGGCTACCCGCACTTCCTCTCGGCCCTCGAGCGCTTCGAGCGGCCGCATACCTACACCCTCGGCGCGCTTCTCGGCCCGGCGCTGTCGTGGCCGGTCGCGCAAGGGGTAACGCTCGTGGCGGCCGCCGCGCTCCTCGCGCTGATGACGCTTCGCCGCGACGACGAGCGGCTGCTGCTCGTGCTCGCGATCGCGCTCGCGCTGCTGCTGAGCCCGATCGTCTGGATCGACTCGCTCGTCGTCGTCTTCGTCGCCGTCGCGGTCGTGCGCCCGAGACTCGGCTGGCCGTGGGTCGCGCCGCTCGGACTGTGGCTCGTTCCGGCTGCGTGGAACGGCTCGCCGGTGCAGATCGCCTACGCGCTCGGGCTCGTGGCCGCGGTGTTCGTCTCGACGGCTGCTAGCGCTCGAGTGCCAGCACGCGGTCGGCACGCTCTGCGACGCCCCGGTCGTGCGTGGCGCACACCACGAGCGCGTTCGACGCCCGCGTAGCTGTCAGCAGCAGCTCGCCCACGAGCTCCGCGCTCGCCTCGTCGAGCCGCGCCGTCGGCTCGTCCAGGAGCAGCACCTGCGGCCCCCGTGCGAGGGCCCGCGCGATCGCGACGCGCTGGCGCTCGCCGGCCGACAGACGGTCGGCGGCGCGGTCGACGCAGTCGGCGAGCCCGAGTCGCTCGAGCCACGACCGGGCCCGTGGCTCGTGCTCGGCCCGCCGGCCGCCGTCGCGGAGCTCGAGGGCGAGCACCGAGTTCTCGAGCGCGGTTGCGAACGGCAGCAGGCCGGGCTCCTGCCCGACCCAGCCGATGTGGTCGCGGCGATGAGCGGCGAGCTGCTCGCGGTCGAGCTCCGTCAGCTCCTCGCCCGCGACGGTCACGGACCCGGCGTCGGGCCGCTCGAGCCCGGCGAGCAGGTGGAGGATCGTCGTCTTCCCCGAGCCCGAGCGTCCCTCCAGGGCCACGAGCTCGCCACGAACGAGGCGGGCGCCGAAGCCCCTCAGCACCCGGCGGCTGCCGTACGACTTCTCGACGCCCCGCAGCTCGACGGCGAGCTCACCCGCGTGGACGGGCACGGCGTTCTCGCGGGCGTCGGGCGCCGGCTCCTCGTCTCCGACGAGGCCGAGCTCGCGCTCGCGGACGACCCAGCCTGCGCGGCCGCCGATCCCGGTCTGCCGGCGCGCCTCCGACGGGAGCCGCACCCAGCCGCCGCGGCCGACGACGAGCCGCGGCGCCTCGCCGTGCGCACCCTCGGCGCTGATGCGGCCGTCCCGGACGTGCACGACGCGGTCGGCGAGCTCGCCGGCCCGCGCGTCGTGGCTGACGACGACGAGCGTCGTCCCCTCGCGCGCCGCCAGCTCGCCGAGCAGGTCGTAGACGCCGGCGGCTGTGCGCGCGTCGAGCTCGCCCGCCGGCTCGTCGGCGAACAGGATCGCGGGCCGGTGGGCGAGCGACGCGCAGACGGCGACGCGCTGCTGCTCGCCCCCGGAAAGCGTCGCCGGCAGGTCGTCGGCCCGGTCCTCGAGCCCGACGCGCCCCAGCAGCTCCAGCGCCCGCCGCCGCGTCTCGCGGGCCGTGGCGCCGGCGAGCCCGAGCGGCAGCTCGACGTTCTGCGCGCAGGTGAGCGCGGGGGAGAGCGAGCGGGCGTAGTGCTGGTCGAGGAAGCCGAGGTGCTCCGCCTGGAACGCCGCCACGCGCCGCCGCGAGAGGCGGCCGAGATCGACGCCCAGCGTGCGCGCGACGCCCGCGGACGGGCGGTCGAAGCCGGCGGCGATCCGGAGCAGCGTGCTCTTGCCGGAGCCGCTCGGCCCGAGGATCACGCAGCGCTCGCGCCTGCGCACCTGCAGCGTGAGGCCCTGGAGCGCCACCGCCCCCTGCTCCCCCGCCAGATGGATGCGGAAGACGTCGCGCAGCTCGACCGCAAGGTCGGTCACGAGCTCCACCCCTCCCCCGTGAGGCCCCGGCCGGCGGCCGAGCCCCGGTGCGCGACGCGCACCACGAGCTCGATCAACGCCCACGCGGCGACGGCGAAGACGCAGACGCACCCTCCGATCGTGAGCCACGGAATCACGCGCCGGAGGGGCGGGTCGGGGAGCGTGAGCGTCGCGTCGAGCGCGAGCAGCCGCTCGGTGATCGCGACCATCAGGACGCCGAGCACGACGCCCGCGGCGAGGCCGAGTGCCGCCACGCCCAGGGCCCGCCAGCGCACCGTCGCGCGGAGCGCGCGCGGGCCGACGCCCTGCGTCTCGAGGTCGAAGAGGGTGTCGCCGTCGTCGCGGACGAAGCCGGCGGTGACGAGCGCGAGGCCGACGAGGGCGAGTGCGACCGCCGCGACCGCGGCCGTCAGCAGCGAGACGACGATCCCGCGGGCGAGCGGCTCCTGCTGCAGGCTCGCGGCGATCGCGGCCCGTGAGCTCGTCGCGAGCGTCGCGAACGGCGGCTCCGCGAGCTTCGCGGCGACGGCCGGCGAGACGGCGGGCGGCGCCGAGAGCCACAGCTCGTCGGGGATCGACTCTGCCAGGTTGGTCGCTCCGAGCGCCGAGGCGAGAGAGGCCTCGTCGGCGACCACGAAGCTCTCGTTCGAGTCCTCGGTGGTGGGGAAGCGCCGGGCGACGGCGACGATCCGCGCCTGCACGATCTGGTCGCCGAAGTCGAGCGGCAGCGTTCCGTCCGGGTGCGCGCCCGCGGCGACGTCGGGGCTCGCGACGACCGGAAGCGCGCGCTCGTCGAACGGCTGGTGGGGCCGCAGCATCGCGGTCTCGGCGGTCGTGATCGAGTAGTCGAGCCGCCCGCGGCCGGCCGTCTCGACTCCGCCGACGCCCGTCCAGCCCGAGAACGACGAGACCGGTGCGCGCCCGCCCGCCGTGATCGCGGTGAGCGCACCGACGCGCAGCGTCCCGGCGAAGCCGCTCGTGACGCTGCGATGCTCGGCCTGCTGGTGGGCCTCCGAGCGCTGCACCGCCGACGGCAGGTCGAGTTGCAGCGCCACGATCCTGCCGCCGCGGTCCGCCGCCGGCACCGCGACGCGCTCGACGGTCGCGCCTCCGGTGAGCACGGGCAGCGCAAGCTCGTCGGCATCGCCCGACGGCGTCAGCACCGCGAGGAAGGGCTGCACCGCTGCACCCTCGAGCCGGAGCGGCAGCTCGAGCGTCTGCGCATCCGCGGGGATCGTCGCGCCCCGCAGCCGAACCGGCCCCGCCGGTCGCAGCAGCCGCCCGAGCGTCGCCGGCGACTCGGAGGAGAAGTCACTGCGCCAGCCGTGCAGGAGCGGGAACGCGGCCGCGGGGACGCCGAGCACCGTCGGCGTCGCGGGCGTCGTGCCGCTGCTCGGCACCTCGGCCGCCTGCCGCAGGATCGGGAAGGCGCCGACGGAGGGCCCGAGGGCGCGGTAGCCCGCGAGCGAGGCCACGTCGCGCGGCTGCACGAGCGACGGCCCGACCGTCAGCGTGTAGTCGAGCGGCACCTGGTAGGCGGCGCGTTCCGAGCTCGACGTCGAGAGGGTCGAGCGGTAGGAGAGCGCGAACATCGCGAGGCCCGCGGAGACGGCGAGGAAGCCGATGACGCCGGCGGTGCGGCTGGGCGAGCGCTGCATCGTGAGCAGCGCGAGCAGGAGCGTTGACGGGCCGGAGCGCGCCGCCCGCAGCGCCGTCCGGAGCCCCGGCTCGAGCAGCCGGCCGAGCAGCACGCAGAAGGCGAAGCTGGCGAGGAGCGGCGTCGCGGCGAGCGCCAGCGCCGGCCCGTTGCCGAGCGACTGGGAGCTTCCGTCCGCCCGGGCGAGCAGCAGGCCGAGGGCGACGGCGGCGCCGACGGCGGCCATGTCGATCGGCCGGACGCCTTTCGCCGGGCGGCCGTCCGTCGCGCGCAGGGAGAGGACGACCGCGATCATCGCGCCGGCGACGCCGAGGAGCCACAGCGCGAGCGCCGTCGGTGTGAGCAGGCCGTGCCGGAGCGCGGCGCCCGCCGGAACGTGGACGTCGCGCGCGATCAGCCCGTCGGCGAGCCCCGCCAGCGCGATGCCGGCGAGCGCGCCGGGCAGCACGGCCGCGCCGGCCTCGGAGAGGACGAAGCCGTGCTGCTGCGCCCGCGTCGCGCCTCGGGTCTGGAGCCGCCGCAGCTCTGCCCGCGCGTCCCTGCGCAGGGCGCCGGCGGTGATGCCCGCGAACGCGAGCAGGAGCACCGCCGCGGAGCCTCCGACGAGCAGCACGCGGTGCGAAGCCGTCGTGCTCTGGCTCTTCGCGTCGGCGAGCGCCTCGTCGGGGGCCGTGAGCGAGTAGAGGCCGTCGGCGGAGGTGAGGCTCGTCTCGACCTGCCCCTCGGTGCGCAGGAGCCGGTCGACCGCCCACGCGTGCACCCCGCCCGGCGCGAGCGCCGCGTTCCACGAGTAGTTCCGGTTCAGCTCGATGAGCGGCTTCAGCGCTGCGAGGCCGTGGACGTCCGAGCTCAGCAGCACGGGCTCCGGCCGCTGGCCGCCGGCGGCCGACTCGGTCGCGAGGCCGCCCTGGCCGAACGGGACGAGCGAGGTGAGCGTGCCGCGGCCGACGACGGCGAGGTGGACGCCGAAGTCGTCGATCGCGGTGACGCGCCGGCCGGAGATCTGGAGGACCTCGCAGCGCGTGTCGTCGCAGCGCCGCGGCAGCCGGCCGGAGCGAAGCTGGACGACGCTGCCGAGCGCGTTCGTGGCGCCGAGCTTCACGAGCCCCGTGCCGAGCCGTACGTTCGCGAGCTCGACCGAAGCGTCGACGGGCTCGCCGCTGAGCGAGCGGAGGGCGCCGCGCGCGCGGCGGTCGAGCGGCGCGTAGCCGCCCGGGTTCACCTGGCCCGACCACGACACCCGGACGACGCGCTCCGCGGGGGGCAGCGCTGCGAGGGCATGGCGGAGCGCGAGCTCCTCCGACACCACCGACCCGCCGGCGGCCCCGATCAGGAACGCGACCGCGACCGCGACGCCGACCGCGACGAGGAGCGTCCGGCCGGGCCGCGAGCGGACGCGTCGCCACGTGACGGCCGGGATGGCCCGCAGCCGGCGCCAGGCCGTGCCCGAGCGCCCCGCCACGTTGCCGGCGGCCGCCTCGGGTGCAGCGCCGAAGGCCCCGGCGGCGCCGCCCCCGCCGCTCCGGCTCATGCCTCGCCGAGATAGGAGGCGCGCACGCGCTCGTTCGCGCGCAGCGCCCCGGCGGTGTCGGAGAGCGACACCTTGCCCGTCTCGAGGACGTAGCCGTAGCTGGCGATCTCCAGCGCCATCGCCGCGTTCTGCTCGACCAGGAGGACGGTCGTGCCCTGCTTGTTGATGTCCTGGATCACCTCGAAGATCCGCTCCACGAGCACCGGCGCGAGCCCCATCGAGGGCTCGTCGAGCAGCAGGAGCCTCGGTCGTGCGAGCAGGGCGCGCCCGATCGCGCACATCTGCTGTTCACCGCCCGACAGCGTGCCCGCCTTCTGCGCCCGCCGTTCGGCGAGGCGCGGAAAGAGCTCGTAGATCCGCTCCAGGTCTGCCTGGATCCCGTCGCTGTCGGTGCGCTGGAACGCGCCCATCTCGAGGTTCTCGAGCACCGTCATGCGCCCGAAGAGCTGCCGCCCCTCCGGAGACTGTGCGATCCCGGCCTTGACGATCGCCTGCGCGCTCTGCTTCGTGAGCTCCTTGCCCTCGAAGCGCACCGACCCCTTCCGCGGCCGGAGAAGTCCCGAGATCGTGCGCAGCGTCGTCGACTTCCCCGCGCCGTTCGCGCCGAGGAGCGTGACGATCTTCCCGGGCTCGACGCGGAGCGACACGCCCTTCAGCGCGTGGATCGAGCCGTAGTAGACGTGCACGTTGGCGAGCTCGAGCATCGCGCCCGAGCCGTCCGTCGCTGTCGCCGTCATCCGACCGCCTGCTTCCCCAGGTACGCCTCGCGCACCCGCTCGTCGGCGACGACCTCGCTCGCGAGGCCCTCGGCGATCTTCTGGCCGTAGTCGAGCACCGTCACCCGCTCGGAGACCTCGACGATCACCTTCATGTCGTGCTCGATCAGGAGCACCGTGAGCCCGAGCTCGTCACGCGCCTTGCGCACGAAGTCGATGAAGGCGCGCGTCTCCTGCGGGTTCATCCCGGCCGTCGGCTCGTCGAGCAGCAGGAGCTTCGGCTGCGTCGCGAGGGCGCGGGCCACCTCGAGGCGCCGCTGATCGCCGTAGGCCAGGTGATGGGCGTACTCGTTCTCGGCATGCCGCGGCAGGCCGCAGTAGGCCAGCAGCTGCCGGGCGCGATCCCGCGCCTCGCGCTCCTCGCGACGCTGGACGGGCGACCGGAAGACGCTGCGCAGGACGCCGCTCCGGAGCCGGCAGTGCATGCCGACGAGCACGTTCTCGAGGCTCGTCATCGTTCCGAAGAGCCGGATGTTCTGGAACGTGCGTCCGATCCCGAGCTCGGTGATCTTGTGCTGGGAGAGCCCTGCGACGTCGTTCCCGTCGAAGATGATCTCCCCGGAGGTCGGCGTGTAGGCGCCGGTGAGCATGTTGAAGAAGGTGGTCTTGCCGGCGCCGTTCGGGCCGATCACGCTCGAGATCGACTGGCGGACGAGCTCGAAGTCGACGTCGGCCACGGCCACGAGCCCGCCGAACTCCTTCCGCAGCGCGCGCGTCTCGATCAGCAGGTCGGGCGGAGCCTGGACGGCTGTCGGCGAAGCCGTCATGCCGGCGCCGTCTCGGCGAGCTCGGCCTGGGTCTCGTCCTCCTCCTCGTGCAGCTCGAGGCGGCGCCGCGCGCTCGGGATCAGGCCCTCCGGGCGCAGGAGCATGAAGGAGACGATCAGGATCCCGTAGATCAGGTACGAGTACTCCGGGATCTGGACGTTCGAGTTGAACACGTTGTTGAAGGTGTTGCCGGCGGCGTAGAGGCCCTGGTAGTTGATGTAGGCGAGCAGCGCGCCGCCGAGCGCGACGCCCCAGACGTTGCCCATGCCGCCGAGGATCACCATGCAGAGCACGAAGATCGAGACCTGGAGGCTGAACGCCTGCGGCGAGGTGGAGCTCGACGCCAGCGTGATCATGCATCCGGCGGCGCCGCCCCAGAACGCGCCGATCAGGTAGGCGAGCGTCTTCGTGCGCATCAGCGGGACCCCCATCGCGCCGGCGGCGTCCTCGTCCTCGCGGATCGCGACCCAGGCGCGACCGAGCCGGCTGTCGCGGAGCAGGATCGACGCTCCGATCGCCAGGCCGACGAGGAGGAGCGCCGACCAGTAGTACCAGGTGGCGTCGGCCTCGTTGAGGAAGTTCGCCGGCAGGAAGTGGAACCAGCGGTGCAGGGTGTTGCCGAAGCCGAGGCCGTCGATCCCGTTCAGCCCGAACGAGCCGTTCGTCAGGTTGAAGCCGCCGAGGTTGTCGCCGTTCCGCACGAACTGCGGGATGATCTCGCCGAAGCCGAGCGTCACGATCGCGAGGTAGTCGCCGCGGAGGCGCAGGGTCGGGATGCCGATCACCACGCCGATGAGCGCCGAGAAGACCGCCGCGATCAGGATGATCAGCCACGGGTTCAGGTGGATGCCGGAGGCGCCCTTGAAGCCGGTGCCGCCGACGTTCACCGTCACCTGCGCGAACTGCTGCGACCCGAGCCACCCGGCGACGTACGCGCCGGTCGCGTAGAAGGCGACGTAGCCGAGGTCGAGGAGCCCGGCGTAGCCGACGACGAAGTTGAGCCCGAGGCCCATCACGGTGAACGCGGCGATGCCGAACGCAGTCGACATGGTCGGCAGCCAGTTCGTGGCCACGTTCGAGAGGAAGTGGTGGTAGAGGACGGGGTAGATCACGAGCAGCGTCGCGACGACGATCGCGATCAGCCACTGCCGGTACCGGCGCTCCGGCGATGCCTGCACCGGGCCGATGAGCTCTTCGGGGGTGATGCTCGTCACGATCGCGTTGCGAGCGACTCGCCGAGGATGCCGCTCGGCCGGAAGACGAGGATCAGGATCAGGAGCATGAAGACCAGCGATTCCGTCCAGTTCGGGCCCGGTGCGTGCCAGGTGAGGCCGCTGTTGAAGTTCTCGATGAAGCCGATGATGTAGCCGCCGAGCGCGGCGCCCGCGATGTTCCCGATCCCGCCGAGCACGGCGGCCGTGAACGCGAAGAGGCCGATGCGGAAGCCGAGGTCGTAGCGGGCCTGCGTGAAGTAGACGAAGTAGACGAAGCCGCCGACGCCGGCGAGCGCACCGCCGAGGCCGAACGCGAAGGAGATCGCACGGTCGACGTCGATGCCCATGAGGCGGGCGGCGTCACGATTCTGCGCAGTCGCGCGCATCGCCTTGCCCCAGCGGGTCTGCTTGACGACCCAGGAGAGCATGGCGAGCGCCGGGAAGGTGATCAGGAGCACGATCAGCTTGTCCCAGCCGTAGGCCTGGTTGCCGATGTGGAAGACCGCGCTCGTGGGCAGCAGCGGCTCGGTGCTGACGTAGTCGAAGCCGTAGAACACCGCGATCGCGTTCGAGAGGATGAACGACATGCCGATCGCGGTGATGAGCGGCGCCAGGCGCGGCGCGTTCCGGAGCCGCCGGTAGGCGACGCGCTCGACGCCCATGTTCAGCACGGCGCAGAACGCTGCCGCACCCAGGAGCCCCAGGAGCAGCGAGCCCCAGAGGCTGAAGCCGGCGCTGGCAGTGGTGAGGCCGAGCCAGCTCACGACGATGGTCGAGGTCACCATCGCGCCCCAGCTGAAGACGTCGCCGTGGGCGAAGTTGATCAGCTCGAGGATGCCGTACACGAGCGTGTAGCCGATCGCGACGAGCGCGTAGATGGAGCCGTTCGTGAGCCCGTTGAGCCCCACGATCGTGAACTGCTGCCAGTCCTTGACAGCGTTGATGATCAGCCAGAGCGCGACGAGCGCCAGCAGGAAGATCCCGATGGCGTTCACGAGCTTGCCGCGCAGACGGGGAACGAGCGCGAGGACCGGCTTTTCGCGAGGTACTTCTGCCGCGGTCTCCGCGCCCGTTCCCATCCGTCTCCTTCTGCTTAGTGCTTCACGTTGCTATCCGAGCGCCTTCACCGCCAGCGCGGTAGGCGGTAGGACGACGACGAGCGGATTGATGTTCTTGCCGACGATCTGGTCGACGGTGACGCCGCCCAGGGACGGATCGCCGCTCGAGTCGATCTTGAAGCTCCCGATGATGCCGTCCGGGAAGCTCTGGTTGAACAGGTGCTGTGTGATCGACGGGCGCGAGCCGTTGCTCTTCGCGATCGCGTTCGAGAGCACCTCGAAGGCCTCCGCACCGTAGGCGGTGTACGCCTGGAGCGTCTTCACGTGGTACGCCGCCTTGAAGGCCGTGACGAACTTCTTCCCGGACGCGTTGGACAGCTTGTTCGGGTCGGAGCCGCCGATCGTGACGTACATGCCGTTGGCTGCCGAGCCGGCATCCTGCGGCGTCGACGAGGTGTTGAAGCCGTCGGGGCCGAGAAGGAGCACCTTCGAATTGTCACCGAGAACGGCGACCTTGTCCTTGATCAGCTGGCCGCCGTTGTTGGAGATGATGCCGCCCAGGAAGACCGCCTGCGGGTTCTTGCTGGCGATGCCCTGGAAGAGCGACTGGTAGTTCGGCTGGCTCGCGTCCCACTTGTCGTTGCCGAGGACGGTGATGCCGAGCGCCTTGCACGCGTTCGCGAAGTTGTTCGCGATGCCGAGGCCGTAGGCCTCGCCGTCGTTCAGCACGTACACGCTCTTGATGCCCTTGCCCTTCAGGAACTGCGCGTCGGCAGCGCCCTGGAAGTTGTCCGGCACGGCCACACGGGCGTAGTTGCGCTTCCCGGTCGGGAAGTACTTCTGCGGCTCACCCGCCACGCCGGTCGGCTTCGTGAGGCCGACGTAGGTGTTGGCCGGGCTGACCATCGCGATCCCGCCGCCGGGAGCGCGGTTGAGGATCGGGGCCTCGATCTCGGCGCAGCCCGAGTTGAACGTGCCGATCACGCCGAGCAGGTTGTTGACCGTCTTGTAGGCGTTGGCGTTGTTCGTGCAGGTCTGCGGATCCCACGAGCCCTTCGCAGCGGTCGAGTCGTCGCAGCTCACGTACTGGACGGTCTTGCCGCCGATCGAGTAGTTCTGCTGCTTGAGCTCGAGCTGGATCGCCTGGACGATCTGGACCGAGAGCGGGCGGAGCGCACCCTGCAGCGGCAGGTCGCTCGCGATGACGTAGTCACCAGTGCCAAACGGCTTGCTGCAGGTGTTCGGGAGCCCCGACGCATGGGTCGGCCGCGCATTCGCCGCGACCGCCGACACCGCGAGCAAGCCGGCGACGAGCACGAAGCTCGCCGCCAGTTTCCTCTTAGTCATCCGGTTCGTTTCCTTTCTCTGATGAGGCCTCTTGTTCATCTCGGCCCATATGGGTCAATCGTGTTTCGGGCGGGATCGTACGGCGTACGCAGGAAGATCCCACCCCGTGACTTAGACGTCAGGCGATCCTAAGGGTTGTCGAGGCTGGAAGGGAAGGCACCGGTTCCGCGAATGGGGCGCGGGACCTAGCCGGCGTCTGCTAGTCGCGATATGCGGCGGGTGGGGATCGAACCCACACGTCCCGAAGGACAATGGCTTTTGAGGCCATCGCGTCTGCCAGTTCCGCCACCGCCGCGCTGAGACCATTCTAGGATCGCCGGCGTGAGGGCGGCGGCACGGGAGCTGCGGGTCCGGGCGGCGCCGCCGCGGCCGTCGCTGGCCGTGGCGGGCGCGCTCGGGATCTGCGTCGCGGCGGCCGCCGCCGGGGCGGTCGCCGGCCGCGTGCACTCGCACGTCGGCTCCGCGCCCGCGGCGCCGGGGGTCTCGGTCGTCGTCTCGTACGTCGCGCTCGCGGGCATGATGACGCTGCTCGTCGCCGGGTTCACGCTCTCGCTGATCGTGCGCCCGCGCCGGCAGCGCAGCGACCCCGATGCGCGCAAGACGCCGCCGATCTCGCGTCGCGAGAAGGCGCTGATCGTCACGGGCCTCACCGCGATCGCCCTCGCGCCGCTCGTCGTCCTCGTGCTGCTGAGCCGGCACCGCGTCACGCGCGAGGTGGTGATCACGGGTGCGGGCCCGGGTGGCTCGGCCCGGCGCGAGCGCGTCTTCACGAACGCCGTGCACGTCCAGTGGACCCTCTTCTTCGCGCTCGCGGTCGCCGGCTTCGTCGCCGTGGCGTACTTCGCGTTCCTTCGGCGCCGGGTCAAGCTGCAGGTGGCGGAGGAGGCCGCGGCCGAGGACGTGCTCGAGCCCGCCGTCGCCGCCGGGATGGAGGCGCTCCGGAGCGAGCGGGACCCGCGGCGCGCCGTGATCAAGGCGTATGTGGCCATGGAGCGCACGCTCGGCGAGCGCGAGCTGCCCCGCCGTCCGGTCGAGACGCCGTTCGAGTACCTCCGCCGCGTGCTGGTGGAGCTCGGCGCGGCGGCGGCCTCGGCGTCGCGGCTCACCTCCCTCTTCGAGCAGGCGCGGTTCAGCCGGCACGTGATCGACGAGGGCATGCGCAACGACGCGTTCGCGGCGCTCACGGCGGTGCGCGGAAGCGAGGAGGAGGAATGAAACGGCGGCTGTGGCGGCTGACGCCGCCCCTGCTCTTCGCGGCGGTCGCGCTCGTCGTCGTGCTCGAGGTCGGCGGCCACCGCGGCGCGGTGGCGCTCGCCGTGTGGCTCGCGGGGGTCACCGCGGTCCTCGTCGGCCTCGGCGCTCGCGCGGCCGGCAGCGCGCTGCCGGAGACGTCGAAGCTGCTTGGCCGCCCCCGGCGGCGCGGGGGCCGCGCGGAGGCCGGGAAGCTTCCCCAGCTCGCGTGGATCGAGAGCCGCGTCAGCCGAGCCTACGGCAGCGCCGACGGGGTGCAGCACCTCCGGCCGCTCGTCGTCCAGCTGGCGGCGGCCGAGCTCGAGCGGGTCCACGGCGTGAGCCTCCAGCGGAGCCCCGAGCGGGCGCGCGCGCTGCTCGGCCCGCGGCTCTGGGAGCTCGTCGGCTCCGAGCATCCGGCGACGATGCCGCTCTCGGTGCGCGAGCTCCGCCAGCTCGTCGACGACCTGGAGGCGATCTCGTGACACCCGAGGAGGTCGCGCCTGCCGCAGGCGCCGTCCTCGACGAGGTCGAGCGGGCGATCGTGGGCAAGCGCGCTGCGCTCGAGCTCGTGCTCCTGGGGCTGCTCGCCGACGGCCACGTCCTGCTCGAGGACTACCCCGGCCTCGCGAAGACCCTGATCGCGCGCTCCTTCGCCACCACCTGCCGGATCCGCTTCTCGCGCGTCCAGTTCACGCCCGACCTGATGCCGGCCGACGTCACCGGCTCGTCGATCTACGACCAGCGGCGCGGCGAGTTCGAGTTCCGGCCCGGGCCGATCTTCACGAACCTCCTGCTCGCCGACGAGATCAACCGCGCCCCGCCGAAGACGCAGGCGGCGCTGCTCGAGGCGATGCAGGAGCGCCAGGTGACGATCGAAGGGCAGACGCGCCCCCTCGAGCGGCCGTTCCTCGTCCTCGCGACCCAGAACCCGATCGAGTTCGAGGGCACCTACCCGCTGCCCGAGGCGCAGCTCGACCGCTTCCTGCTCCGCGTCTCCGTCGGCTACCCCGCCCCCGACGACGAGGCCGACCTGCTGGCCCGCCGGCTCGAGCGGCGCACCGACGACGTGGCGCTCGAGCCGGTCGTCGAGGCGGCGGAGCTGCTCGCGATGCAGGAGGCGATCGAGGACGTCTTCGTCTCGGAGCCGGTCCGGCGCTACATCGTCGACCTCGTCACGGCGACGCGCGAGAGCCCGCGCGTGCTCGTCGGCGCCAGCCCGCGCGGCTCGCTCGCGCTGCTCAAGCTCTCGCGCTGCCGCGCGGCGCTCCGGGGGCGCGACTTCGTGACGCTCGACGACGTCAAGGCGGTCGCGGTGCCCGCCCTCGCGCACCGGCTCTCGCTCCGGCCGGAGCTCTGGGTGCAGGAGGTTCGCGGCGACGACGTGGTGCGAGAGGCGCTCGACTCGGTGCCGACGCCGGTCACCGAGGACGAATGACGCGCGCGGCGCTTCCGAAGCTCCGGGCCTACACCGCGCTCGCGGGTGTCTTCCTCGTCGTCGCGGTCGCGCTCGGGCGGCCCGAGCTCGTCGCGCTCGCCGTGCCCTTCGCCGTCTTCGTCGCCGCCGGCCTCGCCTGCCTTCCCCGGCACGCCGTCACTGTCGAGCGGCAGCTCGACGCCGCGCGGGCCGCCGAGGGCGACGAGGTCGTGCTCGAGCTCACGGTCGGCGCGACCGCGGCCGTCGAGCGGCTGCAGGTCGTCCCGGAGCTCCCGCCCGGGCTCGAGCTGGCCGGCGAGCCGCCGCCGGCGATCCACCTCGCGGTCGCCGAGGAACGGGTGCTCACGGTGCCGGTCGCCGCACGTCACTACGGCGGCTACCGCCTCGGCGGGTGCACCGTCCGGGCCTTCGACCGTTTCGGGCTCGCGGTGGACGAGGCGCGGCTCGAGCCCGAGCTCCCCCTCGCCGTCTTCCCCGCCGCCGAGCACCTGCAGCGGCTGCTGCGCCCGCTCCGGACGCAGCCCTTCGCCGGCAACCAGGTCGCCCGCGTCAAGGGCGACGGGATCGAGTTCGCCGACATCCGCCCGTTCACGCCCGGCGACCGGCTGCGCAGCATCAACTGGCGGGCGAGCGCCCGCCGGCAGGAGCTCCACGTCAACGAGCACTACCCGGAGCGCAACGCGGACGTCGTGATCTTCCTCGACAGCTTCGCGGAGGCGAGGCAGGGAGAGGCCGGCACCCTCGATCGCGCAGTCCGCGCCGGTGCCGCGCTTGCCGCCGCCTATCTCGAGCGGCGGGACCGCGTCGGGCTCGTCGGCTTCGGCGGCGTCGTGCGCTGGCTCACACCGGCGAGCGGCAGCCGGCAGCTCCTGCGGATCGTCGAGGCGCTGATCGAGACCGAGATCCTCTTCTCCTACGTCTGGAAGCGCATCGACCTGCTCCCGGCGCGGACGCTGCCGCCCCAGTCGCTCGTGATCGCCCTGACGCCGCTCCTCGACGAGCGACCCATCGACGCGCTCGTCGACCTGCGCCGCCGCGGCTTCGACGTGGCGATCGTCGAGGTCTCGCCACTCGCCGGCGTCGCCGCGCCGCGGGACGAGATCGAGGCGCTGTCGCTCCGGCTGTGGCGCGTCTGGCGCGGCGCGCTCCGGCACCGCTACCTGCGGCTCGGCGTCCCCGTGGTCGAGTGGACGGAGGAGGAGCCGCTCGGGCGAGCGCTCGAGGGGGTGAGGGCATTCAGGCGCACCGCGGCGCGAGCCTGATCGCCGGGCTCGGCGCGGTGCTCGTCCTCGCCGGCCTCGGCGGCTACGCGGCGTCGCGCGCCGGCAGCCTCGCGCCGGCCGCCGGGGCGATCGCGCTGGCCGGGCTCGTCGGCGTCCTGCTCGCCCTGGCCGGCTTCGCCGGCTTCCTCGGCTGGGGCCTGGCCCTGGTCGCAGGCTCCTACCTCCTCGTCGACCTCGCCCGCTCGATGCCGCTCGCGACGGCGCCGGTCTACGGCGCGGGGCTCCTGCTCGCGGCCGAGCTCGCCTACGCGGCGCGTGAGCTGTGGGTCGTGCCCGAGGAGCGGCCGCAGCGGCGCGTCCCGTGGCTCGCGGGAGTCACGGCCTGCGCCCTCGGCGCCGCCTACGTTCCCGTCGCGGCGACGCATGCGCCCGCGCCGTCCGGCCTCGCCGCCGAGCTGGCCGCGCTCGCGGCGGCCGCCGCGCTGCTCGCGATCCCGGCGCTGCTCGCGCGCCGGCGTGCCGATCACGAGGAGCCGACGACGAGCGGGTAGTAGGGCGGCGAGAGCAGGAAGCCGATCCGCTCGGCGCCGCGGCCGCGGGCCATCGCAAGCGCCGCGCTCACGTTGTGTACCGGGACGAACCCGAGCTGCCGCGCCGAGTGCGCGTCGCGGCAGCCCGCGATCAGCACCGGCCCGAGCCGGCTCAGCGCCGCGTCGCAGGCGCTCCAGTGCAGGAACGGCTCGACCGGATGCACCGAGCGGCCCGAGCGGTATTCGTTCACCGCGCGCTCGTCGCGGAGCGCCGCCTCCTCCGCGTCGCGCAGCGCCGCCGGATCGCGAGCCGTCCTCGCGTCGGCGAAGAGCGACCGGAACGGCGTCTGCACCGGCGCCGGAAAGCGGCGCGAGAAGTCGTGCAGGAGGATCGCCGTGCCGCCTGCCTTGACCGGGAAGGCGTTGCGCCACAGGCGGAGGGCGAGCCCGAGCCCGAGGTACGCCGCCGAGACCGGGTTCGGGAGGTCGCGCGGGAAGAACGGCGTCGTGGGCGGGATCCCGATCACGATCGCGTCGAGCGGCTCGTCGAGCTGCGCCCCCTTGAGCTCGATCGCCCGCAGGAGCGCCTCGGTGTGCGACGCGGACGGCGTGCCGCCGAGGACGGCGGCGGCCGTGAGCTCACGCGGCACGCGCTCGATCAGGCTGCCGCGGAAGGCCCCCGGGAGCAGGCCGAGCCCGCGGCGGAGCTTCGAGCGCGCGATCCGCTCGAGGATCTGCTCCTCGTACGGGTAGCCGCCGAACACGTGCGGCAGGTTGAGGACGAGCGACACGCCGTAGAGCGGCGTCCGCGCCGACAGGAGGCGCTCCAGCTCGACGGCGAGCGTCCACCCCTGCGAGGACGACGTCTCGAGCAGCGAGGTGGCGCCCGAGCCGCGCAGGACGTCGCGGGCGGAGGCGCGCAGGAGCGCCGACGGCCCGCCGTGGAGCACGGTCTCCGCCGCCGTCACGGTGACGACGAGGTCCGTCTCGACGAGCGCCCGCGAGACGCGCAGCGGCCGCCCCTTCGTCTCGCCGACCTCGACCAGGTCCTCGGCCTCGGCGTCGTGCACCATCAGCTGCCCGCGGAAGCGGCGGCGGAAATCGGGCGGCACGAGCAGCCCGATCTCGCGCGGCGAGGGCCGCCGGAAGAGGCCGCCGGCGACGAGGATCGTCACGTTCGAGACGCCGAGCCGCCCGAGCTCGGCGACCGTTGCGGCGATCGCGTCCTGGCGCGGGTCGGCGCTCGCGGCCGGCACCGGCAGGTTCGGCATCTCGATCACGACCGTCGCGGTGCCGCCCGGGGTCACGAGCGAGGCGAGCGGCGGGCCCGAGAGCGGGAAGCGGAGCGCCTCCCTGGTCGCCGCGTCCACCTCCCGCACGACGTCCGCGGGGGGCGGCGGCCGGAGCACGGTTCCGCCCGCCGGCACGTCGACGACCGCGATCCGCGTGCCGGAGAGAAGCGGGATCCTGGTCATGCCAGGGGCCGAAGTAGCATGGTCTCAGTGTCACCGAAGACCCTGACCGGCGAGGAGCTCCAGCTCGACGATGCTCCCGCCCGCGACGCCGATCTCTTCCTCGTCGACGGCAACAACCTCGCCTACCGGGCCTTCTTCGCGCTGCCGGAGGAGCTCGCGACGTCCGAGGGCGTGCCGACGAACGCGCTGCTCGGCTTCACGAACATGCTCTTCAAGCTGCTCTCCGACTACCGTCCGAAGGCGGTGGCGGTGGCGTGGGACTCGCGGCCGACGCATCGCACGGCGGTGGCCGAGGCGGCCGACGTCGTCTACAAGGAGGGGCGGAAGCCGATGCCCGACCTGCTGCGCGAGCAGTTCCCGAGCTTCCGGCCGATCGTCGAGGCGTTCGGCTACCAGAACCTGGAGTTCGAGGGCTGGGAGGCGGATGACGTGATCGCCACCCTGGCCACGCGCGCCGACGGCGAGGCGCTGCGCACCTGCGTCGTCTCCACCGACCGCGACGCGTTCCAGCTCTGCTCCGAGAACGTCTGCCTGATGATGACGCCGCGAGGCGTCGCGGACGTGCAGGTCTACACGCCCGAGCGCGTGGAGGCGCGCTACGGCGTGCGCCCCGACCAGGTGCCCGACTTCATCGGCCTCAAGGGCGACACCTCCGACAACATCCCGGGCGTCCCCGGCATCGGCGACAAGACCGCCGGCGAGCTCGTCGCGCGCTACGGGTCGCTCGAGGCCGTGATCGAGCACGCGGGCGAGCTGTCGCCCGCCCGCTCGCGCGCGATCGTCGAGCACGCCGACCAGGCGCGCGTCTCCAAGGAGCTCGCGACGATGCGCCGCGACCTCGAGATCGAGTGCGACCCGGCCCAGCTCGTCCTCTCCCCGCCGGACCGCTCGACGATGAAGGAGATCTTCCGCAGGTTCGAATTTCGGGGGTTGCTGTCGCGACTGGATACGTTGGACGAGGCGCTGCCGGCAGCAACCCCTGAAATCGATGTTTCGGCTTTGAGGGTGCCGTGGCGCGAGGCTGCTGTGGGGCCTGTGACCGGCCGTGTCGGCCTGGCTGTCCGCGAGGACCGCATGGCCGTCGCAACCGGGGATGAGGTCACCGTCATGCCCAAAGACCTAGACGCTCTGCGCGGCGCGCAGATCGTCCTTCACGACGCGAAGGCGCAGAGCGTCGTCGACGCGGCCGACGACACGCTGCTGATGGCGTACCTGATAGAGCCGGCGCGCTCCACGTACGAGCTCCGCGACCTCGGCCCCGAGTACGGGATCGAGCTCCAGCCCGACCCGGCGACCGACGAGGACACGGCCGCGCTCGTCGTCGCGGCCGACCTGCCGCGCCGGCTCGCGCCGCTGCTGCAGGCACGGCTCGACGAGCGCAACCAGACGAGCCTCTACCGCGAGATCGAGCTCCCGCTCACCCGCGTCCTCGCCGACATGGAACGCGCCGGCGTCAAGATCGACACGTACCGCATGGGTGAGATCACGGCCCGGCTCGCCGAGCGCGTGGCAGAGCTCGAGGCGATGGCGTTCGAGCTCGCGGGCGAGCCGTTCATGCTCGGCTCGACCCAGCAGGTCGCGAAGATCCTGTTCGAGAAGCTCGAGCTGACCGCCGGCCGGAAGGGCAAGACGGGCTACTCCACCGACGCGAAGGTGCTGCGCTCGATCCGCGGCGAGCACGGCATCGTCCCGGTGATCGAGGAGTGGCGCGAGCTCTCGAAGCTCCTCAACACCTACCTCGGCCCGCTCCCCGCCCTGATCGACGAGAAGACGGGGCGCCTGCACACGACGATCAACCAGACGGTCGCCTCGACGGGGCGCCTCTCGACCACGAGCCCGAACCTCCAGTCGATCCCGATTCGCACCGACCTCGGCCGGGAGATCCGCTCGGCCTTCATCGCCGAGGAGGGCGCGAAGCTGCTGTCCGCCGACTACTCGCAGATCGAGCTGCGCATCCTCGCGCACCTGTCCGGCGAGCCGAAGCTGAAGGAGGCCTTCGCGCGCGGCGAGGACATCCACCGCGCGACGGCGGCCGAGGTGCTCGGCAAGGACCCGGCCACCCTGACGACGGGCGAGCGCTCGGTCGCGAAGATGATCAACTTCGGGATCGTCTACGGGATCTCGTCCTACGGCCTCTCGGAGAACCTCGAGATCCCGCGGGAGCAGGCGCAGGAGTACATCGACGCCTATCTGGCCCGGTTCCCGTACGTCCAGGACTTCCTCGCCCGCACGATCGAGCAGGCGAGAGAGGACGGCTACGCGACGACGCTCCTCGGCCGCCGCCGGCCCGTCCCCGAGCTCCGTGTCTCGAACCGCCAGATCCGCTCCGCCGGCGAGCGCATCGCCGTCAACTTCCCGATGCAGGGCTCGAACGCCGACATCATCAAGGTCGCGATGATTCGCATTCATCAGCGCCTGCGCGACGAGGGGCGCCGCGCGCGACTCGTGCTCCAGGTGCACGACGAGCTCCTGCTCGAGGTGCCCGAGAACGAGGTGAAGGACGTCAAGGAGCTCGTGCGCGGCGAGATGGTCGGCGCGTATGATCTGGATCCGCCTCTTGCCGTCGAGGTAGGCGTCGGCGACAACTGGGCAGAGGCGAAGAACTGACAGTTTCCGAACAACCGTCAGTTAACACCCCCGGGCTATACTGACCAACCGTTTTGGCGAGCAGCGATCTCATCCAACATGAGCTCATAGAGGAGCAGCCCGGGGTCTGGGTCGCCGGGCCCGACGGAACACTCATCCCCGACTACGAGTCGACCTTCCCGGAGATCAACGAGGGGGAGGTGGTTCACGGCACGGTCGTGCGCGTGGACAAGGACGAGGTGCTCGTCGACATCGGCTACAAGTCCGAGGGGGTCATCCCCGTCGCCGAGCTGTCGATCCGGCGGTCGGTGAACCCGTCCGACGAGGTCTCGCTGGGCGACGAGATCGACGCGCTCGTGCTCACCAAGGAGGACGCCGAGGGCCGGCTGATCCTGTCCAAGAAGCGCGCCCGCTTCGAGCTCGCGTGGAAGAACATCGAGCGCGCCGCCGAGTCGGGCGATCCGGTCGACGGCCGGGTGATCGAGGTCGTCAAGGGCGGCCTGATCCTCGACCTGGGCGTGCGCGGCTTCCTGCCGGCGTCGCTCGTCGACATCCGCCGCGTGCAGGACCTCGACGAGTTCCTCGGCCAGGAGCTGCGCTGCAAGGTGATCGAGCTCAACCGCTCGCGCAACAACGTCGTGCTCTCGCGCCGCGCCGTGCTCGAGGAGGAGCGCAAGGAGCAGCGGCAGCAGATCCTCGACCGGCTGCAGCCCGGCGCCGTCGTGGAGGGGCAGATCTCGAACATCGTGGACTTCGGCGCCTTCGTCGACCTCGACGGGATGGACGGCCTGATCCACATCTCCGAGCTCTCATGGTCGCACGTCAACCACCCGTCCGAGATCCTCGAGATCGGCCAGACGGTCAAGGTCAAGGTCCTGGACATCGACAGAGACCGCCAGCGAATCTCGCTGGGTCTCAAGCAAACGCAAAACGACCCCTGGCAGCAGGTGCTCGAGAGCTACCACGAGAACGACGTCGTCGAGGGGCGGGTGACCAAGGTGGTCACCTTCGGCGCCTTCGTCGAGATCCTCCCGGGCGTCGAGGGGCTCGTGCACATCTCCGAGCTCGCGCAGCACCACGTCGAGAACCCGCGTGAGGTCGTCTCGCAGGGCCAGGCGGTCAACGTCAAGATCATCGAGATCGACGGTGAGCGCCGGCGGCTCTCGCTGTCGCTCAAGCGCGTCGAGCCGGACGACCCGGTTCAGCCCCGTGCCGACGGCGGTGAGTCGGTGCACCTGCACCCGACCCTCGACCTCTCCGATCGAGCCGACACGGCCGACGAGGACGAGGACTTCGCCGTCGCCCTCGCCGACCCGGACGAGCCGCAGGCCGGCATCGTCGCCGTCCCCGAGTCAGAGGTGGCGGCCGAGGCCGAGCCGGCCGACACCGAGCCGGCCGACACCGAGCCGGCCGACACCGAGCCGGCCGAGCCGGAAGCGGTCGCCGCGCTCGAGGAGGACGCCCCGGCGGAAGCCGAGGCCGCGGACACCGAGCTCGCCGCGGCGGAATCTCCAGCAGAAGACTCGCCGGCCGAGTGACCCGACCGCCGGTCGCCGTCGCGATCACCGGCGGCATCGGGGCGGGGAAGAGCGAGGCGCTCAGGTCGTTCGCGCGCCACGGCGCGGCGACGGTCTCGAGCGACGAGATCGTCCACGAGCTGCTGCGGCGCGACGATGTGCGCCGGGTGGTCGTCGAGCGCTTCGGCAACGGCGTCGTCGGGCCCGACGGCCAGCTCGACCGCGGCGCCATCGGCACCGTCGTCTTCAACGACCGCGAGCAGCTGCGGTGGCTCGAGGAGCTCCTTCATCCGCTCGTCTCGGTCGAGTACCTGCAGTGGCGCGACCAGCTCGCGCACCTGCCGCAGCCGCCGCAGGTCTGCGTCACGGAGGTGCCGCTGCTCTACGAGTCCGGCGGTGAGGAGCGGTTCGACCGGGTGGTCGTGATCACGGCGCCGGAAGCCGTCCGCCGCTCACGCTCCGACGTCGCGGTCGAGGAGCGCGAGCAGTGGCTGCTCCCGGACGAGGAGAAGGTGAGCCGGGCCGACTACGCGTTCGTCAACAGCGGCTCGCTGGAGGAGCTCGACGGGTTCGTCGGGTCCGTCATGGAGGATTTGACCCGATGAGGCGCCTGGCCTTCCTCGCCGTCGCGCTGCTCGGGATCGGCGCCGTCGCGATCTACATCGTCGGCACGAGCCCGCCCTGGTTCGAGCGCATTCGCTACCCGCTCCACTACGCCTCGATCGTGCGCGAGCGGGCGCGGGCGGAGAAGATCGACCCGGCGCTCCTCGCCGCCGTGATCTACCAGGAGTCGAAGTTCCGCCCCGACGCACGCTCGAAGTCGGGCGCGATCGGGCTGATGCAGATCACGCCGTCGACCGCGAAGGGGATCGCGCTTCGCACCGGCGGGACGGCGTTCCGGCTCAACGACCTCACCGATCCCGCGATCAACATCCGGTACGGGACGTGGTACCTGCACGACCTCGTTGCCAAGTACGGCTCCCTGCGCCTCGCGCTCGCGGCCTACAACGCGGGCCAGGGGAACGTCGACCGCTGGCGCGCGAACGGCGAGGGGATCCAGTTTCCGGAGACGCGGGCCTACGTCGACCGCGTCGAGCACCTTCGCCAGGTGTACAGGGAGGCCTGGCATGCGCAGCTCTACACCGGATGAGAGTCTCGGCAAAGGCTGACTACGCGATCCGCGCGATGGTGGAGCTCGCGGCGGCGGGAGGAGGGCCCGTGAAGGCGGACCGGATCTCGCAGTCCCAGGAGATCCCGACCAAGTTCCTCGAGAACATCATGTCCGACCTGCGCAACGCGGGCCTCGTGCGCAGCCAGCGGGGAACGGAGGGCGGCTACTGGCTGGCGAAGCCGGCCGCGGAGATCGACCTCGCGCAGGTGATCCGCGCCGTCGACGGGCCGCTTGCGAACGTTCGCGGCTACCGCTCGGAGGCGGTCACCTACACGGGGTCGGCCGAGCCGCTGAAGGACGTCTGGATCGCCGTGCGCGCGAGCCTCCGTGCGGTGCTCGAGCGCGTGACGCTGGCGGACATCGCGGAGCGCAAGCTCCCCGAGTCGGTCGTGGCGCTCACGACCGACCGCGAGGCCTGGCTGCCGCACTAGCACTAGCCGAAGACGGTCGCCCTCGTCGGCTCGACGTAGACGATCTGCCCGCCGGCCAGCTCGAGCCGCTCGGCCTCGTCGCGCGTCATCTGCACCGAGAGCGGCTCGCCGTCGTCGCGGACGAGCTCGACCCGCACCTCGAAGCCGAGGTGGACGAGCCGCTGGATCAGCGCCTCGCGGGTGTGCTCGTTCGGCTCGAGCAGCAGCTCGAGGTCGTGCGGGCGGACGAACGTGTCGCCGACGCGATTCGCCTGGCCGACGAACGTCATCACGAACTCGTTGGCCGGCCGGTCGTAGAGCTCGCGCGGCCCCGCGACCTGCTCCACGCGGCCGCGGTTCATGACCACGACCTCGTCGGCGACCTCCATCGCCTCCTCCTGGTCGTGCGTGACGATCACGGTCGTCGTGTGCGTCTCGTCGTGGAGGCGGCGCAGCCACGCCCGCAGCTCGGTCCGCACCTGCGCGTCGAGGGCGCCGAACGGCTCGTCGAGGAGCAGCACGGCGGGGTCGACCGCCAGCGCGCGGGCGAGCCCCATCCGCTGGCGCTGGCCGCCGGAGAGCTGTGAGGGGTAGCGGTTGGCGAGCCCGTCGAGCTGCACCAGGGAGAGCAGCTGCGAGACGCGCTCGCGAACCTCGGCGCGCGGGCGCTTCCGGATCTTCATCCCGAAGGCGACGTTCTGGTACACGGTCATGTGCTTGAAGGCCGCGTAGTGCTGAAAGACGAAGCCGACGCCGCGATCCTGCGGCCTCGTGCCGGTCACGTTCGCCTCGTCGATGAAGACGCTGCCGCTGTCGGGGGTCTCGAGCCCTGCGATCACCCGCAGCAGCGTCGACTTGCCGCTGCCGCTCGGACCGAGCAGCGCCGTCAGCGACCCGGTCGGTACCTCCATCGACACGTCGTCGAGCGCCTTGAAGTCGCCGAAGCTCTTCGAGAGGCCCTTCACCGAAATCGACATCAGACTCGCTCCTCCCGTGGCTTGACGATCGACATCAGGATCAAGGTGACGACTGCAATCGCGGCGAGCATCAGCGAGACGCCGTAGATGCCGCCGGTGCTCAGGTTCTCGTAGTAGTCCTGCACGCGCAGCGTCGCGGTCTGCGTCCGCCCCTCGATGTTCCCCGAGACGACCGCGACCGCCCCGTACTCGCCGAGGCAGCGGGCGGTGGTGAGGACGACGCCGTACACGACCGCCCAGCGGATCGACGGCAGCGTGATCCGCCAGAACGTCTGCCAGCCCGACGCCCCCAGCGTCTGCGCGGCCTGCTCCTGCTCGTCCCCGATCTCGCGCAGGGTCGGGATCACCTCACGCGCCACGAACGGCACCGACACGAAGACGGTCACCATCACGATCGCCGGCAGCGCGAACAGGACCTGATAGCCGTGGCTGGAGAGCCACGGGCCGAACCAGCCCGTCCGCCCGAAGAGCAGGAAGAACGACAGGCCGACGACGACCGGCGAGATCGCGAGCGGCAGGTCGATGAACGCGTTCACGAGCCCCTTGCCCGGGAAGCGGCGGCGCACGATCGCGAGCCCGCAGAGGATGCCGAACACGGTGTTGAGCGGCACCGCGATCGCGGTCGCCTCGAGCGTCACCTCGAACGCGTGCACGGTCATCGGGTCGGAGACGGCCTTCCAGGCGGCGTCGGCGTGATACGCGAGCGTCCGCCAGACCATCAGCCCGAGCGGTGCCAGCAGGATCACCAGCAGGTACCCCAGCGCGACGAAGCGGAGCGAGAGCCTACGTACGTTCATGCCTGGTCGTGAAGCGCCGGACGCAGCCGAGGAGCAGCAGGACGCCGAATGAGATCGAGAGCAAGACGACCGAGACCGCGGCCGCCGCGCTCGTGTTGTACGCCACGTGGTTGAGGATGAACACCGACGCCATCTCCGTCCGGAACGGCCGGTTGGCGATGAGCACGATCGAGCCGATCTCGCCCACCGCGCGGGCGAACGCCATCGTCACGCCCGAGAGGATCCCGGGGAGGATGTTCGGCAGGACGATCCGGCGGAAGGTCGTGCCCTCGTTCGCGCCGAGTGACCGGGCCGCCTGCTCCATCTCCCGGTCGAGCTCGATCAGGACCGGCTGCACCGTCCTGACGACGAACGGCAGCGTCACGAAGAGCAGCGCGAAGACGATGCCGGCTCGGGAGAAGGCGAAGTCGACCCCGACGGGCGAGTACGGCCCGTAGAACGTCAGCAGCAGCAGCCCGGCGACGATCGTCGGCAGCGCGAACGGCAGGTCGATCACCGCGTTGACGAGCGACTTGCCGCGGAAGTCGTCGCGCACGAGTACCCACGCCGTGACCGTGCCGAACACGGCGTTGAGCGCGGCCGCGATCGCGGCGATCATCACGCTGAGCTTCAGCGCCGACACCGCCTCGGGGTTGGAGACGGCGGCCCAGAAGCTCGTGCCGCCGTGCTTCACCGAGGCCCAGACGAGCGCCGCGATCGGGAGCGCGATCACGACGCTGATGAACGTCGCGACGAAGCCGAGCGACACGGCAGCGCCGGCCCTGTCGCCGAGCCTCCGCGTGTCGACCCCGCCGCGAGGGGCGGGGGCTGCTACAGCCGTGCTAGGCAGTTGGGCCTCCGACTGCCTGCTCGATCTTGACCATCAGGCCCTTCGACGGGTCGAACCATCTCTTGTCCGCCGCGCGCCAGCCCCCGATCGTCCTGTCGTCGATCGTGAACTGGCCGGGGCGGACCGGGAACCTGCTCGCGAACTTCGCCGCCGCCTGCTTGTTGACGGGGCGGAAGCCGAACTGCGCGAAGACCTCCTGCTCGGGCTCCGACTTCACGAACTGGACGAACTTGTTCGCGAGGTCCTTGTTCGGGCTCTTGTCGAGCACCGCGATCGGGAGCTCGATCAGCATCGTCTGGCGCGGGATCACGTACTGGATGTCCCGGCCCTGGAGGCGGGCGTTGATCGCCTCGCTCTCGTAGGTGATCAGGACGTCGCCGCGGCCGGAGAGGAAGGTGTTGGTGGCGTTCGAGCCGGACGTGTCCTGCGACACGACGTTCGTGAAGAGCTTCTGCACGTAGGCGATCGCCTGCGCGTCGGTCTTGCCGAGGTGGCGCTGCGCGCCGTAGGCCGCAAGCACGTTCCACTTCGCCGAGCCGGAACTGAACGGGTTCGGCGTCACGACCTGGACGCCCGGCTCGATCAGGTCGTCCCAGGCCTTGATCTTCCTGGGGTTGCCGTTGCGCAGCGCGAACACGACGACGGTGTCGGCGGCGATGCCGCCGTAGCCCTGCTCGTCCCAGTTCTGGTCGACGAGGCCCGCGTCGACGAGCAGGTTCACGTCGTCGCCGGTCGAGAGGAAGACGATGTCGGCGGGCTGGCCGGCGGCGACGGCCTTGGCCTGGCTCGTCGAGGCGCCGTACGACTGCGAGAACGACACGCCCTGCCCTGCGGGCGTGGCCTGGAAGTCCGAGATGACCTTCGCCATGACGGGCTTCGGGGTCGAGTACGCGACCAGGTTCAGGCTCGTGCCGAGGCTGCGGGCGCTCGCGGCGCGCGCGGCGGCGGGGGCGAGGCCGAGGGCGGCGAGCCCGAGGCCCGCGGCGCCGCGCCGGAGGATGGTCGCGCGATCGTACGTCTGCGTCACGTGAGGGTCCTTTCGTCGGGGCATACTCATTATGTCGACGGAATCGATTTTGTCCACTAACT
>Ga0335085_10002878_pt1 | contig 31062 bp, 31 predicted proteins | sample Lox_Sample_45_FD_206712 | JGI IMG/M metagenome (GOLD analysis project Ga0335085, IMG submission 206712) | Soil microbial communities from Loxahatchee National Wildlife Refuge, Florida, United States - Lox_Sample_4.5 | ecosystem: Environmental > Terrestrial > Soil > Wetlands | place: USA... | reverse complement strand
CGCGCCTCGATGTGTGACACGACGGCGTCGATACGCACGATCTCCTCGGCGCCGAACACCTTGGGCAGGAACAGGCCGGCCAGTCCGGGAACCATGACCGCCTCGGCGTCGGCACCGAACAGGCCGCTGCCGTAGTCGTTCGGCCGCACCCAGACGTCCGCGCGCGGGCTCTGCTCGTGCAGCCGGCCGATGGTCTCCCTGACGGCCGCGCGCGCGGCGGCCTTGTCCGCGGCGGGAACCGAGTCCTCGAGATCGAGGATGATCGCGTCCGCGCCCGCGGCGATCGCCTTCTCCGCCCAGGACGGCTTGTGCCCCGGGACGAAAAGCATCGACCGGTATGGTTTCACCAGGTGCCTCCTTGCTTGCCAGCAAACATAAACGGAAGGGTGTGCCTAATGAGTGAAGTCGTCATCTGCGAGCCGGTCAGGACCCCGATCGGCCGGTACGGCGGCTCGCTCAAGGCCCTCACCGCCGCGGAACTCGGCGAGCTCGCGCTGCGCGGACTGCTCGACCGGACCGGGCTCGACCCGGCCGCCGTCGACGACGTGATCCTCGGGCACTGCTACCCGAACAGCGAGGCGCCCGCCATCGGCCGGGTGGTCGCGCTCAACGCGGGGCTCCCGGTCACCGTGCCCGGCATGCAGGTCGACCGGCGCTGCGGCTCTGGGCTCCAGTCCGTGCTCCAGGCGGCCATGCAGGTGAGCAGCGGCGCGCACCAGCTCGTGATCGCCGGCGGCGCCGAGAGCATGAGCAACGTCCCGTTCTACTCGGCCGAGATGCGCTGGGGCGTCAGGGGATCAGGCGTGATGCTGCACGACGCGCTGGCCCGCGGGCGGGTGACCGCGGGCGGCCGGGACTACCCGGTGCCCGGCGGCATGCTGGAGACGGCCGAGAACCTGCGGCGCGAGTACAGCATCGGTCGGGACGAGCAGGACCAGCTCGCCCTGGTCTCGCACCAGCGGGCGGTCGCCGCGCAGCGGTCCGGGGTGTTCGCTGAGGAGATCGTGCCGGTCACGGTGAAGACCCGGCGCGGCGAGGTGATCGTGGAGGTCGACGAGCACCCCCGCGCCGACGCCTCCCTGGAGGCGCTGGCGAAACTGCGGCCGGTGCTGGCCCAGCAGGACCCGGAGGCCACGGTCACGGCCGGCAACGCGAGCGGGCAGAACGACGCCGCCGCCGTCTGTGCCGTTACATCGGCCGAACGGGCGAGCAGCTTGGGGCTCCGTCCCCTCGTCCGCCTGGTGGCGTGGGCGGTCTCCGGGGTCCCTCCGAAGACCATGGGCATCGGACCCGTCCCGGCGAGCCGGGCCGCGCTCGAGCGCGCCGGGCTGAAGCTGTCCGACATGGACCTGATCGAGCTCAACGAGGCCTTCGCGGCCCAGGTCCTCGCGGTTACCAGGGAGTGGGGGTTCGGGGCGGCCGACTTCGAGCGCCTCAACGTGCACGGCTCGGGCATCTCGCTCGGCCACCCGGTCGGGGCCACCGGCACGCGCATCCTGACCACGCTGGCCCGGGAGATGCACCGGCGCCCGGCCCGCTATGGCCTGGAGACGATGTGCATCGGCGGCGGCCAGGGTCTCGCGGCGGTGTTCGAGCGGGTGGAAGGATAGCGGGAACGCCGACCCCGTTTGTTATGTAAGTCTTTGATCTCGGCTTTGATGGCGTCGGTGTGCTCGCCCAGGGCCGGCACCCGGCCGCTGAGCACCGGCCAGCCGGTCGCGAGCGCGGGCGGCAGCAGGGCGGGGACCGGGCCGACCTCGGAGCCGACCTCGCGCCAGCGGCCGCGGCTTTTCAGCTGCTCGTGCTCGGCCAGGTCGGTGACGCCGTTCAGGCGGGCGTTGCCGATGCCGGCCTGGTCGGCGCGGCGCTGGATCTCGGCCAGGTCGCGCTGGGCGCACCACTCCCCCACGATCCGGTCAAGCTCGGCCCGGTGCCGGACCCGGTCCTCGTTGCGCGCGTACCGCGGGTCCTCGGCCAGGTCCGGCCGCTCCAGCAGGTCTTTAGTGAGCCGCCGCCACTCGCGGTCGCTGGTGGTGCCGAGCACGGCCGTCTGCCCGTCGGCGGTCGGGTAGGCGCCGTAGGGCGCGACGATCGGCGAGCCCATCCCGACCGGCTGGGGCTCTCCGCCGCCGTGCAGCACCTGGTTGAGCGAGGAGCCCATCATCTCCGCGGCCACGTCCAGCATCGCGACCGGAATGACCGCGCCGCGGCCGGTCCGCTCGCGTTCGTACAGGGCGGCCAGCACGCTGGAGTAGGCGTACAAGGCGGTGCCGATGTCGGCGACGGGGATGCCGGATTTGGCCGGCTGGCCGGGCAGGCCGGTGATGGCGCAAGAGCCGGCTTCGGCCTGGACCAGCAGGTCGTAGGCGCGCTTGTGGTCGAGCGGGCCGCCGCGGCCGTAGCCGGAGATGTCGACGATGATCAGCCGGGGGTAGCGTTCGGCGAGCGTGTCCGGGTTCAGGCCGAGCCGGTCCAGGGCGCCGGGAGCCAGGTTGCTGACCAGGACGTCGGCGCGCTCCAGGAGTCTGGTGAAGACGTTCCGGTCGGACGGTTCGGTCAGGTCGAGGGCGGCGGACTGCTTGCCGTGGTTCAGCCAGACGAAGTGGGCGGCCAGGCCGCGGACCACGCCGTCGTAGTGGCGGCTGGCGTCCCCGGTACCCGGCTGCTCGACCTTGATGACCCGGGCGCCGAGGTCGGCGAGGTGCCGGGTGCACAGCGGGGCGGCGATGGCCTGCTCGAGGGCCAGGACGGTGATGCCGGACAGGGGGGACTTGGCCGGCGGCGCGGTGGTCATGGGCCCTATGATCCCCGGCGAGGCCGGACTTAGCTGGTGAAGGGGTTGAGGACCGGGATTCCGGCGGGTTCGAAGTCCTTGACGTTGCGGGTGACCATGGTCAGGCCGTGAACCCGGGCCGTGGCGGCGATGAGCGCGTCGATTGGAGACAGGGGTTGCTTCTGTGGCTGGCGTCCCCAGGCGGTGGCGACCGGGAGGGAGACCGGGAGAATCCTGGCCTCGAACCCGGCCTGGAGGTCTTGGAGCCAGCGTTCCAGGGCAGCAACCTGGTCCCGGTCTCCCCGGCTGCGGCCCCTCGCGATCCCCCGCTCGATCTCGCCCAGGGTCAGCACAGAGATGTGCATCCGGTCGGGCGGCGTGGCAGCGATCCATTCGGCGACACCGACCGCCGGCTGGCGCTTGCGCGTCTCCGACAGCACGTTGGTGTCGAGCAGGTAGGTCATGCGCTCGCCTCGAGATCGTCTGCGCTCCCAAGGTCAATTGGGCGCTCGAGGTCGGCTTTACGCTCGGCCTCGATCTCAGCGAAGACGTCGATGATGCTGTCGTCGACCTTGGGACCGCCGAGCAAGACGTCCGTGAGGTTTACCGCCGCCCGGGTCAGCCGGTGAAATTCGCTGACGTCGATGACTATCGCGATGTCCTCACCATGGCGGGTGATGACCTGTGGTCCCTTGCTGGTAACCGCGCGGATCATCTCGCTGAAGCGCTGCTTGGCTTCCTGGATTTGCCAATGATCGGGAAGTGGTTCCGCCATGAGCGCCTCCAAATCTGTCTAGGCCTGTCTAGACAGATTACCAGGGGCCGCGGCGCTCGGGGACTAGCGATGGCCGGTTACGGGACGAGGACGCTGCGGTGCTTGGCGCCGGTGGCGGCCCAGGCTTCTTCGACCTGGGCGAGGGGGACGGCGCGGGCGTCGACGCTAATGGTGCCGGCGGTTATCTCCTGGGCCAGGATGTCCAGTTCGGCGAGGTACTCGCGGGTGCTGACCGAGCCCTGGCCGCTGCCGACGAGCTGGAGACGGGCCGCGCGGAGGGCGGCCGAGGGGATCTCGGCGGTGCGCCCGGCCACCGAGCCGATCTCGATCCAGGTCAGCGGCTGGCTGCGGTCGGCGCGGTTGGTGACGATGGCGACCATGGCGTCGGTGGTGGGCGGACCCCACAGGTAGTCGAGCACGACATCGACGTCGGCCGCGGCCTTGGCCAGGCGGTTGGCAGTATCGCTGGCGCCGAGGGTCACGGTGGCGGTGGCGCCGAGGGCGGGCAGGGCCGCGAGCCGACCTGGGTCACGCCCGGCCGCGACGATCTGGTCCGCGCCGAGGTGCTTGGCGATCTGGACAGCCATCTGCCCGGCGTTGCCGGTGGCCCCGAGGACGAGCACGTCCTGGCCCGCCTGGAAGGACACCCGCTGACGCAGTGCTACCCACGACGACATGGCCGGGTTCATCGCCGCGGCCACCGCGACCGGGTCGGTGCCCTCGGGCAGGACGATGCTGCGGCGGGGGTCGATGACCGTCTGCTCGGCCATCGCGCCCATGGCGGTGTCCGGCAGGACGAAGTAGCGGAGCCGCCCGTCGGGACCGCGGCCCACGCCGTCGACACCTGGCACGAGCGGCAGTTCGCCGGTGCTGGTGTAGTGCGACCCGTCGGCCTGCGACCGGATCCGCGGGTGCAGCCCGGCGGCGAGCACGTCGACGAGCATCTCGTCTTCCCCGGCCGCGGCCGGGGAAGGGAAGTCCTGGTAGCGGGGGGCGGAGTCGAACGAGGAGACGACAGCGGCCTTCATGATGACCCTCCATATAGTTGGTATTACAAACTATATTAGTTGCTAGTACCAACTAAATCAACTAGGCTTCCGGCATGGCGGCTGAGCAGGGGGAGGAGGGAGAGCTGGCGGCTGAGCAGGGGGAGCTGGTCGACGCGCTCGTTCGTTCGTCGTTCGCGGTGATGGCCGTGCTGAGCAGGATCGGGGCCGAGCATGACCTGTCCCTGACCCAGCTGCGGATGCTCGGCATCCTCCGGGACCGGCGGGTCACGATGAGCGAGCTGGCCGAACATCTGGGGCTGGACAAGTCGACGATCTCCGGGCTTGTCAGCCGGGCCGAGAAGCGGCGCCTGATCGAGCGGGCGCCGAACCCGGCCGACGGGCGGGCCGTCGACGTGTTCCTCACCGCGGAAGGCTCCGAGCTGGCCGGGCGCGGCGCCGCTCAGGTCGCGCGCGCCCTGTCCCCCATGACCGGCACGCTCGCCCCCGATCAGGCCCGCCAGCTGACCGCGCTGCTCGGGCGGTTCATTGGCGGCGGACCGTGACCGGGACCGGCGCGGACCAGCGCCACGGCGACGCCGGGGAACCGTCGGGCTCGCGGCCGAACGGGTAGTCAGCGCGGTTTTCTTTCAGGTGGAACAGCCCGGCATCGGCGGCCCGCTCGGCCAGCGCCTGGGCCGCTTGGGCGGCCCCGGCCGCGCGCAGCGCGGCCAGCAGCCGGGCGACGCCCCGAGCCTGGTCCGGGCCGAGAACGACCTGACGCGCGGGGTCGCGGGCGAGCAAGGCCCTGATGGCGTCACCGGCCCGCGCCGCGAGGAGTTCCTCCAGCAGCCGAGCCGCGCCTAGGGGCTCCCCGAGCCTGGCGCCCTCGGCTGCGCGGGCGGCCAGCGATCTGGTGCCGTCGCTGGCTCCGGCGGTACGCAGCGCGCGCAGGAGCCTGGCGATGTCAGCGGGATCACCACCGAGGCGGACCTGCCCGGCCGGGTCACGAGCGAGCAGGACCCGGACTTGGTCATCAGCCCCGGCCACGCGCAATTCCGCGAGGAGCCAGGCCACGTTGCCGGGGTCGTCGAGGACGGCCTGGCCGGCCGGGTCGCGGTCCAGCAGGACCTGGACGGCCGGGGCGGCACCGCCGGTGCGGACCTCTTCCAGGCGTTCGGCGAGGTAGCCGGGGTCGTCTGCGTCGGCGGCGGCGTCGGCCATCCGGGTGGCCAGCGTACGCACGGCCTCGATGTCGCCAACCGCGTGCAGTTCCGCCGCCAGCCGGCCCACCGCCTGGAGATCGTAGAAGTCGGCGTGGCGAGCCGGGTCGCGGGCGAGCACGGCCTGGATCGCCTCGCTGGCTCCGGCCGCGCGCAGTTCCGCCAGCAGCCAGGCGACGGAATCGGTGTGGTCGACCCGGGCGAGGCCGGCCGTGATCCGGGCCAGCAAGGCCTGGACGGCACCGTCGGCGCCCGCCGCGCCGTCGGTGCCTGCCGCGCCGTCGGCGCCCGTTATGCCGTCGGTGGCCGCCATGCCGTCGGTGGCCGCCATGCGCAGTTCGACCAGGAGCGCGGCGGCTTCCCAGGGGTCGTCGAACTGGCCGTGGCCGACCGGGTCGCGGGCCAGCAGGACCTGATAGGCGCCATGGGCGCCGACCGTGCGGAGCGCCTTGAGCAGCCGGGCCAGGACCTGCGGGCGCTCGAGGCTGACGTCGTTGGCAGCCCAGCTGGCCAGCGACCGGACCGCGTCCGCGGCACCGGCCGCGTGCAGCGCCTCGAGCAGCACCGCGATCTCTTCCGGTTCCTCGGGAATGGCGTGGCGGGCGGGGTCCCGGGTAACGAGGGCACTGATCGCGTCCGCGGCACCGGCCGCGGACAGCGCCGTCAGCAGCGAGGCGACCGAGGGCAGGTGCTCGAGGCTGACGTCCGCCACGATCCGGGCGGCCAGGACGCTGGCCTGCTGGGCGGCTGCGGCCGGGTGGAGAGCCGCGGCGGCGTGCAGGGCCCCGAGCAACTCGACGGCGTCCCAGCAGTGGCCGATGCCCGCCTGGCTGGCCGGGTCACGAGCGAGCAGGGCCTTGACCGCGTCACCGGCGTCGGCGGCGAGCAGTTCTTCCAGTAGCCGGGCGAGGCCCCAGGGGTCATCGAGACGGACGCGGCCGACGGCCCACCGGGCGGCGGGCGCGGTGTCCGCCGGGTTCACCTCGCGCAGGTGAGCGACGAGCCGGCGGGCAGCGGCGGCGCTCCCGGCACCGGCGGCGGCGGTCCACAAGGTAGCGGCGTGACGGTAGAGGCCACGGTCCCTGGCCGCCTGGGCGAGCCGGATCAGGTCGGCGGGGCTGCTCCCGGTGGCCTGCGCGGCCAGCGCGTTCCAGAGCGAGGCCGGCCCCAGCTGGTCCCGGCGGGTGCGGCGCCCATGCTGGTCGAGGTAACCGGCGATCCGGTAGGCGACGGCCGCGGGGACCGGCTCGAGTGGGCGGGGCTTGCCTTCGAGTTCGGTGCTGGCCCAGGCCAGGGCGGCGGCACGGTCGCTGGCGGCGTCCGCCGCGAGCGCGGCGGGCAGGTAGCCGAGGGCGGCGTCCGGCAGGAGCGCGGCGGGCAGCGGGCCGACGTGACCGAGGCGGGACGCGTCCATGGCCGCGGCGATCATCGCCTGGCCGTAGCGGTCACCGGCCGGGTCCTGGTACCGGCGCAGCAGGGCCGGGCCGCCGGCCAGGCACTGGGTGACCCGCCCGTCAGGACCGGCGGCAGCCGCCGCGGCGGCCAGCACGGGGTCGCCGCGGACGGCGGCGGCCGTGACCTCCTCGGCGGTGAACCGGGCCGGGACGTCGATAACCCCGCCGCGGGCGGGATCGGGCTCGTAGAACATCGCCAGTTCGTCAAGCCCGGCCACCAGCCGTCCGGCTGCCCGGAGCGGATCGCCCTCGCCGCGCCTGGCCCCCGCCGCGGTCACGTAGGCGTCCCAGTGCTCGGGCCAGGCGGTCGTGATGACCAGACGACCTTCGCCGTCCAGGAGCCCGGCCAGCCGGCTCAGGGCCGCCACGCCGCCGTCGGCGTCGACATACCGGCACAGGTCGCCCAGCCACAGCACGGTCCAGGGCGGGACGCCGTCGTCGAGCCGGGCGGCCAGCGCCGCGGCGGTCGGCGGGTATTCAAGCCGCCAGTCCGCGAGCCGGCTCGTGACCGCCTCGTAAGCGGCGCGGGACTTGCCGGCGTACGCCTCGCCGCGAACCACGATCAGCCGGCTGGCGGTCACTTCCGGGTCCAGCATCCGGCGCAGCAGCGCGTCATGCGGCCGGTGGATATACGGGGGGGCGGACACCCCGGGTCGATGCTGGCCGCCGCTCACGGCCGGGTGCACGCCCAGCTCGGCTGGCTCCCACTGCCCGGCCGGGCGGGCATCTGACGACATGAGCACATTGTGGGGCCGAGCGGTGCCGCGGGCTAGCCGAGCAGGGCCGCGCCTCCCCCGTTACCATCGGAGAAACGTCGCAGGAATCAGGCGCGCTGGGAGGACGACGGTCTCGCCGCAGGTCGTTCCCACGATCCAGGAGCCACGATGATCATCGATTGCCACGGTCACTACACGACCGCGCCACAGGCTCACACGGACTGGCGCAAAGCGCAGAAGGAGGCCTTCGCGGCCGGGGTCGCGCCGCCGCCGTACCCGGATATAGCCGACGATGACATCCGCGGGTCCGTCGAGGGCAGCCAGCTCAAGATGATGACCGAACGGGGCATCGACCTCACCATCTTCTCCCCGCGTGCCTCGGCGATGGAACACCATGTCGGCGACGAGGCGGTCAGCCGGCGGTGGGCCGAGGTCAGCAACAACCTGATCGCCCGCGTCGTGGCGCTGTATCCGGGCAGCTTCGCCGGAGTGTGCCAGCTGCCCCAGTCCCCCGGCGTCCCGATCGAAGGGTCCGTCCCCGAGCTGCGCCGCTGCGTCGAAGAGCTCGGCTTCGTCGGCTGCAACCTCAACCCCGACCCCAGCGGCGGCCACTGGACCGCGCCGCCGCTGACCGACCGGTCCTGGTACCCGTTCTACGAGGCGATGTGCGAGCTCCGCGTACCCGCCATGGTGCACGTGTCCGGGGTGGACAACCCGGTCTTCCACGCCACCGGCTCGCACTACCTCAACGCCGACACCACCGCGTTCATGCAGTTCCTGCAGGCGGACCTGTTCAAGGACTTCCCTGATCTGCAGCTGGTCATCCCGCACGGCGGCGGCGCGGTCCCCTACCACTGGGGGCGCTTCCGCGGCCTGGCCGACATGCTCGGCCGGCCGCCGCTGGCCGAATCGGTGATGGGCAACGTGTCCTTCGACACCTGCGTGTACCACCAGCCCGGCATCGACCTGCTGTTCACCGTCATCGACACCAGCCGCATCCTGTTCGGCTCGGAGATGATCGGGGCGGTGCGCGGTATCGATCCGCAGACCGGCCACTACTTCGACGACACCCGCCGCTACATCGACGCGCTCGGCCTGTCCCCCGAGGTCCGCGCCCAGGTCGACGAGCTCAACGCCCGCCGGATCTACCCGCGCCTCGGCGCGGCGAGCGGGCGGGCCGCCGGGTCCTAGCCCGGGTAGGTCAGGTGGGCGAGGGTGCCTGCTTCGAGGGCGACCCAGACCGTCTGGTCCGGGGCCAGCGCGATTCCGTGCGGCTCGGCCCCGGGCGGGAAGCTGATCTCCTCGGCCACCCGCCCGTCACCGTCGAGCCTGACGGCCGCGGTCCGGCTTGGACACTGGCACCGACGAGACGGCCCCGACCGCGTCGGCCCGGCCCAACTGCCCGTCGCCCCGGCTGAACCAGATCGCGCCGTCCGGCCCGGGTGCCAGCACCATCGGCCGGCTCTGGGCGTCTGGAAGGCTGATCCGACGGCCGGCGGCCTTGCCCGCGCGACGTCGGCTTCCCGCTGCACGCCTGCTGCAGCGCAACCTGGGCGTCTCGTTCCGCGAGGCGCTGTGGCTGGAGGACTGGGCCTTCGACTTCTCCCGGGCCCTGGCCAAGACCTGGCGACCCGGGGACGAGGTGGTGGTCACCCGGCTCGACCACGACGCCAACGTCCGGCCCTGGGTCTACGCGGCCGAGGCGGCCGGCGCGACGCTGCGCTGGGCCGAGTTCGACCCGGCCACCGGCGAACTGAGTCCGCAGGCGGTGGCCGCGGTGCTGAGCGACCGCACCCGCCTGGTCGCCCTCACCGGCGCGTCCAACCTCATCGGCACCCGGCCCGACGTGCGCGCCGTGTCCGACCTGGTACACGCGGCCGGCGGACTGCTGTACGTGGACGGAGTGCACCTGACCGCGCACGTGCCGATCGACATCGGCGCGCTCGGCGCGGACTTCTTCGGCTGCTCGCCGTACAAGTTCCTCGGCCCGCACTGCGGCGTGGTCGGCGCCCGCCCCGACCTGCTCGAGCAGGTGCACCCGGACAAGCTGCTGCCCGCCACCGAGGTGGTCCCCGAGCGCTTCGAGTTCGGCACGCTGCCGTACGAACTGCTGGCGGGCACGACGGCCGCGATCGACTTCCTGGCCGGCCTGGCGCCGTCGCCCTCCGGCGACCGGCGGCAGGACCTGGCCGGCGCGATGACCGCTATCGAGGAACACGAGGACCGGCTCAGGGACCGGATCGAGCAGCACGTCAGGGCCCTGCCCGGCGTCACCGTCTGGTCCCGGGCCGCGCGGCGCACCCCGACCCTGCTGCTGACCTTCGACGGCCGTGACGCCGCGGACGCGTACCGGCACCTGGCCACGCTGGGCGTGAACGCGCCGGCCGGTTCCTTCTACGCCCTCGAGGCGTCGCGCTGGCTGGGCCTGGGCGACGACGGCGGCCTGCGGATCGGCCTGGCGCCCTACAACAACGACGATGACGCCGACCGGCTGCTCGACGGTCTCGACCAGTTCACGCGGGCCAGCCAGGGCGTCGGCCGCCCAGGAAGCTCCTGGGCGGGAGTGATGACACGCACTCAGCCCCGTTCGTTATAAAAGGTCTTCAGGCCGAACGGGTCCTGGTGCTTGCCTAAGTCCTGGCTCAGGGCGGCGTCGAGGAGGGTGGCGGCCGCGGTGCGGGCGGCGGCGGCGGTGCCGGGCTCGCGGTCCAGGCGGGCGGACTGGCCGCTGCCGTCGTAGAGCAGGTGAAGCTGGCGGGCCAGGACGGCGGGCTCGGGCGCGCCGGCCCGCCCGGCCAGCTCGGTCAGCAGGCCGCGCACCCAGCGGCGGTAGGCCTCGGTGGCCTGCTCGGCCGGGTCGCCGGGCCGGGATTCCGCGCTGGCCCTGAGGAACGCGCAGCCGTGGTAGTCCGGCTGGTCGTACAGCTCTCCCTGGCCTTCGAACACGGCCAGCAGGCGCTCGCGCGGGGTGTCGTAACGGTCCACCGCCGCCATGATGCGCCGGGCGACGCTGTCGTGGCGGGTCTGGAGGTAGGCCCGGATCAGTTCGTCCTTGCTGCCGAACGTGTTGTACAGCGACGCCTTGGCCACCCCAGCCTGCTCGATGATGCGGTCGATGCCGACCGTGTGGATGCCCTCGTCGTAGAACAGCTCGTTGGCCGCGGCCAGCAGCCGCTCGCGGGCCGATGGCCGCGGGGTGCTCGCTTCCTTGACAGCCATAGCTTCCACCTTAGTTGCCGTTGGCGGTGCGGTTCTTGAGCAGGCCGGACAGGGCCAGGGCGGCCAGCACGATCACCGCGGCGCCGAAGTAGCGGGAGGTATCAATCAGCCCGCCGCCGTGCACCACGCCGAACCCGGCCAGCACCGCGGGCACGCCGAGCCCGAGGTAGGACACCACGTAGAGGAGCGAGACGAGGCCCGCCCGCTGGTGCGCGGCGGCCAGCGGGACCACCGTGCGGATGCCGCCCTGGAAGCCGCTGCCGAAGCCGACGCCGGCGATCGCGGTCCCGGCGAAGAACCCGGCCGCCGAGCCCAGGCTCACGGCCAGCACGGTGACTGCCACGCCGGTGATCAGGGCCACGATGCCGACCAGCATGACCGTGCGGGCCGCGGCCCGGCGCAGCGCGATGATCGCCACCACGGCCGCGCCCGCCAGCACGAACAGGCTCAGGGCACCAAGCACCACGTTGGCCGAGCCGGTCAGCGCGTGCACCAGGGCCGGGCCGAGCGCGCCATACAGGCTGGCCAGCGCCCACACCGCGAACAGCACGGGCACCGCGGTCAGCACCGGCCCGCGCAGGGCCCGAGGCACGGTGATCTCCGGCCGCAGGCTGGCCAGCGCACCCGGCGCCCGGCTGACCGTCTCGCGCATCGTGACAATCGCGGCCGCCTGCAGCGTCAGCACGCCGATCAGGGCCAGGTAGATGAGGTGGGTGGGGTCGGGCAGGAAGCGGATCGCCAGCGCCGACAGGATCGCGCCGCTCGCGGTGCCCATGCCGGGCGCCACCGCGTTGGCGAAGGTGCCGAGGTCACGGTCCATGTCCAGCATGGCCGCGCCGATCGCGCCGAGGGCGGCGCCGGTGGACAGGCCCTGGATCACCCGGGCGGAGAGCAACTCGGGCACCCCGGTGGCGGTGGCGAAGACGACCAGCGAGCCCGCGTGCACGGCGAGCGCGGTCAGCAGCACCGGCCGGCGTCCGACGTGGTCGGAGAGCTTGCCCAGGGTCAGCAGCGCGGCCAGCACCGCCAGCGCGTACACGCCGAACACCACCGTGGTGGTGATCGGGGTGAAGTGCCACTGGGCCTGGTAGATCGCGTACAGCGGGGTGGGGGCGGCCGAGGAGGCCAGCAGCGCCACGATCAGCGAGGCCAGCACGAAGACGGCCGGACGCCCGCTCAGCCGGCGACCGCGCAGCCAGGACGGGCGCGCGAACGGGTCAGCGGGAAGGGCGGCGGCGATCTCGGCAGGCGAGCGGCGGAGCGGCGGGGCCGGGAGAGACGCCACCCGTTCGGCCTGATTCATCTCTGGTTCCCACTCTCATTGAGTAGACAGGTCTGTTCAGTTCTTTGATAATAGACAGACTGGTCTACTCAGTCAAGGGACTGGCGACATATCTGGCCGACTGACCGGTTTCAGCCGGTATCAGGGGGAAGACCGACCGGATGGCAGAGTTCACCTTTTCCCCGCTGACGCCCGCCTCGTTTGCCGACCGGGCGGCCGCGGTCTTCGCCGGCCGGACCGCGATCGTCGACGGCGAGCGCACCTTCACCTACCGCGAGCTGTCCGATCGGTGCCGCCGCCTGGCCGGCGCGCTGGCGGCGCAGGTGGTGAGCCGCGGGGACCGGGTGGCCGCGCTGTGCGCCAACAGCCACGTGATGCTGGAACTACACAACGCGGTGCCGATGATGGGCGCCGTGCTGGTGACGCTGAACACCCGGCTGTCGGATTCCGAGCTAGCCGCCCTGCTGGAGCACTCCGGTGCGTCGGTGCTGGTGGCGACGCGTGAGTTCGCCGATCGGGCCCGCGGCCTGGCCTCCCGGGCGGGCCTGGTGTGCTTCGCCGAAGGCGACTCCTACGAAGACTTGATCGCCGGCGCGGAAGCGGCGGAACCGGCTGTGGTCGACGAGCGCGACCTGCTGGCGATCAACTACACCAGCGGCACGACCGGGCGGCCCAAGGGCGTGATGTACCACCACCGGGGGGCATACCTCCAGGCCACGGCGATGGCGTACCACGCCCGCCTGGGCCCGGGCGCCAGGTACCTGTGGACGCTGCCGATGTTCCACTGCAACGGCTGGTGCTTCACCTGGGCGGTCACCGCGGCGGGCGGCACCCACGTGTGCCTGCGGGCGGTGGACACCGCCGAGATCTGGCGGCTGCTGCGGGACGAGGGGATCACCCACTTCAGCGCGGCCCCGACCGTGCTCACCATGATCGCCGAGGATCCCGCCGCCGGGCCGCTTGACCACGAGGTGCACGTGGACACCGGCGGGGCGCCGCCGTCGGCCACCCTGCTGGCGCGGATGGGGTCGATGAACCTCGCCGTGACCCACCTGTACGGGCTGACCGAGACCTACGGCCCGCTCGCGATCAACGAATGGCAGCCGGAGTGGGACGAGCTTGCGGACGAGGAAAAAGCCACGCTGCGCGCCCGCCAGGGAGCGCCCAACATCATCGCCCGCCCGCTGCGCGTGCTGGACGACGACGGCCGGGACGTGCCGGCCGACGGCGAGACCATCGGCGAGATCGCGGTCAGCGGCAACGACGTCATGCTCGGCTACTACCGCGACGACGAGGCCACCAGGGAGGTCACCCGCAGCGGCTGCTTCCTGACCGGCGACCTGGCCGTGATGCACCCGGACGGGTATGTCGAGATCCGCGACCGGAGCAAGGACATCATCATCTCCGGGGGCGAGAACATCGCCTCCGTCGAGGTCGAGAAGGTGCTGGACAGCCATCCCTCGGTGGTGGAGAGCGCCGTGGTCGGAATGCCGGACGAGCGCTGGGGCGAGGTGCCCGTCGCCTTCGTCACGCTCAGGAAGGACGACGTCGACGCGGACGCGCTGGCCGGGTACGCCCGGGAGCGCATGGCCAGGTACAAGGTGCCCAGGCGGTTCGAGTTCGGCGAGCTGCCCAAGACGTCCACCGGCAAGATCCAGAAGAACGTCCTGCGCGACCGGGCTCACGAGCTCAAGGAAGGCTGACGGCCGGCCCCGCTATAGCTTCTTCGCGCTGCCGCTGAGGACGATCTCGTGATGAAGGGCGCCGTCCTTGCTCGCCGACTGGATGGTGATCTCCATGGACTGGAAGTCCCGGGGATCGGCCGAGCTGGTCATGGGGAAGGTCCCGTTCCCGCTGGGCGGAACGGCGAACGTGCCGGCCGATACCGCCTGGCGGCCGTCGCGGCTGACGTACCAGCATTCGTACCACCGCTTCGGGCCGACGTCCTTGAGGTGACGGACGGTCAGGGTGATGTTCCAGCTGCCGGAGGAATCCTGGCGGGCCGTCGCCGAACCGGACGGCCCGGAAGCCGCCTGTCCCGATCCGCGGGGCGGGGCGAGCCGGAAGGCGAAGCTCGCCTTCTGGGCGCCGAGGCCGGGCACGACGAGCAGGATGGCGATCACCGCGGCCGCGACCGCGCTCGCGATGGTGAGCAGGCCCGTCCGGCTGCGCCAGCGGGGAAGGCGGATGACCTTGGCCAAGCCGCCCGGCTGCGGGCCGGCCCGGTCCCCCGCCATGCCGTCGGCCCGGGTGCCGGCCCGGTCCGCGGCGGCCGCGGCGAGGAGGCCCGCGATGGTGCGGGCTTCGAGCGCGGGCGGCGGCTCGGCGGCCGGCGGCAGCTGCCGGAGCAGCTGGCCGAGTTGGCCGAACTCCGCTACGGCGGCCTGGCAATGCGGGCAGCCCTTGAGATGGAACTGGAAGAGGACGACGTCGTCGGGCCCGAGGGTCCCCGTCACCCAGTCGGCGGCCTGCGGATGAGCCAGCTCGGCTTGGCCCTTAGGCGGCATGGATGCCTCGCTCTCCCAGCGCGCTGCGCAGGGCCCGCATGCCGTTGAAGGTCCGCGATTTCACCGTGCCGATAGCCAGCCCGAGCCGATCGGCGATTTCGGCCTGGGTGAGGCTTTCCCCGAGGATCAGCTGGAGCACCTCGGCGTGCGCCGGGCTCAGCTCGTCGAGGGCCTCGCGCAGGATGAGGGTGTTGAGGATCTGATCGGCGCTGTCGGGCAGCGGCGGCAGCTGATAGTCCTCGGCCTGGAGCAGCGGCCGGGACGAGGGGCGCTTGCGGATGTCGGCGGCGGCCGAGCGGGCGATCACGAACAGGAAGGCAGCGACGCTGCCCCGCCCGGCGTCGTATCGTCCGGCACTGCGCCACAGCCGCTGGAAGCTTTCCTGCACCATCTCCTCGGCGAGCCCGCCGTCGCCCAGCATCTGAACGCCGAACCGGTACAGGTTCTTGGCGTAGCGGCGGTACAGCTCCGTCATCGGCTGTTCGATGTTCCCGTCAGCGACCTGTGCAACCAGTTGCGCTTCCTGCGCGGCCAGGCGGGCCTCGGTATCGTCTAACGACACACCAGACCCCCCAACTAGTAAGACGACGCCCTACCCGTCGCCGGTTCACTCAGCTGACCGATTTCGTGTTTCTGCGTGCGGTTCGCGAGCGGAAATACCGTACGGCATGACCGCCCTCGACCCGTGTCTTGATCTTGCCGCGTATCGGCGCGATAAACCTCACGCCGCCGGCATTCAGGTAATACCCTGGAATGGTATTCAGGATATCGTCTGCAAAGTCACACCCATGGTATGTCGCACTACGAAGCGCGTCCTTTTCACGGGGCTATCACTGGAAAGCCGGGAGGATGTCGGTGGGGACGCCGACCGGGAGGATGTCGGTGGGAACGCCGGCCGGCAGGTCGGAGGGGTGGCGCGGGCGCGGCGTCGCGGCGGCGGGCTCCGGCGCGGGGCGTGACGGGATGGGGGGCGACGGGGCGGGGCGGCGGGGTGCGGCTGACCCTCCGGCGGGGGCCGGGTTGCTTCTCGTGGCCGACCCGCTCCTCGTAGCCGACCTGCTGGTCGTGGCTGACCTGCTGGTCGTGGCTGACCGGGCGGCGGAGCCGGCCGCGGTCGAATGGGGAAGGAAGTCCAGGTGACGGGGGACGAGCATCAGGACGGCGATCGCGATCGCCGCGCACAGTGCCGTGACGAACCCGCCGGTCGCGGCGCCCATGGCGAAGGCGCGGCGCTCCCGGCTGTACTCGCTGCGCCGGCGCTCGCGCAGCTGCGGCGGCAGCGAGGCGCGGCGGGCGGCCCAGCTGTTGAAGGGCGCCGCGGCCATGCCGAGCACCGGGAACACGAGCAGCCCGGCCAGCAGCAGCCCGCTCTTGTGGGGGGCCTTGCTCAGTGCCCCGGCGATGCCGGCCGCGCCGAGCAAGGCCAGCATGGACTCGGCCCAGTTGGCCTTCAGCGCCTGCCACCACCGGGCGCGCTCGCTTGTCTTCGGGGTGCGCAGGAAGGCCGCCTTCCGGGCGAACAAGCCGAGCAGGGATGCCTTCGCCACGGTCAGCGAGGTGGACTGCCAGATAAACAGCGCGCCGATCGCCTCGCGCCAGGTCGCGCCGGTACCCCGGCGCAGCAGCGCCACCGCCCGCACCAGCCCGAGCGCGAACAACCCCGGCACGGTGGTGAGCAGGAGCGGGGTGAGCCTGCGGAACACCTGGCCGTCGCTGGTGGCCAGGTCGGCCGACCCCGCCAGCAGGAAGACGAAGAAGAACAGGCCGAGCAGATCGCCGTACCACTGGATCGCGCCGGCGAGGTAGGCCCACCGCTGCGCGGCCGTCAGGTGGTTGTGCCTCGACGTGCGGCCGGGGATCAGGGACCGCCAGTGCCTGCGCAGGATCTGGATCCCGCCGAAGCACCACCGGTAGCGCTGGCCCTTGAGCGCTTCGAAGGTCAGCGGCATGATGCCGTGGCCCCACGACTGATCCAGGTGCTGGCCCGACCAGCCGGCCCGCAGCAGCCGCAGCGACAGCTCCGCGTCCTCGGTGATGCACCACTCGTCCCAGCCGCCGAGTTCGTCCAGCACGACCCGCCGGATCAGGCCCATGGTGCCGGCGAAGATAGCGCCGTCGCGTTCGTTGCGGGCGGGCTGGGAGATGGAGAAGAAGTACCGGTACGAGTGGTACAGGCGGCGGTAATAGGCGGCTTGCTGCCAGCCGCGGTAATCCTGGGGCGCCTGGACAAAGCCGATCCAGGGGTCGGCGAAGGCCTGCGCGCAGGCCCGCAGGAACCCGGGTTCGAGCTGGTAGTCCGAGTCGACCACGCCGATCAGCTCGGCCCGGGGATCGGTCAGGTGGCGCAGCGCGTAGTTCAGCGCCCCGGACTTGTAGCCCGGCCACTTCTCGAGGTGGACGAACTTGACCCCGTGCCTGGCGCACCACTGCTGGACCGGACGCCACAAGGCCTCGTCGTCGGTGTTGTCATCGATCACGATGACCTCGTACCGCGGGTAGTCGAGGCGCACCAGGGAACGCAGCGTGTCGATGACCATGGCCGGGGGCTCGTTATGGGCGGGGACGTGCAGGCTGATCATCGGCAGGTCGCGGCGGGCCGCGGCGGCCGGCGCCTGGAGGGACGCCCGCCTGCGCCAGTGCCGCGTCCCGAGCGCTTCGCAGATCTCCCACAGGTAGGCGCACGACATGACGGCGGCGAGCAGTTCGAAGGCCCACAGCAACAGGCCGCCGACCGTGCCGGCGGTGCCCGACCGGCTGGCCAGGGTCTGCCGCAGCGCGACCGCCAGGTACACGGTGATGAGGAAGATGCTCGAGGCCCAGCACACGCGGGCCCGGGCCAGCCAGCGGCGGGTCGCGGGAAGCCAGGCCAGGTTCGCGATAACCACGCTGGCGATGCCCGCGTCCCGGTCGGGCCCGGAAATTCCGCGCAGCCGCAACGATATCGCTACCACCAGTGCGACTATCGAAATGGCGGCCATCGCCAGCACGAGCCGGCCGGCTGCCGACCATCGCCCGCCCGGGCCGCGGGTGCGCCGCTTTACGGGCATGGCCAGGCCCGCGACGCTAAGCGGCGCCGTGACCAGGCCGGCCAGGAGCATGGTTGCGAGCATTATTGAACCCCCCACTGCATTGATGACGGCTCAAAAGCCTTTCGAGGCAGCGGAAAAGAGCGGGTCCGCCGGCCCCCGAGCTGACACATTCCGTAGCTGACGTATTTGGTCGTTAATAGGATTGCCGTGCCTTACCTACGACGGGAACTCGCGGAAGGTTCACTGCCCGACCCAACTCGGCCGGCCGGCCTCCTACCGGCCGGCCTCCTACCGGCCGGAGGGGGTCGCGCGGTAGAAAGGGCGCTAGACGATCAATCCAGGGAGCAGCTGATGGATGTCATCGAGTTCCGCCCGGAGCGGGACCAGTACGCGTTCACCTTCGGCGGCGTCGCGCCGGTCCGGAAGGTACAGCCGGGGACGATGCTGCGGCTGTGGACGGACGACGCGTTCTGCGGTGCCCTGCGGGATCCGTCCGACATGCCCAGCGCCAAGCTGACGATGCCGTTCGTCAACCCGCAGACCGGCCCGTTCTACGTGGAGGGAGCGGAGCCTGGTGACACGCTCGCGCTGCACTTCGTGGACCTGTCCCCGGCGCGGGACTTCGGGGCGTCAAGCACCATCCCCTTCTTCGGCGGGCTGACGGGCACGGACCGTACCGTCACGCTCCAGGAACCGCTGGAGGAGCGGACCTGGATCTACCAGGCGGACCGCGACCGGCGCACCGTTCTGTTCGAGGCCCGGTCCAGCGACCTGCGGCTCGAGCTGCCGATGGATCCGATGCTGGGCACGGTGGGGGTGGCTCCGGCGGCCGGGGAGGTTCGGTCCTCGCTGGTCCCTGACGCCTTCGGCGGGAACATGGACACCCCGGAGATGCGGGCCGGCGCTACCTGCTACCTGGGGGTCAACGTGCCGGGCGCGCTGTTCTCGGTCGGCGATGGCCACTACCGGCAGGGCGAGGGCGAGTCCTGCGGGACCGCGGTGGAGGGCGCGATGGACGTCTGCCTCATCGTGGACCTGGTCAAGGGCGGCGGCCCGGCCTGGCCGCGGCTCGAGACCGACGACTACCTCATGGTGGTGGGGTCGAGCCGGCCGCTCGAGGACGCCTGGCGGATCGGGCAGGCGGGCATGACCGGCTGGCTGAGCGACCTGTACGGTCTGGACTCACTCGACGCGTACCAGCTGCTCACCCAGGTGAGCGAGTGCCCGCTGGCCAACGTGGTGGACGTCAACTACAGCTCGGTCACGAAGGTGCGCAAGAGCCTGCTGCCTGCGGCCGACGCGCACGAGGGCATGCACCGGCGGCTGCGCGAGCTGGCCGCGGCCGCACGTTAAGGGAGGGAAGCACATGGATCTGGGACTCAAGGGACTGCGTGCCGTCGTGACCGGCGGCACCAGGGGCATCGGGCGGGCCATCGTGGAGACGCTGGCCGACGAGGGCGCCGCGGTCGCGTTCTGCGCGCGGACCGAGGCCGACGTGGCCCAGGCGGCCGTGGAACTGACCGAGCGGGGCGGCGTGGTGACCGGGTGCCGCGTCGACGTCTCCGACGCCGACGGCATCCGCCAATGGGTCGGCGACGCCGCGGCCGAGCTGGGCGGCCTGGACATCGTGGTGGCCAACGTCAGCGCGCTGGCCATCCCGGACGAGGAGGCCAACTGGCGGGCCAGCTTCGAGGTGGACCTGATGGGCACCGTCCACCTGGTGAACGCGGCGATGCCGCACCTGGAGCGCAGCCAGGCGCCCTCGATCGTGACCATCTCCAGCGTGTCCGGCCGCGAGATCGACTTCGCCTCGGGCCCCTACGGCACCATGAAGGCGGCGATCATCCACTACACGCAGGGCCTCGCCTACCAGCTCGCGGCCAAGGGCATCAGGGCCAACAGCCTGTCCCCGGGCAACACCTACTTCGACGGCGGCGTGTGGCAGAACATCGAGCAGAACAACCCCGAGCTGTTCGCCACGGCGCTGGGCCTGAACCCCACCGGGCGGATGGCGCGGCCGGAGGAGATCGCCCGGGGCGTGGCCTTCCTGGCCAGCCCGGCCGCCAGCTTCGTCACCGGCACCAACCTGGTGGTGGACGGAGCCCTCACCCGCGGCGTCCAGTTCTGAGCTGGAATGTGGGCTGGCTCCCCGCTGGCGAGGTTAGCCGGTAAGGCTCGCCGGCCACGTGAGCTGGGCACCGAGCGCGCCGGCCAGACGGGCGATCGCGTCCCGCGCGGGCGGCGTGCCGACCTGCTCGGGGAGCCAGGCACAGGCGACGCTGGCCGCGACGACGTTCGCCCTGGTGGTGATCGTGGTCAGGCAGTTCTCGATGTCGCTGCGCGAGGGACCGTGGCCGACCGGGAATCGCAGTCCGGGTACCTCGGCGCTGTCCATGATGTCGACGTCCACGTGCAGGTATACCGGCAGGTCGCCGAGTTCGGACAGCGCGGCTCCGAAGGCGGCGGGGGTGGCGGGGATGCGGCGGACCTGGCTGGCGGCGAGGGCATCACGCTCGGCGGGGTCGAGATCGCGCGCGTCGGCCAGCACGATGTTGTGTTCCGGTACCGGCCGCAGACCGAGCGGGCCTGCGAACAGCTCGGGCGCGCGGCCGGTCAGCATGGCCACCGGCATCCCGGGCAGATAGCCGGAGGTCGTGATGGCGGGGGTGTTGAAGTCGCCGTGGGCGTCCAGCCAGACCACGGCGATCGCGCGGTACCGCCGCTGAAGCCCGGCGGCTACGGCGAGGCTAGCGAGGCAGTCACCGGATAGCAGCAGCGGGGACCGGGAAGTCCTGGATGTGCTCGTCCAGGTGCCAGGGGGCCACGATCAGGTCCCACCTGTTCTTGCTGTTATCTGACATCGGTGTGTCTCCGTTTCCGCTGGTCAAGTACGTCACGGAGCCGCAGCAACTCCGCCGCCCCGGCCTGCAGGTGGATGCTGACCTGTGCCTGGGCCTGGGCTGGGGTACCGCGCAGCGCGTCGAGCAGCGCGCGGTGGTCGTCGGCGCTGCGGCCGAGCGCGCGGCTGGAACGTTCGGCCAGGGACAGGGCGAGCCGCTGCTCGTGCTGGAGTTGGGTGTGGAACCCGGTCAGCCGCGGGCTGCGCGCGGCGGCGACCAGGGTGGCGTGGAAGAGCCGGTCGCCGTCGAGCACGCCGGCGGCATCGCCGCGGGCGAACGCGTCCTCGATCTGGCCGACCAGGCTCTCCAGGCGCTGGTAGATGGCGGGGTCGCGGTGCACCGTGAGGGCTTCGGCGGCGGCTGTCTCGACGGCGGCGCGGGCGGCGTAGATGTCACGGACATCGGCCGCGGTGATCTCGGCGACCACGATGCCGCGGTTCATCTGATGGCGGACCAGGCCCTCGCCGCCGAGCAGGCGAGCGGCCTCACGGACGGTGTTCCTGGAGACGCCGAGTTCGGCGGCCAGCGCGACTTCGCGCAGCGGCGTGCCGGGGGGGATCTGCCCGGCCAAGATGGCGTCCCTGAGCGCGGCGGCGACCTGCTCGGTGGTGGACTGGCGCTGGATAGCCACCCCGAGCCCGGCCAGCGGGCTGCCCCCTCCCGAAGCGTCATCCATTCAATCAGCATAATGTCATATTGCTCAACAATCCAGCAAAGTGGGGACTTGAGCAGCCTCCGGCGTCACGGCGCTAGCGCGCCCCTGGCCTCAAAATGCCCCTGCACTTATGACATGGTTGCCGCAATGTCCACCCTAGGACGTGCATGTTGTGGCAACCATGCGCAAGTAATGGCGTTGGCTGGGGCCTGTGGTGCGCAAGTGGCCAGGGGTACGCCGATCCCGCCGCTGGCCTTGTCCGGATGGGCTGCGTGTGCCTCCAGGTAGCGAAGAACCTGCCCAAGTGGCACATCGACTCCGAACGAGTCCGGAGAGGGCCTGGCCCGGTCAGGGGCGGTTCTCCTGCTCGATGATCCGGATGATCTCGCTGGCCGACCGGACCTGGCCGTGACGGCGGCGGATGATGTCGGCGATCAGGCCGGTCCAGCCGGTCTGGTGCCAGGCGCCGAGCGCCGCCCCGTTGTCACCGTGGAAGTACTCGCCGAAGACCAGGTTGTCCCGCCAGGCCGGGTCGTCCTGGAGCCGCTGGTTCCCGCCGAAGCAGGGCCGCCGACCGTCGGGGCCGCGGGTGAACAGGGAAATGAGCCGGTCCTGGAGCTCGGAAGCCACCTTGTCCAGGGTGAGCTGGGTTCCGCTGCCGGTCGGGTACTCGATCGTGAAGTCGTCGCCGAAGAACCGGCGGTACCGCTCGAGGGCGCTGATGACCAGGTAGTTCAGCGGGAACCAGAGCGGGCCGCGCCAGTTGGAGTTGCCGCCGAACATCGCCGTGGTGGACTCGGCGGGTTCGTAGTCGATGCTGGCCGTTACCCCGTTGACCTCGAGCTCGTACGGGTGCTCGCGGTGGTAGGCCGACAGCGCCCGCAGGCCGTACGGGGACAGGAACTCGCTCTCGTCGAACAGCCGGGCCATGAGCCGCTGGAGCCGGTCCTGCCCGGCCAGGCTGAGCAGGAGCTTCTGCTGGCCGGCCTGGCCGCGCAGGACGCCCTCCTCGCGCAGGGCGCCGAGGTCGGCCAGGCCGTCGCGGCCAAGCAGGCCGGCGAATCGCTTGCCCACCACCAGCGCCAGCCGCAGGTCGTCCTCGTTCACGACGGCGGCGGCCAGGGCCGGGATCATGCCGACCATCGAGCGGACCCGCACCGGTATCGCGGCGCCGTCCGGGGTCACGATCCGGTCGTAGAACAGGCCGTCCGTCTCGTCCCACAGGCCCTGGCTGGTCAGGGCGTCGCGGATCGCGGCGAAGTGCTCGAGGAACTTCAGCACCAGGTCGGCCGCGGGCCGCTGCCGGGACTGGCTGAGCGCGACGGCGATGCCGCACAGGGCCATGGCGTAGACGCCCATCCAGCCGGTGGCGTCGGACTGCTCAAGCAAGATGCCAGGCGGCAGGTGCGAGCGGTCGATCGGGCCGATGTTGTCCAGGCCGAGGAAGCCGCCCTCGAACGCGTTGTTGCCCTGCGCGTCCTCCCGGTTGACCCACCAGGTGAAGTTGATCAGCAGCTTGTCGAAGACCCGGGACAGGAACTCGACGTCCCGCCCCTCGTCGACGGCGAAGACCTCGAGCGCGGCCCAGGCCTGCACGGGTGGGTTCACGTCGGAGAAGTCCCACTCGTAGGCCGGCAGCGCCCCGTTCGGGTGCTGGAACCACTCGCGGCACAGCAGGATCAGCTGGTACTTGGCGAAGGCGGGGTCCACATGCGCCAGCGCGACCGCGTGGAAGGCGAGGTCCCAGGCGGCGAACCAGGGGTACTCCCACTTGTCCGGCATGGACATGATGTCGAAGGCATCGAAGCTGCGCCAGCGGGCGTTGCGGCCTTCTCGCCGCTGCGGCGGCGGGGGCGGCTGGCCCGGATCGCCGTCCAGCCAGCGGGCCACGTCGTAGTAGTACAGCTGCTTGCTCCACAGTAGCCCGGCGAACGCCTGCCGCATGACCAGCGCCTCGTCGGCGGTGGCCTCGCGGGGCGTGAGCTCGGCGTAGAACTCGTCGGCCTCGGCCCGGCGCGCCGCCAGCACCTGGCTGAACTGGGGGCCGAGGGCGGTTTCGGCCGGAGCGCCCATACCCGCGGGCCGCAGCCGCAGGCGCAGCTCGGCGGTCTGGCCGGCCGGGACGGTGAGCTGGTACCAGAAGGCGCACTTGGTGCCGGTCAGGTCCGGGTTGACGGTAGCCGCCCCGCTGATCACATGGTCGTTGATGCCGTCCTTGGGGTACGGCGTGACCGGCGCGGCCCCGAACAGCCGCGGCCCGTTGGTCTCGTTCTCGCAGAAGAGGGTGGCAGGCTGGGCCCCGTCGGGAGCGTGGCCGGCGATCAGCTCGAGATTTCCGCCGAACGGGTGAACGATGCGCACCGCTGCTGAGCTGTCAGCGGTCATCTCAGGCCGGCCGGAATCCGGGTCGCCCCAGGACCAGGTATTGCGGAACCACGCGGTGGGCAGGACGTGCAGGGTCTGGGTGTCCGGGCCCGCGTTCGTCACCGAGATCGCGATGAGCAGGTCGCCGGGGCTGGCCTTGGCGTAAGTCACCTCGGTGATCCAGTACCGGTCGCCGTCGAACGCGCCGGTGTCGAGCAGCTCGTACTCAGGCTGGTGCCGGTCCCTGGCCCGGTTGGTGTCGATGAGGTCCTGGTAGGGGAACGCCTCCTGCGGGTAGTGGTAGCGCCACCGGTTCCAGGCGTGACTGGGCACGGCGTCCAGGTACCACCAGTACTCCTTGGCGTCCTCCCCGTGATTGCCCTGCTCCCCGGTCAGCCCGAAGATCCGTTCCTTCAGGATCGGGTCCTGCCCGTTCCACAGGGCCAGCCCCAGGCAGAGCCGCTGCTCGATGTCGCAGAACCCGGCCAGGCCGTCCTCACCCCACCGGTAGGCCCGGGACCTGGCGTGGTCGTGCGGCAGGTAATCCCAGGCCTGCCCGTCGGCGCTGTAGTCCTCGCGGACCGTCCCCCACTGCCGCTCGCTGACGTAGGGACCCCACAGGTACCAGTCGCTGGCCTGGCGCAGGCCGTCCTCCAGCCTGCCGAACCCCGCCACCCGCTCCCGCTCGGTGCTCATCGCCGTCCTTCCCTCGCTTCACCCGGCAGTATCCCCTAGGCCCGTCAGCGGGGGCGTCTCCGCCGCGCTATCTGAGTGGTGCGGCTGGGCAACCGGGCGTTGACACATTCCGATACAGGCATATGATGGCGCCATGGCACGAGCGGCGACGACCTCGGACGCGTTCAACGCGATCGCCGAACCGCAGCGGCGGGAGATCCTGCTGCTGCTGCGGGGCGGCGAGCGGCCGGTGACCGACCTGGCCCGGGACCTGGGGATGACCCAGCCGCAGGCGTCCAAGCACCTGCGGGTCCTCCGGGAGGTCAGGCTCGTGCGGGTCCGCGGGGCGGGCAAGCAGCGGCTGTACGGCCTGGACGCCCGCGGGCTGCGGCCGGTCCACGAGTGGGCGGGCGGCTTCGAGCGGTTCTGGAGCGAGAGCTTCGACCGGCTGGACGAGTACGTGCAGGACCTGAAGCAGGCAAGGCAGGAGGAACCACCAGATGGCGACGACCAGTAGCGGCGGCGAGCCTGCGCACGCGACCGCGGACCGCGAGATCGTGATCTCCCGGGTGATCGGCGCCCCGCGGGAGCTGGTATTCGAGGCGTTCACGCGAGTCCGGCACCTGTCGCGGTGGTGGGGACCGGCGGGCTTCTCCACCACGACGCGGTCCTTCGAGTTCCGCGTCGGCGGGGAGTGGGACTTCGTGATGCACGGGCCGGACGGGACCGACTACCAGGAGTGGATCACCTGGCGGGAGATCGTCCCTCCGGAGCGGATCGCGCTGCTGCACGGCGAGTCCCGCGACGACCCGAACGCCTTCGAGTCGGTCCTGACCTTCGAGCCGGCCGGCGAGCAGACCCGGATCGTGATGCACACGGTGTTTCCCACCAAGGACCTGCGCGACGAGGCCGTGGAGAAGTACCACGCGATCGAGGGCGGCGAGCAGACGCTGGGCAACCTGGCGGCCTACCTGACGCAGACCAGGCAGGAAGGGACGGTGCGCTGATGGCCGGGAAGGTGTTCTTCAGCGTGACGATGTCACTGGACGGCTTCGTAGCGCCTGGGGCCGTGCCCGTCGGGTACGTGTTCTCACCCGCGGGCCGCAGTGACGCGCGGGCCAGGCGCTGGCTGGCGCAGTGGTCGGAGCTGCAGTCGTGGCTGTTCCCGCAGCGGTGGTTCCGGGAGAACCTCAAGTTCGGCCAGGGCGGCGAGGAAGGACTCGACAACGACATCGCCCGGGCGACGTACGAACGCACCGGCGTGAGCATCATGGGCAAGCGCATGTTCGACGGCGGCGAGCTGTCCTGGCCGGAGGAGGCGCCGTTCCACACCCCGGTGTTCGTTCTTACCCACACCAAGCGTGACCCGTGGGAGCGGCCAGGCGGCACCACCTTCCACTTCGTCAACGACGGCATCGAGAGCGCGCTGCTCCAGGCCCGCGAGGCCGCCGGCGACCGCGACGTACGCATCGCCGGCGGCGCCGAGACGATCCAGCAGTACCTGGACCGCGGCCTGATCGACGAGTTCTCGGTCACGCTCGCGCCCGTGCTGTTCGGCACCGGCATCCGCCTGTTCGACCGCATGGACCCCGACCGCCTCGCGCTGCATCAGGCCCGCGCGGACGCATCGTCCCGGGTGACCCACCTGACCTACACCGCCGTCAAGCGCTAGCCGCGCTCACGGATTGCTTCCGGTCCCTGGCTTTCCTGCCTTTTCCGTGATGGCGGAGAGGAGTGCGGCCCAGTCCGTGCTCTGCGCCATCGCCAGCCCGAGACCGCTGTGCAGCGCGGGCGGCAGCATCGGATCCGCGGCCGCGTCCCAGCGCGAGATGAACAGCGAGGCCACCGACGGGACGGCCAGGTCGAGTCCGGCGTCGCGGCGGCGCTCCAGGGCGCGCAGGTAGGCGTCGGCGGTGCGCAGGTAGTGCGTGTCGGAGAACAGCAGCGTCACGTTCACCCCGATGCCAGCCGCGATCGCCTCCTCCATGGCGGTCAGGCCCTGCGGGGTGCCGGGGATCTTGACCAGCAGGTTGGGGAAGCCGGCCTGCTCGTGCAGGCGACGGGCGAGCGCAATCGTCGCTGCCGCGTCGTAGGCGACATCGGGAGGTACTTCCAGCGACACGTGGCCGTCCGCCCCGGCGGTCCGCTCCCACTCCGGCCGGAACAATTCCGCCGCCTCGGCCAGGTCCTCCAGAGCCAGGGCGTACACCAGGTCCTGGGCGCCGGTGACGCCCGCGTCCACCAGGCGGGCGAGGGAGCTGTCATAGTCCGATCCGGCGGCCATGGCGTGCCCGAGGATCGTCGGGTTGGACGTCAGCCCGGTGCTCCCATGGAACCTCTCCGATCTTCGGTTGTTATCTGAGCGTAGAGCGGAGGGAGGATGCCGTTATCGGTGCCGGGCGGCCGTCGCTGAACGCTTCGGGGGTCCGGCGGCAATTGCAGGGTGGAGGGCAGCACCGAGGCAAGGAGGGTCATGACGTCAGACGCGGAACTGATCGGCCGGTCGCAGGCCGGCGACGGGCAAGCCTTCATGGAGGTGATCAGCCGCCATGAGGGTGCCGTCGGGGCTTACCTCGCGCGGCGGGTGGGGCGGGCGGCGGCCGAGGATCTGCTCGGCGAGGTGTGGGTGGCGGCCTTCGAGTCCCGCGGCACCTACGACCGTTCGTTCGCCGGGGCGCGGCCGTGGCTGTACGGGGTGGCGCTGAACCGGCTGCGGCGCTACTGGCGGTCCCGCCCGGCCGAGGATCTCGTGCCGGACGCGACCAGCCTGGCGAGCGGGTGGGATCCCTGGCCGGCGGTGGACACCCGGGTGGACACCCAGGCGGTGCTCCGGGCGGCGCTGGCCCGGCTCAGGCCGGAGGAACGAGAGGTGCTGACCCTGGTCGCCTGGGAGGGCCTGACGGCGGCCGACGCCGCGCGGGTGCTCGGCAGGCCGGCCGGGACGGCCCGCCGCCTGCTGCACCAGGCCCGCATCAAGGCCAGCGGGGGCACCCTGCCGGGCGACGCCTCGCTGGTCATCAGGACCCAGACCATCGGCGGCCGGTCACCGGACGTCTCCTACAACCTTTACACCGACAGCGGCGCATTCGGCCCGGCCGCCAGGCAGAAGATCTGGGCGCAGGCCAAGGCCAAGAGCGCGGAGATCTACAAGGAAAAGGGCCTCACGTTCCCGGCGAACCCGCCGACCGGCAAGGCCCGGCAGGAACTGGCCGACAACTACCTGTGGAACAACAGCGTCGACGCGCTGAGCGCGGGCGCCGGCGACCCGCAGGTCAGGGAGGGTGTCCTGCGCCTGCTGTCCACCATCTCCGGGGTCACGGTCGCGAAGTCGACAGCAGGCGGGCAGCCCACGCTGACGCTAACGGCGGGACCAGAGGTGTTCGGCGGCGCGGGCAGCGAGGTGCTGACGATCAACGGCAGGACCGGGATGCCGGTCAAGGCCGTGATGCCCGCCGAGGGGAACGTGCCGTCGTCCGTGCAGACCTTCCAGGTCTCCCGGGTGACGCTGGCCGGCATCGAGGCCGGCCGGTTCTGACCCGGTCGCTGCGCTGGCTTGACCGCGCGGGCCGCCCTCAGCCGGGGCGGCCCGCGCGGTCGCGTATGCGGGATCACCTGCCTCTAGAGTTGGCCTGTGAAGTTCTCTTTGTGGCCCCGGAGCAACCGCCCGCCCGCCGACATCCTGGAAGAGGCCCGCACCGCCGATGCCAGCGGCTGGCACGGCGTCTGGCTGGCCGACCATTACATGCCCGATACCGGCGACACGACGCCCGCCCGCGGTGACATGCACGAGTGCTGGGCCCTGCTGCCCGCCCTGGCCGCGGTGACCGGACGAGTCCGGATCGGGACGCTGGTCTCGCCGACCTCGGTCCACCACCCGGCGCTGCTGGCCAACCGGGCCGCCACCATCGACCGGCTGTCCGGCGGCCGGATGGTCCTCGGGCTCGGCGCGGGCTGGCAGATCAACGAGCACCACGCCTACGGCATCGCCCTGGAGCCACCGGGCAAACGGGTCAGCCGGTTCGAGGAGGCGATCGGGATCGTCTCCTCGATGCTGACCGAGGACTCCACGACCTTCCACGGCGAGTTCTACGACATCACCGACGCCCCCTGCGACCCCAAGCCGGTCCAGTCGCCGCTGCCGCTGCTGGTCGGCACCCGCGGGCCGCGGATGCAGCGCATCGCCGCCCGGCACGCCAACGAGTGGAACGTCTGGGCCGTCCCTGACCTGGCCGACCGGCGCCGGGCACTGCTCGGGGCGTGCGAGCAGGCCGGCCGCGACCCGGCGACGATGCGGACCTCGGTCAACGCCATGGTGGACCTCGACGGCAAGAACCCGGTGCCGGGCCGCCCCGTCGCCTCCGGCCCCGCCCAGCAGGTAATCGACCAGCTCGGGCAGTTCACCGGCCTCGGCTTCGACGAGTTCGTCCTGCCCGACTGGAACCTCGGCGACAGCTACGCCGAGTGCTCGGACAACCTGGCCCGGATCAAGGCGGAGGTGTTCGACCAGCTGCCGGCCTAGCGCGGTTCGGCGGCCGGCGCGGGCTCGGCCCCGGCCGGATGCCGGGTGCGCTCATCGCTGAACATCCGGAGCGCGGTGTTGAGCACGGCCAGGATAAGCATCACCGCGAACAGCAGCCAGAACAGCCAGACCGGCGGCAGCAGCCAACCACCACCACCACCAGGGCGACGGCCGGTTCTCGGCCACTTGGACCGCCGACGCCTTGATCCCCTCGACGCCCTCGCGGTCGAAATCCAGCTCGCCGAGCTCGACCGAGCCCTGGTACAGCGGCCCGGCCACCAGCAGCCAGGCGCCCGCGAACGTGGCCCAGGCGATCACCTCATTCATGCGCCCAGCCTGCCAGTACGCCGGGCCGGACGCATCCCGGCGGCCGCGCGCAGCCGTCCGTCAAGCGGGCTAACCGGCGGCGAGCCGGACGGTGAAGCCGTCCCGGGAGCGGATCAGCGCGGCGTCCAGGCCGAGCATCCGGATGAGCCAGAGCCCGGCTCCGTGCAGTCCTGGCCCGGCCCACGCGGGGGCGAGCCCCGCCAGCGGGTTTCCCGGTCCCGGGCCGGTGTCGTGAACACGGACCAGCATCCGCCCGGACGCGGTCCAGATCCGGACCATCACCGGAGGCCGGCCGTGTCGCCAGGCGTTACTGACCGCCTCGGATACGCCGATCACCAGGTCCGGCAGGATCGCGTCGGCGAGCCGGCCGTAGCCGATGCTGGTCACCGCCTGCCGGGCCTGGAAGGCGGACGGGTCGGCCAGCACCAGGGCGGGCACCAAGCGCTCGAGCGGATCCGGATCGGGTGGCAGCGGCTCGAACACCGCCGGGTCCTGGTACCGCCTGCTGGGCTGGTAGAGCCCGGACGGCAGCACGACGCGGGGATGGGTGCGCTGGGCGATGTCCAGGACGCGGGGAGCGGCGGTACCGGCGTCATACAGGCACCGGCTCCAGATGGGGAACGCCCGCCGCGGCATGGCGCTCGAACAGCTGCCAGTAGGAGGCGATGGCCCCGGCCGGCGTGCTGTACAGGCTGCTGTCGGTGATGAAGGTGACGGCGCCCGGATCGGAGACCCACGACCGGAGCAACTTCGCCTTGCGGTCGTCGTAGCCGATGATCACAGGGTGGCCCGCGGCCAGGCCTTCCTCCACGAACGGGACGATCAGCGCGCCGAACTCGGCGTCCGAGCGGTAGAACCCGACCTCATGCAACCGCCGCGCCGCTGTGGTAACCACCGCAACCACGGTTCCATCGCCGCGGCAGGCAGGAAAGCCGGTGAACGAAGTTCCTGGCACCCTGGTGACCAGGAAACGAAAAGATCCGGGGAATGCGGGCACCCGCCGCGGCCCGGCCACCGGCGTGGCGGTTACCGGCGTACCGGCCGTCACTGGCGAGCACCAGGGCGGTTTTGATAGATGCTCAGCCTCACCGCCCTGATGGCGGCCTGAATCGTGGCCGTCACCCGCTTTGTGAGCGCGTAGTGTCGGTACGCTCGGATGGCCGAGAATCCGTAACGGAGGCGGCGCCCTGAATGAGCCAACCCGGCTGGACTTCGAGAACCTGCTGGCGTTCCGGGTCGCGCTGCGGCGCTTCCAGCGGTGGAGCGAAGATCAGGCAGTCGCGGCCGGCCTGACACAGGTCCAGCATCAGCTCCTGGTTGCGATCAAGGGCCATCCGGGCGCCAAGCCTCCGTCGGTCGGCCAGATCGCCGACTACCTGCTGCTGCAGAGCCACGGTGCGGTGGGTCTCGTGGACCGGGCCGAGGCGGCCGGCTTCGTCCGCCGCTGCCCGGATCCCGGCGACGCCCGGGTGGCCCGGGTCGAGCTCACCGAGGCTGGCGACCAGCTGGTCACCGGGCTGACCGAGGTCAACCTGGCCGAAATGCACAAGCTGGCCGCCGCGCTGAGCGCCCTGATTCCCGCCGACCAGCCGGCCGGCTGAGCCTGATGGCGGCGAAGGCCCGAGGGCAAGCTTGCGCGCGATAGCCGCCATGAGGGG